>Ga0209587_1000018_pt1 | contig 78841 bp, 77 predicted proteins | sample NGEPerD_2_FD_184512 | JGI IMG/M metagenome (GOLD analysis project Ga0209587, IMG submission 184512) | Arctic peat soil microbial communities from the Barrow Environmental Observatory site, Barrow, Alaska, USA - NGEE PermafrostL1-D... | ecosystem: Environmental > Terrestrial > Soil > Wetlands >...
GGAGTGACACGCTAATTCACGGATAAAACCTCAGAAGAGGGATCCAGGAGGCACACACATCTATCTCTCTGACAAGAATGATCATAACACGATGTTTAGTGATAGAGGTCCAGCGTGTCAACTAATTCATCTGAACAATAAGGTGTAAGTTGTCAAAGAACGTTCGGGTTGGTTTTTAAACCTTAACCCTATACTTATCTTACAAGGAGGTGAGAAAAGGGGGAGTAATATAGGGAAAATCTGGTTAACCTAAAGAATATAATTTCGAGAGGAGATTTATTATGGAAAAGCAACTGAAGAAGTCGATTATCAATCTTTTCGGATTACCGTCCTTTGGATTTCAGTTATTTGTAAATATGGAAGTATTCTTTTTTGCAGCGTTTTTATCAGACTTTGCCAAGCTTCCAATAGCCCTGGTTGGTACAGTATTGCTGGTCACAAGTATTTTTGATATCTTATGGGTTCCAACTGCAGGGGTTATATTGGAAAAGAGCAATATGAAGTGGGGTAAATACCGTTCATGGCTACTTGTGGGACCTCCTTTTGCAGCCTTGTTCTTTATTCTGCAGTTTTCTAAAATCGGTTCCCCTACAACGAATGCGATTATCATTATAATCGGATTTGTCGTAAGTCATTTGATTTGGAATATTTTTTATGCTGGACATGTTGCCTTGAACTCCTCAATGACAACTGTAAGAGAAGAAAGAATTGCCATGTCGACAAACAGGGGGATGTTTAACGCATTAGGTGCTATCGCTTTTTCCTTAATCGGGATGAAGATGATCTTGGCTCTTGGCAAAGGAAATCCTGCGTTGGGGTATACACTTACCGTTGTAGTTACAGGTATTGTTATGGTCGCTGGTTATTATACTTTGTTCTTTATGACCAAAGACTATGCTTTCCACGGAACTTCTGCTCAATCAGGTAAAACAGAAGAAAAAATGCCTATTAGCGAGATGCTAAAACAGATTGTAGTCAACCCGCCACTTATCGGCTTGATGTTAGGTGAACTTGGAAGGTATTTAGGAAGGTTTGTTATTTTTGGACTGGCGTTCTATTATTTTAAGTATGTTGTCAATAACTTAGCAATCATTGCGGTTTTCTTTACAGGACTTAACGTGGTAACTTTCGTTGGAGCTTTGATTGCAAATCCACTTGCTAAGAAATACGGAGAAAGAAATATCTATATTCTGTCACTTTCAATCTTTATAATCGGGCTTTTGGCGGTATGGGCCTTGCCAATGAATTATGTTTCCTTCATGATAATCATGTTCGTTGCCTATTTAGGATATGGCATGCCCGATGCCTTGGGCGTTGTTATGTATTCAGCTACGGTTGATTATGGTGAATGGAAAACAGGTAAGAATGCCAGGGGTTTTATCATGTCCTTAATTAGTTTTCCAATCAAGACAGCTATTCTTGTCAGAAGTGTTGTGATCACGGCTGTGCTTGCGGGAGCAGGATATGTTGCAAATATGAAGGCTACACCGGAGCTAATAAGCAATATAAAGAACGGATTAACTATGGCTCCTGCAGTCATTATGTTAGCAGGGTTGCTGTTTATTATCTTCCTTTACAAAATCACACCTCAAAGCCTTGCAAAAATGCAAGAAGAAATCGCAGCGAGAAAAGCCTAAGCTTAATCCTAGAATAATGTTTGATGAAGACTCCGAAATAAGAGAGATGATGTGCTCATCTCTCTTATTTCGCTTATCTTTCAATGAAACGTCAAGGGTGATTTATAGGAGGTGAAGCAAATGAAAGAACGACATCTTCAACGATTTATTGAAGTAATGCCAAATTTGAACGAAATAATGCAGGACGATATTACCATAGTTGTGTTCGATCTTCGAAATGAGATTTTCGCAGCGTATGCACCAGGCCAGCTCAAAATGCCTTCAAAAGTCGGGGAATTAATCAGTCAAAAGAAACTATAACAACTTCTTACCTATCAAAAAGGGATAATAGGAGGAGAGGGTTAATATGATAATGCAAAAAGAAAAAGGATGGCAAAGCTATCATACGATCTGGGCTATGCTGTTTATTGGTTGGGTAGTTTCTTATGCTGACAGAACATTAACCGGACCAGTAGTTACCTGGATGATTACTAACAAGGTTGGTTTTCTGCAAGCTGTCAGTAACCCTCATGCTCTTGGTGGTTTGCTGGGAAGCTTATTTTTCGCTGGATATATGCTCACACAATTCCCGGGGGGTTACTTTGGCGACAAATTTGGTTATAGGACTATCGTTGTTATTAGTATCTTTTGGGCGGGCATTACCACTCTATTAACAGGATTAACCAGTGGCTTAGTGGCTTTTATTGCCTTGCGAGTCTTCACTGGACTTGGTGAAGGAGTTCTCTATTCAAATGACCGCTCCTTGGTTGCCCAAGTCACCCCTCCTAATAAGCTTGGTTTAGGTATGGGTGTAGTGATGGGCGGCCTTACTGTGGGTCTGTCTGCTGCTTTGGTAGGAACAGTATACATAATAGAGAGGGCTCAACCTTTTATGGGTGTCAATGCTTGGAAAGCGCCCTTTCTTATCTTGGGAGCAGTCACAATAACTGTTGCATTTTTTATTCGCCAGGCTCTGAAACCAAGAGATAGAAATGTTTCGGAGAATTTTGGTAAGGCTTTGTTCAGCTTGCTTAAATATGCCATTGTATTCTTGGTGGCCATTATGGCTGTCTATTTTATAACAAATGCTCTGCATCTAAATGATGTGATGATTGCAGTCATCTTGGTATGTTTAGCGTTTGTATTAATCGCCTTTATTTTTATCAAGAAAGGTAATGAAGTTAGCCCAATATTAAGGAACAAAAATCTTTTGCTAATTTACGTCTCATATATTGCGGTGTTATGGCATCTCTGGTTTTATGGTTTTTGGGGAGGCGCCGTAATAAAAGATTTTGGTGGCGGTACTCTAGCCTCGGCCCTATTGGTTATTTCGTTTAATGCGATAGCAGGGGTAATTGGTTTTCCCTTAGGTGGAAAAATTTCCGATATGGTGGCCCATAAAACCAATGGCCGTCGCAATGTCTTAATCGCGATGGAAGCACTTTTAACTGTGTTTATCTTTGTTTTTGCCTTATATGTCATGTCCGGAAGAAAAGATATGGTTGTGCAATCGGCCATTCTCTTTGTTTCAGGTTTAATTTTTTTCGCATTGCAAGCGGTGGCCCACGCCCTTACCTCAGAAATTGCGCCCGTTCATTTGCGCGGAGCAGCGTTCGGAATGCTGAACCTTGTGTCTGAAATTGGAGCAGTGTTATCGCCTGTAATTTCGGGTGCCATTCGAGATAGTACAGGAAGCTGGGGAACGCCCTTAATTTTAGATGGTGTTTTAATGGGTATTAGTTGCATTATGATCATGGGAGTTAGTACGAAAATCACTGATAACAGTAGTAAGATATATTCTTGACAAGCCCGCATATGGACAAAAGAATAATGTGAAGTGGCGAATGAAGAAGTCCCGATGGCTAAAATCAGTATTTCGGGACTTCTTTAATAAGTTATACTATACATATCCGCACAGTAGAGGATGTGAGCACCTTGGAAAAAATCGAACGAATATTGGCGACGGTATGCCATGAGTGGGTGGATCAAGTTCCCAAAGGGGAGTTTTATCTAGAAGATGGATTTGTCGCTAAATTATTAGGTCTGAAAGAGGAGGTCCAGTTTAAGGATAGAGTTGAGGCCTGTGAATTCTTAGGACTTGATGCCTTAGCCTTTTCTCCTCTTTCTTCTCAAGATTGTGTCCCAGTTTGGGATGAATTTAAACAATGGCGGAAAGAAACGGATTTTTTCATCTTCGCTATCATCGACGGTCCATTTCAGGGAACAGCAAAGCTTTTTTCTTCGTTCAGCGAGTTCTTGGTAGCGATCGCTAAACGTGACCCAATAATACTGGAACTTGCTGCTCAGGTTGTAGCTGCTAATGTTCAGTTGGGGCATGATGCTTTAAAGTTAGGGGCAAATGGTCTAATTATTGCGGATGATATTGCCTATCAAAGGGGGACTTTTATTTCCCCTGATCAACTGCGTGAATTTTTCTTCCCTAGTCTCATGGATCAAGTAAGCATCTTACAGGCACAAAAATCGCCGATTTTCTTTCATGCCGACGGGAATATACTCCCGGTATTAACAGATATTATTGCTTCGGGGATTAACGGGATACATTCGCTGGATTTTTCTTCTCTTGCTGATATAGCTAAAGTCAAAAAAGCAGCAGAAAATGCATTGTGCCTTATGGGAGGGTATGATCTGGGGTGGTTTAGTGAGGAAAACAGGACTGAAAAGGCCTCGGAATTATTAGCTGTGGCTTCAGACGGAGGTGGCTATATCTTTGGCAGTAGTGCCGGGATCCTGGGAAATGAGCTACCCGTCGAACAGGTGACTGAAGTGTATCAGTATGTGAGCAACTTAGGAAATCCCCATAGTGGCAAATAAACATTAGTTTGGCTTTGCCGCGAACGGCACCGAAGTAGAGTACTAGGTACCACTCCCAGTCCATCCGATAGCTAGTTCTCTTGACTGGAAAGGCATGCTAGAGGGAGGGGTTAAGCATACGAAAATATTCAGGAATATACTTGAGAGTATGGAGAATAATTATAACTTTACAGAAATCCTTCCGTTAAATGCGGGCCCTTGTACTTATTGTTCAAAGTGTGCCTATCTCGTGGGAGAAAAGTGTCAATTTCCCGATAGAGCAGTGTCGTCTGTTGAAGCAAATGGAATTGACGTAATGGCCTTGGTAAAAGCCTCCGGAATACCTTATAATAATGGTGAAAATACAGTTTTCTATGTAGCACTGATATTGTTCAATAGTTGAAAGGATAAAGTAAATACTTGAAAGCTACCGATAATATGCTATATCGGTAGCTTTCCTTTAGGTTGATTTAATGCTAATTTAGCGGCCGCCTAAATCGTAAGGAGTTTCTTGATAAACGTAGTAATTGAGCCAGTTTTGAAAGAGTAAGCTAGTATGGGAACGCCAATTGTGAATCGGTGTTTGAGTTGGGTCATCGTTCGGAAAATAGTCTACAGGAAGAGCAAGGGCCAGCCCGATAGCGATGTCTCGGTCATATTCTTCTTTTAAGGTTAAGGTGTCATACTCAGAATGCCCCGTTACGAAGACTTGTCGGCCGTCTTTAGAGACCACAATATAAATGCCTGCTGCGTCAGACTCTGATAAAATCTCCAAATCAGGGTGTTTTTCAAGGTCACTACGCTTGATCTCAGTATGGCGCGAGTGGGGAACTGAGAACTCATCGTCAAAACCTCGGAGAAGCTGCATGCCATTTAAGCTGCTTTTATTAACATTGTGCTTAAAGATACCAAACATTTTCTCATCGAGAGGGTATTTTGGGATGCCGTAATGGTAATGTAGCCCTGCTTGGGCGCCCCAGCAGATGTGAAAAGTAGAGGTTACATGAGTTAATGTCCAGTTCATGATAGCTTGAAGTTCTTCCCAGTAGGTGACTTCCTCAAATTCTAAGTGTTCTATCGGTGCTCCAGTGATGATCATTCCATCAAATTTTTGCCCTTTGATGTCATTAAAACATTTATAGAAGGAGTCTAAATGTTCTTGCGCTGTATTTTTAGAAACATGAGAATCAATATGCAAGAGAACAACATCAACTTGCAAGGGGGAATTACCAAGCAGTCTTAAAAGCTGGATTTCTGTGATCTCTTTGCGCGGCATTAAATTGAGGATCGCGATTTTTAACGGGCGAATATCTTGGCGGAAGGCACGTTCTTCGCCCATCACAAAGATATTTTCTTGATTTAATATCTCCAAAGCAGGTAAGTTTTCAGGGATTTTGATAGGCATGTAGGGTCTCCTTTTCGGGGGGGAGACAATCGATGCACGATGTTCGAAATCAAGATCTAACTATCGTATATCGATTGTCACCCTTATATTTTGGCGCAAGGACTGCGCAAAATGACGTCGCGATGTTACTTGAGTGCTTATGCTCGCTGACTTGCTTGTAGGGCTTGATCTAAATCATACAGAAGATCATCGATTGTTTCTAAGCCAATAGAGAGGCGGATCATATCCGGTGATATGCCGGCAACGCGCTGTGATTCTTCATCGAGCTGTTGATGCGTAGTGCTTGAGGGATGAATGACTAGGGATTTGGCATCTCCGACGTTAGCCAAATGCGAAAATAGGTTTAGGCTGTTAATGAATTTTCTCCCTTCGCTGAGACCGCCTTTGACGCCGAAGGTAAAGATTGCGCCAGCCCCTTTGGGCAAGTATTTTTTAGCGAGTGCGCGATAAGGACTTTTTTCAAGTCCCGGAAAGTTAACCCAAGTAACAAACTCATGCTGATTGAGGAATTCGGCAACTTTTTGGGTATTTGCTACATGACGTTCCATGCGCAGCGGAAGTGTTTCCAATCCTTGTAAAAACAAGAAAGAGTTAAAGGGGGAGAGGGCTGCTCCAGTGTCGCGTAGAAGGGATACTCTCACTTTGGTGATATAGGCAGCATTACCGCAAGCTTCTGTATAAACTATACCGTGGTAGCTAGGATCCGGTTGGCTGAGCTCTGGAAACTTGCCATTGTTCCAATCGAAATTCCCCGAGTCAACAATAACGCCACCAATAGAAGTCCCGTGTCCACCAATGAATTTGGTGGCAGAATGAACTACGATGTCAGCTCCGAAATCGATGGGTCGACATAAGAACGGTGAGGCAAATGTATTGTCAACGATGAGGGGGAGCCCGTTTTCATGAGCAATGTGGGCAATCGCCTCTAAATCGGCAATATTAATCTGCGGATTTCCAATGGTTTCCGTGTATAAGGCTTTTGTTCTAGACGTAATTTTAGATCGGAATTCCTCCGGGTTGTCGACGTTTACAAAGTGGACTTTGATTCCAAGCTTAGCAAACGTGTAGGCGAACAAAGTGTAAGTCCCACCATAAAGGGAACTCGAAGCGACAATTTCATCCCCAGCTTGCGCGATGTTTAAGATGGAGTAGGTAATAGCGGCTTGGCCTGACGCAGTCGCAAGCGCTCCAATGCCCCCTTCTAGGAGTGCGAGGCGTTGTTCAAAAACATCTTGAGTAGGATTCATAATTCGGGTGTAAATATTTCCTGGCTCTTTTAGGGCAAATAGATTGGCAGCATGATCGGTGTCGTTGAAGACAAAAGACGATGTCTGGTAGATCGGGACAGCACGCGCATTGGTCGCGGAATCTGGACTTTGTCCTCCATGTAAGGAAATGGTTTCAAAACCGAGTTGACGTTCTTCAGTCATAATAAATTCCTCCTTAAAATTAATAACTAATAATTTACAAACAAAAAAGACCACTTCAAGAGAAGCGGTCTTTTCTTTTATTTAACACGCTACTCTCATCTCTCAGAACCTATAGTTCTGTTGGAATTAGCACCTTATAGCTTACGCTATCGGTTGCTGGGCATCATTGGGCCAATCCCTCCGCCACTCTTGATAAGAGAATTCAATATTTAATTACCTAGCTTAGATTAATGTTACTATAAAACAAATTTAGCTCTGTGTCAACATACAGCAACTACTAATTTTATGTTATATAACTGAGGGAGTAAAAGCTTCTTAGCTAAAGTTTAGTTGAACTTAGCGGGAACGTGCTTATGTATTTCGATATCAACGGTGTACACTAGTCCCTTGGGAACCATTTTAGTTATTTCCGGCACGATCAAATCGATTTTTTCTAAGGTATCGACGATTTCTAAAATCATGGGTAAGTCGGAGGACAATTCTAATAAACGAGCACTTCTCAACACTTTATCGTGGCCGTAGCCTTCGATTCCTCGGGAGACAGTAACTCCGCTAATTCCTTGTTCCTTCAGCCAGTGGACTAAATATTGGTATAACGGCTTGTTCTTGAAACGTTCCTTTTCACCGACATATACTTTGAGTAGTTTTGCCTTTCCAGCCATAATTGTGCCTCCTTTCAAATTGACTTAGAGTAAGCGAGCCAAACCTACACCTAAGGCTACGCAGGTAAACCCTACGACAACACTAAGTAAGGTGTATAAGCCTGCCGTAAATAAACTCCCACCTTCAAGTAAGGAAATGACCTCAAGTCCAAAGGTGGAGAACGTCGTGAAAGCCCCTAAGAAACCGACGCCGATTCCTAGACGCCAGAGGGGACTGATGGTTAATCGTTCAATAAATAGGATATTTAAGAATCCTAAGAGAAATGCACCGCTAATATTAATCAGAAACGTGTGTAAAGGGAAGCCCTGATTCCATTTACTTGAAATCCAGATTCCGAGGCCATAGCGGGAAATGGCTCCAAGTGCGCCACCGAGGGCAATGGCAAGTATGTTTTGCATCGCTTTAAACCTCTTATCTATAAAATTCCAAGGGAGCTTTGAGGAGTGAAAGAACCCATTAGGATCAACAAAGTTATCTTTATGATAATACATAAGAAGAGTGTTAACAACTATGGAGAGGTGGAGTTAGTTTGTACCTTTCCCACTCTTCCAGAGAGTTTCGTGGCAAAGAAGCTCAGTGCACCCGCACTGGCCTATTTCGAATTCAATCGTTGTGTGAGAAATCCCAAATTCTCTCAGGATATATTGCTTTAACTGTTTACTTATTTCCGTGCTCCGCTCAAGTGAACAATCGGGATCAACAACGAGATGGCAACTAAGGGCAACTCGTTCCGGAGTCACACTCCAAACATGAAGATCGTGAATATCCTTGGCCCCTGGCAATGTCCGAACAAAAGCTAGTAAATGGTCATAGTCGAAATTGTCTGGAGCCCCTTCCATTAAAATATGAACTGTTTCCTTAACAATCTTCCAAGCATTCCAAGCTATCAGAAGAGCAATTAAAACGGAGATGATCGGGTCAATCACATACCAGTGAGTAAATTGCATGATCACAGCACCGATGATAACTCCCGCTGAGGCTGCTGCATCCCCTAAGACATGGAGAAGGGCTGAACGGACGTTGAGGTTGTCTTCCCCGCCTCGGAAGCCAAAGGCAATTACCAGATTAACAATCACACCAACACTGGCGCTGACATACATAATGGTACTTTCGACGGGTTGGGGATTTTGAAAACGGTGAAAGGCTTCATAAAGAATCACGAAGGCAATAATAATCAGAGTTAGGGAATTGGCCAAAGCAGCTAGGATCCCAGTGCGATGAAAGCCAAACGTTTTATCGAGAGTTGGAGATTTCTGCGCTTGAACGGCAGCAAACCAAGCAAGGCCTAAAGCGGCAACATCCGTCAGAACGTGTCCAGCATCACTGAGTAGAGCTAGACTATTCGCTAAGCTTCCTCCGATAACCTCCACAGCCAAGATAAAGAAGGTAGCGAAAAAGGCCCATTTTAACTTACTTCCTGTGGCATGCACGTGGCTCCCTTGTGCACTGTGGTTGTGCCCATGGTTCGTATTTAGAGATTCAACTGATGATTCATTAGGTTTTGACATTGGTAATCTACTCCTTTAAATACATTATAATGATTGCTTGAATGTTTGTAAATTTTCAGAGTGATATGCCTTATACAAATGGTTAAGAAAAGAAGGCTTCTACTCCCTGAACGGTAAGTAGAAGCCTTCTCATTATTTAGCCTTATTTCACGACTGTAGTGGGAGGAATATCACGCTAACCTTTATTATTGGACAACTTCGTAAGATTTGTCAAAACTCCATCCTTTATTAAAACCATCCATACCGAATCCAAAGTTCAGACTCTTAGTGGTGATGCCGAAGAGATTAAGCAAGGAGTCTGTTTGGCCAGCCGTTTGTCCGGTATAACAATAGACAACGACCGTTTTGTCTTTGCCTTTGTCCTTAATAGAATCCAGGTTTTTCGCAATATCAGGACCGTAGGGGATATTTACCGCTCCTTTAATGTGGCCTTTAGCGAAAGCGTCTGCTTTGCGAATATCAACAATGTAGTACTTATCAGCCTCGTTAGCTAGGGCATCTTTCATAACCGGGAGAGCAATTTTATAAGAGTCTTTGGGTACTTCATTAAAATACTTCTGGACTGCCTCATCAATCCCTTTACTCTTACTGGCAACTTCGGAAACCGTAGGCATAGCGGTCGGTTCTGTTACAGTCGGGTAGTTCTGTCCCAACCAGCCTCTAGTATCAAACCCTACACCACTACCCCCCATACCTGAGTTTAAGGAGAGGGTCTTGATTCCAGCAACGTTGAGAAGTGAATCTGTTTGCCCAGCCGTTTGTCCGGTATAGCAAGCAACGATTAACGTTTTATCTTGGGCGATTGCTCGAATGCTAGCTAGGTTTTTGGCGATATCTGCGCCATAAGGTACGTTAATGGCTCCTTTGATATGCCCTGCAGCGTATGCATCTGCTTTGCGGATATCTAATATTACGTATTTATCAGGGCTTTTATCCAGCGCGTCCTTCAAATCTTTCTCAGAGATTTTATAGGAATTTGTAACCTTGGAGCCAATATCACTGAAATAAGTTTCAATAGCCCCTTTAATTACTTTCGATGGATCTTCCGCAGGAGGCGCTGGAGCAGGAGCAGGAGTTGCTACTACGGGTGTACTTGACGGAGTAGTGGTAGCTGGCTGTGCTTGACTACAACCAGTAACAAGAAAACCGACAATAATGAGAGGGGACAAGAAGAGAGAGAGTTTTCCTTTTAGCATGTTAAAAACATCCTTTCGAATTTACTATTCTAAGTTTCATTAGAATATATATATCAATACTTCTCCTTATATGTGAAAAAACCCTCTATCACAAGCTATAAATATTTCTTATATGCTTATAATATTAAAGTATAAGAGGGTAGATGAATAAAAGCAGGAGAGAACCTATGATTTGAAGAAGACTATAATAAAGATTTTCTTGGAATACCTATAGGAGTTTTATGTGAAATAATTAATAAGAGGAGGGCGAGAAATTTGAGAGCAGAGTCGAGGTCAATGTGGTCTAGAGGTTTGACCATAATTTATCTATTGTTACTAGGTTTCGGTGTGATTATTTTAACCGGCTGTGGAAATGCCACCGACAAAGGACAGGACCCACCGAAGATTAACGGTAGCCAAGAACAAGTGAACGCTAACCAGAATACTACTCAACAGGACCAAGGCGTCCCCGGCGAGAAGATACCGGCTTCTGCCAACATAGCAACCGGTGATTTAGATGCCGCAATAAATGCTAATAAAGAGTGGCAATTAGTCGACATACGGGAATCCAGAGAATTTGCCGCCGGGCATATTAAGATGGCGATTAATAGACCTTTGGGTGATCTTAAGAACAACCTTGCTCAGATTAGTAAGGACAAAGACATTGTACTAATTGATCTTAACGGTACTCGCGCCCAGTCGGCGTGGCAAGTCCTTGTAGAGAATGGCTATGATCAAACCAAAGTTAAAGTCTTAACAGGGGGCATGTTGCAGTGGAATGGGATCGTTAGCACAGCCGGTAGTATTAGCAGCGGCGATAATCAAAGCGGTGGCGATGCTTCGGAGGCTTTGCCTGAGGTTCAGGAAATGGTAGGCGGCTGTTAATAAATGTGGTTTGGACATTATTAAAGCTATTATGATGTGTTATGGGTGGAGGGGAAATCTATGAAACGAAGAAATTTCTTAAAAGGTGTACTTTATGGAACAGGTGGTACCGTGGCGGTTATGGGTGGGTTTGGAACCTTTAATCACCTGGATCCTCTTAAAGCTGAGGCTATAAATAAGGACATTAGAACGACTGTTTTTTCTTCATGTGAAATGTGTAGAAACCAGTGCCCAATTGCAGTTAAGGTTAAAGATGGAAAAGTTTCCAATATTCAAGGTCATCCGGATGATACAACGTTCGGTGGTGTAATCTGTGCAAGGGGAAATGCAGGTCCGTCACTGCTGTATGACCCCCAACGGATTAAGAAACCGATGATTCGTACCGGCGAACGGGGTGAGGGAAAATTCAAGGAAGTAAGTTGGGATGAAGCATACACTTATATAGCCGATAAATTATATAACGTGAAGGATCAATACGGCGCAGAAGCGATCGCCTTGGCTAGCCATAAGGGACCTCATGATTGGTTCTTCCGGACGATTGGTAAAGCTCTGGGATCCCCTAATGTGTTCTCACATGAAGCAACCTGCCCGATGGCGCGTTCCGTGGCACTAGACACCACCTTTGGGACTGAATCGATTTCAGGCGATTATGCTAATACAAAGTATCTTATTTCCATTGGACGAAACTGGTTTGAGGGAATTCACGTTGCTCAGACCAGAGCCGTCTCCAAAGCGCTTAGTAATGGGGCTAAACTTGTCGTACTCGATCCACGTTTTAGTGTTACTGCCTCAAAAGGAGAATGGCTCCCTATCAAAGGCGCCACTGATTTGGCCTTTGTGATGGCTATGGCCAATGTCATGATTGAGGAGAAGCTCTACGATCAAAACTTTATCTCCCAATATACGGAGGGCTTTGACAAATGGGTCGAAGAGGTTAAAGATAAAACTCCAGAATGGGCAGAGAAAGAGACTGGAATTCCCAAAGACAAAATCAAACAGATAACCAGGGAGTTTGCGGCAGCAAAACCTAATGCAATCTTAGACTTTGGCTGGCGAACCGCCTTTACACCGAATGAATATCAACTGCGTCGTGCAATTCTAATTGTTAATATGATGATTGGAAATCTTGAAGTTCCCGGAGGAGTTTTTAAATCAAAACCGGCAAATTTCCTAAAAAATTTCCCAGAGCAAGCGGGTTATGCTAAAGGGTTAGGGGGTATACGGCAACCGAATTCCCCCACGCCTTCCAAGGGACGAATTGATGGCACAGGTGTGAAAGGCACACCCGGTCAACTCATTACTGATTATGATGGGGCGGTCGGCTCCATTGTAGAGAGCATCTTAACTGAAAAACCATACCCGATCAAAGCGTGGCTTGTCCATCGCTTTAATCCCTATATATCAATTACTGGAAGTCCAAGGGTTTTAGAGGCGTTCAAAAAACTCGATCTCTTGGTAACGTGTGATGTCTATATGACGGACACCGCTTATTTTTCGGATGTTGTTTTGCCAGAATGCACCTATCTAGAACGTTATGAACCGATTTTCGATATGTCTGGATTAACGCCTAAATATGTGATAAGACAACCTGCTGTTCCAATTGTTTATACGGATACAAAACCATACTGGCAAATTTATAAAGAGCTTGGAGAAAAGATGGGTTTTGGCGATTATTTTGAATTCAAGGATATGGAAGATTTTATAACTCAGCAACTCGCTCCTACTGGATTAACCTTAGACAAAATGAAGGAAATAGGAGTTTGGACTCCTCCAGGGATGAACCCGTTCTATGTCCGAGCGAACGATCCCAAAGCATCCTTGGACAACGTTTTGGGCAACCAACGAAAAAAAATCGAGATATTCTCGGAAGAGGTTGAAGAAGCAACAAAACAAGGAATCCCCAAATATGTTAGTCATCCTCAACCGGAAGAGGGTAAGTTCCGGTTTGTCCAGGGTAAAGTCGCTGTACACACGAACGCTGGAACGGCGAATGTCCCGATACTGAACGAGTTAATGTCGACAAATACCTTGTGGATGAATACAGCGAGCTGTACAAAACTCGGCTTGGGAGATGGCGATGACATTGTTGTTTCCTCTGGTAAGTATGAACAAAAGGGTAAATTGAAAATGACCGAAGGAATTCGTCCGGATACCGTTTTCTGTTATCATGGGTTTGGAAGAATTTCACCGGATCTGAAAAGAGCCTTTGGTAAGGGTATTAATGGTAATTACTTAATTCCTAATGAAATTGGGGAAGTTGGCAACGCCGTTACCTCTACCACGTTTGTAACTGTTCGAAGAGCTTAATTATGGACAAAAGCATTATTGCAGAACTATATTTGTCGTTTGCAGCAGTTTTCCACAGACCGAACCGAGCTGTCGCGGATCATTTAGAAGAGTTCATTGATCTCTGGTCTGACGAAATTTCGGAAATAGATGAGTCAGTTCAGAAATTGAGCAGCTTTTGTCATCAATTCCCACCGGGCGAACAGCGGCTAAATGCTTTATGGGAACACTATGTTCCGCTTTTTGAAACGGGTGCAGTTGAAGCCTCCCCATATGCCTCTGTTTATTCCGGGGAAGACGGCTTAGTGCTTGGTAAAGAAGCTTTTAGTGTTCAACAATTCTACGCAAATTGCGGCTACGCAATGGGAGAAAGTGGAGAACTTCCTGACCATTTAGCTGCTGAATTAGAGTTCTGTGCATTACTAGCCCGCAATGGCCAAGATGAAGCATTAAACGATTTTGAAAAAAGGCATCTAACTCCTTTTTTAAAGAGTATTTTACCTAGGATTAAGGATTCTTATCGTCCGTTTTACTCTGAGATTGCCACTATTCTTGAAGTCAGACAGCTTAATTTACAGAAAGAGGGTGATTTTGTTGGCTAAAAAGTATACCATGATCGTTAAACTTGAAAAGTGTATTGGCTGTCAGGCGTGTACAGTCGCTTGTAAGTTCCAGAATAATGTACCAGACGGACAGTTTAGAACGAAGACTTACGCAGATGGGCTGAAGGGGACCTATCCTAATGTTTCAGTGTTTTTCCTTAAAGAAGCCTGCCAGATGTGCCAAAAGGCGCCTTGTGTTAGTGTTTGTCCGACAAATGCTTCTTACTACAATGAAGATGGAGTGGTCTTAGTCGATATTAATAAATGTGTTGGGTGCAAGTATTGTATGACTGCCTGCCCCTATGATGCCCGTTTTCTTAACAAGGAAACAGGTGCGGCAGATAAATGTACATTCTGTTATGAATTAAAGGTTTCTAAAGGGGAAAAACCGGCTTGTGTTTCAACCTGTGTCGTTGGTGCTTTGATCTTTGGCGACCTTAATGATCCGCTTAGTGAAGCCTCCCAGTACTTGGCTAAACACAAAGGCGAAGTTCGTAAACCAGAGCTAGGTACCCACCCAAGTGTTCATTACATTTATGAAGGGGTGGTGAAGTAAAATGGATGTTACTTGGGGTGTTAGTGTCAATGAAGTCGCTTGGGGCGGAATGATTGCTATTTATTTATTCCTGGCCGGGATTGCCGGTGGAGCATTCCTAACTGCCTCATTGACGGATCTTTTTAGTAAAAAGCAATATCCAAAGGTAATACGGTCGGGGGCCTACATCGCTCTAGTGACTATTATAGTTGGCTTGGGGTTATTAGTTGTTGACTTAGGTCGTCCGTTAAGTTTTTGGAAGCTTATTTTTAATGTGAACCTGGGATCTGTCATGTCAATCGGCGTCTTTATAGTCTCAGGTTTCACAGCATTGTCAGTAGTTTATGGTTATTTAGTATGGTTAACTGCTGCAGCGCAAAAACGGATTAAGATTACTTCTGCGAATACAGAAGTGGCCGCTACTTCTGGAAAGCAGGGTATTCAAGCTTTTCGTAAACCGGTGGCTGTCTTGGGAGTTCTATTTTCTCTTGGAACTGCGACTTACACTGGTTTCTTATTATCCGCGGTTGCAACTAATAACTTCTGGCATACACCGTTTCTTGGTATAGAGGGGATTCCCTTCATGCCAATTCTCTTTTTAGTGTCTGCTGCTTCTACCGGTTTAGCGGCAACTTTGATAGGAGTGGTGGATTGCAGTGATCTAATAACCTATAAAAAAGTTGATATTGTTCTAATTATCCTAGAGATAATTTTAATCTCTATTCTTTATCTAACCGTTAAACCTATATTCTTTACTGGAAGTATGGCGACCTTGTTTTGGTTAGGAGTCGTTGGTATAGGATTGATAATCCCCTTATTTTTATCAATCTATGGTGTCACAAAGCACAAAAATCTGGTTGTACCGGTTTGCGGTATGGTAGTTATTGGGGGACTGTGTTTGCGATATTTCATTGTGTATACTGGACAATTGTTTAATTAATTCAAATTTAATCTGTGTTTTATAAAATTGAACATTAAGGCAATAAATTTTTGCAATAATATTCCTATATTTGCAGCTATATAATAGCGAGATATAGGAATATTATTAAATGTCTGCAGGAAAGAATATGATATTTGAAGAATATTATACAATGTGACCAATCGGTAAAGGGGTGGACCCTGTTGACAAGTGATCGGCGGCTCTATAGTAGGCGGCAAGTCTTAAATTTGGGGCGAAAAGCTCTCATTGTAGTAGGGGTAGGTTGTCTTTACCCGGTTAGTCGATATCTAACAGCTAAAGATAACCCTCCGGCCGTGGCCCGTATTGTCAGGAGTGAGATGCCCTCAAGCATTAATTGGCAGCGCCTGGGGCAAACGCGTTTTTGGCTGCGACAAGGAAACAATGGAGTGGAAGCAATGTGGGCCAGTTGCACTCATTTAGGGTGTGAGGTGAGCTACGATCCAGAACAGGATCAGTGGCTTTGTCCTTGCCACGGCAGCCGTTACAACAGGGATGGGCAGCCTGTAGTAGGCCCGGCGGTGAGTCCCTTGGTGCGGGCGAACGTGAATGAGAAAGACGGTTTTTATCTTCTGCAGGAGCCGGCAGTGTAGAATGCCTGCAGGCAAATTGCGATAGGGAGAATGAGATGGATAAGCAAGGAAGCAATTCCTTTAGGAAACATATTCGGCCCCAACATATAAGGGCGGGAACTCTAAGGTTTAGAGCTACATTCTGTTTGGGCGGATTATCTTTTTTGGCCTTTATAGTATTGACGATAACCGGAGTGTTACTCATGTTCTATTACGAGCCCGGAGACAGAGCTTTTGCATCTCTGAGTGAACTGGATTCCGCACTGCCTTACGGGGGACTCGTCCGTTCCTTGCATTTCTGGGCTGGGCAGCTGATGGTGGTTAGTGTTTTTCTACATATGGTTCGGGTGGTATGGTCAAGGGCCTACCGCCCTTTACGCGAGCTGAATTGGGTTACCGGGGTAGCGCTCTTTGGCTTAACAGTGATATTAGACTATTCCGGTTACCTGCTTCGGGGGGGGCAAGAAAGCGGAGCCGCGGCATCTGTTGGGAAAAATTTGTTAAAATCGTTACCAGGGGGAAAAGTTTTGGCAACAGTTTTTTTTGGCCAACCTTCGCCCCTCAATGGCAGTACTTTAAGTATGTTTGTTTGGCACATCTTTATTCTGGCAGGAATAGTTGGTTTTCTGCAGATGTTTCATTTCTGGCGGATCCGGCGAAGCGGTGGGGTACGACCTTTGTAAGTGAAGCTGAATTCGGAGGCGAGGCGAGATTGCGGGAGTGAAAAAAGTGCTTTGGATGTGAGGTGAGACTACATGGACCCAATAAAAAGTGAAAAAATACCGCTAATTGAGTTGCAGGTGAGGGAATATATTAGCACTTTTCTTTGGCTGGGCCTTTTGTTTGGGTTGGCCGCTGGTGTTAAAGTGCCCTTGGATAGCTCGCCGGAGGTTGTGGCGGTGAGCGTAGCCAAAGCCCCCTGGGTATTTGGCGCAATTCAGTGGCTGTTACAACGGTGGCCGGTGTGGCTGAGTGCATGGGTTTTACCTCTTCTGTCTACGGCAGTGCTTATAGCCCTACCTTGGTGGGGGCGTAAAGTGGGTAAGAAGTGGGCTTGGATTAGTTTTCTGACCCTGAGTTTAGTTTGGGCGGGATTGACATTATTGTATCTTTTCATGGGTTGAGGGGAGGGGTCAGCATCGCTAAGCGTTTAATAGTATTTCTGGGGTTGGCGATGATCTTTTGCTTCGCAATGTTTTTCTGGGCGATGAGCTCGTATAGCTCTTCCCCCTGGAAGGAGTGGCAAACAAAGTATTTTAAGGCTCACATCGCAGAACTTCAGAGAAATATGACCATGGTTCAAGGAGAAGAGCAAGCAAGTAAATTGAAACAGGAGATCAATGATTGGCTGGATAAGAAACCTTCTGTGCAGAACATTCGACTATCAAGCGGTCGCATTGAACGTTGTATCACCTGTCATATGGGGATTGAAGAAATTTCAGTTTCTCACCCCAGTGATAGTATTGGTTGTACGGTTTGTCACGGGGGAAATGCCTTGTCTTTGGATGAATTAACCGCCCATGAGGGGATGTATGGTGGAGGGCATCCGGGCCAGTTAGAGGTGTCACGCTTGAGCTGCGGGGGCAGTTCGGCTGTTGGGCAGTGCCATAGTGGAAATCGACAAGAAATCGACAATCAGGTGGATTTGATGACCACGTCCTTAATGGCCAGCAAAGGTGGTGAACTCTCTATGAGTAGGTACATGTACGGGTTGGATATACCGCCTAGGGTATTGCTGAAACCCGGGGAGAGTGCAGCTAAGGTAGAGGCGCCATTTAACCATCGTGTGGAAGAACCAAAATTCCAGCAGAACTGTTTGTCATCTTGTCATCAGAACGGGGGAGAACTGCCGGGGCAAAAAACCCAGGCCCACGGTTGTGAGAGTTGTCATGTGCTTAGCAATTCGCAACACACCTATGAAGGGCAGGATGTCACGATACCACGGCAAGAACCAGGTTATGGGATATCCCATAGTTTGACTGTGCAAATCCCCTATACTCAGTGTAATCAATGTCATAATCAGGGAGAATATAAACTCTACACCATGGATTTTGTTCCCCGCCCTGATTTGGAGAAAGTTAAAGCTTCTCCATCACCGGACAAGGAGAGTCTAGAAACGCGCTGGCAGAATGTTTATTCTCCGGGATTGGTGTTTACCAAATGTGAAGTCAACTTGGACTGTGTAGACTGCCATACCCGCAAGGAAGCTATGGGGGACGGGGAGATGTACTCCACCGAGTGGGATGCGTTGAAAATCCAATGTCGGGACTGCCATGGAAGTACTGTTGACCAGCCCATAGAGTGGAAAATAAGTGATAAATCTGATATGGCTTGGGTGGAAGCCCGCATTAATTCAGTCTTTCCAACTCTTAAAATGGGGGATGTCATTCTGAAGACGGCAAAGGGAGAGGAATTGGCTTACGTCCGTCTGGAAAATGGTAAATGGTTTAGTTATCGTAAAACGAATGGACAGAAATATCTAATTCCGCAGGTTATCGACAGTAAATGCCTCCAGGAACCGGATAAACAGTCTTCAGCTGACTGCCATAAATGCCATGATGTGTCTAAGGATAAACCCTCTTCGGGAGGAGAGTGAACGGGAACGAAGGTTGGTTCATTGAATTTTAAAGTGCTTAGTTATACAATACTAATAGATGTTTAATGTCCTTAGAAACTTAGAGGATGGTGAACTTACTATTGGATAGTAACCAACTCAAAATATTTTGTATGGTGACGCGCCTTCAAAATTTCTCAAAAGCAGCGAAAATGTTGCACATGAGCCAACCGGCTGTTAGCACACAAGTTAAAAACTTAGAGGAATACTACCGAGGGCAATTGTTTGTCCGAACTCCACAGGGCGTGACGCTTACCAAGGCTGGAGAAGTGTTTCATACCTACGCTCTAAGGATTCTCGAAATTCAAGACGAAATGGAACTACAACTTGAAACCGTATTTAAACATGAAAATAATCAAATTTTGATTGGGGCAAGTACCACTATTGGAAACGTCTCTCTTCCCTGCGCGATCTATTTGTTTAAAGAACAATACCCAGAGGTCGAACTTTGCCTAAATATTGCCAATGCTGAAGAAGTTTTTCGCATGGTTATGTCTGATAAGGTCGATATCGGTGTTGTAGAAGGAGATACAAAGTCATCTTTCCTTAAAGCGCTTCCTGTTACAGCGGATGAGTTGGTGTTTATTGTCCCTCCCCAGCATTTCGCTGAAGGAGACGTTATTTCCCTTCAAGACTTCCTCAAACATCCATTAATTATTCGAGAAGACGGATCAGGCACACGTAAGATTTTGGCAACGGCTTTAGACCGTCATGGCTATTCCCTGAATCAGCTTAACGTGATTATCGAGATGACGACTATTTTTGCCATTAAATCTGCAGTAGAAGCTGGACTAGGCGGAGCGGTTGTACCACGACTTGCCGTTCGCAAAGAAGTTTACACGGGGACTCTTAAAGCACTCACGATTACTGACCTGGAAATGCCTCTAATCTTCAATATTGTTTATCCTAATAAGCGCTCCCTTTCGGGCAAGACGAAGAAATTTATTAAATTTCTTACGAATCCTGAAGAGCGTTACCTTTGTTGAAAACATAAGAACAATTGTAAAAAGACAGCGCAAGCTGTCTCTTTACAGTAAATATTTAAGGAGGAGTTTTGATCCTATCCAAGTCCCCGAAAAGACCGCGCTCGCAAAAATCCACCCGGTAAGAGAACTAGAAGCAATTCCGTTCAACAGAGCCCCTATATTGCAACCATAAGCAATACGTGCTCCGTATCCCATAAGCAGTCCACCAATTAAGGCGGAAAAAAAGAATTTTTTGTCTCGAATTGGCCGGAATCGAACCTGCGAAGCGACTAACGTGGCCCAAAATGCACCCAGAAGCAACCCGAGGTTTAAATAGGTTCCTGAGTCAGCCATTAGTCCTATAAACGTAAATCCTCGGTTATCGAGTACTCCAAGGTTAGTTCCGATCCATTCCGCCCACATTTCAATATTCAAAGTAATTCCCCAAGGTTCACGTCTTACGATCAGCACTAGTATGTTGAGCACACCCAAAATAATGGCCCCTATCCAATATGCCCAAGGGCCATGGATGAGGGTTTGCCAAGTTTTTTTCATCGCTTTACACTCTCTCTAATCATGAGTTTTCGTCAGTTCAAGATGCCAGATGCCATTCGCCACTTCTTCCTCTTCAAGAAGATAACGATTGGCTTTTGCCCAAACTACAATACCCCTTGAGGTACAACTGTGTTCAGTCTCTAGGACTAAAACATCACCGCATTGCATGGATAATAATTTTCTTTGGGCTTTAATTAAGGGGATTGGACACATTTCTCCCCATATCTCAAGTGCAAAACGAGTCACAGTTGTTCACCTATTCCCCTAGTCGTTTTATTTGCCACCATCTTGCTAACCTCCATAAGATCAATAATACAATAATTTCCATAATGAGGGTTGGAATCCAACCTAAAATATCCGGCAAAAAAATACCCGGTGATTCACCAAAGACGTTTCTCCAGTTAATTACCGACCGTTCTCCCAAAACAGCGCCCACAACCAAGCCGAAAAACGCCACCCATTGCATTGCAAACCCTTCCCCAATACGCATTAGAATTCCTGAAGAACAGCCACCAGCCAACACCATACCGATCCCGAACAATAGTCCACCGACAACGGTATGCGCGCCCAAGGGAAGAACATAGAGGCCCAACGGGATATTTCGCTGAGAAGCTTCCCAGGAAACCAGCGCAAAGCCAAGAATACTAATCCCCAGAAGCAGAAGAAAGGCTCGAGTGAGTTGAGTCATACCTATCAAGATAGGATCACGTAAAGCAGATACAAAGCAAAAACGGGACTTTTGTAAGACAAAACCTAAACTAATTCCTAGAGCCAGGATTAGCGTAAGCCGGATACTTATTTGAGAAAGGAGAGTAAGCAACAGTGTAAGAAATAACATGAATCCAATGTGCCATTTGCGTTGGGAATGAAACGCATTTTTCTCCAGTGTGCTTTCTCCCCTTTCGATACTGACTAACTATTTATACTTCGATTTCAGGAGAGTTAATTCCTCTATTAGGGGGAAAAAATCGTACTTTAAAAGCCCTTGTTTGTTATGAGTAACAAACAAGGGCTTTTAATTATTGGCCTGATGACGTTGGCGGCGACCCTGTGGGAATTTCTTTTATCTCGAAAAGGGCGACAAGAGTACCGATAGCTAAGGTTAAACAGCCCATTAGCAGGAGTAGATTGGCATCTTTAAAAATAAACTTCATTAAAACAAATGCAACAAGGATTCCAAGGCCGACTCCATAAACAATTGGAAACTTTGGCATCCTAACCCCCCCTTCTAATCTATATGGATTACGAGAATAATTATGAGAATGTTCTGTCTTATGTATTATATTCGTGATTTTATTAAAAAGTCCTGCATTAATTTGAAAACTACTAAGGATATTTTTAAACCCAGAAGATGGATGATGAAAATTAGATCTATTCGGTGACAAGGTGGGACTAACAAGGTAGAATATAGGAAGGTGAATCAAGCTTGGCTGGAAATGGAGGATATTATGGGACTTATTCTTATAATCATCGGAATTAACGTGGTCTATGTATCCTTGTATACTTTACGTATGATTTTCGTTATCAAAGGTCAGAGAATTTTGGCATCGATCCTTTCCTTGGGTGAAGTTTTTATTTACATTACAGGATTAGGAATTGTACTGAAAAACCTCGATAACCCATGGAATATTGCAGCGTACTGCGTCGGTTATGGCTTAGGAGTATATATAGGTAGCCGAATCGAGGAGTATTTAGCGTTGGGCTATGTGACGGTTCAAGTTACTGTAGATTGTGTTGAGATAGAATTACCGTCTAAGTTACGGGAAGGTGGATATGGTGTCACCTCTTGGTTAGCCGATGGTAAGGATGGTCAACGCCTCATGATGCAGGTTTTGGCAAAGAGGAGTAATGAACGTAAGTTAATAGACACCCTCGCTAAGCTCTGTCCCAAAGCTTTTGTTATCTCCTTTGAACCCAAAAATTTCAAAGGCGGGTTTTGGGTTAAACGAATACCCAAACCTTTTTAATGAGAAGAGAAACTCTACTACGCCTTATATAAATACCATTTGCAAGTGTTCAGCTCATATTTAAGTTCAAACAGCTTTAAGAGTCCATTAATTTCGCTCTGACAACGAAAAATATACATTCGATTTCCAGCGAGTTTCTCTTCCGAGCGGGTTACAACTCGGTCGACTTTGACCACTATATGGGAGGCGTCATCGGTAGTCACCTTATATCGAATAGGATTAGGGGTTCCCTCGAGGGTAAACCACGCAATCATTTCAATCGGTTGCATTAAAATCCTCATTTACATCACCTATCTATAGTTGATACCAGCTCGACTTGGTTCAGAGAACTGCCTGTTGTTGGTACGCTTAAATTGTGTTAACAAGGATAGTTTACCAGAACAGACGTTCCTAGTAAAGAGTATATATGTTTTTGAATTAAAATATGCCGAAATGATTAGGGCAGAGTAAAATAGGATAGGATAGAGGATTAACGTATATACGTTTAGATATACATTCTACATCCTTTTCCAAAGTTCCTGTAGTTGGGGGAAATTCCAGAAGAATAATTGTAACTCCTACTAAAAAATAGCTAGAATTATTACCAAGTTAAGCAGGATTAATATGTTTAACGTGGAATATAATCTAACAGGAATATGCGATGATCTTAGCTGCTAAATGAGGAGGATTGATTATGTATAAAAAAATAATGGTCCCAACAGATGCCTCGGAATATTCGCGTCGAGCGTTAATAACTGCTTTGGAACTTGCAAGGAAATTTCAAGCAGAAGTGGTTATTTTATTCGTACCGTACACCCCGGAAGCCTATTTGGGCTATAATCCAGCTTATACTATTGAAATTTCGCAAGAACAAATCGAAGAAACAGGGGAGCATATGTTAATGACCACACTTGAAGGAATCGATGTGGGTGACGTTCTTTTGAAGAAGAAAAAAATACAGGGACACCCTGCGAGTGTGATTTTAGAAGAAATCAGCAATGAGAACATAGACTTAGTCGTTATGGGGAGCCATGGATACGGGCCAATTGCTGGAGCCATGTTGGGTAGTGTCAGTCAGCACGTCCTTCAAAAAGCAACGTGTCCTGTTCTAATCGTAAAATAAGAAGACTACCGAAGGTAAAGATAAGGCTGTTGACGATTAAACTCCGTTAACAGCCATTTTATTTTGAAGAGTTCGTATAGTGATTCCTGACCAAGGTTTTTAAAACGGAAATCCTAGTCGTCGAATGAGCGCAAATCCGGCGCGCTTAGCGAGAGGAAGAAATACCTTGCGAGCCAGAGGAAGGCCAACACGCCGTACTATCGGAAGGCCCACTCGGCGTGCTAAGGGAGGACCAAGGCGCTGGACGAGGGGGAGACCTACTTTACGAGCTAGAGGAGATCCGAACTGTCTCAGGAGAGAAGGTCCATATTGTTTTATAAGAACCCCAGCTTGCTGTTGCCAGAGGTTAGCAGAATGTGTTGGAGCAGAAGAAGGAGTTTGCGTCTGAATGGGGGAAATTGGTTGAATTACTGGTTGAATGCTTGGAGTAGCTACCGGTTTAGGCATTTGAAGTTGAACAGGTGATGGCTCTGGCCCCTGAACAGGGTTAGTCCCCTGTCGCTGAATGGGGGAAAACCTGTTGTAGTTATTTGGGTAAGAACCTCGTTGTCCCATCAACGATGACATGGGTAAGCCCCCTTTATCCTAAATGTGAGAATTATTTGGTTTTATGATACACGGTATGCACTAATTACCTTAATGTTCCATATGAGGTTAGAATAACCGCATAATTTTGAGGGAAGGAGAAATTTTCTAAGAAAAGAACGCTGTTGGGACATAAGTCTAACAGCGTTTTATCGTGTTGATGAGTTATTCAGCGTAGTTACACTCGATAGAGTTCAAATTAGGCGGTTTCGTCCATGGGGTTGCCTTTTGTTTCTTCGCCAAGGATGACATTTACGTTGAATACGAGTTCTTTGATAAATAAAATATATTTCGACATTTTTCTTACTGAACGGGTATTATAGAGTTAGGTAGTCCACGGGACTGTTTGACAACTTTTACTAAGTGCAGAGGTCATGAAAATTATGATGCTTGTAAATAATTGTATTTGCGGAGGTTGAAATGAACAATCATTATGATATGGAAAAGCTTATAATGATATTGCCAATTTTGGCACGAACAACGGGTGGATACGCAACGATTACTAACTCTGAAGGACGACGATTATGTACCGTTGATTGGAATGGAACGGAAATAAAGGAACTGAATGATGAGATATATGATTTGGCGAGAGATGCATGGCACCAGGCTCGTCCGTTAGTCGGTGTTTCTCAAATAATAGATCAGGCCGATGCTTGGGCATTGCCAATCGGTGAATATGTCTTGGCGTGCAGTAATGTGGAACGAATTAATAGAGAACAGAAATTCTCAGATGCATTAATAAAGGCGCTTCCCATGATTGCTCAGGTGGCTGGTGGGGAAGCCGTAATATTTAACGATATTGGTGAACGGTTATTTAGTTATTACTCCAATGGAACCGAGCGACACCAGTTGAAAGGGCAAGTGAGTAAACAGGCTAGGCAAGCTATGGTTTCCCAGGAGCCTGTGGTAGGAAAGTCTTTTTCTGTTCATGGAGCAATGGCGGTACGTATTCCTATTACAAAGAAAATCGGTTTCGGATTTAATAATGAAAATGTAGCCCGCCAACATCAAAAATTATATGATGAAGTTAAAAAGTTCCAAAGTGCGAACTATTGCTTTGAAGACATTATTGGAGGAAGTGAAGTTTTAGCAAAAATAAAGAGTATGGCGAAATTTGTTTCAAATGGTGTTTCCTCGATACTTATATATGGAGAAACGGGAACTGGAAAGGAATTGTTTGCTCAATCAGTTCATAATGCCAGTGAACGTCGATATAGGCCATTTGTGGCGTTAAACTGTGGGGCTTTACCGGCGTCACTCATTGAGAGCAATCTCTTTGGTTATGAGGAAGGGGCCTTTACCGGGGCGAAGAAAGGGGGAAGCCCTGGTGCTTTTGAACAAGCGAACGGGGGTACCATCTTTCTCGATGAAATTAGTGAGATGGAAACCAGCATGCAAACCAAATTACTTAGAGTACTTCAAGAACGAGAAGTAGTACGCGTTGGTGGATTCAAAGCTCAGAAAATTGATGTTAGGGTCATTGCTTCTACAAATAAAGAGTTAAACGATCTTATTGAGGATGGAAAGTTCCGGCAGGATCTTTTTTATCGATTAAATGTGGTCCAGTTGAAAATTCCTTCGCTAAGAGAGCGGGTTGGGGATATTGTTTTATTAGCTAGGTATTTTATCCAAAAGTATGCTTTATCCTTTGGTAAACCTATTGAGGATATCGACAATGGAACATTAAAGATATTGCAAAATCATCCTTGGCCGGGAAATGTACGCGAACTTCAGAACTGTATCGAATCTGCTATGAATATGGTGCGGGAGGAGTCGATACTTCTACCTGAACATTTGCCTCTTTATTTGCGGCAAGGTCAAAGGGCTCTGAAAGAATCTGTGGTAGTTGAGATTGGGCAGGAAGAGCTTAATTTAAAAGAAGCATTATCAGGAGCTGAAAAATTAATTATCCAAAAGGCGCTAGAAATGGCTAAGTATAAAAAGGTCAAGGCTGCTCGCATTCTAGGAATAAGTACGGCGACCTTATGGAGAAAACTAACTGAGTATGGGATAGTGCGAGAACATGAATAATTTTAACTGCAACTATTTTCCGCTCAAGTTTAATGATATACAATATACCATATCATTAATGAAACGAATAGTTGTATTTATGATATGGTATATATATTTTGACTTCTTCAACACAGAAAACAATTTCAAAAATGAATTAGTGACCCTCTATTTTATCTGTAAATATTATCATTATTTGACTATACCCTTAAAATACCTTGAAATATCCCTTGAAATGTGGGGTAAAGGTTATTTTAAGGGTATAATTGTTGGCACAAAATTTGCAGTGTAAGTAACAAGTAGCTGAGCAATAAACGAATCTATAGTTGTCGTGAAAATTGCTTATTATAGTGAATTACAAATCGGGGCAATATAGGTTTGAACATTTAACATGGCGGGAGGCGTTGGTTGGTGAGTAGATTTGAGTATTCTAGACCGGAATGTTTAAGCGAGGCGTTTAAACTGATGGCAGAAAACTGTGGCTATAGTCTATTGGCAGGCGGGACAGATTTAATGGTCAAGGTTAAAGAAAATATGGTTAAACCCACAGTAGTTATTGATCTCGATGGGCTTGAAGAGCTTAAAGGGATAAACATTGAGGCAGGGCAGATTGTGCTTGGTGCTTTAACGACCCACACTCAACTTGAACAATCTGAAATTATTAATAGATATGCTCCAGCTTTAGCAAAGGCTGCAGGCATAATCGGTTCTCCCCAGATTCGCAATAAGGGAACGGTCGGTGGGAATATGGGTAATGCTTCACCTGCGGCTGACACGGTACCAGCCCTCATTGCACTCGGAGCAGAGGTTACCTTGTCGAGCAAGGAAGGAATAAGAACAATTCCCTTAGAGGAACTGTTTCTAGGTCCAGGACGTACTGTGCTAAAACCCGGTGAGTTAATTACACTTATTTCTTTTAAAGTTTCCACTCATCAAGGGTGTAGTTTTCAGAAGTTGGGCAAACGCAAAGCCTTGGCTATTTCAGTTATTAATGCAAGTGCTTCAATGGAAATAGATCCGGAAACTAATGTTATCAAACAGGCAAGAATTGCTTTAGGATCGGTTGCAGGCACTGCGGTCAGGGTGTCGGCGGGAGAAGAAATACTAGTAAGGAAATGTTATTCGCCGGAACTGATTAAAGAAGCTGCAGAGGCAGTTGCCGAGGCTATTAGGCCGATTGATGATGTTCGTTCTACAGCAGTATATCGTAAACGGGTAGCAAGGGTGTTGGTGAGACGAGCACTGGAAGAAGCTTGGAGTCAATTACATGTTACTAGGGGGGAATGAAAATATGTCAAAATTATTAATAAGTTTCGTACTTAACGGCCAAAAGGTAAGCGCTCAGGTTGAATCAGATATGCGTTTAGTTGATTTTTTGCGTGATGAAATGGGATTAACGGGTACGAAGATCGGTTGCGGAGAAGGAGACTGTGGCGCTTGTACGGTGATTATTAACGGTCAGACCGCTAATTCTTGCATAGTTTTAGCTCCGCAAATTGCTGGCAAAGAAGTGACGACGATTGAAGGACTCGGTAGTTATGAGCATCTACACCCTTTACAGGAAGCTTTTATCGAAGAGGGAGCTGTACAGTGCGGTTTCTGTACGCCGGGGATGTTATTGTCGGCTAAGGCCTTGCTTGATGAGAACCCAAACCCAAAGCATGACGAAATTATTCGTTCGATATCAGGGAACCTTTGCCGGTGTACCGGATATACCAAGATAGCAAATGCCATTGAAAAAGTCGTTAGAACCAAAAGCTAACAGACCAGAGAGGAGCTGAATAGAATGCGGGAATTGAATGTCGTCGGAAAATCAGTAATACGTAAGGATGCCTTGGATAAGGTATTGGGGAAGACCCAATATAGCGGAGATATCAAGTTGCCAGGCATGCTTCAGGTGAAGATTTTACGGAGCCAGGTTGCTCATGCTGTTTTAAAAAACATTGACTGCCGAGCAGCGGAATCCCTGCCAGGTGTTCATGCAGTTTTAACGGCAAAAGATGTTCTAGGCAGTAACACTCATGGCATTATCATCAAGGATGAACCCGTGTTAGTGATGGATAAGATTCGTAAGTTGGGGGACCCTTTAGCAATTGTCGCTGCTGAAACTGAGGAAATTGCCCTGCAGGCGCTGTTTCTTATTCAAGTCGAATTGGAAGAGCTGCCGGCGGTGTTTGACCCAGAAGAAGCTATGAAAACAGAGGGACCAAAGGTTTATGAAAAAGGAAATATTCAATCTGTCAGAAAGATTCGCAAAGGGGATATTGAGACGGCATTTGCCCAAGCGGACATTGTTGTTGAAACTATCTATCGCACGCAAATGCAGGAACATGCTTATATTGAACCGGAGGCGGGAGTCGCTTATTTAGATGGTGATGTTGTAGTTCTGCGTGTCTCTACTCAAAATCCTCACTTTGATTGTAAAGAAGTTGCGAGGAATCTTGCATTACCGCTTAATAAGGTGAGAATCGTTCAAGCCCCGACCGGCGGGGGGTTCGGCGGAAAACTGGATATTTCAGTGCAAATCTATATTGCCCTTCTGGCAATTCGAACGAAGAGGCCAGTGCGGTTAGTGTATACCCGAGAAGAATCGTTTATTGCCTCTACAAAACGTCATCCCTATGTTATCAATTATAAATCGGCAGCAGATGAGAAGGGTAATTTGCTGGCTATCGATGTAACTGTTATTGGCGATACGGGGGCGTATGCATCCTATGGGCCAGGTACACTGACCCGGTCCGCTGTTCACGCGACGGGTCCGTATGAAGTGGCCAACGTCAAGGTCGATGCTTACACCGTCTACACAAACAACCCAACCTCTGGAGCAATGCGTGGTTTCGGGGTACCTCAATTAGCGTTTGCCCACGAACAGCAAATGGATATGATCGCACAAAAAGCAGGAATTAGTCCAATCCAAGTTCGCTTGTTGAATGTATTGCATACAAACAGCAAAACGGGTACAGGGCAAGTATTAGAAACCAGTGTGGGTAGTATGGAAACGATTAAAGTGGCCCAAGCTAAGGCACAGGAAGTTCTGGCCAAATCTGATAGGAAAGGAGGCACTGATAGGATTAAAAAAAGAGGTACTGGTATAGGTTGTATGTGGTACGGGGTCGGAAATACCGGTTTGCCAAATCCCGCAGGTGCCTTTGTAGATTTGATGGATGACGGTACAGTTAACCTGATGGTTGGGGCTGCTGACATTGGACAAGGTTCTAACACGATTTTAGCCCAAATTGTCGCAGAAGAACTGGGCGTGCGCTTTGAGGATGTTCTGGTGACATCTGCAGATACAGGGGTTACTCCAGATGGGGGAGCGACATCTGCCAGTCGTCAAACCTATATATCCGGTAATGCGGCACACTTGGCAGCACAAGAAGCTAAGAAGACGCTAGTAGAAGAAGCGGCGAGAATGTTTGAGGTAGAGAAAGAACAGGTCATTATCCGTGATCGCCGTGTGTTTGTTGAGGGCGCTGAGGAGAATAGCAAGAGTATTGAGGAAGTGATCGGAGGCTGCCGAAAAAAGGGGACGATGACCATCGGGCATGGCTGTTTTAATCCGGAAACCACAGGGTTGGATGGAGAAACTGGAGCAGGTAGCCCTTATGGTACCTATGCTTTCGCTACTCAGATCGTTGAAGTTGAGGTGGATACGGAAACTGGCCAAGTTGAAGTACTCCATATTATTGCAGCTCATGATGTGGGCAGAGCCATCAATCCTCTTCAGGTGGAGGGACAGATTGAGGGTGGAAGTATCATGGGAATAGGATTCGGGCTTTATGAAGAGGTTAAAATGTTAGATGGCAAAATTAAGACACCTTCATTTGCAACTTATCTGATTCCAACCTCTATGGATGTTCCTACCGTGCACCCGTTAATTGTTGAAGAGCCAGCAGCAAGTGGGCCATTCGGAGCCAAAGGGGTTGGAGAACCTTCCCTTATTCCGACGTCAGCGGCGATTGCTAACGCAGTTTTCGATGCTGTGGGCATCCGGATTACTGAATTGCCTATAACTCCGGAAAGGGTGTTAGCACAACTACAGGAAAACCAATAGGTTAGATTCGTAGAGGAGGTCAAATCAATGGCAACTATATCGCTAATCAACATTGGAACACTCGTAACCGGGGATATCCAACAACCACTGAGCAAAGCGGATACGATTGTTGTTCAAGATGGCATAATCGTCAAGGTCGGGCAGGCAGATATTCTCAAAGATTTTAAGGTGCAAAAGACGATTGACGTAGCTGGAATGACCGTTACACCGGGGTTGATAGATTCTCATGTTCATCCAGTTATTGGGGATTATACCCCTCGCCAAAAAACGCAAGATTATCTTGACGGTGCCGTACATGGTGGAGTAACAACGTTTATCTCGGCAGGTGAACCCCACTTTCCTGGACGTCCAAAAGATCCAGCTGGAACAAAGGCGCTAGCAATACTGGTTCATAAGTCCTTCAAAAACTTGCGCTCATCGGGTTTGAAAGTTCATGGCGGGGCTGTGATTCTGGAAAAGGGACTGGTTGAAGCTGATTTCGCCGAAATGGCAAAGGAAGGTGTCTGGCTTGTCGGGGAAGTCGGCTTGGGAAGTGTTAAGAAACCTGAAGATGCTGCACCGATGGTTAATTGGGCTAAAAAGTATGGGATGAAAATAGCAATGCATACTGGTGGAACTTCAATTCCAGGAAGCTCAACGGTTACAGCGGATGATGTTATTGCCGTTCAACCCACGGTAGTTTCCCATGTTAATGGAGGACCTACGGCAATTTCTCCTGCCGAAGTAGAAAAGTTGATTGACGCTACAGATTTGACGCTGGAGATTGTACAATGTGGCAATCCAAAGATCGCAGCTTTTACCGTCAGCAAATTGGCAGAAAAAGATGCTTTGGATAGAGTTATCTTCGGAAATGATTCTCCTTCAGGAACGGGCATTATTCCTTTGGGAATCTTACGGACGATAAGCTTTATAGCGTCTTTGTCGGATATCCCTGCTGAGAAAGTTATCGCGATGGCTACAGGTAATACGGCAAGGGTCTTCGGTTTGGAGACGGGTCTTATCGCTGAAGGCAAAGAAGCTGATTTGGTTATAATGGATGCCCCAATGGGCTCAATAGGAAGTAATGCTTTGGAAGCATTTGAGGCGGGTGATTTGCCAGCGGTGGCGCTTGTTATGGTTGATGGCGTCATCAAAGTTACAAAGAGTCGTAACACTCCCCCTTCTGAACGTAATTATTCTGTGAAGTAATTTATAGTTAACGGATGACATGGAGGACTGAAGCTAAATGGCAGTTATGATCGATATTGAGTTATGTAAGGGCTGTGGCATCTGTAGCAAGGAATGTCCCAATAACACTATCCTTATTAAGGATAAAAAAGCTTTTATTCAAGCTGGTTGTACCTCCTGCGGGATCTGTACTAGAGTATGTCCTTTCAACGCGGCGGCCAAGATCAGTAAAATTAAAGAAGGGGCGGTAAAATGTACATCTTGCCCTGTACAATGCGAGATTCTGGAAGGGTACACTGGAGCTTGTCAGCGTTATAGGAATGATGGGGGACAGCTTAGCCGTAACCGCAAATTAGTGACGGATGTTACTCCAGGAGGTCCGCTGATTACTGCAGTTGGGGCTGGAACTGCCTACCCATGCTGTCGGCCAGCGCCGTATATAGTTCAGGACACCATTGATGGTGTAGAGATGGTTACTGTCGTGACGGAAGCGCCTTTAAGTTACAGCGGGATTAAGGTTAAGATTGATACTAATTTGTTTGTAGGCGAAGAAGGCGCGAAGGTTAAGCGTAATGGCAAAGTTATAGGGATGGTTGATACTGAAGAGTATGGTTCCAAAATGCTTTCAATTGGCGGAGCAAACCTTCTTACAGGGAAAGATGGATTCATTGTTGCTCGAACCATTGTGGAAATTGCCAATGGAGAACGAGTGACGTTGAAAGTTGAGGATAACACACTGGAACTTCAAGTGTGTTATCGACCAATTATCAACGGGGTAGAAGATACAAAAATGCGAGTTGGGTGCGGAAGCGCAACAATTGGGATATTTGCGACAAAGCTCAAAGAAGTTGTTGATGAAGCGATCATTCTTGATCATCATGTGGTTGGTCTGCTTTCAGAACATATGGCCGGCGAAGCAGTTGGTATGAGCTGGAGCGGAGTAATACCCAATGCACGACGCAGTACTCGGGGACGCTACTTTGGAGAACATGGTCAAGGTTGGGGTGGTACTAATATAGAAAATCCAGTAGATGCTATTAAGTCGGTCGATATGTCACGGGCTAAGCAAAGTATGAAAGTACTTGTAACCGAGACCACTGGAAGAATGGCAGCCCTATTCGAAGTGCAAATAGATGGTTCTGTAATTCAAATACCAATGACTGATGAAGTTAAGAGTGCAGTTGATGCTATCCGCGATACGTGTGAAGATGCACGAGTTTCTGCTCTCTATGTTGGAGGAGCAGGTGGGAGTGCACGTGCAGGAGTGGCGGTGAATCCACTGAAAGTAACACAGGCTGTTCATAACGGAGAGGCAATATTAACCATCGGCGGTGCTGAGGCTTATGTGCTGCCTGGTGGGGGAATTAACTTCATGGTGGATGTTGAAAAAGTAGTTACCAAAGCCTTTACTTGGGTTCCCACACCCGCAACGGTAGCTCCAGTAGAATATACAATGACATTGGAAAAGTATCGGGAAATTGGTGGCCATATCCAGGCGATCAAGAAACTAAGTCAGATCGTCTCTTAAATAGACTAATCGGGAGTAGGTAGGATATGATCGATGTCTTAGCCGAAGATCGGGTATTTCTAAATTATGGTCCGATTCAAATGACCTTAATGGCCAGAGCACATGGCCTTGCAATGACAGAGCAACTGCAAGAGGCTGCAGAGTATGTGATAAAGCTTCTGTCAGATTTAGCAACGGTTCAAGAACAAGCAAGAGATGTTTTAACGTTGGAGGAACAGGATCTTAGTGCCTTTCCCCTGCCCTTACAGTTGATGGTAGAGGCTGTGTTAGAAACCGGAGATCCGACCCTAACGCCAATGGCAGCAGTAGCGGGAACGTTTGCGGATTTAGCGGGCGACTGGTTAGTGGACAAAGGTGCCTCAAAAGTCCTGATCAATAACGGCGGGGATATTGCAATAAGATTGCTAGGAACAGAAAAGACGAAACTAGGATTGACCTCGAGTGTTGAATCTTCAGGATATAGCCATATTCTTAATCTTACCGCAGAAGATGGAATTGGGGGAGTGGCAACCAGTGGTTTAGGAGGGCGTAGCTTTACAGAGGGTATCGCCAGTGCAGTGACGGTTGTTGCGAAGACTGCTCGAACCGCTGATGCCTGTGCAACGCTTATAGCAAATCATTGTTTTACTGAAGATCCAGGTATTTTGAGACTGCCTGCGGAACAATTGGATCCGAATACTGACATACCTGGACACTTGGTTACAGTCAAGGTTGGGGACCTTAGCCCTCAAACGAAGACAAATGCTTTGGAAAATGGCTTGCGCAAAGCCATAGAACTTAGGTCTCAAGGGTGTATTCACGGAGCGGTGATTTTTCTGGATGACTTTGTAGTTATGATACCTGAAGACTTGTGTCAAGTGGCGAAATTTGAAGGAGGAAATCAAGATGGAAATTCGTAAAATTGTAACGGTCGTCGAAGAAACTCATAAAGATGGCGAAAAGACTGTAGCAAAACCTACTCGTAAGGCGGTGGCTATGGCCGTTATTAAAAATCCATTTGCAGGACAGTACGTGGAAGATTTAACAGAACTAATGGAAATTGGCGAGCAATTGGGTTCAATGCTCGCTGAAAGGGCAGTAAAAGCACTTGGAATTGCAAAAGAAGACGTTGAGAGTTACGGCAAGGGAGCTATTGTTGGCGAAAAAGGTGAACTTGAACACGCCGCTGCTATTTTACATCCTCTGTTAGGTAAACCTTTTAGGGGGCAAGTTGGGGGAGGTAAAGCAATCATTCCTTCTGCTAAAAAACTTGGCGGAATGGGAACGGGCTTAGATGTACCCGTACATTACAAAGATGCAGCGTTTGTGCGCACACACTATGATGCTATGGAAGTGAGAATTGCGGATGCACCTAGAGCGGATGAATTGCTTATTGCGCTGGTAGTTACGGATGCAGGGCGTCCACATCCACGAATTGGCGGTTTACAAAAAAGCGAAATTAAAGGTGAAGACGGCCTTAGATAACTAAAAAACTTAAGATAATAGGGGTGTTAGCATTGAAAGTAGGCTTTATTGGAATTGGTGTCATGGGAAAACCAATGGCTAAAAATATTATAGGTGCAGGGTATCCGTTGTTTGTATATGATGTAAATGAAGTAGCCGTACAAGAACTAGTTACTGAGGGAGCAAAAAGGGTTCAGAGTCCACGTGAATTAGCCCAAGTGGTCGATGTTGTTATAACAATGTTGCCTAATGGAGCGATTGTTGAACAGGTTCTTCTTGGAGAACAAGGTATTTTTGCTGGGGCAAAGCCGGGCTTTACCATCATTGATATGTCGAGTGTTGCACCGACATTTACACAGAAAATGGCAAAACTAGCCTTTGAACAGAAGATTGATTATATTGATGCACCAGTCAGTGGCGGGGTAAAGGGCGCAACGGAAGGGACGTTAACCATCATGGTGGGCGGCGAGAAAGAACTTGTGCAGCGCTATCAATCGTTGTTGGAAGTAATGGGTAAAAAGATTTACCACGTAGGTAAGGTAGGATCCGGAGATGCTGTAAAGATCGTCAATAACCTATTGTTGGGCGTGAATATGGCAGCAGCTGCAGAAGCTTTTGTCTTAGGAACAAAGCTCGGGCTGGATCCCAAAGTCCTGCTGGAAATTATTAGCGTTAGTTCGGGGAACAGCTACGCGCTGGCAGCAAAAATGCCTAACTTCGTATTTAAAGGTCAATTTGAGGCAGGATTTGCAATTGACCTCCAATATAAAGACCTTGAACTCGCTATTCAAACAGCTAAAGAGGTCAAAGTCCCGATGATTCTAACGAATGTTGCCCAACAAGTATTTGAACAAGCGCGAGCTTCAGGACTAGGACGGGAAGATATTTCAGCTGTAATAAAACCGCTAGAAGATCTGTTGAAGATTCAAGTCAGAGCGTAAAACCATAAAACTGGAGGTGAAACCAAGTGGAAGAGATTTTAAAACTAATCCAGGCAAAGGGATACCAAGTTGGGGATTTAACCATAGGTGCTGTTGTCGAAATCGCGGACGAGCTAGGCATACGAGCTAGTGACGTTATTATCGCAGAGGCCATGTCCCAGAAAGCTATGACTCGAGAAGAGGTTATCGATGCCGTTATTAATTCCTTCGCACACAATCTATATGCCGCAGAGGTGGGCATTACCTCTGGTTCAAGCTTTTTGCTTGGTAAAGCACCTCAAGAATTAGCATATAATGATTTTTCTCATCGTTTATTTGAGGATGATCTTATCAATAAGATACTTGTTTATACTTTGGCCGCTCAAGTAGGCAACCATTCTTGTGGACTGCAACCGTGCGCTGGAACTGGGGATTCTTGTACCTACACTGGGCTTTTCCGTGCGCTCAAGGAAGTCATTGAAGATAAAGAAGAATTGGCGCGGGTCGTATCTGTGATGCTAAAAGTAGGGACCATCTTTCGTGCGGGCAAAACATCTACGGGTTGTAATATGGAAGGCTTCGGTGCTGGAGCAGCTGCGACAGCTGCAACATTGGTAGAATATCGCAAAGGACAACCCAAAGCGTTGGCGAAAGCAATAGTTTTGGCGTTATCTCCGACGATTGGGGTGCCCTGCACTCCCCGAGTAATGGTATCAGGGTTATGCGCCACTCATATTGGTGGTGGAGTGGTTATTGGCAATTTGGCAGCAAACTTGGCACTGCATACAAATATTCCAGTCGATGTTCCTGTTGACGTCATGATTGCCATGGCAGCAGCAGTACACCCCGTTTCAGCGACGCATTTAGTTCCAGTGGTTAACGATTATATGCAACCTTTCTTTAAAACAAACCTTGAGGTTGAATATTTCGTAGAAGATTCAATTAAGGGAAAAGATAAGACAAATGTTGAAGTGACGATGGATAGGGCCTCAAAAGAAGCCCGTGCGCTTGCTGAAAAAGCCAATTCAATTGTAAAACCCTTTGGCGAAGCAGTGGTTGGGGGAAGTAGCCAAGCTGTAGGCTCACCAACGAATACGGGTCGTATTGCGCATGCCTTGGCGAAGGGGAAAATAACTGGTGTTAAGATCGAATTGTATGGAGAACTTTTTGCGCGTCGTGGAATTAATGTTCCTGGAATCCTAATGGCGGCAGTCTTGGGGGCAAGCACAGATAACGGTAAAGCCTATCGAGAGATCATGCAATTAGTTCGAGAAAAAAAAATAAAGATTGAAATAGTAAAAGTGGATGAGCCTCAGATGCAAAGGATTACGGTCTTCGCTACTGAGCAAAATTCAATGGTCGAAGCCTTGAACCGAGGCGGCGCTCGATTGGTCCTTAAAAAGGCTAAACCGTCACTGGGAGAAGCCCACGTCGCTGCGAAGCGGCTTGGAATTGTGCTTGTTGATTGATCGAATGGAGGAAAAGTAGAGTGAACCAAATAGAAAGATATCTGGCAATTGCTGCAGGCAAAGAAGAGGTTCACGCGGGTGACGATATAACGGTAAACGTTGATCTTGCTATAGCCCATGATATTACTGGGCCCATGGCAGTTGAACAATTTAAGAAGATTGGATTAGAGCGCGTTTTTGATGCAAAAAAGGTGGTCTTTGTCCTAGATCATATCATCCCAGCAGCTACGGTAGAGGCTAAAGTACTGCACAATGTTCTCAAGGAGTTTTCCAAGGAATACGGTGTTAAACTTTACGACAGAGGTAAAGGGGTTATTCACCAAGTTATAGCTGAAAAACATCGCTTGAAACGAGGATCGATTTTGATAGGCGCAGACTCCCATACCTGTACTGCTGGTGCTTACGGTGCTTTAGCAATTCCAGTAGGTGCGACTGAATTAGCAGCAACGATGGCTACAGGTACGATTGATTTAGAGGTGCCAGATGTCTGTGAGATTCGTATCGACGGGAAGTTACAGCTTGGAGTTTACGCGAAGGATGTTATCTTACACTTGGTTGGATATTTTGGAACGGCAGGATTTACCGATCAAGGCGTTATTTATACGGGTAGCTTAATGGATCAGCTAACTATGGATGATAAAATGACGATTTCTAACATGGGTATCGAGATGGGGACAATGATTAGTTATTTTTCAGATACGGCTCAACCCGTCGGAACGGTCAAAGAAGTTTATACCTTTCAAGCAGAGGATATTCCAGCGAGTGTAGCTTGCCCGCCCAATCCAGGTTTTGTAATGAAAGCGGCTGATCTCTCTGCAATCAAGATATCTCAAGTTGTCATTGGGAGTTGTACGAATGGACGATTAAGTGACATGTTGGTGGCGGCTGAAGTGCTTAAGGGGCGCAAGGTGGCTGATGGCGTTACTTTATTGATAATACCCGCTTCAGTAGATATTGCCCAGCAAATGGAGGATCAAGGCTTAAACCGAGTCTTCCGTGAAGCAGGAGGTATGATAACTAGCCCAGGATGTGGTCCTTGTTTCGGTGCCCATATGGGACTTTTAGCCTCAGGTGATGTGGCTGTTTCTACAACAAATCGCAATTTCCCTGGCAGAATGGGTCATCGCGACGGGAAAGTATATCTTGCATCCCCTCGCCTTGCAGCAGAAAGTGCGATTGCTGGAACAATTGTAACCCCTGGCACGGTAGTTCCTTTAGGAGGTTTAGATGATGAGCTGGAAAAGTAAGATACACGGTCGTGTTTGGAACTTGGGTGGTAATGTTGATACTGACCAGATTTTCCCTGGATATGCAATGGCAGCTCCCGCAGATAAACTTAAGGACTATGCGCTAGCGGGTAGTGAGATTCCGGATTTTGCTAGGAAGGTACAGGCTGGAGATATTATCGTAGCTGGTGAGAATTTTGGCTGCGGTTCGAGTCGAGAGCAGGCGCCAGTCGCCCTGAAGGAAGCAGGAGTCGGATTAATAATCGCTAAATCCTTTGCTCGGATTTTTAGACGCAATGCGATAAACATTGGTTTGCCGGTTCTAGTATGTGACATGGAAAAACAGGTGGAAAATGGACAGGAAATTGAGATAGATCTAGTGTTAGCTGAGGTTACAATTTGTACGAGTGGCGGTAAAATTAGCGGAACTACATTAGCCTCCACCGTTTTGGAGACTTTAGAAGCAGGTGGGCTTATTGCTAAGGTCCGGAAGCAGCTAAAAATATCTTAGTACGTTAGGAGGAACAACTCAATGCAGGAAAAAACAAAGAAGATTATTAAAGAAGACTATGAACGGGTTCAAGCTTATGAAAAGGTTTTTAACGTAGAAATGCCTAAAATGAGCTCGGATGGTTCAATTACCGGTTTGCCAACTCCTTTTCCTCGCGTAGTTAATGGGGTTGAGCGCAGTGGTTACCGTATTACAGAATTGGGCCGCCTTGCTGCACAGACAGGTATTCCCATTCAAAACCCTATTTTGGGACGTAATTCGGCTGAGGAGACTTATCAGGAATCGGTGGGAATGTATAAAGTAGCTGAGGATTTAAAATTAGATCTCTTCCAATTTGTGCATTCTGAAGCCACCCGGCATATTGATCCTTTAGACGGAGCAGATTTGATTGAGCAATCCCGGGGTAAGGGTGGTATAACACCAGATGGAGAGCGCCGCTTTATAGAACTGGGCGGTGGAGCAAAATACCCGCTGCGTATTAACGCTACCGGGGATACACCACACTTATCTATCATTAACTCTCTAATTGCTGGTTTCGATGGCACAGATATTGGACCTGTCATCCATGTTCATTTTGGTGGACGGGGTATTCATGATTATAAAACAAAGGTTTCTAATGGGTACAAAGCACTACAGATCTGTGCCGAAAATAACATTTTTGTACAAACAGATTCACATAAACACCTCAATAATATTGGCGGAACAGACGGTATGGCTCTAGCAATGTGTCTGTTAGCTGAGGGTCTAGCGATACACGCCGGATTACCTAGCGCACTCAGCGGACTCCAAATGAATGTGGGTGGCATCAATTTACTTGCTGATTTGGCTGCTATGCGCGCCTTTAGGCAACTTATGTGGAGTGAATTTTTGATTGTCGTCCCAGAGACTTTCCAGAATCCTCCGGCTGATCTGATAGCGGAGCAAGCTCACTTTGCCCGGATGGCGATTAGTGCTAAATTAGGTGGAGCAAACTTCTATCGGCCAAAAGCAGCGGAAAACGTCGGCATTCCGACGGGAGCATCAATGGCTAAGGCAATCTGGGCCACACAAAATGTCTTCGAAAATACCGCTTCCTATAAAATTGAGGATCCGACGATTGAGCGTCGGCAAGTTGAAATAGTTACCGAGGCTTTGGCAGTTTTGACGAGCACATTCGGATTGTCTAAGGAGTTAAGTCCGGAAGAAATAGGACCGGATTTTTGGTTAAAATATGGGGATGAAGAACTGATCGATATCATTGTTAATGCTGGAAAAAAAGGAATTCTCGATGCTCCGAGAGCAGCTGCTTGGGATCTGAAACGGGGCGTAAAAACCCACCGTGGGAAAGACGGGATTCGCCGCTATATTCCGGGTTATGGTCCAGTTGATGTTCCTGAGGCTAAAATGTCCTATACTACGGAGAAGGTTACAGTGGAAGATGAGAAGCCGATTTCTAAAAAGGAAAAAATACTTTTAGCGACTGTCGGCGCGGACGCTCATGTAGTAGGAATTAACGTTATTCGTGAGGCTTTTAAGCAAGCAGGTTATGAAGTGATCTATTTACGGGGAATGAATTTACCTGAAACCGTGGCTGAAGTCGCTGCAGAAACCAAAGCAGATGTGATTGGGATCAGCAATCTCTTAGGTTTAGGGTTAACGTTATTCCCACGTGTAGAAAAACGCCTTAAGGAACTTGGGATCAGGGATAAGGTAGTACTCATGGCCGGAGGACGGATTGCAGAAAAAGAAGAGGAACACGCTCAGATCGAACAGAAAATTAAAGACGAAGGAACCGATTTTTTAGGAGTCGAGAGTTTCTTTGGTCCTGGTACGGATCCACAAGATGTCATTAAGTGGGTAGAAGAGAGAATAAATGAAAGAGGGAAATAGTATGACGGAGCAACGCAGGATAAGATGTGCTGTTTTAAGGGCGGGTACGAGTAAAGGGATTTTCCTAATGGAAAACGACTTGGCCTCAGATGTACAAAGAAGGGATCAAGAGATATTGGCTATCTTTGGTAGCCCAGATGTAAGGCAAATTGACGGCTTGGGTGGAGCAGATCCTCTCACGAGTAAGTTAGCCATTATTGGGCCCTCTACACGATATGATGCCGACGTTAACTATACGTTTGGGCAAGTGAGTATAGGAGCGGCCTTGGTTGATTTTTCAGGAAACTGCGGGAATATATCTTCAGGTGTGGGTCCTTTTGCAATCGACGAAGGTTTAGTAAGGGCTGTCGAACCAGTCACGAAGGTCCGCATTCACAATACAAATACCGGTAAAATTATTGTGGCTGAGGTTCCTGTGAAAGAGGGTAAAGCCAAAGTAAGTGGCGACTATAAAATCGCAGGAGTTCCAGGCGCTGGAGCGAAAATTATGTTGGATTTTGCGGGAACCGTTGGCGCCGCAACTAATAAGATGTTACCTACGGGGAAGGTCGTTGATGTGCTTAATATTGAAGGCTTTGGCACATTAGAAGCCTCAATTGTTGATGTCGCAAATCCGATGGTTTTTGTACGAGCCAAAGATTTAGGGCTCACAGGGATTGAAACTCCAGCTGAAATTGACGCGAATAAGGAAATGCTAGGTTTGCTAGAAAAAATCCGAGGAAAAACGGCAACGATGATAGGAATGGCTAAAGATGAAGCAGAGGCACTGGAAAACAGCCCTGCCTTTCCGATGATTGCTTTTGTCAGTGAACCACAAGATTATGTAGATTTTACTACTGGTAATAAAATTAGGGCTGATCAAGTTGATTTTGTATCCCGACTCATGTATATGCAAGTGACGCACAAAACATATGCAGGTACAGGGACGACTTGTACCGGGGCAGCAGCGAAAATCCCGGGTACGATTGTAAACCTTGTGACCCATTCCAAATCTCCGCTCGTTAGAATTGGCCATCCAGCGGGTGTTATTGATATCGAAGTTGAAGCGAAAGAAGAAGGAGACGGGATTAAGCTTGAAAGAGCGGCATTTGGACGTACTGCACGCCGCATTATGGATGGTTATGTTTACATTACAATATAGCTAAGGGAAACGATGGGTTATTAAGGAAGTGAAGTAAAATGCCTCAGGTTGCTCTTTTAGTCTACGATGTGGGAAGTACGTATACGAAGGTATCAGCATTCAATCGTGAGGGGACTAACTTAACGTTTATCGGTCGTTCTCAAGCTCCAACTACTGTAGAAAACATAGAAATAGGGCTTCTGAAGGCTTGCCATAATCTGGCGAGTGATCTTCGGTGGACCGAGGTGATTTCCACTCACACGTTAGCGACGAGTTCTGCCGCTGGTGGGTTGCGGATGGTAGCGATGGGTTATATGCCACGAGTTACTGCGAAGGCTGCGAAAGAAGTGGCGATGAGTGCTGGTGCTCGGGTATTGGAGATTATCTCACATGAGACACCTGTTGATTTTCGCTTAGAGGTATTACGAGAAATCAAGCCCGATATTATTCTCTTAGCCGGTGGGACAGATGGTGGCGATCAGGATTCTCTCTTGGAGAATGCTGAAGTTATTGTTAACAGTAAGACGCAGGGTGTGGTCATTATCGCCGGAAATACTGAAGTTCAACCAAAAGTAGAAGAGATTTTGACAAGCGGCGGAATTTTTTCGATTCGTGTGCCTAACGTTATGCCAACGATTCATGAGTTGAAAGTTAAACCCGCTCGGCAAGCTATTCATCAGGAATTTATCCGTCAAATTACTCGGGCCAAAGGTTTAGGACGTTTACTAGAAGTGGTTTCTAATGGACGGGTTACCCCTACCCCTGGAGCAGTGCTCATGGGGGCAGAGCTCTTAGCGCTTGGTACCCATGAAAAAGAGGGTTATGGCAATATTGTTGTCATAGATATTGGTGGGGCAACAACGGATGTCCACTCTGTTTTACCTGATTTTGCAAACCTATCCAAAGAGGAAAAGGGCTTAGTTATTTCAAATGAGAAGCAGTTATCTTACAGAACGGTTGAAGGTAACCTAGGATTAAGGGTAAGTGCTACTGGCATCGTAGAAACGGTTGGAGCGAGTGAAGTTTTGGCTAAAGTTGGTTTAGAAGGGGAAGATTTAACCAAGGATATCCAAGTTTATGCACAGTATCTTGAAAAGAACGCTGGACACATCAGCCTCAATGCAAAAGAGATAAACTTTGATAAAGCGTTAGCTATTACTGCGATAGAAATTGCCCTTAAAAGGCATGCCGGATATTTTGCGCAGAGTTTTGACCCGGTTCTCGGAATTGTACCGGGAACACCTGTCGGTCGCGACTTGCGTAAAGTTCAGAGAGTGATCGCAGTGGGTGGCATTTTTGCTCATTCGACAAAAGAAGAGGCCTTGGAAATATTGCACAAAGCCTTCGCCAATCGAGGAATTTCTTTACTGCCAGAAAAACCTGAGTTTGTGGTTGATCTTAATTATCAGTTGTATACCATTGGGGTTATGGCGGAAGATTATCCTAACGAAGCGCTTGTTCTAGCGGAGAATAACATTTTAAAAGAAGAAAAAACAATTTAGATGAAGGAGTTAATTATAATGAATAAAGGTAAAGTGTTAAGAAGCTTGTTGGAAGCTAAGGGAATTTTAGTCGCCCCGGGGGCCCATGACGTCTTAACGGCCAAGATTATTGAGAAAGCCGGTTTTAAGGCCGTTTATATGACAGGTTATGGTCAAGCGGCAAGTGCTTTAGGTACAGCAGACGTCGGATTAATGACAATGAGTGAGATGCTAGCTCGGGCAAACAATTTTGCCAGTGCCGTAGATATTCCCGTGATAGCTGACGGCGACACGGGATTTGGAAATGCTATTAACGTAATGAGAACAGTACGCCAATATGAAATGGCAGGAGTAGCAGCTATACAATTAGAAGACCAAGTTGCCCCGAAAAAGTGCGGCCACATGGTGGGGCGCCAGGTTATTCCGATGGACGAAATGGTTGGCAAAATTAGGGCAGCTGTCGAAGCGCGGCAAAATCCTGATTTCGTGATTATTGCCCGTACGGATGCCCGAACCATTCATGGGATTGACGAGGCTATTCAACGTGCTAAAGCTTATGAAGAGGCAGGGGCGGATATAATTTTTGTTGAATCATCAGAATCAGTCGAAGAGATGAAGAAAATAACAGCCGGCTTTAAGGTGCCAGTTCTAGCAAATATGGTAGAGGGTGGACGAACACCACTTTTACCAGCTAAAGAATTAGAAAAACTAGGGTATGACTTAGTCATCTTCCCGACGGCTTCAACCTACGTGGCGGCTCAAGCCATGAAGAATTTAATGGAAGAACTCATGAAGACAGGAACTACTGAACACTTAATACCTGAAATGATCCCATTTTCAGAATTTAACGAACTAGTTGGTCTGTCGGAAATTCGTGAATTAGAAGCTAAATTTGTTATTGGTTAAAGCAGCGGGAGGAGATTAGTGAGTTACAAGAACTCATGAGAGGAGGTAGCGGCATGTATTCTAGATCTAGCGAAAGTGCTAGCCCCTGTATTCGGAGTCCAAGCTGAACATGACAGTTAGAATGGGTGAACGTTTGCCTAAAGGTGGAATATCTGAAGAAGCTATTTTTATTGGTAAGCGTACTGGATGCTACAAAAATTTAGGAGGCGAAAACATGACAACAAATCAGGAAAAACCAGAAATTACAAAAAAGCCAGAAGAAAAGGTTAGTTTCCTAAAACGCAAAAACATAGTATTTTCCATAAAAAGATATGGTATTGATGCCCTAGGTGCGATGGCCTTGGGTTTATTTGCCAGTCTTATTGTAGGGCTTATTCTTAAAGTAATTGGGGAGCAAACTGGATTACAATTTCTAATTGATTTCGGTAAACAGGCCATGGGAATGATGGGGCCGGCCATCGGAGTAGCTGTAGCCTTTGGCTTAGGAGCGCCGCCCCTAGTATTGTTTGCTTCTACGATCACAGGGATGGCAGGTGCTGCAGTAGGAGGCCCTGTCGGTGCATTCGTGGCAGCCGTCTTAGGGGCAGAATTCGGGAAACTAGTTTCTAAAGAGACAAAAGTAGATATTATTGTAACTCCTGCGGTTACCATCTTGGTGGGTGTCGCTGCGGGGACCTTAATAGGGCCACCCTTAGCAGAATTTATGAAGTGGCTGGGATCAGTCATCATGTTTGCGACAGAACTTGCGCCTATTCCGATGGGTGCTTTGGTTGCAGTGCTGATGGGCGTAATCTTAACGTTGCCAATTAGTAGTGCTGCTTTAGCTATAATGTTAGTATTAGGTGGTCCCGCTGCGGGGGCTGCGACCGTTGGCTGTGCTACACAGATGGTTGGGTTTGCAGTAGCGAGTTATCGTGAGAACAAATGGGGTGGTTTAGTTTCCCAAGGATTAGGAACATCCATGCTCCAAGTACCTAATATTGTTAGAAATCCGTTGATATGGCTGCCTGCCATAATAGCCAGTGCAATCTTAGGTCCCTTAGCTACAACTATTTTGCCAATGTCCAACATACCTGCAGGTGCTGGCATGGGTACTGCCGGGTTAGTTGGGCAGTTTGGAACCATCAGTGCTATGGGCATGAGTACTGGTGTCTTAATAAAAATCGGGTTATTACACTTCATTTTACCCGCTCTTCTAACTTTAGGTATTTCAGAGTTTATGCGTAAAAAAGGTTGGATTAAGTTTGGGGATATGAAATTAGATGCATAGATTATAGTTTAATGTGGAATTCGTAATAAGAGGTTTACCCCATAGAATGGGACGTAATAAGGCCCCTTAAAACTTTTAAAGTTTTAAGGGGCCTTATTACATAAAATTTATCAATTCCGAGACACCCACTTCTATAAGTGGGTGTTCCGATTTCCACTTCGGTGGGGGTAGACTCCCCCACCGAAGACTCGATGTTCAACTTTAGTTGAACGAGTTCACTCCGCTAGAGCAATCGCTTCAATTTCGACAACAGCATCCTTAGGCAAACGTGCAACTTGTACCGCCGAACGTGCAGGAGGATTACTTGGAAAATAGGTTGCATAAACGGCATTCATCGCTACGAAGTCATTCATGTCTTTCAGGAAAACCACGGTTTTTACGATTTTGTCCATTGAAGAGCCTGCGGACTCTAAAATTGCTTTGACATTATCTAAGGATTGTTTGGTGGCACCCTCAATATCAGCGACCAATTCTCCACTTTGTGTGTTAATAGGGAGCTGACCGGATGTGAAAATTAGGTTGCCTACCTTTACCCCTTGGGAATAAGGGCCAATAGCAGCAGGAGCATTCTGAGTAGCGACAGTTTCTTTATTCATGATATCTACCTCCCTTGTAAGTTTGTCATGCAATCTATAGGCCATGACAGGCTAATATAAGTATAACTTATTTTAAGTGAATAAACCAAGCAAGAAATTGGAACTTTAACTGGATGCGAGATTATTCTGTGCAGATTTGGCAGGATTTATCCACATTCAAGACTCCCCTTTCTACAAGTTACCTCTTCCGACCATCGCGGCATCTTGTCATCCTTGAAGATGCTCTAACCTCGAACGTCCTGTTCGAGTAATGGCTTCAGCGACAACTAGGTCGTCCATGACCGTCGGGAGTGCTGTGTTTTATCGTGGGGTTAGACACGCCTTCGTGGTTAAGAGTTCCTTTTGGGAGGTAAGGCTTCGGCGAAACTAATCCTACAGCGGCGTATTCGGATTCCTACCCGCGTGAACTTAACGTATGATATAATTTACTGTCTAGGTTTAATTTCTTCGACATATTCCACATGAAACAAGTTCAATTAAGGGAGGAACTTTAATAATGGCTAGAAAAGCAGAACCTTATCGCATTAAAATGGTGGAATCCTTGCGCATGATCTCTCGTGAAGAGCGACTGATAAAGCTTCAAGAGGCAGGGTATAATCCCTTCCTTTTAAAAGCAGAAGACGTTTACATTGATCTTCTCACAGATAGTGGTATTGGCGCTATGAGTGATAAACAGTGGTCCGCCTTGATGCTTGGAGATGAATCCTATGCTGGAAGCAAATCCTTTTTTAAAGTGAAAGATGCAGTGCAAGAGATCTTCGGGTATGACTATGTCATTCCGACTCACCAAGGTCGCGGGGCGGAGCAAGTGCTCTTTCCCAACTTGAAGAAACGTGACGGGCAATTTGTGCTCGGGAATATGCACTTCGATACAACCATGGCTCATATCGAGATGAACGGTATGGTAGCAGTAAACCTGGTTATTGAAGAGGCCTTCGATACGCAAAAAGAGCATCCATTTAAGGCTTGAGTTGATTACGATTTGATGTTCCCTGTTTTTTATCGGGGAATCAGGGTAAAATAGAGATGTTAAACTCTTGTCAAAAGTAAAGGGGCGTGTTGTTTTAATGAGCTTAGTTTATTCGGTTTTTGTTCCCCATCCACCCATCCTTGTTTCGGAAATTGGACGGGGAGAAGAACGTAAGTGCCAAGCGAGTTTGGATGCCTACCATGAGATAGCGAGTCGTTTAGTTCAGGCGGAGGTTGAGACGGTGATCCTGGTTTCCCCTCACTCAGCACTTGTAAAGGAGGGAATTACCCTTTTAAACGAGGAGGTTGTCCGAGGGAATTTCGCTCAATTTGGAGCTGAACAGGTAAGTTTGTCGTTTGCAAGCGACCCAATAATTATTGCTGAATTTCAGGAACATCTCCTTGGGGTTCTTTCCGTGCAGGGGACTATCGATCACGGCGCACTGGTGCCACTCTATTTTTTACAAAAAGCAGGGTGGGGCGGAAAAGTTGTCCTTTTGGGGATGCCCTTAGAAGACCCCGAAGATTATGGCTCTCGAATGGGCCAAATACTAGATAAGCTGCCTGGACGCTATGCACTTATTGCTAGTGGAGATCTTTCCCATCGTTTGAAAGAAGATGGGCCGTATGGGTTTGATCCTGCTGGACCGGAGTTTGACCAAACTGTGGTAAGGGCTCTCCAGCGGGACATAAAAGAACTCACTCGTCTGCCAGTTGACCGTGTCGAAAAGGCTGGCGAGTGTGGGTACAGAAGCTTGCGGTTGGCACTTGCCGCGAAAGAAGGAACCCCCGAAGTGTTGTCCTATGAAGGGCCGTTTGGTGTGGGGTATATGGTGGCAGATCTTTATCATGCATCTCCCTTGCCGTACTGGGCTAGGCGTTGTCTGAGCGCATATTTAAAACGCGAAGACTCTGGATCCTTAAATTTACCTAATTCTCCGGAGTTCACTATGCGGAGAGGATGTTTTGTAACCTTAAAACAAAATGGGCAACTGCGTGGATGTATTGGAACGACAGAACCGTGGCAGGAGAACTTGGCTTTTGAAATCCAACATAATGCGGTGGCTGCAGGAACACAAGATCCGCGTTTTAGGCCGGTTAAAGTGGATGAACTAGATACCCTGAGCTTCACAGTGGATGTCCTTGGTGAACTTGAAAAAATTGCAGGACCCGAAGAGTTGGATCCCTGGAGGTATGGAGTTGTTGTTCGCCAAAGCGGGAAAAGCGGACTTTTACTCCCCCATTTGGAAGGGGTCGATGCGGTTTCAGACCAAATCAGTATTGCTAAACAAAAAGCGGGGATTTCTGCGGAAGGTCCAGTGGAACTTTGGCGCTTTGAGGTCAAGCGACATTATGAGTAATTTAAAGGATGTAGAAAAGGAGGGGGAAGACAGAGGGACGGTCCTTCTGTCTATGCCTATGACTAATGCGCATAAAGACACCTATAATGCGAGTTGTCTGTTGTGTCCCCAGCATTGTCAACTGAGACATGGGCAATCCGGTCGGTGCCATGCCCGGGGAAATCGCGAGGGAGAGATTATATCTCTGACCTATGGTGAAGTGGCAGCTTGGAATATAGATCCGATTGAGAAGAAACCTCTATATCACTTTTATCCAGGTTCTCGGATTTTCTCCGTTGGGGGCTTTGGTTGCAACCTAAGCTGTTCGTTTTGTCAAAATCATGAGATATCCCAGCAACATCAAGTCGGAAGGAAAGCGACTCCTGCCGAGCTTGCCGGGCAGGCTCGGGATTCGTTGGGGCTGTGTTTTACTTATTCTGAGCCGAGCGTGTGGTTTGAGATGATCCGGGATACCGCTCCCCTGGTGCGAGCTCAAGGGGGGAAGGTGGTTCTGGTTAGTAACGGAACGATTTCACCACGCTTTCTCGAGGAGTTAATTCCGTGGCTTGATGCAGTCAATATTGATATTAAAGCATTCTCAGAGGAGTTTTACCAAACCTATTGCGGAGGGAAACTGGCTTGGGTTCTAGACAATGTTGAACGGTTAGCAGAGCGTGTACATCTGGAAATTACAACGCTCGTCATTCCAGGGGCTAATGATAATCCGTTACAGCTTACCGAATTAGCGCGTTGGCTTCACCAGCTCGGTGTTCCACTAGCCTGGCATTTGAGTGGCTATCACCCGGCCTATCGGCTCGCGGTTCCGCCAACGGAGCGAAAGACCTTAGAACGATTAGGGAACCTTGCCAAAGAGTATCTTCCCTATGTATATCTAGGCAATGTCAGAGGAGGAGATACGACGTTTTGTCCCCAATGTGGCGAAGCTGTGATTCAACGTGAACCTGTTCTAGTTAATCGCCTAGACCGAGGGTGTTGTCCGAAATGTGGAGAGGGCATTTTCGGGGTTGGGATGATGTGATGAAAGGGGCCACCTAACCGTGCAACTCTCATTTCTCATGATTGAAAATATTGGCCTGATTGTGGCAATCGCGTTTATCCTTACGAGGCTAACGACGTTTCGTAAGCTTATCGATCACAAACTCGATTGTTGGACGATCATTAAACTTTCGATAGTATTTGGGTTATTCGGAATCGTCGGCACGTATACCGGTATTTCGATTCAACCCAGTTCAACCTCATTGCTTTGGATTCCCCGTGTGGATGCAATCGGCTTTGAAGAGGTTCTCGCGAACTCACGGGTCGTTGGGGTCGTAATCGGCGGACTTTTAGGGGGGCCGTGGGTTGGTCTGGGAGCAGGGCTCATCGCAGGTATCCATAGAGCCCTACTTGGTGGCTTTACTGGGCTGGCTTGTGGGATTTCCACGGTGATAGAAGGGTTAATTGCGGGCCTTGTTTATCTTAAGATCGGGAATCGCAGAATTGTTCCTACCTCAAAAGCACTATTGACCGGGATAGTTGCAGAGACGGTTCAGATACTTATCATGTCGAAAAGGTTTTTGGAATCAATGAAAACCTTGAAACTCCAGCCTATACCAAAGCGGACGGAGTCGACTATGTTCCCATGGACTCACACAGAGGGAGTCTCGTTCAGCTCTTAAACATCGCCGGTCTGGGGCCGATTTTCGGACCGATCGCGGGTGCTTTATGGGGTCCAGTCGCTTTTGTCTGGATCGTTCTCGGAGGAATTTTTGCTGGTGGAGTACACGACTATTTTAGTGGTATGCTTTCAGTGAGAAATGGTGGCGCACAACTCCCCGAGATTGTCGGTAAGTATCTCGGTCAAGGTATGCGTTACTTTGTGAATGTCTTTTCTGTGATACTTTTGATTCTCGTGGGGACTGTTTTCGTTGCCGGTCCTGCCAAATTGATTGTCACGCTCACTCCTGCTTGGATTAGTTTAAGCGTGGTAACAGCCCTGATTTTCTTATACTATATCTTAGCAACACTTTTACCAATCGATAAGATTATCGGCAAGATCTACCCTATATTTGGGGTTCTGTTGATTATCATGGCAGTCGGTGTTGGTGTCGGACTGGTTGTTGAAGGCTATCATATTCCTGAACTCACCTTGAGTAATCTCCATCCTAAGAATTTACCCATGTGGCCTTTACTCTTCATTACGATTGCCTGTGGTGCGATAAGTGGTTTCCATGCAACCCAATCTCCGCTTATCGCCCGTACGATGAAAAATGAAAAACATGGTCGAAAGATATTCTATGGCATGATGATCGGAGAATCTGCTATCGCTCTTATTTGGGCTGCTGCAGGAATGGCTGTATTTGGTGGAACTGGTGGATTACAAGCTGCTTTAGCTGCTGGTGGACCTGCTACAGTTGTCCGTACAGTATCTATTACCCTGCTCGGAGGCATCGGTGGAACGCTGGCCATTATGGGGGTTATTATTCTCCCGATTACTTCCGGGGATACCGCATTTCGGGGTGCTCGACTGGTTATTGCAGACTTCTTTAAAATGAACCAAAAGCCTATTTCCAAACGCTTGTTTATCTCCGTTCCCCTTTTTGTAATCGCTTTCGCCTTGAGCAAGATCGACTTTAACTTCCTGTGGAGATACTTCGGCTGGGCGAACCAAACGACAGCTATGATCATGCTTTGGGCTGCTGCCATGTACCTCGTCAAGGAAAAACGCTTTCACTGGATTGCTTCAATTCCTGCCAGCTTTATGACGGCAGTTACCTTCACCTATCTCTTACAAGCTCCAGAAGGTTTTGGCCTACCCATTGGTATTTCTTATCCGGTCGGACTCTTAATTACCGCCGGAATAACGTTACTCTTTGCCAGCAAAGTGCGTAAAGAACGTAAAATGGAGATTTCATAAGATGGACGTACCTCATGTAAATCTTCAGGTGGACTTATCTGAGCAAGCCATTGAATATATTAAAGAACATGGTGGAATCCTCACCCTCGATGAAGCTCCCCAAACCGGATGTTGCACAAACGTCATCTTCGTCGGAGCGCATCCCGGAAAGCCTAAAGAAAAGCACTTCGGAGTGAAGGAGCAAGATGGGATACAGATCTTCTTTGACCCGTTCATCATTAAGAACAATAAACACTATGAAGTCGTTTTAGAAGGTTTATTTAAGTGGAAGACTCTTAGAGTATATTAATACTAGAATAAAGGTGGCTCAAGGCACATAAAAGCTTTGAGCCACCTTTTTATTCACTCGGCATGACTTAATAATAACGAATTACGAGGTACACAGCTGAAATTACAACGGAGAGAAGCATGATTTGGGAAGCCTACTTTAAGAAATTGCATATAGCGTATTTTTGTGCCGTTTTTCTCAGCAATTCCTGCCACGATGAGATTGGCGGAGGCTCCGACCGAAGTCCTGTTTCCACCAAGGCAAGCGCCTAAGGCTAAAGCCCACCAGAGAGGTTGTGTTTGTGCCGGAGTGAACTCACTGAGTAAGGCGAGTTTTGAATAAGTTAGTAATCGTCAAGAACTAAAGGTGCTTTAATCCTCAGAACCGAATTATGGGGTTTCCCACGCTGGATTTATAAAAAATTCCCTGGATAAAATTTTGGGTTTAATCAGATAATAACTTGAAATTAGATAATCTGATCTAATTGCCTCATAACTCTATTGAAAAAAGGAGGTTTTTCGAAGGTGTTTAAACATGTCAAAGATATGGAATATACCGTACATGTGGATAAACCTGATCCGCGCTTTGCCGTCTTGTTACTGGAGCAATTTGGGGGAGGTGACGGTGAACTTACTGCAGCTATGCAGTATTTCTCGCAGAGTGTAGGGTGTAATGATCCAAAAATACGGGACATGCTGCAAGATATCGCAGCCGAAGAGATGAGCCATTTGGAAATGGTTGGCGAGGCACTAGGTATGTTGATTGGTCCTGTTGATAACATTTCCAAAGATTTTCCGGCAAATCATATGGGGTTACTTGGGGGCGGCCCACTACTGATTAACTCCGCAGGAGTACCCTGGACAGCAGGCTACGTCAACTCGACTGGAGATCTATTTACGGATCTTTCGACAAATACAGGCGGAGAACTCCGCGCAAAACTCATGTATGAGCGACTTCTTCAACAAACGGATGACGCCGGAGTCAAAGACCTGGTTCGTTTTCTGTTAAGTCGTGAAGAATCTCATAATTTTTCTTTCATGCAAGCAATTGATACTTTAAAGGGAAGCGGAGTAAACAAAGATTTCCGGGATTCCGACTTCTCTAAGAAATACATGAACATGTCGACAGGGCAGGGAGATAGCCGTGGCCCATGGAACGAGGGTAACGGGATCTCTTATGAGGATAACCCGAACGAGAGGTATGGTGGGCCAGCACAGTACGGAAAAGATCCGCAACCGACTGGTTCGAAGGAAGTTGGGCCGGGATATAATGACCACACTCGTAATAATCCACAATATTCTCAACCAAAGCCTCAGAACAGCGATAAAGCAGTAAACTAGCGAGCGATTTTAGAATAGGGTAATGGCTAAGGGGCATGAGTTTTTGACTCGTGCCCCTTTATAAATCTTAATCGTTATGTTCATCATGAAGGTGTTTAGTGTGTTTGTGGTCATGCACGTGGTCGTGTTTGTGTCGGTGACCATTTTCAGGTGAATGAGCATGAGAATGGTCATTGTTGTGTTCGTGCTCGTGTTCGTGGTCATTCTCATGCTCATGGGTAAGCCCAAGAGCGTGAGCCAGAGTATGCTCTTTATCAGGGAGGGAATCAAACCAGCCATTATTGGCATCCTCTTTGCTGTCTAGGAATTGCATATAAGGCTTAATGTCCAGTAAAGGGGTTCCGTTATAGGTATCAATCCCCGAAATTGTAATTTCGTTTTCGATTATTTCTTTTACCTTGACAATACTAAGACCGATGGGGTTGGGCCTTTGAGGGGAGCGACTGGCAAAGAGCCCAATTTCAGTTTCAGGAGCCCATGGGGAGTGAGTTAACAGCTCGATAGGAGGGGTCACTTGATCTAGGTGATAGAGCACATAAATGTATTTGTAAGTATCTAAAGTTTTCAGGGCATTAGCATACTCTGGATTGAGAGTAATCCAAAAATCACCGGGTGCGTCAGCAATCGGCTGATGGGGGGTATTAATGGCCAAATAGGGTGTATGTATGGTACCGATCGATTGAAATGTGATGTCCATAAAAAGCCCCTTTCTTTTTAGTTGGTGAATAGTTCACCCGTGGTCTTTCGCTCCACCGATATGGAAATGAGAGCGTTCATGAATGAGGTTTACATTGAGTAGAAGATCTCGGTCACTAAGGATTTCGAACGGTGTGTTGTCTGCTGCGATTGTGTGATTTTCGCGCAAGACGATCACCCGCTGAGCAATTTCTTCCACAATGGAAAGGTCATGAGTTGCTGTTATAATTGTTTTTCCTGCGCTTTGAAGGGCTGAGAGAAATTCAACCAGCCAAAACTGGGTGCGAGGGTCGAGCCCATTCGTAGGTTCATCAAGAAATAAGACTTCGGGGTTGGCGGTAAGGACACACGCCAAAGCAACCTTTTTCTTCTCTCCACCACTTAGCTTATAGGGAGGGCGGTCTAACAGTTGGGTGATTCCTAACAGGTCAGCGGTTTCACCAATCCGTTGTTCTACCTGCTCAGCAGAAAGGCCAAGCTGTAGTGGTGCAAAGGCTAACTCATCCCGAACGGTAGCCGAGAATAGTTGGGCATCAGAATTTTGAAAAATAAAGCCCACACGTTGGCGAAACTCGGCTAAGAAAGAAGGATCTTGTAGCTTTTTTTCTGTAAGTTCCTGCCCAAAGGCCAAGAGTTGGCCGGACGTGGGATGAATAAGCCCAGCAAGAATCTTTAGTAGTGTGGACTTCCCGCTCCCATTGGCTCCGAGAATAACGAGGCTTTGCGCTGGGTAGAGCTCAAGATGAATATCGGACAGAACGGGATGATCGGGAATATAGGCGTAGGAAACGGCCGATAATTGAAAAATAGAGACGGTTTGTTTAGACAAGCTTTTTATCCTCCTAAGACTTTGTCGGCAGCATAAAGCGATAAACTTAACATAAGGCTGACGCCGATGCTGAAAATGTCCATCCAGCGCAGTTGGAAACGCTGAAGGGTATAAATTTCACCGGTATATCCCCGCGCGATCATAGAGGTATAGACATCTTCGCTCATTTGCAGAGATTTACCGAAAAGGGTTGCCATGGAGGAACCCACAAATCGCCGTTGATCAGCTCCGGAAGAGTGCCCTGAGTCACGTGCCTTCCGCGCTAAGAACATGTCTTCAAGGAGGGTGATGAGCACATAAATATAACGGTAGGTCATTTCCAAAGTGACGATAAAAATCTTAGGAACAAAAAAGGTGCGTAACGCCCGCAGCAGGTTGTTCCAACGTGTCGTTAATGTGAGGAGAACGGCGAGAGTGACAGAAATACCCACCCGGCTGATCAGGAGGAGTGCTCCCCAAAAGCCCTGTCGAGTGATGATTAATTCACGTGGGAAATGAATTGGCCCAATGTGGAGTGGGGTAGAGAAAGTCCAAATGATCCATAGGGGGTCACCCGGGCGTACCCAATTAAATAGGGCAGGGAAGACCATGATTCCTGTAAATAAGGGTATAACTAACCAAACTCGTTGAATAAGGAACCGAGTAGGAACCTTTGATAACATAGCGAGGATTAGAATACCTAGATAGACCCCCCAAAGTAACGGTAAATGGCGCAGGAGATTGACAGTTACGAGGAGTAAGAAAACGGCAAGCAATTTTAGCCTAGGATCCATGGCTTGCAGGAACCCTGAACGAAGAGCGATTTCCTCAGAATAGACGGACTCTCTTACAAAACGAATAACACCTTGCAAGGTTTTTTGAATAAAATTGGATTGTTTTAGTTTTGGAGGGGAAGGAGCAAGTGAACTATTTGCTTGAAGCCAAAGAGGAAGATTCATGTTGATTATCTCCCTTTCATATCAAAGGTCGATTTTTTCTAGAAGAATACGGTGGTTGAGAAGGGTCATATCTTTAATTTTAGCTTGGATGAACATCTGTTTTCCGAAGATATCCATGAGTTTAAGGCCGCTTTCATAGGGCTCAATGATATCGACCGACTCCATGAACAATACTTCGTTTTCTCCATCCTTTAGATACGCATTTGCTTCACACATCGCAGTTTGCTCCTTTTTTTAAAAAATCAAAAGGGAATAGATTAGCCGGTAGTAGTAGTAGTAGTAGTAGTAGTAGTATTGTGTGTAGCGCTTTATTTTTTATGACTATTAAAAATCGAAATTAGTAGCGCGGAGTATCAGCATCCTCTTGAATAGTCTTGGAAACAGTCTAGGCATACTTTTTTCCCTTCATTGATCCACGTTGTTTTTTCTTTACACATACAATAACTCCTTTCTGCTATAACCCATTTAATTTTTTCAACGGTGAAGGTTAAAATCAACTCCTTTGAAAAAATAAAAAAGACCATATGAAGAATGACCAGACTTACTGTCTAGCCAAGACCTCCATGGTCTAGTTTTCATAATGAATAGTTATCTATGCCTACAGTATTCTACACAAAATCACAAATCCCTGCTGCAGTTTTCACTTTTATGACGTTCAGATTTAGGTAAAACTCCGGCAATCACTTATAAATATCTGCAATGGCTTTGGCCACCGGGATCAGGAGTACTTGTCCTATTACGGTTCCTATTAGCTTGGCGCTCATCAACATAACGACAAGGGCTTTGACATCATTATAGGGACGATTTCCTTTTAATGCCTGATCAGTAATGATAGAGGATTTGGGGTCAACAAAGAACATAAATATAATATTTGCGGCGCTGTTGATTATTCCGGCAGAAGCTGAAGCTGCTAGGCGATGCTGGGCATCAACAAGTAAAGTAGCATAATAAGCCGACATTACCCCAATGGTATAAATCCCAGTGACAAGAGCATTGAGAACTATCAAACTAGCAGGTATTTTACGATAAGGTAGATGATTTAACATTTTTTTTGAAGGGAAAGTAATACTTTTAATAAATCTATGGATACTGCGAAATTTTAAAGCGTCGATTACAACGGATGGCACAGAGCCTGTCTGTTCAAGTTTATTTACTGCACTAAAGAAGATCTTTAGAAAAGTGGGGGTTAATAGTATGCCGAAAAGTGTTCCTGCCGTTGCAACTAAAATGACTTTGCGGATACTTAGAAGAGGATCAATACCTTGGCTGATGGCACTATCCATTAATCCTCCAATCAAAGGAGCTTGCAGTGTATGTGCTGTAAGAGAGATCAAATAGAATAAGTTAAAGAGTGTATTTGATAAGGCGAATTGCCCGCTTTTAACTGAATTAAGTCGGACAGAGTAAGCAAACGTATCGATTATATGAATAATAAATGTTGAAACAAATAATTGATAGATATTGAACTGCACTTACCCACCCCCATCCTTGATATGACTATGTCAGACAGGGGATAGAAAGACTCAGTTAATGCAACAATTATAACGTTCCATTCCTATACCATCCTCTCGAATGATCTCTTTTGCAGGAATTCGCAAACGGTTGTAGAATAGTAATATAGTAAATATAGAAATAATAATATTGTATGGCAAGACTATGAAGGTGTTGCAAAGACCATGGAGGTTTGACTTATAAGAGTCAACTTTGTGGTCTTTTTATTCGCTTGAAAGGAAGGTGCTTGAGCGTTTTATTATATCTGCCATGGTCAAAATTGGTCTAAAGTTTAAATATAGAAAGAAGAGGGATTTTTAGTATGCATATTCCTGACGGATATTTAAGTCCTCAAACCGATGCGGTTCTTGGGATCGCGAGTGGAATCATGGTTGCACTCGCCGCCTCAAAAACTGCAAGTACGGTTCGCGCTAAGTACATTCCGATGCTTTCAGTAGGTGCAGCGTTTTCCTTCACTATTATGATGTTCAATATTCCCATTCCCAATGGAACGACCGCCCACGCTGTAGGTGGAGCATTACTGGCTGTCATTTTGGGGCCTTGGGCAGCCATGATCTCTGTATCGATCGCCTTAATTATTCAAGCACTTTTCTTCGGAGATGGCGGCATTCTAGCCTTGGGTGCAAATATCTTTAATATGGCGGTTGTTATGCCCTTTGTCAGCTACACAATTTATCAACTCATCGCTGGAAAAAGCGACATACTTTCCAAACGGCGCCTGATCGGAGCTGGAATTGCTGGATACGTCGGAATCAATATGTCGGCACTCTTGGCTGCACTGGAATTCGGGATACAGCCCGTTCTCTTTCATGCTGCGAATGGAATGCCTCTTTACAGCCCGTATGGGTTTAATGTAGCCATTCCTGCGATGCTCCTTGCTCACCTTACTATTGCAGGACCGGTTGAGGGAGTTGTAACGGGATTAGCCATCTCGTATTTGCAACGGTCTAACCCCGCGCTGCTTCATATGCGAGGCGATTCTGGAAGCTCTACGTCTCCCATTCCTTATGGTCGCTACATTGCAGGATTGATCGTCGTCGCTTTGTTAACCCCATTGGGGTTGTTGGCCTCTGGAACGGCTTGGGGCGAATGGAGCGGAAAAGAATTGCAAGCTCAACTTGGCTTCGTTCCTAGTGGCCTGGAGAAATTAGGAGCTTTCTGGAATCATGTCTTATTTCCGAATTACGCTATCGGGGGATTCCAGCAATCATTCTGGCAAGAAGCCTTTGGTTATATTTTATCAGCCTTTTTTGCCTTGTTGGTCATCGGGATAATCGGTTTTGTTATCCAACGTTTTTTCCGAAAATCAGAGAATCGAAGTTAAATAAAAAGTGCAAATAAGTAGAAAATTATCAATAATATCAATTTTAAGAAGGTATTTGCTAGGCTGATCTAGAAATAATATGAAAAAGATATGAAAAAGATATGAAAAAGATATGAAAAAGATAAAAATAGTTAGAATGTTTATAATAATGTTTGAACGGAGCTAAAGTAGGACCAATGTTCACTCACTAAGGTAAGTCGAAAGGAGCCAGCAAGGTTGAAACTGTATGAGTACATGGCCAAAGAAATTTTCAAGAATAACGGGATCCCAGTACCAAAGGGGCGAGTGTTTACTAGTGCCGAAGAGGTAGCCGATTTTGTCTCCCAAATAGGTCCAGTCGCCATTAAATCCCAAATTCTCTCAGGCGGACGAGGTAAGGCGGGTGGAATCAAGTTTGCTTCGGACCCTCAAGAGGCCACTGAAAAGGCACGGGAACTCTTAGCGACAGAGATTAAGGGGCTTAAAGTTGATGTAATCCTCGTTGAACAAAAACTAACTATTGAAAAAGAACTCTATTTGGCGATAACGTATGATGGGGCACGCCGGAAGCCGGTATTGATTGCCTCGGCAGCAGGGGGAGTAGAGATTGAACAAGTAGCCGAAGAACTACTGGTTAAACGGTTAATCGATATTAACATCGGGTTACAACCTTATGCCGCCAGAGAGATTACACGACAGCTTGGCCTGACAGGTCAGATCGCCAAAGAAGTCGTCGATATTATACTAAAACTTTATCAAACTTTCCGGAAGTATGATGCGGAACTGATCGAGATCAATCCTTTGGTCGTAGCAGATTCTCACGCCCTTGCCGCCGATGGCAAGATGACCGTTGACGATGAAGCTGAGTTTCGCTTTGGCAAGGACGTCCCCCTAGTTGAAGAAAAAACTGCTGTGGAAAAGAGAGCGGCTGAGCTTGGGATTTCCTATGTTGAATTGGATGGGGAGATCGGGGTGATGGCTAATGGGGCAGGGATAACGATGGCGACCCTCGACTTAATTAACGAATTCGGTTCAACGCCTCGTAATTTTATGGATGCAGGTGGCGGTTCCAGTATGGAAGCCACAGCCAGCGCTTTGGAAATATTACTTTCCACCCAGCCTAAAGTGATTCTGATCAATATCTTCGGGGGAATTACCCGTTGCGATGAGGTAGCCAAGGCCTTTATTCAAGTCAAAGAAACCAGGGATATTCAAGTTCCGGTTGTAATAAGGCTGGTAGGTACCAACGAAGAAGCCGGAATAGCCCTGCTAAGAGAACATGGTATTGAATCTTATCGAAAAATTGACGAAGCAGTTGCAAAAGTTGTCGCCTTTGTTAAAGCGAAGGGAGTGTAGGAAGCATGACTATTATTATCAATGAAACAACAAGAATTTTAGTACAAGGCATTACCGGAAAACAAGGGCAGTTTCATACCTCTCAAATGCTGGCCAGCGGCAGCAACATCATCGGTGGAATTTCTCCCGGCAAGGGAGGACAAGTTGTACACGGTGTGCCCATTTATGACACGGTGGAGCAAGCAATGGCGGTTGAAAAAGCCGAAGCTTCCGTAATTTTTGTACCGGCAAAACAAGTCAAAGATTGCGCTTTCGAGGCTATTGACGGCGGAATTAAAACCCTCGTGATTATTACGGAGCATGTACCGTTGCATGATGCCATGGAAATTATGGCCTTTGCGGATATGAAACAAGTGCAAATCGTCGGGCCAAACACTTTCGGCCTGATTTCACCGAGCAAATCAAAGATCGGAATTATGCCGAATAGTATTTTTATCCCCGGTTCAGTAGGAGTCGTAGCACGGAGTGGTACTCTTAGCTATGAAATTGTCTCCCAGTTAACCAATGCTGGAATTGGTCAGTCGACAGTGGTTGGTTTAGGGGGGGACAGGGTTGTCGGCTTATCCTTTATTGATGTGTTGGCTCAATTCGAGGCAGATCCGGAAACAAAAGCGGTTGTTTTGGTAGGGGAAATTGGTGGTAATGCCGAAGAAGAAGCAGCTACATTCATTAGAACGATGAGTAAACCAGTAATCGCTTTCTTAGCAGGCAAAAGCGCTCCTCCTGGGAAGAGAATGGGTCATGCCGGAGCCATCATTGAACGTGGCAAAGGAACCTATGATAGCAAAGTCCTTGCCTTGAAGGCGGCGGGTGTCTACGTAGCGTCACTGCCTTGGGAAGTGAGCGATCTCGTTAGAAAAGCGTTGTCTGAGAAAAGAGAAGCATAAGGAGATGTTTGGGTTTTGGTACTAGCGATACAGACTGCTAAAGTATTGGTCAGTCAGGATTGGTGTAAAAAGTGTGGAATATGTATAGCCTTTTGTCCCAAGAAAGTGCTGGAAAGCGACGAGCTTGGGCGGGTTGTGGTTGCCAAACCAGAACAGTGCATAGCGTGTAAGATTTGTGAACGGCTTTGCCCTGACTTTGCCATAAATATCGAGGTGACGAACGATGAATAAAGCGAGATTAATGCAAGGAAATGAGGCCGTAGCAGAAGGGGCTCTGGCGGCTGGAGTTCTTTTTTACGCAGGCTATCCGATTACACCATCGACAGAAATAGCGGAAATAATGGCCGAGAGACTGCCCTATATTGGTGGAACCTTTGTCCAAATGAAAGACGAAATAGGGAGTATGGCAGCCATTATCGGGGCTTCTTTAACCGGGCTCAAAACCCTGACCGCAACCAGCGGACCGGGATTTTCACTCAAACAGGAAAATCTGGGTTATGCTATAGCAACGGAAGTTCCTTGTGTCGTGGTCAATGTCCAACGAGGAGGGCCAAGCACAGGCTTACCGACGTCCCCCGCCCAAGGAGATGTTATGCAAGCTCGCTGGGGCACTCATGGCGACCATCCGATCATCGCCTTAACGCCTTCCTCCGTGCAGGAGTGTTATGAATTGGCAGTAGTAGCGTTTAATTTTGCCGAGGAGTTTCGAATTCCCGTCATTTTGCTGTTAGATGAAGTGATTGGCCATTTGCGGGAAAAAGTAATCTTACCTCAAGAATTAACCATAGTGGACAGAAAAAAGCCGACTGTACCACCGGGTGATTATATCCCGTATGAAAACAATGCAAGCATGATTCCAGCCATGGCGAACTTTGGCGACGGTTACCGCTACCATGTAACAGGGTTAACTCATACTGAAAAGGGCTTGCCAACAGGAAATCCGGAAGTGACCAAAAAATTTATGCAGCGTTTAACCCAAAAGCTAGATCCATATTTAGAGCGGATTCAATTAGTCGAAGAGGTACAACTTGACGATGCGGAACTAATCGTGGTAGCCTACGGCTGTACCGCTCGTTCAGCCTTGGAGGCAGTGCATATTGCCCGCGCTGAAGGCCTAAAGGTTGGGCTCTTTCGTCCTATCACGATTTGGCCTTTTCCACAAAAACAGCTGGAGAAGTACACTAACCGGAAGTACTTAGTCGTGGAGATGAACAACGGTCAATTGGTCGGCGAAATCGAAAGAATCTATGGTTATAAAGCAGTCGAACGTCTGAACCGCATTGACGGAGAATTAATCACTCCCAAGGAAGTTTTGGACAGAATTCGGGAGGTTATTCATTATGTTTAGTGATATTGCACAATATTACCGGACCGAAACACTACCGCATATGTGGTGCCCAGGGTGTGGGATAGGAACCATCACAGCAGCCATCATCCGAGCGATCAAAACGTTGCAGCTTGACCAAAATAAAGTGATCTTTGTTTCAGGAATTGGCTGTTCCTCTCGTATGCCAGGCTACTTAGATTTTAACACCCTTCATACGACCCACGGGAGAGCGTTACCCTTTGCCACGGGAATTAAAGCGGCACGCCCAGAGTTGGATGTCTTCGTCGTCATGGGAGATGGAGATTCCTCGGCCATTGGTGGTAATCATTTAATACATGCCTCCAGGCGCAATATTGATCTCACAACCATAATAATAAATAACAGCATATACGGTATGACGGGTGGACAGACCTCCCCGTTAACCCCACATGACAAAAAAGGAACGACCTCTCCCTTTGGCAACTTAGAGAGACCCTTTCAAATTCTGGAGTTGGCGAAAGCAGCAGGTGCCACATATGGGGCTCGAGCCACGGCATACCATAATCAACTTTTCACGAAATTAGTGGTGGACGCATATAACAATCCGGGCTTTTCGCTCGTGGAAGCCATTTCTCAGTGTCCAGTTTCCTATGGGCGTCGCAATAAATTTAAAACCCCAGCGGATATGCTGCTCTGGCAGAAGGAGCACGCCTTCAAAGAAGGAAAACAGGCTACCCGGGAAGACGATTTTCAGATTGGCGAGATCTTCAAGTCACAAGCCCCGGAATATACGCGAGAATACGAGAAACTAAGACAGAGATTAAGGAATTAAGGGAGGGCTGTCTCAATGGCTAAACAAGAATTTCTGTTAACCGGAACAGGCGGACAAGGCCTGATTTTAGCTGCGATCATGTTGGCTGAGGCAGGAATTAATGCCGGCCAAAATGTTGCTCAGAGTCAAAGCTATGGTCCCGAGGCTAGGGGAGGCGCCAGTAGGGCTGAAGTCATCATCGGGGACGAAACGATTCCTTACCCAAAAGTGGAAAAACCTGACTTTGTCTTAACCCTCAGCCAAGAAGCTTATAAAAAGTACGGTTTGCATTTAGATGAAGAGGCCATCCTGATTGTGGATAATTCCCAGGTTACAGAAGTTAAGCCGCGTAGTAGAAATTTTTATTCATTTCCCATCACAAGAACTGCCCGCACGCAATTCGGATCCGAACAAAGCGCCAATGTCGTGGCGTTGGGAGTGGTGGCTTCATTGAGTGGTAAAATTCCATGGGAGAATGTTTTGCAGGCTGTCGAGCAACGAGCACCCAAAGGGACGGCAGAACGAAACATTAAAGCTTTAGAATTAGGATGGCAAATGGGCATGGATGCTGGGGCTAAACAAGAAACTGGACAGCGTCAAAACGAAGGTGAAGAGCAGTGGCGGAATTGAATTGGGACTGGAGCAAGCAGGATTTAACAAGCTTAACGGAAAGCCTAGCAGCAGTTTTATTAGAGGAGTGGGGCGGGCCGAGAAGTCCTCTTGCCCTTAAATATATCAATGAAACCATCATTCCAGATCTCGTCCACTGCTTTTGCAATAATGCGGACTTACTGATGAATGCCACCTTTGCCGAGATTATTCAATGGAAATTAAAAAACCAGTTTGCAAATCCTTCGGCAGTCGTTGTGGATTTAGCCAAAGACCTCCTAAAACCCGCGCAAAAGATCATCAACCGTCCGCAAATTACAGATCCTAAAGAACCCTGGCGCCGGATTTTTCGCCTCTGGATCGGCGATGAATCCCTGCCTAATATAGCGGATAGGACCGGCTATCCTTTAGATTATCTGGATTTACTGGTGCTAAGATTAAAAAAATTAAAAGCCTTTACAGCGAATACCAGGGTAAGTCTTTTAGAATGCCAACAGAACACAGAGCTGAGAGAATTTGGCTTCGAACAACTAAGTTTCCTCTACCAATTTCAAACGTCCGTCGCTGGAGAGCCCTTATATAAAGAACGTTTAATCTTGGAACAAGTGATTTGGGACCTAGGGATGCCTTTGCAGGTTCAAGATTTGGTGACTCTGTTGGAAATGATTCATACTCATGAAGGCGACTTGGATGAGGACTCATTAATTGAGACCTTTGGTGGGGACCAACGCGGAATTCTGTTTTCGTGCGTCATCGATGGATTGATTTCGCTGCATTATATTCTAAAGAACAAATCTGGAAAATTAACCCTGAGTGAAAAGAGCGCTCAAACCATTGCTGGTTATTTGCTTCCTAAACTGGGGGAACAGTTAAAGAGAGCTATTGCAATCCATGATTTTGAATTAGCCAAAGAAATTCTGCTTACTCAAAATGAGGCAGTCTTAATTCGACTGATTGATTGGACTTTGCGTGAGTTAAACCAGGAACAGGCGTATGTTGTATTGAACGGTATCTATAAAAAGGTGAGCAGACGGGTCGATATCTACTTAATCAAGGTGTTCGCCAAGTTTTCCATGGCCTTTGAGCTTCTGATGAAAGGCTTGGGTGACAATGACAGCTTGATTCGAGCGAGAGCATGTGAAGCCTTGGGGCGTATCGGGAATAAAGGCGCTGTTTTTTCATTAATCCGATTGCTGCGAGATCCGGTAGTTGGGGTGAGAGAAATGGCTGCACAAGCGCTCGGGGAAATGGGAGCTGTCTCGGCTGTCAAAGAATTATTGAGAGTTGCCGAGGATTACGGAGAATCGGTTAATGTGAGAGAGCACGCCCGGGGAGCGCTTAGGAAGATTGAAAGTCTTAATTTAGCCAAGGCCAAATTAACGGAAAACCCATGATTTCAGTTAAAGATTTACTCCGGAAGATCTCGGTTTTTGAAACGGAGATCTTCCTTTTTTGCCCTGAGGCTAGGCGCCAACCAAGTTTTCTATATACCTTGAATTATGGTAAGATTAAAGCAACATAAAATTCTTGGAGGAAATTGGAAAAGGCGAGAATATAGTTTATAGAAGAGAGGGTATCCAATGCCTACAGAAATTGCTTTTTGGACGGAACGGGTGACCATTAAAGACTTAGAGGTTGAGTTATCGGTTGCTTCTACTTCGAGGGGATTATGCTGGCTTGGACTTGGCCCGGAGGAAGAACAGGTTTTGCGAACTTGGGCGGCGCGCTGGTTACCGGACTGCTCTTTAATACGGAAGCGCGAGCCGAATAGTGAAGCTATTCGTCAACTACAAGAGTATCTTGGAGAACAACGCAAGGAATTTACGATCCCTCTTCATCAGGTCGGTACGCCTTTTCAACTTAAAGTTTGGGAAGAACTTCTGCGTATTCCATACGGAGAGACACGTAGTTATGGGGAAATAGCTACAAAGGTTGAAAATCTTAAAGGGCAGAGAGCAGTGGGCATGGCTAATCATAATAATCCAATTGGAGTTATAGTGCCTTGTCATCGGGTAATCGGTAAAAACGGAAATTTGACGGGTTATGCTGGAGGTTTGGACATTAAGCAAAGGCTTTTAGAGCTGGAAGGGGCTATCTTACCCTTGATAAGTGAAACGACTAAGGAAAAGAGTCTTGGGAGGGGAAATATGAAGATTGCGGAAAATAGAACCCTTTTTACGGGAGTCGAACACATCGGAATTAAGGCCTCGCATATGGAGCAGGCGATTAAGTTTTACATAGAAGTACTGGGCTTTAAACTTATTAACCGGATGAAGCCTGGAGAAGTAGAATTGGTTTTTTTAGAACTAGGGGGAACTGTCGTGGAATTGGTTGAAGTGATCGATAACCGTCGTTATGAAGATGGAGTTGTAAATCATTTGGCGATTCGTGTATCAAATATTTTCCAAGCCATCGAGCACTTAAAAGTCCAGCAGGTGGAGCTGACCTCTTCTGAGCCAATGGCTTTAGGAGAAGGACGGTACAATTTCTTTTTCCGTGGTCCGAGCGGGGAAAGACTTGAACTTTATCAGGGGTAGTGTCAGAAAAAAGAGAGGGTCATGGAATTAACTATGCAAAAGCGATTTCACACCTTCAACGAACATTTGCGAGCAAAGTTCGGAGGGAAAATATTTAAAGTTTCGTTGGATGCTGGATTTACATGCCCTAACCGAGATGGGACGTTAGGAACAGGCGGGTGTGTCTACTGTAGCGAACGGGGTTCCGGGGATTTTGCAGGAGAACAGGAATTATCTATTCATGATCAATTTCTAAACATAACCGAACGGATGAAGAAAAAATGGCCTAAGGCACAGTATATTGCTTATTTTCAAGCGTATACCAATACCTACGCTACAGTTAAGCGGTTGCGTGAGGTGTATGAAGAGGCCCTGGCCGAGGAAAACGTTGTAGGGCTATCCATCTCAACAAGGCCGGACTGTCTGCCGGAAGATGTACTTGATTATCTTGAGGAACTGAACAAGAGAACCTATTTATGGGTAGAATTGGGGTTGCAAAGTAGTCATGATCGAACCATGGAATGGATTGGTAGGGGGCATGACTATGCCCAATTTATCAAGGGTCTCGAGCAGTTGAGCTCTAGAGAAATACGGGTTTGTGCCCATATCATTCTTGGTCTACCTGGAGAAACAAAGGTGCAGATGATGGCAACCGCGCAAGTGGTTGCCAAACTGCCCTTAGATGGGATTAAAATTCATTTATTGCATGTTTTGAGGGGAACTCCCTTGGCGGCAATTTTTCAGCAAGAGCCGTTTGATCTGATGACGAAAGAAGAGTATGTTTCACTCGTCGTTGATATTTTAGAGATCCTACCGCCAGAAATGGTCATTCATCGGTTAACTGGTGATGGCCCCCCAGATGATCTTATTGGACCTCTATGGAGCCGTAAAAAATGGGAGGTTCTCAATGCTATTGATGCTGAGTTAGAACGGCGAGATTCATGGCAAGGAAAAAAGGCTGAGGCAAAAAAACTAGCGATCTTGAAAGATCGCTAGAAAGAGGAGAGTGTTTAGGTTATGGCCTCAAAGTAAGCTTTGAGGACAAGGGTGGGTAAATGAATGCTTTAGAACGGTTGCGCAGCTCCTTTCAAGCTAGCGTTTCTAATTAGTTAGGGTGTTTCATACTGAATGTATTTTCCTTCCCAAGTACGCAAAACCGCTTTGTTTTCATCAAGGGACACTAGGTATTGAGGCGAAATGGGTGTCTTACCTCCACCTTTAGGAGCATTGATAATATAAGTCGGTACTGCAAGTCCGGATGTATGCCCTCGTAACTGTTCCATAATTTCAATCCCGTCTTGGATTCTGGGGACGAAATGACGGGTTCCTTTGACGTTTTTAGCATGGAAGATATAGTAGGGGCGAACCCTGATTTTGAGGAGTTCTTGATTGAGTTTCTTCATGATATCCGGCGTATTGTTAATGCCTTTGAGTAAGACCGCCTGATTTCCTAAGACCACACCGGCTGCAACGAGTCTGTCAGCCGCTTTTTTAGCGTCTGTTGTGACTTCTTTCGGGTGGTTGAACTGTGTGTTAATGTAGAGCGGAGGATACTTTGCCAAGATAGTACATAATTCATCCGTAATGCGCATTGGTATGGTAACTGGAGCCCGTGTGCCGAGGCGCTTGATTTCTACATGGGGGATGGCGTGGAGTTCTCCGAGGAGCCAATCTAAGGTTAAATCACTAAGCAGTAAAGCATCTCCACCAGTCACTAAGACATCACGAATTTCAGGGTTTGCCCGAATGTAGTCCAGTGCTGCTTTAAGCTGAGCTCGCGGAGAATGGGTATCTGTTTCCCCGATATTGCGTCTGCGCTGACAATGTCGGCAGTACATAGCACACATGTTGGTAACGTTGATGATCAAGCGATCTGGGTATCGTCGTGTTATGCCGGGAGCAGGAGAGGTAATTTCTTCTCCCATTGGATCTTCTTCCCCAAAATCAACGAAAAGTTCCGCTTGGGTGGGTAATCCTTGGAGGCGAATGGGATCTATGGGATCGGTATCATCCATTAAACTCAGATAATAAGGAGATACAGCCCATCGAAAGGTTTTTCCAACACGTTCTATTTCTATACGTTGCTCGGGTGTTAAAGTTAAAAGCGTAGCTATAACATGGGAATCTGCTATTCTGTGAGTCATTTGCCAATGCCAATTTTCCCAGTCTTCAAGCGTTGCATCAAAATAACTTAGAATCTTCGCGCACCGTGATTCGTACATTTGCGAACGAGAAAATCCCGTCGGAATAGTGTTGGCTTGCGCTAGATAAGGGGTAACCATTTGGTTAAGTTCCAGGGCTCGACGGAGTGCGTATTGACGAAAGGCTTCTGGACGATCTTGTAACTGAACAGCCATTTGTATCCCTCCTCTATTTACTGTTGTGATTTGCTTAGTTGGCCTAGGAGGTGAGTCCCTTTCCATAGGAAACCAATCAAATATAATTCTTCCCAAAAGTAATTAACGTGTCATTTTCCTATTGGGAAAATAAGCAGTTAAAGATAACATTTTTTACTAACAACCTAATAATAGCATGCAAGTTGTTACTAGTCAATAGCATGATGTCACCTGAACTTGGCTATGTTATAATAAGTTAAATTTATAGTTTAATAGTTGTTCTTCGCGGTTAAACGATAAGGATAAGGGGTTGAACGTTTTGGAGCAAGCACGATATCAGGAAATCGCCATGGATATAGCCCATGCCATCATGATGGGGGAATATCATGAGGGGGTAAAGATTCACGGCCGTTCTACGTTAGCCGGGCGTTATAATGTTTCACCGGAAACCATTCGCCGAGCTATCGCTATACTGCAAAATGTCGGTGTAGTTATGGTTAGTCAAGGGGTAGGAATTACAGTAACATCGAAAGCCATGGCAGAGAAATTTATTAAATCATTTAATCAAAAAGGTGAAATCCAAGTCTTTCTAGAAGATCTAAAAAGTCTAATGGATATAAGACGCGAAAATGATATTAAGATTGAGAGCCATCTTAACAAACTGCAGGGATATGCAGATCGCATAATGTCTCGTTGGCTAGATGTCGGAGAAATAGAAATTGGTAAGACCTCACCTGCGATTGGCAAGACCTTGAGCGAATTAAAAGTTCGGGAGCGTACGGGGACTACCATTATAGCAGTGGTTCGAGATGGCTTTGAACAGTTCTCTCCGGAAGCTAGCTTTATCCTCCGCGGAGAAGATGTTCTACTAGCTGCAGGAACCCCAGAGGGACAAGAAAAGTTGCAACAATTAATTCTGTGATTTGGAGTTATGCAAATGTATCCTGGTATTGATATTATTGAAATAGAACGAGTGATTAGGGCGTTTAGACGGCAACCTAAGTTATATGAACGTCTTTTCACGATTCGAGAGCGGGAAAACTTGATAAATAAAGGTATTCAGAGTTATGCAGCACGTTTCGCTGGAAAAGAGGCGGTTCTTAAAACCTTGGGAACTGGTCTTCGCGGATTGACTTGGCATGATATAGAAATTTTAAGTAATTCAAGTGGAGAGCCTTTGGTCTATCTTAGTCCGAGAGCCATGGCTTTGGTTCTGGCCCGCGGGGGGTCCCAAGTGCGAGTCAGTTTATCTCATAATCGAACGCAGGCGATGGCCTTTGCGATTTTAAGCTAAATGAATGCAGCGAAAGAAGCGGGGTGGGGAAAGTGCGGGTGGTCAATGCGGAACAGATGCGGCAGATCGAGGAAAAAGCCATTCATCATTATGGTATTCCGAGTCTACTCCTGATGGAAAATGCGGCCTGGGCTGTTGTCCAAGAAATACGGCGTTGCCTCCCCAAGGAGGAGGCGAATTTTAGCGGTCGGAAAGCAGTGATCTTAGTTGGTAAGGGTAACAATGGCGGAGATGGTTTGGCTGTTGCTAGACATTTAGTTCTCCAAGGCATGGACGTCACGGCTCTTTTGTTTGCAGGACTGCAGGAATTAAAAGGAGATGCAGCCTTAAACTTACGACTTTTTCAAGGAACGACTGGGAAATGTTTTATTATCGAAGGAGAGAAACAACGCCGTTTGACACGTTTAGCACTAGCTCAAGCGGACGTTGTGGTGGATGCGCTATATGGGATAGGGCTGCGTGGTGCGTTACCTAGTTTAATCGAAGAATATGTGGATGAAGTAAACCGTGCTCCGGGATGGGTGGTTGCTATCGACATTCCCAGCGGGGTGGAGGCTAATACTGGTAAGGTTTATCGTACTGCGATTCACGCCCAAACTACGGTCACCTTTGGACTCCCAAAATGGGGTCTTTTTCTCGGTGAAGGGCCAGATTATAGTGGCAGGATCGTTGTTGATCCTATTTCAATTCCTGCAGCCTACCTTGAGGATGAAGGTATTTCAACGTTTGTCTTAACCGATGACGAGGTGCGCAAAATGCTCCCCCTCCGAGAGCGAAAAGGGCATAAAGGAACCCATGGCAAAGGAATCCTGGTGGCAGGATCTAAGGGGATGAGCGGGGCAGCTGTTTTAGCAGGGCGAGGAGCTTTGCGAAGCGGGATTGGGCTGTTGCAATTAGTTACTCCCCAGGGAATTGCGAAAGAAGTGGATATAGCAATAACGGAGGCGACCATTTGGCCTGCTCCGGGGGACGAGTGTTTGAACGAAGAAGCTTGGTCAGTGATTTTAAAACAAACGGAGAAGGCCCAAGCCCTTGCGATTGGACCCGGCTTAACCCAAAACCCCATGTTTATTTCAGTCTTAGGGGAAATCTTAAAAAACGTAAGTTGCCCGGTGGTTCTAGATGCAGATGCCCTCAATCAGGTTGCCTTAGAACCTAGTTTACTGGGTTTGAGAAAGGATCGAAGTCCCTTGATTCTTACCCCCCATCCGGGTGAAATGGCTCGACTTTGCGGGTGTAGTGTCGAAGATGTGGAAAGTAATCGCCTCGATCTCGCTGTGGCAAAAGCAGTCGAATGGGAAGCGGTGGTTGTTTTAAAAGGGTCTGTGACGATTATTGCTGCTCCGGATGGTCGGGCTTTTTTCAACCCGACTGGTAATCCTGGACTTGGAACAGGGGGAACTGGAGATGTGCTCACAGGCAGCATTATGGCTTGGCTGGCTCAAGGGGTTGCACCGCTCGACGCGGCATGCCTAGGCGTATATTTGCATGGGAAAGCAGCGGATGCCCTAGCGAAGGAGTACGGGTGGTCAGGGTTCACGGCTTCGGAAGTGGCGGATACGCTCCCTAGAGTGCGGCGTGAATTGGAATTGAAGCCACTATAAGAAAAGAGGGGATGAGTTTATGGGGTTGCGACAGGTTTGGGTTGAGGTAAATCTTCAAACTCTGAAAGAAAATTTCGTTAAGCTGCAGGCGTATACTCGAAGTGAAATGATGCCTATTGTTAAGGCAGATGCTTACGGGCATGGTGTGATTCCAGTTGTAAAAACGCTGATTGAGTGCGGAGCCGAGCGATTTGGTGTCGCTCTACTTCAAGAAGCATTAGAAATTAAGGCGGTGTTTCCGGAGCTTACGGTCATGATCATTGGAGCTACTGAGCAGGACCAGACGGATACTTTAGTTCGGGAGGAGATCATCCCTGCTATTTTCCAATTATCTCAGGCCCAAGCGCTCTCCGAGTCTGCTGTGAAACAAAATAAAACCGCAAGATTACACATAAAAATTGATACAGGAATGAACAGGATCGGATTTAGAGAGAGAGACTTCGCCGAGATCATGAAAATGGCAGCTTTACCGAACCTGTTCATCGAAGGGATTTTTACACACCTTGCTACAGCGGATCAAAAAGATCTCTCATTTGCCAGGGAGCAGCTAAACCGTTTTCAAGCTCTTTACAACAAGCTAAAGAAGGCCGGGCTAACTATTCCTATTCGTCATGCTGCAAATAGCGCAGCGATTCTCCAGTTCCCGGAGTCCCATTTTGAGTTGGTTCGTCCGGGAATTAGTCTTTATGGGTTTCCCCCTTCGGCTCAGATTAGTGGAGATGTAGGGTTGGAACCAGTCATGGCCTGGAAAGCGAAAGTTTCTCATGTTAAAAGTATAAAAACAGGTGAAAGCGTAAGTTATGGCCGCACATTTCAAGCGGCCTACCCTACCCGTGTTGCTACTATCCCACTTGGCTATGCGGATGGTCTGCGCAGAGCACTTTCTAATCAGGGCGAAATGCTAATCCATGGGAAACGTTCTACAGTAATTGGGCGGATCTGTATGGATCAGACTATGCTTGAAGTGACCAAGATACCGGGTGTACAAGTAGGCAATGTCGTAACGATTTTGGGGAAAGATGGGTATGAGCAGATTACGGCAACAGAAATGGCAGAGTGGCTCGGCACCATTAGCTATGAAGTGGTTTGTGGAATCTCCAAACGAGTTCCCCGAGTATATCTTGGTACAACGGAGAAGTAAGAAGGAAACAGAGAGAGTAAGGCAATTTATAAATTGCCCGTACACAGAGAAGCTCACACTTGGTAAAAGTGTGAGCTTCTTGGCGGTGCCTACTTCTATAAGTGGGCGTTCTCCCAGTTCCTAGATTCAGCATTTCTTTTAATAAATTCATCAAAAGAAGGCATACTAATAGGCAAGTTCTGAACTATCAGTTATCCAGAGGAGCTTTCACTATCCGATAAGCGAAAGCTTTTTATCATTTGAAGGGCTGTTATATAAATATACAAAATACTTTTAGTCTTTTTGTTATCATAAATCTGTGAATATGTTAAAATTGTAATCGGTAAGTAGTTAGAGCTTACACCCTATTCCCGTTATTCGATTCAACTATTTATGTTGCAATTTTTATCATAGAAATGAAGACTTTATTAAAGGGTGTGTATTATGCAAAGTAATGGTTTACCAAAGAAACAGGGTCTTTACGATCCAGCATTAGAACATGATGCTTGCGGTATGGGATTTGTTGTTAATATCAAGGGGGAGAAGTCTCATGACATTATAGATGAAGCCTTAACTGTCTTAGAAAACTTAAGCCACAGAGGGTCGAGTGGTGCAGATGAAAATACCGGGGACGGTGCCGGAATCCTGATCCAGATCCCTCATGATTTCTTTATAAGGGAATGTGAGGTGCTGGGTTTCGATTTGCCGGAAAAAGGTAGCTACGGAGTAGGTATGGTATTTGCCCACAAGTATGATGACTTCAGAAAAACGCAGATAGAAACCTTTGAAGAAGTCGTTCAGGAGGAAGGCCAAAGGATTCTAGGTTGGAGAGAAGTTCCAATCAATAAGACGACCATCGGCGAAGGCGCAAAAGCTGTGATGCCCAGATTCATCCAGGTTTTTATCGAAAAGGCTGCCAGTCTATCGGACAAGGAATTTGAAAGAAAGCTTTATATTATCAGAAAAAGAGCGGAAAAAATTATTGTTCCGATGTGTGAAGACAAGGGAGGCACCTTCTATATCGCTAGCCTTTCCTCAAAAACCATTGTGTATAAAGGCATGCTTACTGCAGAACAACTTAGAAATTTCTATCTTGATCTGACAGACCTTGATTTTACATCTGCGCTGGCTATGGTTCATTCAAGGTTTAGTACTAACACCTTCCCAAGCTGGGAGAGAGCACATCCCAACCGATATATCGTTCACAATGGCGAAATTAATACCATTAGAGGGAACGTTAACTGGATGAAGGCGAGACAGAAATGTATCGATTCACCGCTTTTTGAGGATATCACAAAAGTATATCCTATTGTCGACGAGTCTGGCAGTGACTCTGCGATGTTCGACAATAGTCTTGAATTCCTTAATCTCACTGGAAGGTCGCTTCCTCATGCTGTGATGATGATGATTCCTGAAACTTGGGAAAAAAATGAGCTGATGTCTAAGGAGAAAAAGGACTTCTACCAATTCCACGACTATTTAATGGAGCCTTGGGATGGTCCTGCTGCCATGGCTTTCTCTGACGGTGTGGTCATCGGCGGAGTACTGGACAGAAACGGACTCCGACCTTCTCGGTATTACGTGACAAAAGATGATAAGGTTATCCTGGCTTCTGAAGTAGGGGTCTTGGACATCAAGCCTGAAAATGTAAAATATAAAGGCAGGCTGGAACCGGGCAAAATGTTACTGATTGATACCGAAGCACAGAGAATCATTTCTGACGAAGAACTTAAGGAAACCGTATCGATGTTATATCCTTATGCAGAATGGAATAAGCGGCATATAGTTCATCTTAACGATTTACCAATTGAGAAGGTGCAGGAAGAGGAAGTAACGGAGGAACTGATTAAGCAGCAGAAAGCCTTTGGCTATACGTTCGAGGATATAACGGCAACAATTATGCCTATGGTGATACAAGGCGTTGATCCTATTGGAGCTATGGGTATGGATTCGCCGCTCGCTGTATTATCTGAGAAACCACAGATGCTGTACCTTTACTTCAAACAACTTTTTGCCCAGGTTACCAATCCCCCTATCGACGGAATAAGAGAAGAAATCGTCACCTCTAGCAGTATGCTTCTTGGGGATACTGGGAATTTGTTGGATCCCGATCAAAGAAATTCAGCCAGCCTATTCTTGGAGCATCCGATCTTGACTAATGAACAGTTGAATACGATTAAGCAGCTTAATAATGACAAGCTTAAAGCAGTTACTATATCCATTCTTTATAAGGCCTCGGAAGGGGCAAAAACGATGGAAAAGGCCTTGGATAGGATCTTTAGAAAAACGGATAAAGCGATCAATGAAGGGGCTAATATCATTATCCTTTCTGACAGAGGCGTCAATGAGAGTTATGCAGCCATCCCTGCTCTTTTGGCGTCTGCAGGGCTTCACCACCACTTAATCCGAAAAGAGATCAGGACCAACCTGGGAATCGTACTGGAATCAGGAGAACCAAGGGAAGTACACCATTTCTGTACCCTTATCGGGTATGGTGTCACTGCCATTAATCCGTATCTAGCCTATGAAACGATTAAGAATCTTTCCGAAAAAGCTTTGCTCGACGGACTAACGTATGAAGAAGGTAAAAAGAACTTCATTAAGGCTTCCGTCAAAGGTATTCTTAAAGTTCTCACTAAAATGGGTATTTCAACCGTGCGCAGCTATCATGGAGCTCAAATTTTTGAGGCAGTAGGTCTTAGAAAGGATCTTATCGACAAGTATTTTACGATGACCCCATCAAGAGTGGAAGGGGTAGGCCTTGAGGAAATTGCTCTAGAAAATCAGATGCGGCATGAAAGTGCCTATCTTGAGAAATCACCGTATACAGACACTTTGGAAGTTGGTGGATACTACCAGTGCAAAGGGGACGGAGAAATCCATCTCTACAATCCCGAAACCATCTATCTGCTTCAAAAAGCATGCAGGGAAGGAAATTACTCCCACTATAAAGATTTCTCTAAAAAGGTTAATGAAGAACAAATATACACTCTAAGGAATCTTCTTGATTTCAAGTACCAGGCAGGGGATACGATTCCAGTTGAAGAAGTGGAATCGGTTGATTCCATCGTCAAAAAATTTAAGACCGGGGCTATGTCCTATGGCTCAATAAGCAAGGAAGCCCATGAATGTCTGGCCATCGCTATGAATAGATTGGGCGGAAAGAGCAACACCGGTGAAGGTGGAGAGAATCCCGATAGATACACTGTTATGGACAACGGGGACTCTAAAAATAGTGCCATAAAGCAGGTTGCTTCAGGACGTTTCGGCGTGACCAGCAACTACCTAGTGAATGCTAAAGAGATACAGATAAAAATGGCTCAGGGAGCAAAACCCGGTGAAGGTGGCCAGCTTCCAGGACGTAAGGTTTATCCGGAAATTGCCAAGGTAAGGCATTCGACCCCAGGGGTCGATCTTATTTCGCCACCGCCGCATCATGATATCTATTCAATTGAAGATTTGGCTGAACTTATTCATGACCTAAAAAATGCCAACAATGAGGCGCGGATTAGCGTTAAGCTCGTTTCCGAAGTAGGTGTAGGGACAATTGCGGCTGGAGTAGCCAAAGGGAAAGCAGACGTCATCCTAATCAGTGGATATGACGGAGGGACAGGCGCATCTCCGAGAACAAGCATTAAAAATGCAGGCCTTCCCTGGGAACTGGGGCTAGCCGAGACTCATCAGACTCTAGTGCTCAACAAGTTAAGAGACAGGGTGGTTGTTGAAACCGATGGCAAGCTGCTAACAGGCAGGGATGTTGTTATTGCGGCAATGCTTGGAGCAGAGGAATTCGGCTTTGCGACAACCCCTCTTATTGCGTTAGGATGTGTCATGATGAGGGTTTGTAACCTTAACACATGCCCGGTAGGGATAGCCACTCAAGATAAAGCGTTAAGAAATAACTTTACTGGCAAACCTGAGTATGTTGAGAACTTCATGCGATTTATCGCGCAGGAAATGCGTGAAATTATGGCGAAACTGGGCTTTAGGATGATCAATGAAATGGTCGGACGGACAGATCGACTTAAAACCAAAGAGGTTATTAAGCACTGGAAGGCGACGAATATTGATCTGTCTCAGATTCTGTATCAACCGTATGCGGGTGCCGATGTTAGCCGTTTCAATACCCAGTCACAGAACCATATGCTGGAAAAATCAATGGATATGAAAAAGCTGCTTCGGATGTGCAAGCCGGCGCTTGAGAACCAGAAACCCATAAGGGCTAGACTGAAGATTAAGAATGTCGACAGGGTTGTCGGAACTATCGTCGGAAGCGAAATTTCGAAGCGCTACGGCGTCAATGGACTCCCCGAGGATACCATCAAACTAACCTTTGTAGGCTCCGCTGGACAGAGTTTTGGAGCATTTATACCCAAAGGAATGTCGCTTGAACTGGAAGGGGATTCCAATGATTATTTAGGAAAAGGCCTATCCGGTGGTAAAATTGTGGTTTATCCTCCCAAAACGTCTGACTTTGCTCCTGAGAAAAATATCCTGATCGGAAATGTCGCCTTTTATGGAGCAACTTCAGGAGAAGCGTATATCAATGGAATTGCAGGGGAACGATTCTGCGTCAGGAATAGTGGAGTTACAGCAGTGGTTGAAGGTGTGGGAGACCATGGCTGTGAATATATGACAGGCGGTAAAGTGGTTGTCTTAGGTAAAACAGGAAGAAACTTCGCAGCAGGCATGTCGGGTGGCGTAGCCTATATTTTGGATTTTGACGAAATATACTGCAACATGTCCCTGGTGTTACTAGAAAAGATCGAATCTGAAGAAGAACTGAATGAAATCAAGGACATGATTCAAAAACACGTTGAGTATACTGATAGTCCACAGGGCAAGAAGGTTCTTGATGACTGGAAAAGCTATTCGTTGAGATTCAGTAAAGTCATTCCTAAAGATTACAAACGTATGCTTAAAAACATTGATAAAGCTCACAAGGCTGGCTTACATGGCGAAGAAGCTTTGATGGTCGCTTTCGAAGAGAATTTCAAGTGAAATCGGAACACCCACTTATAGAAGTGGGTGTCTCGGAATTGATTAAAGTTATTATAGGAAATTAAGGTGGGACTAACAATGGGAAAAGCGACTGGATTTTTAGAGTATGAAAGAGTCAATCCGAAGAAACGTCCTCCAGAAGAAAGAATTAAAGATTGGAATGAACTAAGGCTTACCCAGGATCTTGAGGTGGTAAAAACTCAAGGTGCGAGATGCATGAACTGCGGAGTTCCATTTTGCAATGGCGGGGTTCTGTTAAATGGCATGGCAGCGGGATGTCCTGTGCACAATCTTATTCCTGAGTGGAATGAACTGGTTTATAAGGGGCAGTGGGAGGACGCCTATAAAAGGCTGATTAGAACCAACCCGTTCCCAGAATTTACGGGAAGAGTATGCCCTGCGCCGTGTGAAGGTTCATGTACAGAAGGCTATATTATGGATTCCGTTACTATCAGCAATCTTGAATATGAAATCATTGAGAAAGCCTTTGCCGAAGGCTGGGTAGTTCCCAAAAAGGCTAAAGCAAGAGGAAAGAAAATCGCGGTTGTCGGTTCAGGTCCAGCCGGGATGTCAGCGGCCTATTATTTAAATCTAGTAGGGCATGACGTAACGGTTTACGAGAGAAACGACAGGGCCGGTGGTCTGCTGATGTACGGAATTCCCAACATGAAGCTCGAAAAACGCTTCGTGGAAAGGCGTATCGACCTGATGAAGGTATCCGGAATTCAATTCGTGCTGAATACAAAAGTAGGTCAGGATATTCTTGCTCAGGAACTCGTTGATCAGAATGATGCAGTTGTGCTGTGTGCAGGTGCAACCAAGGCAAGGGGACTGGAAGTTGAAGGAAAAGAACTTAAGGGGGTTCACTTTGCGGTGGATTTCCTGACGGTTAATACCAAGAGCCTCCTGGATTCCGATCTTAAAGATGGCAATTATATAAGTGCCCAAGGTAAGAAAGTCATTATCCTAGGCGGAGGGGATACAGGAACTGACTGTGTCGCCACTTCCATACGGCATGGTTGTGAGAGCGTTTATCAGTTCGAAATCATGCCGGAACCGCCTAGCAAGAGAAGAGAAGCGTCTAATCCCTGGCCGGAATGGCCGTTGAAGCTTAAAGTGGACTACGGCCAAGAAGAGTCAATTGACCTCTATGGCAAGGATCCGAGAAATTACCTCATATCCACGAAAAAGATCGTGGGAAATGAGAGTGGTGAGGTCAAGGAGGTTCAAACCGTAGAAATTACCTGGGTTAAGAACTCCTCAGGCAGAATGGTTCCGCAAGAGGTTCCGGGCAGCGAAAAAGTATGGCAAGCTGATCTTGTGTTACTGGCGATGGGGTTTTTAGGTCCAGAAGATACGATCCCGAATGAGCTTGAGCTTGAGAGAGATGCCAGGAGCAATGTGCAAGCGGAATTCGAGGTTTTCGAGACCAATGTGGAGAAGGTATTCACCGCAGGGGACATGAGAAGAGGGCAAAGTCTCGTTGTTTGGGTCATCCAAGAAGGAAAGCTTGTGGCTCGGGAGGTCGATAAATATCTTATGGGGAAGAGTGTGCTTAAATAGGGAGACTTCGCATTAGCAACGCTCATCCGGAAGCTCGTGGACCAAACTAGTTGGTTTTGTATGAACCAGCAATCATGCTCGGCATCATTCTCTTATGGCACGTGCTATGGAGGGTTGATCCAAAGAAAAAGAACTACGAGTCCTTTTGGCCGTCTTATCGATATATCGGTGGCGTCATTGTCGTATGTATTAGTTTAGTGTACCTAACGATGATCGGTCATGCTTTAAAGATCGCATCGATGCGATTCGTCCCAACTGTAATTGGTATCATGTTCATGCTTATAGCAAATATTTTACCCCGTATTCAACCAAATTGGTGGATCGGATTCCGCACTCCATGGACTTTATCGAGTACTGAAAGTTGGAATCGTACGCATCGGTTAGGAGGAAAAATTTACTATGTCCCCTCTGTCAAGACAAAGATTTTCAGTTTGTTAGTGAACCAGATAATACCAATTGAAATGTGCTGATCACAGCAACATTATGGAACAGGCAGTTATTTGCTGGGTAATTGGTCAGCGG
>Ga0209587_1000019_pt1 | contig 77553 bp, 66 predicted proteins | sample NGEPerD_2_FD_184512 | JGI IMG/M metagenome (GOLD analysis project Ga0209587, IMG submission 184512) | Arctic peat soil microbial communities from the Barrow Environmental Observatory site, Barrow, Alaska, USA - NGEE PermafrostL1-D... | ecosystem: Environmental > Terrestrial > Soil > Wetlands >...
GTAGGGGGTCGGGGGGTCAGTTCTGGTAGGAACCGAAGTCGAAGTCGTCGAGGGCCACGGCCTGCCCGCCGGAGGAGTTGCCGAAGTCGTAGTCGTAGTTCTCGTAGCCGGTGACCGAGTAGGCGTTGGCGCGCGCCTCCTCGGTGGGCTCGACCCGGATGTTCTTGTAGCGGTCGAGACCGGTGCCGGCAGGGATCAGCTTTCCGATGATCACGTTCTCCTTCAGGCCCAGCAGCGAGTCCGACTTCCCGTTGATCGCCGCGTCGGTGAGAACGCGAGTCGTCTCCTGGAAGGAGGCCGCCGACAACCAGGACTCGGTGGCCAGCGACGCCTTGGTGATGCCCATCAGCACCGGACGGCCCGAGGCGGGCGTGCCGCCCTCGGAGACCACACGACGGTTCTCCTCCTCGAAGCGGCCCCGGTCGACCAGGTCGGACGGCAGCAGCTTCGTGTCGCCGGACTCGATGACCGTCACCCGACGCAGCATCTGGCGCACGATGATCTCGATGTGCTTGTCGTGGATCGACACGCCCTGACTGCGGTACACAGCCTGCACCTCGTCCACGAGGTGTTCCTGGGCCTTGCGAACACCCAGGATGCGAAGCACCTCCTGCGGGTCTGGCGTGCCTTGGGTCAGCTGCTCGCCCACCTCGACGCGGTCACCCTCGCCGATGGTCAGACGCGAACGCTTGCTGACTGGGTACTCCTGGACCTCTGAACCGTCGTCCGGGGTGACCAGGACCTTCTTGGCCTTGTCGCTCTCGTCGATGGTCACCCGCCCCGCGGCCTCTGTGATCGGCGCACGGCCCTTCGGCTGACGTGCCTCGAACAGCTCGACGACGCGAGGAAGTCCCTGGGTGATGTCGTCGGCAGAGGCCACACCCCCGGTGTGGAAGGTGCGCATCGTCAGCTGCGTGCCGGGCTCGCCGATCGACTGGGCGGCGATGATGCCGACCGCCTCACCGATGTCGACAAGCTTCCCTGTGGCAAGCGAACGCCCGTAGCACTTGGCGCAGGTTCCGGTCTTCGCGTCGCAGGTCAGCACCGAGCGGACCTTGACCTCTTCGATACCTGCCGCGACCAGCTCACCGATCTTCACGTCGCCCAGGTCCTCGCCGCCGGAGGCGAGCACATCGCCCGTCTCCGGGTGGGTGACTTCGACGGCAGCGGAGCGGGCGTACGCCGCGGTCTCGGCGTTCTCCGCCTTGACCACACGACCGTCGCTGAGGCGCTCCCCGATCTTCTTCGGAAGGCCACGCTCGGTTCCGCAGTCGTCCGCACGGATGATGACGTCCTGGCTGACGTCCACGAGACGCCGGGTGAGGTAACCGGAGTCGGCGGTGCGCAGGGCGGTGTCGGCCAACCCCTTGCGGGCGCCGTGCGTGGAGATGAAGTACTCCAGAACCGAGAGGCCCTCACGGAAGTTCGCCTTGATCGGGCGCGGGATGATGTCACCCTTCGGGTTGGCCACCAGACCACGCATCGCCGCGATCTGACGGACCTGCATCATGTTCCCGCGGGCACCGGAGTGAACCATCATGTAGATGGGGTTGTCCTTCTCGAAGGTCGCCTCCATCTCCTCGGCCACCTTGTTCGACGCCTGGGTCCAGATCTCGATGAGCTCCTGGCGACGCTCGTCGTCGGTGATCAGGCCGCGCTCGAACTGCGTCTGCACCTTGGCGGCCTGGCCCTCGAAGGTCTCCAGGATCTCCTGCTTGCGCGGTGGCGTGACGACGTCCTCGATCGAGACCGTCACTCCCGAACGGGTCGCCCACGCGAAGCCGGTGTCCTTCAACGCGTCGAGCGAAGCGGCCACCTCGACCTTGGAGTAGCGCTCGGCGAGGTCGTTGACGATCACACCGAGCTGCTTCTTGCCGACCTCGTAGTCGACGAACGCATAGTCGGCAGGCAGAGCCTCGTTGAACAGGGCGTGCCCGAGCGTGGTGTCCATCGTCAACGGCTGGCCCGGCTCCCAGTCCTCCGGCGTCTGGTAGCCGATCGGTGGTGCGGGGTCGGGGAAACGGATCCTGATCTTGCTCTGCAGCGTGATCTCCGCCTTGTCGAACGCCATGATCGCCTCAGCCGTCGAGGAGAACGCGCGGCCCTCACCCTGGTGCCCGTCGCGGTCCAGCGTCAGGAAGAAGATCCCGATGATCATGTCCTGGGTCGGCATCGTCACCGGACGACCGTCCGACGGCTTGAGGATGTTGTTGGTGGACAGCATCAGGATGCGCGCCTCGGCCTGGGCCTCTGCCGAGAGGGGCAGGTGCACAGCCATCTGGTCCCCGTCGAAGTCGGCGTTGAACGCCGAGCAGACGAGCGGGTGGATCTGGATGGCCTTGCCCTCGATCAGCTGGGGCTCAAAGGCCTGGATCCCGAGACGGTGCAGCGTGGGTGCGCGGTTCAGCAGCACCGGGTGCTCGGTGATGACCTCCTCGAGGACGTCCCACACCACCGGACGGGCCCGTTCGACCATTCGCTTGGCGCTCTTGATGTTCTGGGCGTGGTTCAGGTCGACCAGCCGCTTCATGACGAACGGCTTGAACAGCTCGAGCGCCATCTGCTTGGGCAGGCCGCACTGGTGCAGCTTCAGCTGCGGACCGACCACGATGACCGAACGGCCCGAGTAGTCGACACGCTTGCCGAGGAGGTTCTGACGGAAACGACCCTGCTTGCCCTTGAGCATGTCGGAAAGGGACTTGAGCGGACGGTTGCCCGGTCCGGTGACCGGACGACCGCGACGGCCGTTGTCGAACAGTGAGTCAACCGCCTCCTGAAGCATCCGCTTCTCGTTGTTCACGATGATCTCGGGCGCACCGAGGTCAAGCAGTCGCTTGAGCCGGTTGTTGCGGTTGATCACGCGCCGGTAGAGGTCGTTGAGGTCGGAGGTCGCAAAGCGGCCGCCGTCGAGCTGCACCATCGGACGCAGGTCCGGCGGGATGACTGGTACGGCGTCGAGGACCATTCCCGTGGGGCTGTTGTTGGTCTTCCGGAACGCCTCGACGACCTTGAGCCGCTTGAGCGCGCGAACCTTGCGCTGACCCTTGCCGGTGGCGATCGTCTCTCGCAGGGACTCCACCTCGGCGTCCAGGTCGAAGGTCTCCAGCCGCTTCTGGATCGCCGCGGCTCCCATGTGGCCCTCGAAGTACTTGCCGAACCAGGACTTCATCTCGCGGTAGAGCAGCTCGTCGCCCTCGAGGTCTTGGACCTTGAGGCTCTTGAAGCGGCTCCACACCTCGTCGAGGCGGTCGATCTCACGCTGAGCGCGGTCGCGCAGCTGCTTCATCTCACGCTCGGCGCCGTCCTTGACCTTGCGACGGGCGTCGGCCTTGGCGCCCTCCGACTCGAGAGTTTCCAGGTCCTGTTCGAGCTTCTTGGCGCGCTCGTCGATCGCGGTGTCGCGGCGACCCTCCAGACGCTTGCGCTCCAGGTCGACCTTCGACTCGAGCGAGGAAAGGTCGCGGTGGCGCGCGTCGTCGTCGACGTGCGTGATCATGTAGGCGGCGAAGTAGATGACCTTCTCGAGGTCCTTCGGGGCAAGGTCGAGCAGGTAGCCCAGGCGGCTCGGGACACCCTTGAAGTACCAGATGTGGGTCACCGGAGCGGCGAGCTCGATGTGACCCATCCGCTCACGGCGCACCTTGGAACGGGTGACCTCGACGCCGCAACGCTCACAGATGATGCCCTTGAAGCGCACGCGCTTGTACTTGCCGCAGTAGCACTCCCAGTCCCGGGTGGGACCGAAGATCTTCTCGCAGAAGAGTCCGTCACGCTCGGGCTTGAGCGTGCGGTAGTTGATCGTCTCCGGCTTCTTGACCTCACCGTGCGACCACTGACGGATGTCGTCGGCGGTGGCAAGGCCGATCTTGAGCTGGTCGAAGAAGTTCACGTCGAGCACAGTGGCTGCTTCTTTCCTCGTGTTTGCGAATCAGTTGCGGTTGGTCATACTTCTTCGACGCTGCTCGGCTCACGCCGGGATAGGTCGATACCGAGCTCCTCGGCCGCCCGGAAGACGTCCTCCTCGGCGTCGCGCATCTCGATCGCGGAACCGTCCTGGGAGAGCACCTCGACATTCAGGCAGAGGGACTGCATCTCCTTGACGAGCACCTTGAACGACTCAGGGATACCGGAGTCGGGGATGTTCTCGCCCTTGACGATGGCTTCGTAGACCTTGACCCGACCAGGCACGTCGTCGGACTTGATGGTGAGGAGCTCCTGGAGCGCGTAGGCGGCGCCGTACGCCTCCATCGCCCAGACCTCCATCTCGCCGAACCGCTGCCCACCGAACTGCGCTTTACCACCGAGCGGCTGCTGGGTGATCATGGAGTACGGACCGGTCGAGCGCGCGTGGATCTTGTCGTCGACCAGGTGGTGCAGCTTGAGGATGTACATGTAGCCGACCGAGACCGGGTCCGGGAACGGCTCACCGGAGCGACCGTCGAACAGTCGCGCCTTCCCGTCTTCCTTGACGACGCGGACGCCGTCGCGGTTCGGGAGTGTGGAGCCGAGGAGACCGGTGATCTCGTCCTCACGGGCACCGTCGAAGACCGGGGTGGCCACATTGGTGTCACCGGGTGCGGATTCGGCGGCGATCTTGATCAGCCGCTGTTTCCAGTCCGAGTCTTTGGGATCATCGCTCTGCTCGATGTCCCAGCCGGTCTTCGCCAGCCAGCCCAGGTGGATCTCGAGGATCTGGCCGATGTTCATCCGGCCGGGCACACCGAGCGGGTTCAGCACGACGTCGACCGGGGTGCCGTCCTCCATGAACGGCATGTCCTCGGCGGGAAGGATCTTCGAGATGACGCCCTTGTTGCCGTGGCGCCCGGCGAGCTTGTCACCCACGGAGATCTTGCGCTTCTGAGCCACGTAGACCCGAACCAGCTGGTTCACGCCGGGAGGCAGCTCGTCGCCCTCCTCGCGGTCGAAGACCCGGACGCCGATAACCGTTCCGGACTCACCGTGCGGCACCTTCATCGACGTGTCGCGGACCTCACGAGCCTTCTCACCGAAGATCGCACGGAGCAGTCGCTCTTCCGGGGTGAGCTCGGTCTCCCCCTTCGGGGTGACCTTGCCGACCAGAATGTCGCCGGTGGTGACCTCGGCTCCGATGCGGATGATGCCGCGCTCGTCGAGGTCGGCGAGCATCTCTTCGCTGACGTTGGGAATGTCGCGAGTGATCTCCTCCGGACCCAGCTTGGTGTCGCGAGCGTCGACCTCGTGCTCCTCGATGTGGATCGAGGTGAGGACGTCCTGCTGCACAAGACGCTGGGACAGGATGATCGCGTCCTCGTAGTTGTGGCCGTGCCACGGCATGAAGGCGACCAGCAGGTTCGTGCCGAGCGCCATCTCGCCCTCGTCGGTGCAGGGACCATCGGCGATCGGGGTGCCGACCTCCAAGCGCTGACCTTCGGTGACCAGCGGACGCTGGTTGATGCACGTGCCCTGGTTGGAGCGGCTGAACTTCTGCATCCGGTAGGTCTGCTGGGTGCCGTCGTCGTTCATCACGTCGACGAAGTCGGCCGAGACCTCCGACACCACGCCCGCACTCGACGCCACCACGACATCGCCGGCGTCGACGGCGGCACGGAACTCCATGCCGGTGCCGACCAGTGGGGCGTCACTCTTGATCAGCGGCACGGCCTGCCGCTGCATGTTCGCGCCCATCAGTGCGCGGTTCGCGTCGTCGTGCTCCAGGAACGGGATCAGGGCGGTCGCCACCGACACCATCTGGCGAGGCGACACGTCCATGTAGTCCACGTCGCCGGCGGGGATCACGTCGACCTCGTCGTGACGCTGGCGGACCAGCACCCTCTCCTCGGCGAAGCGACCGTCCTCGGTCAGCGCGGCGTTGGCCTGCGCGATGACGAAGCGGTCCTCCTCGTCGGCGGTCATGTAGTCGACCTTGTCGGTGACCTTGCCCTTCTCGACCTTGCGGTACGGCGTCTCGATGAAGCCGAACGGGTTGATCCGGCCGTACGTCGACAGCGAGCCGATCAGACCAATGTTGGGACCCTCAGGGGTCTCGATCGGGCACATCCGGCCGTAGTGAGACGGGTGCACATCCCGGACCTCGAACCCTGCCCGGTCACGGGAGAGCCCACCGGGGCCGAGCGCGGACAGCCGGCGCTTATGCGTCAGACCGGCGATCGGGTTGGTCTGGTCCATGAACTGGGAGAGCTGCGAGGTCCCGAAGAACTCCTTCAGCGCGGCCACGACAGGGCGAATGTTGATCAGGCTCTGCGGAGTGATCGCCTCAACGTCCTGGGTGGTCATCCGCTCACGGACGACCCTCTCCATCCGGGCGAGACCGGTGCGCAGCTGGTTCTGGATCAGCTCACCCACGGTCCGCATCCGGCGGTTGCCGAAGTGGTCGATGTCGTCGGCCCGCACCTCGATGGAGCTACCGTCGCGGTCCAGCATCTCGCTGCCTTGGGCGGCCTTCAGTGTCTCGTTGCCAGCGTGCAGCTGAACGATGAACCGGATCGCAGCCACGATGTCGTCGGTGGTCAGCGTCTGCTGGTCGAACGCCTCGTGGGTGCCGAGCTTCTTGTTGATCTTGTAGCGACCGACCTTCGCCGTGTCGTAGCGCTTGCCGTTGAAGTAGTAGTTCTCCAACAGCGTCTGGGCCGCCTCCCGCGTCGGCGGCTCTCCCGGACGCAGCTTGCGGTAGATGTCGAGCAGGGCGTCGTCCTGACCCGCGGTGTGGTCCTTCTCGAGGGTCAGCCGGATCGACTCGTACTCGCCGAACTCCTCGAGGATCTGCGCCTCGGTCCAACCGAGCGCCTTGAGCAGAACTGTGACGTTCTGCTTGCGCTTGCGGTCAAGGCGCACACCGACCAGGTCCCGCTTGTCGATCTCAAACTCCAGCCAGGCGCCTCGCGATGGGATGATCTTCGCGGTGAAGATGTCCTTGTCGGAGGTCTTGTCGGCGGAGCGCTCGAAGTACACACCGGGCGACCGGACCAGCTGAGAGACGACGACCCGCTCAGTGCCGTTGATCACAAAGGTGCCCTTGGGGGTCATCAGGGGAAAGTCGCCCATGAAGACCGTCTGGCCCTTGATCTCACCGGTGTCGTTGTTGGTGAACTCCGCGGACACGTAGAGCGGCGCAGAGTAGGTGAAATCCTTCTCCTTGCACTCGTCCACGGAGTACTTCGGGTCGTAGAAGACCGGGTTCTCGAAGGAGAGCGACATCGTGTCGGAGAAATCGGAGATCGGGGAGATCTCCTTGAAGATCTCCTCCAGACCGGACTTCTGACTGACGTCCTCGCCGCCCTCGATGCGCCGGCTCACGTTCTCGTGCCAACGCTCGTTGCCCACCAACCAGTCGAAGCTGGTCGTCTGGAGGGCAAGAAGCTGCGGAACCTCTAGCGGTTCCTTGATCTTGGCGAAACTGATGCGGCGGGAGGCGTTGTTGCTGCTGACTTTGGTCTTGCTGTCTTTGCTGCGCGAGGCGGCCAAGAGGGGTCCTTCCGGAAGGCTCGCGGACTCATCTGCGGATGGCGCCGACCTGTCCCGCGCACAGACGTATTGGGTCTGGGAACAGGTGGGAGTAGGCGCAAGGAGCAACCTTAGCCTATGGGCAGGCGCAAGTCGAGCCCACCTTCGTCATCTTCGAGCGTCCGGACCTGCATATGACCGACGCGAAAACCTCATCAGTGGCTCTGTTGCTGATCGGAAGCATGACCCCTGCCGATGCCCGAGTCAAGCGTTCAGGCGTGACGGAGGGCAAAGTCAGCACGACGCGGTGCCGTCGACGAACATCAGCACCCGCACCTCATCGGGGTCGCGACTCTCCGTGGCGTCGACCATGTCGAGTTGGCCAGCACATCGGCCACAACCCTCGCTTCGGTGTGCACCGCGGACGGTTCCGTGCGATAAGCACGTTTTTCTCGCCGGGGGTGGGTCCTCTCGCACAGAACTGGATCGGGAAGAGCTGCATCGCACGATGACCTGTTCCTGGTGGCGGCTGATCCGGGCGTTCGCGAGCTCCTCCCCGACCCGTGCCCGGTCGGTGGCCAACGCCCGTGCCAGTCGCACCGCTGACCCGCCGTGTCCGTGGCGGCCGCCGCAGATCGCGGTGACGAAGTCCTTCGTCGAGGCCCAGCCGTCGGTCTTGGCGGCGTCGGTAGCCTCGATCTCCTCGATCACCCGCAGCTCGGTCCGTGTCTTCGCCGCCCACATCACCTCAAGCAGCCCACCCATCTGCTCACGCACCCAGTCGGGCACCGTCGCCGGTGACGAAGGAGCGCAGACGCCCTACGACTCAGCTGCCGCGCAGTCGAAAGGTTCCGTTTGTGGCACGGCCCTGATGCTTGTTGCAGGTCGTCGCCCACGGTTGCCCCCCGGTTCGCCAGGGTACGCACCCAGGCGTATGCGCGCTTGTGCAGGCGGCATGAATCCTCGCAAAGGGTGGTTGCGGGTGCGGCTCAGACCGTCTGAGGCCACAACTTGCACACGGTCGATCGTGGCCCATGCCCGACCCACGTCAACGACGAACCACGAGGCAGAGAAGGAGATCTTCCGGAGCCTGGGGCTGTTGCGGTTTGGTCGCCGCGGTTGGGGATGGCTTGTGGGCCGGGTCCCTCGGGTGGCCGGGTTGGTCTTGAGGTGTGCGTTGACTGTTTCGACTGTGGCCTTCTGTGCGCAAGATCGTCCGTACGGACGAAAATCACACGAGGTTCGGCCAAAGTGGGCGCACAATCGTCCGTACGGACGATTCTGACGCGTCCGGGGCGGTTAATGCCGGAAGAGTGTCCGGACAGGTAGCTGGCGTCGGCGAGCATCATCGCGATCCCAGTGAGTCGTTCTTCGTCGCGGTTACGGGCTGGTGGTCGGGCTTGACTTCGGTCAACCGATCGATGCGAACGCGCCGTGCCACCGAATGTTTCGCGAACCAGTTTCCCAACCCGGCCACCGCCACGCCCAAAAAACGCAACAGCCTCCAGGTACCGGAACGCAACAGCCTCCAGGTACCGGAACTTTTCCTTTGTCTCCGCCGCTGCCCAGATGCCCGCGATCTGGCCGAAGCCCCTCCGGCGGCTCGGCGTAGAGCAGAGGAGGGGCCAAGCACCAGCCCCGCCAAGCTGCCGCTGAAACCACCGACCGCTACCCGGGCAGAGTCAGTACGACGTGATCCCGTCGACGAGCCAGGTGCCGTCCACGTTGACCATGTCGAAGCGCGCTCGGTTCAGGGCCGTGCGAGGCTCTCCGGAGTTCGCGGTGCTGAGCGTGGTCTGGTCGACGAACATCAACACCCGCACCTCGTCGGGGTCGCGACTTTCCGTGGTGTCGACCATCGTCGAGTTGGCCAGTACGTCGGCCTCGACCCTCGCTTCGGTCTGCACCGCCGGTTCCTTGACGAGCCTGTCGAAGGTGTCCACGTAGCTGTCGCGGTACCCCGGCGTCAGGAACTTCGCTGCGGCGTCGCGGTCTGCGTCGAGCCGCTCGTAGTCGTAGGACAAGATCGCGGCCGCGGCGCGTTCGGCCGCCTGCGGCGCCTCGTCGAGCGCGTCCTGGTAGGCCGTGGTCTTCGCATAGGCCGAGCCGAGGTAGATCACGGTGCCGAGCAGAGCGCCGGCCAGCAGTCCGAGCACGAACAGCACCCACACCGGCAGGCCGTGGCCCAACCCCCGGCCCGACCGCTGGTCGGCCCGCGAGACGGGGGCCGCCTTGGCCTTTGCCTCCCGCGGCTGCTTCGCTTTCCGAGGCAGCCGCGGCAGCCGCGAAGGTCGCGGACCAGTCGACGCACCCTGGTCCGGCGCGGACGGCGCGAGAGTCGGTTCGGACGCGGACGGCGCGAGAGTCGGTTCGGACGCGGACGGCGCGGCAGCCTGCTCGGACACGGCGACTCGTTCGGCCTCGGCGGCCAGCTCCGCGTCGTACTCCTTGCGCCGTTCGGCGTCGAGCAGCACCTCGGCGGCCTGGTTGAAGAGCCGGAACTGCGCGGAGGACCCGCCGGAGCCGGGTTCGAACCGATCCGCGGCGTCGCGCCAAGCAGCCCTGACCTCCTCCTGGCTCGCCTCCGGGGAGACGCCGAGGATGTCGTAGAGGGTCGGGTTCACTGCACGGCCTCCGCAGCGACCGGGTTGAAGTCGTCGACCAGCCACTCCCCGTCGACCTTGTTCAGGTCGATCTCCCAACGGAAGTGCCGCTGCACGGGTCCGGCGAGGCTCCTGGCGGCCGCATCCACGGCGACGAGCACGCTGGCGTCGTCCGGGTCGACATGAGCCACGCCGCTCGCGAGCAGCTCTCCGTCGGACTTGAGCTCGGTCTCCTCGATGAGCGAGAGGATCTCCTCCATCGCCGTAGCGAACTTGGTCTTCGCCGACGTGGTCAGCATCGGGTTGACAGACTCGACGTAGCTGTCCACCGACCCGGAGTCGTAGGTGTTGAACTGCACGACGAACTGCTCCGCGGCCCGCGCGACATCGGCTCGCTCATCGAGCTCGGACTCCACCTGACCGCGAAGGTAGAACAGCACACCGACCCCCACCGCCGAGGCGACCAGGATCAGGGCAAGCACGAGCGCAATGGTCCGCTTCAGGGCAGCCGAGAGCCGCCCTCGCCTCTGGTCCTTGCTGACCTCTTCTGGTGCTTGCGAACCGACGTCGTCCCGCGTCGTCACTCCCTGGTCTCCGCGAGCGGCTGGAGAAGCAACCACTTCCAGGACTCCTCTCCGAACGCCGCCGCCGCGCCACCGGTGTAGCTGACCGAGTCGCTAGGGTTCTCGTCGGTGTACTTCAGCTTCCGGGTCTCGGGGTCATAGGACGCGACGACGGGGGCACGGTACGCCGTTCCCGCGCGGGGGGCGTGCTGTGCGCCGCGGGCGCTGCTCTTCGCCTGCGGCTCGGTGCACCGGGCCTGGAAGTTCATCGGCGCGTCCCCCCTGTTCTGCGGGGTCCTCTTGTTCGTACTGCCGTAGCCGCGCTTGCACACATGGGGTTCCGGCTGCGTGATCATCCCGAAGTGTGCGTCGAACAACCCGGTGTCGGGGTCCTTGGCGACCACTGTGTAGCCGCCGGCGACGACGTAGGGGTAGACCACCAGGACCTGCTCGATCCCGTCGAGGTGGACGCGGGTGATCTCGCCGGTGGTAATCAGGCTGTTGATCAGCTGGCCGAGGTCGACCCGGTTCTCCTCCAAGAAGGTGCGTAGCTGGTTGGCGGTCGCGCTGCCGCTGTCGATCACCCGACGCAGGTCCGGGTCGCTCTGGACCAGCGTGTCCGAGAGCAGCGCCAGGTCTCGGGCGAAGCTCTGGATGTTCGAGGCGCTGTCGAGCTGGGTCTTGAGCACGACGTTGCTGTCCTGGATGAGCGAGGTGGTGACGTCGAAGTTGTCGTTAGCGGTCTCGATGAACGAGTTCGACGTGTCGATGATCTGGGACAGGTTCTTGCCGGTGCCGTTGAAGGCCGCACCCAGCTCGGACACCACGGTTCGCAGGCTCTGCCGGTTCACCGAGTTGACGGTCGTGTCCACGTCGACCAGCAGCTTGGTGGTGCTGATCGGGGTCTCGGTCCGGTCCAGCGCGATCTCCGAGTCGTCCTCCAGGTAGGGACCCGAGTCGGACTGAGGCTGCAGGTCGACGAACTGCTCGCCGACCGCGGAGCGGTTCGCGACCAATGCCGTCGCGTCGGCCGCGATCGGGTCGCTGTCGTTGTCGATGTCCAGGAGCACGTCGACGCCCTCCTCGGTCACCTCCAGCTCCCCGACCTGGCCCACCGTGACGCCGCGGTAGGACACCTCCGCGCCTGCGAAGATGCCGCCGGCCTCCTTGAAGTGGGCGACCACCCGGTAGGAGTCGTCGAGGAACAACCTGTCGAGCCGCGCGTAGCGCGCTCCGACGAAGGCCACCCCCACGAGGGTGATCAGCACGAAGATCACCAGCTGGATCTTGGTCTTCTTGGTGATCATCGCGGCATCATCCCCCAGACCAGCATGGCGCCCAGTTCCGAGTCGTAGCTCGGCTCACCAGAAGATGCGCCAGTCGGCGAGTCGGCCGCGCCCGGCGCAGCCCGGTTGAGCCCGCCGGGAAGATTGACGCCACCGCCGCCACCGCCGCCACCCCCGGGGCCGTTGTTGTTGCCGCCCCCGGGGCCGTTGTTTCCTCCGGGGCCATTGTTGAGCGGATTGTTCCCGCCCCCGAGCAGGTTGGCACCGCCGAGCGGGTCGGTCGGATCGATGACTATCCCGCCGTCCTCGTCGCACACGAGATCTGTCGGCAGACCGGGGATATCGTTCAGCAGCTCGCACACGTCGTCCGGAAGATCTCCTAGCCCCTCAATGAGTGCCTCACAGGCGTCGACACCGAGGTTCTCGATCTCGTCGAGGATCTGGTCGATCTGGGGATGTTCGAGCCCACCGTCTCTGAGATCCTTTCGAATGGTCCTGATCTCCGCCCTGGTGAGCTGGCAGACGTCCACCGGCAGCTCGAAGGGGAGGCCGGACAGGTCCAGGTCGATCTGAACTGACAGGTTGGTGTAGTCACCCATGTGCAGGTTGCGCGCCTGGGTCGGGTTGGTGCCGACCACCGCGTCGACGAACGGGTAGGTCAAGAACACCTGAAGCGACTTCGGGAACGCATCTCCCGAGTCGGCGAGCCTGGTCAGGATCGGGTCGAGGCTCTGCAGGCTGTCGATGGTGCCGGCCTTTGACGCCTGGATCACGCCGACGGCGACGCTGCTCAGCTCGCTCAGCGCGTCGAGCATCCTGACCAGGTCGTCTCGCTGGCTGTCGATCGATGCCAGGCCCGCCGGCAGCTCGTCAAGCGCCAGCTCGATGTCGTCCTCCTCCTCATTGAGCGAGATCGAGAGCCTGTTCAGGCTCTCGATCGCGTCGATGATGTCGCCCTTGCCCTTGTCGAGCTCGCCAGTGAAGATGTCGAGCTGCTGGAGCACGGACTTCACGTCGGGCTCGCGACCCTCCAGCGCCTTGTTGAGCTCGACCGTGATCGTCTTCAGCTGGGCCACACCACCACCGTTGAGGAGCAGTGACATCGCGCCGAGGACCTCCTCGACCTCGGGGTTGCGGCCACTGCGATCGAGCGGGATGAGGTCCCCGTCCTCGAGCTGGCCGCCGCTGGAAGGTCCGGGAGGCGCCTCCAACGAGACGAACTTCTCACCCAGGAGGCTGGTCTGGCGAATCTCGGCCACTGCATCGTCGGGCAGCTCCACGCTGTCGTTGACGAGCAGGACCACGTCGGCGGCGTACCCGTCGACGTCGATCTCGTCCACCCTGCCCACGCTCACGTCGTTCACCTTGACCGCCGACTGCGGAACCAGGTCCAAGACGTCGCGGAACTTGACCCGGACGGAGTACGGGTTGTCCCCGAGGTCGGCGCCACCGGGAAGCGGAAGCTTGTAGACGGAGAACTCGCACCCGGTCAGCACAAAGGCACACACGATCATGAGCGTCGCGATCCGGCCTGGACGTGAGAACGTGCCGCTCATCATTTCCCCTCCACCAGACCGGCGAACGAGGTGTCGACGTACTCGATGTCGACCTGTCGAGCCGTGCCTCCCGCGCCGTCCAGCGGCGCCGAACGGGGCTGGCCGGGACCGGAGCCGCCCGGACCATCCGGTCCGGCGAACGCCTGCCTGACCACGTCGCAGCTCTCCTTGCCGGCCTCGTCTTGCGTGAGCAGAATGGTGCACAGGAACAGGCCAGGCTCGTTCTCGAGCTGGGCGACGTTCTCGCCGAGGTTCGCGCGTGTGTCCAAGGTGCCCTCACCTGGGTTGTAGGTGAGGAAAAGGTTGTTCAGCGCCAACGGTGCGGTGTTGAGGACCTCCGCGAGGGCGGCACGCTGCTTGACCAGGATCCCGGTGACGTCCTTCAGCCCCGTGATGTTCTCGGAGAGAATGGCGCGGTTGTCGCTCACGAAGCCGGTCACCTCGCGCATCGCGATCCCCAGGTTCCTTAGCGCCCGCGCGAGATCGTCGCGCTCGCCCTCCAGCACGCCGGCCGCGGCGGCGAGGGACTGGTTGAAGTCACGCACGGTCTGGTCGTTCTCCGCGAGCGCCGACACGAACCGCTCGATCTGCTGGAGCGTCCCGAAGAGCTCTTCCTTGTTGTTGTCCAGCGTGCCGGTGAACTCGCCAAGGTCCCGGATGGTCTGGTTGAACTGCTCGCCCTGTCCTGCGAAGTTCTCCGCCGTAGAGTCCAGTAGCTGGGTCAGCGCACCGTCCTGGTTGGCGCCGTCGGGGCCGAGCGCGACGGTGAGCTGGTCGATGCTCTCATAGATCTCGTCGAGCTCGAGTGGCGTCGAGGTCTGTTCGACGCTGAGCTTCGCGCCGTCGGCCATCACCGCACCATCGGTGTAGACCGGCGTCATCTGGACGAACCTGTCGCCGACCACGGCCGGCGAGATGATCACGGCTTCGGCGTCGGCGGGCAGCTTGTACTTCGCGTCGTAGGACATCTCCACGGTGACGTCGGTTCCGGACGGGGTGACGGTGTCGACCTTCCCGACAGGCACGCCGAGCACGCGGACGTCCGAACCCTCATACAGGGAGACGGTGCGGGGGAAGCTGGCGGTGAGGTACTTCTTGTCGTCGTCGGGCAGCAGGAACATGACGAGGCCTGCGACGACGGCCAACGCGGCCACGATCGAGAGAATGCGGGTGAACCTGCTCATGGATCTACCCACCTCCTGGAGTGACGCTCAGCTTTGTGCCAGGCACAGGGAAGTTCTGGATGATCGTGTCGAACCAGGGGCCGTTGCCCAGCGTGTTCGCGAAGACCCGGTAGAACGGCGCCATCAGCCGCAGGCTGTTGTCGAGGTTCTCCTGGTTCTTCAGCAGCAGGTCGAGGACGCTGTCCAGGTGTTGCAAGGCGGGCTTCAGGTCGGCACGAGACTGTCGAACGAGTGCGGTGAGGTCGATCGAGAGCCTGCTGGTCGAGACCAGCAGGTTGTGAATCGCCTCTCGGCGGGCCACCAGCGCCCGGAACAGCTTGTCACCGTCGTCCATCAGCGTGATCAGGTCGCCCCTGCGTTCCGCGAGGACCCGGGAGACCTTCTCCATGTTCACCAGCAGCTCATTGAGCTCCTCATCGCGCGCGGCGATGTTCCGCGACAGTGCGGACATCCCGCGCAGCGCCGCCTGGAACTCCTCCGGAGTGTCCTCGGTCAGCTCCCCCAGCGTCACCAGAGACTCGGAGAGCTGGTCGGGGTCGATGTCCTCGGCCGTGCTGGCGAGGCCGCTGAACGCCTCCACCACGTCATAGGGGGAGGTGGTCCGGCTGATCGGTATCTCGGTGTCCTCGGTGAGCTCCCCGGGGCCGGCCGGCGCGAGCGCGAGGTACATCGCGCCGAGCAGGGTCTTGATCCTGATGTCGGCGCCGGTGGTGCTCCCGAGGTCTGCGTCCTTGTCGACCTGGAACTCCACCCGGACGTGGTCGTCGTCGAGCTCGATGCTCTTGACCTTGCCGATCCGGACGCCGGCTACCCGCACCGCGTCCTCCGCCTTGAGGCCACCCGCCTCGCTGAACGCGGCGTAGTACGTGTCACCACCGCCGATCAGAGGCAGGTCGTCTGCGCGGAACGCGGACATGATCAGTGCCCCGATCGCGGCCAGGCTGATCGCCCCGATGATCACCGGGTTCCTCTCACGGAATGGGGTGCTCATCCGAGATCACACCTCGCGGCTTCGTTGTTGTACCGCACAGTCGCGTTGTCCGGTGGTGAAGGGACCTGGCCGGGCAGGTCCACGGGGAGCCGCGGCAGCTTCACGTCGGCCTTGAAGTTGCAGAGGTAGAAGTTGAACCAGGAGCCGTAGATCGCGGTCCGGCCCACCTTGCGCAGCTTGACCGGGAGCACCTGCAGCGCGCGGTCGAGCTCGGGCTTGTTGCGGTCCAGGGGGCCGGCCACTCGCCGCAGCTCCTCGAGGTCCTTGACCAAAGGTTCACGGATGCCGCCGACCAGCCCCGCCGTCTCGACGGCGAGCGTGGAGATCGACTCCAGCGAGCCGAGGATGGCCTCCCGGTCCTGGGACAGCCCTGAGATGAACTGACGCAGCCTGATCAGCAGGGTGGAGAGCTCGGTGTCCCGGTTGCCAAGGGTCACCATCACCTGGTTGAGGTTGTCGATGAGCTGTCCGATGACCTGGTCACGACTGGCCAGCGTGCTGGTCACCGAGGCGGTGCGCGCCAGCAGGCTCTCCAAGGTGCCGCCCTCGCCCTGGAAGACCGTGATGATCTCGTAGGCGAACTTGTTGAGGTCTTCGGGTGACAGTGCCTTGAACAGCGGCTTGAAACCGTTGAACAGCACCGTCAGATCCAGCGCCGGAGCCGTGCGCTCCAGCGGGATCGTCTCCCCCGACTCCAGGACGGACGGACCGCCGACACCCTGGCTCAGCGCGATGTAGCGCTGACCCACCAGGTTGCGGTAGCGGATCGTCGCGAAGGTGCTCTCGGTCAGCTGGGAGTCCGAGTCGACCTTGAAGGTGACGATCGCCTGGTTCTTCTCGTGGATCTCGATGGACCCGACGCTGCCGACCCTGACTCCGGCGATGCGTACGTCGTCCCCGCCGACGACCCCGGTGGCGTCGCTGAAGACTGCTTTGTACTCCTCGCTGTCGCCGAACGTGACGTTGCCGATCAGGATCACGAGCAGGCTGGTGGACAGCGTGGTCACCACGATGAAGATGACCAGCCTGACCGCGTCGCCGGCCGTCTTCGCGTCGAGAAGCTTCATCGCAGACTCACCTCGGCCCCACGCGCGAGCGGGCCGAGCAGCAGCGTCGCCACGTCGGGCACTCCATCACTGGGCACTCCCATCACAGGTGCTGCGATTGCATCGATGACCGAGCGCTCCGCTCTCGTGCCGGCAAAGCCAGAGGAGAGATCGGTCATCGGCGCGGTGCGGTGCTTGCCGTGGCCACTCTCGACTCCGTCGTCCACGACCCGCGGGCCGGGTTGCGGAGTCCTGTTCGACTGTGAGTAGGGAGGGTTCGGCAGCCTCTCGCAGTGCGGGCCGTTCTTGGCGCCGTACCTCGGGTCGTCGGCTGGCGTGTAACCAGTCGGCTGCTTCTCCAGCACCTCGAGGTTGATGTGCAGCGTGAAGTCCCGGAACGCCTGTGCCTGCGGACCGATGGCGCCCACGATGCCCTTGAGCAGGCAGGGGTACTGCGGTGCGTACTTCGCGAACACCGGAAGCGTCTGCTGACCGAGCCGACTGAGACGAATGATGTTGTCACCGTTCTGTTCGAGGAAGTCCCTGGACGTGTTGGAGAAGCTCGCCACATCTGCGAACAACGCCTGGATCTTCTGCTCCTTCTCCACAAACGTGTTCCCGGTCGTCACACTGTTGCGCAACAACCGGACAACCTCCGGCACCACCGAGCGGTACACATCAGAGACATCGGAGAGCAACCGCAGATCCTCCACCAGAGCCGGGATCTGCGGGTTCGTCCGCTCCAAGTAGTCGTTGAGGATCTCCAGGTTCCCGCCGATCGCCTCACCCCGACCCTCCAACGCCGTCGACATCGCGTTCAACGTGTAGTTCAGCTCCGCGGGCTGGACCGCGCGCAACAACGGATACAGGTCGCTGAGCACCTTCTCCACCTCGATCGCGACCTCGGTCTGCTCGATCACGTCACCGGCCGCGATCGGATCCTCTGACGGCTCCCCCGGAATCTGCAGAGCCACGAACTTCTCCCCGAACAAAGTCTTGGGCAGGATCCGAGCCGTGGCGTTCGCCGGGATGATGTCGGTCTGGTCGGGCTGGATCGCCAGGTCCAGCCGGGCACCGTCCCCCTGGGTCTCGATGCCACGAACCTCTCCCACGATCACGCCACGGATCTTCACATCGGCCAGCGACGGGAGCTGGAGGCCGATCTTCGACGTCTCCAACGTGACTGGGACGAAGTCGACGAACTTCTTGGTGAAGATCGCGTAGGTGAACCACACGAAGAAGATGACCAGCACGAGGAAGAAGACACCGAGCACCCGGTTTCCGCCTAGGGCGAGCAGAGACTTCATCGCAGCGACACCTCCGTCCCGCGGGCGAGTGGGCCGAACAATAGGCTGGCCACGTCGGGAACCTCGTCGGTAGGCACCCCGAGCACCGGAGCCCCGATCGAGCTCACGAGCTCACGCTCGGCAACGGTCCCGGCGTATCCCGAGCTCAGGTCGGGAGAGCCGGCGAAGGAGAAGCCGGGCGCGGTGCGGCTCTGCCCCTTCTTGCCGGTGGGTTCGTCCACGCCGTCGTCGATGTTGGGCACCAAGGACAACGGCGGCAGGTTCTCCTGCCCGTAGACCCCGTTGATCGCCCGCCTGCAGAGGTCGCTCGACAACGGACCCCTCTTGTCGCCGTAACGCGGGTCGTCGCGCGGGTTGAAGCCACGGGGCTGCTTCTCCAGGACCTCGAGGTTGATGTGCAGCGTGAAGTCCCGGAAAGACTCGGCCTGGTTGGGGATCGCACGCACGATCCCTTCGAGCAGGCAGGGATAGATCGGTGCATACTTCGCGAACACCGGAAGCGTCTGCTGACCGAGCCGACTGAGACGAATGATGTTGTCACCGTTCTGTTCGAGGAAGTCCCTGGACGTGTTGGAGAAGCTCGCCACATCTGCGAACAACGCCTGGATCTTCTGCTCCTTCTCCACAAACGTGTTCCCGGTCGTCACACTGTTGCGCAACAACCGGACAACCTCCGGCACCACCGAGCGGTACACATCAGAGACATCGGAGAGCAACCGCAGATCCTCCACCAGAGCCGGGATCTGCGGGTTCGTCCGCTCCAAGTAGTCGTTGAGGATCTCCAGGTTCCCGCCGATCGCCTCACCCCGACCCTCCAACGCCGTCGACATCGCGTTCAACGTGTAGTTCAGCTCCGCGGGCTGGACCGCGCGCAACAACGGATACAGGTCGCTGAGCACCTTCTCCACCTCGATCGCGACCTCGGTCTGCTCGATCACGTCACCGGCCGCGATCGGATCCTCTGACGGCTCCCCCGGAATCTGCAGAGCCACGAACTTCTCCCCGAACAAAGTCTTGGGCAGGATCCGAGCCGTGATGTCCGACGGGATCGCTTCGAGCTCATCCGGGTACAACCCCAGGGTCAGCGACACCTCCTCGCCGGACGCCGTCGCATCGAGCACCTCGCCCACGATCACCCCGCGCACCTTGACATCGGCACGATCCGGGAGCTGGAGGCCGGTCTTCGACGCTTCGAGCTCCACCTCGGCGTAGTCGGTGAACTTCTTGTTGAAGATCGCATAGGTGAACCACACGAAGAACACGAGCAACGCCAAGAACGCCACGCCCAGCACCGAGTGCTGGTTCGCGGCGGACACAAGGCCCTTCGTGGTCCGTGACATGAGGGAGCTATCCAGCCAACCTGACTGTCGTCGTCGTACCCCAGATGGCCATGGACAGGAACAGGTCGATCACGTTGATCGCCACGATGGAGGTGCGCACTGCATGGCCCACCGCGACCCCCACGCCGGCGGGACCACCGGAGGCGGTGTAGCCGTGGTAGCAGTGGATGAGGATGATCACGACCGCGAACACGAGCACCTTGCCGAACGACCAGAGCACGTCGCCCGGTGGCAGGAACTGGTTGAAGTAGTGGTCATAGGTCCCGGAGCTCTGCCCGAAGAACTGGGTGACGGTGAGCCGGGTGGCGAAGTAGGAAGACAGGAGTCCGACGACGTACAACGGGGTGACCGCGATCAACCCGGCGATGATCCTCGTGGTGACCAGGAACGGCAACGACGGGATGGCCATCACCTCGAGGGCGTCGACCTCCTCGGAGATCCGCATCGCGCCCAGCTGGGCGGTGAAGCCACAGCCGACCGTGGCGGCGAGCGCGATCCCCGCGACCAGCGGCGCGATCTCGCGGGTGTTGAAGTAGGCCGAGACGAAGCCGGAGAAGGCCGCGGTGCCGATCTGGTTCAGCGCGGCATACCCCTGCAACCCGACCTCTGTGCCGGTGAAGAACGACAACGCGGTGATCACCCCCACCGTGCCCCCGATGACCGCGAGGGCGCCGGAGCCGAGGGCGACCTCGGCGAGGAGACGCATGATCTCCTTCTTGTAGTGCACTATCGTGCGCGGGGTCCACGCCAGCGCCTTCACGAAGAACGCGAGTTCCTCGCCGAGGTTGTCCAAGGACTTCAACGGCTTCTGGTACGCCGACTTCAGGGCAGTTCCCACCTTCGCCACGGCCGTCAACCCGTCTTTGGTGGAACAAGCTGGAAGTAGATCGCGCTCATCACGAAGTTCACGACGAACAGCAGTAGGAAGGTGATGACCACCGACTCGTTCACGGCATCACCGACGCCCTTGGGACCTCCGGCTGCGTTCATGCCCTTGTAACAGGCGACGATCGCTGCGATCAGCCCGAACGCGAGTGCCTTGATCATCCCCTGCCACAGGTCGGGGAGCTGGGCAAGCGCGGTGAAGCTGGCCAGATAGGCGCCCGGTGTCCCGTCTTGCAGGACGACGTTGAAGACATACCCTCCGGCAACGCCGACCACGCTGACCAGGCCGTTGAGAAAGACCGCCACGAGCATCGTCGCCAGGACCCGCGGGACCACGAGCCGCTGGATCGGGTCGATCCCGAGAACCATCATCGCGTCGAGCTCTTCGCGGATCTTGCGGGCGCCCAGGTCTGCGGCGATCGCCGAGCCGGCGGCTCCGGCTATCAGCAGGGAGGTCGCGATCGGCCCGGCCTCCCGGACGACCGCGAGCACGGCGGCTGAACCGGTGAACGACTGCGCGCCGAACTGCTTGATCAGGCCCCCCACCTGGAGGGCGATGACCGCGCCGAACGGGATCGCGACGAGTGCCGCGGGCACGATCGTGACCGACGCGATGAACCAGGCCTGCTGCAGGAACTCACGCAGCTGGAAAGGGCGCTTGAACAGATTCATGAACACGTCGAGACCGAAGGCAAAGAGCTTGCCTGCCGTCCCGACGGGCGCGAAGACCTTTGCCGAGGTGATCGAGGACATGTTCAGGCCCCGGTGGCCATGGACATCTGGTCCTCGAAGGAGCCTGGAGGGGGCGTGACGTCGTTCTCCTTGCACCATTCTCCGGGAGCCCGAGCACCCGATCGGGGCATGCCGTTGGACGGCTCGATCTGCATCGGGATCGGCGGCAGCGGCGGCATCTCCTGGCCCTCTTCGCCGGCGAGCTCGTCGGCGTCCTTCTCCTCCGACATACCGATCGGGCCGATCCGCTGCGCGTTCAGGAACTGGCGAACGACGGGTTCCTCCGACGACAGCAGCATCTCGCGCGGGCCGAACATCGCCAGGTGCTTGTGGTAGAGCAGACCGATGTTGTCGGGCACGGTGCGGGCAGTGTTGATGTCGTGGGTGACGATCAGGAAGGTAGCGTCGATCTGAGCGTTGAGATCGACGATGAGCTGGTTGAGGAACGAGGTGCGCACCGGGTCCAGGCCGGAGTCCGGCTCGTCGAAGAGGACGATCTCGGGGTCGAGCACGAGGGCACGGGCCAACCCTGCACGCTTGCGCATGCCGCCGGAGATCTCGCCCGGAAGCTTGCCCTCCGCACCGATCAGGCCGACGAGCTCCATCTTCTCCATCACGACGTTGCGGATATCGGACTCGGTCTTCTTGGTGTGCTCGCGTAGCGGGAAGGCGACGTTGTCATAGAGGCTCATCGAGCCGAACATGGCGCCGTCCTGGAACAGGACGCCGAACAGCTTGCGGATCGCGTACAGGTCCTTCTCGGAGCAGGTGGCGATGTCCAGGCCTTCGATGACGATGCTGCCCTTGTCCGGCTTGAGGAGGCCGATGATGGTCTTGAGCAGAACCGACTTGCCCGTTCCCGAGGGGCCGAGCATGACGCTGATTTCACCTGCCGGGATGGTCAGCGAGACACCTGCCCAGATGAGGTCCTTGCCAAAGGACTTGCTCAGATCCTCGACCTTGATTTCGACGCCCATCGGTTTAAGCGCCTCCCGTCGTGTCCATGGCCTGGCCCAAGCGAAACAAGTCAGGGCCGGGCAAACCTGCCCAGTGTTACCAACGAGTAAACCTACGCCACGTTACGCGGTGTTTTGCCAGTGTCGGTTACGCGGCGTTTTATCAGCGTCGGCAGACTCAACCCATCCGATACCCAACGAACGGCTCCCCCGACGGTGACTGCTTTAGCCTCCCTCGCACCTTTAGTCTCCCTTGCCCCGGTCCGGCTGTCAGCCGCTTCCGGGATTCTTTGTGGGAATGCAACGAAGCAGCAGCCACCCCGGGCGCTGTCCGGCGCCCAGCGGCAGCGTTACTTGACCGACACGGAGGCGCCAGCGGCCTCAAGGGCGTCCTTGGCCTTCTCGGCGGCTTCCTTGGTGACCTTCTCCAAGACGGCCTTCGGTGCGGCCTCCACAAGCTCCTTGGCCTCCTTGAGACCGAGGCTGGTCAGGGAGCGCACCTCCTTGATGACATTGATCTTCTTCTCGCCCGCGGCCTCGAGCACGACGTCGAATTCGTCCTGCTCGACCGCCTCGTCGGCGGCATCGCCGGCTGCGCCACCGGCGGCCGGGACGGCTGCGGCGACGGGGGCAGCGGCTGAGACGCCGAAGGTGTCTTCGAACTGCTTCACGAACTCGCTGAGCTCAAGGAGAGTCATCTCCTTGAACGCATCCAGGAGCTCGTCTGTGGTGAGCTTCGCCATGGTGGCGCTTCCTCTCTCTGATGCTTGATACTCGAAACTTGGTTGCCGACCCCGGGTGGGGGTCAGTGGAGTACGGACGGGTCCTGCTCGGCCTTCGCCTGTAGGGCGCCGACAGCACGGGCGGCCTGCGACAGCGGGGCGTTGAGCAGATAGACGGCCTGACTGAGGGACGCGAGCATGCCGCCCGCGAGCTTGGCCAGGAGAACCTCACGCGACTCGAGGTCAGCGAGCTTGGCTATCTCCGTCACACCGAGCGCGTTGCCGTCCAGCACGCCACCCTTGATCACGAGGGCTGGGTTCGCTTGGGCAAAGTCACGCAGACCCTTGGCTGCCTCGACCACGTCGCCGTTGATGAAAGCGATGGCGGTCGGCCCGATCAGCAGGTCGTCGAATCCTTCGACGCCGGCCTCGGTGGCGGCAATCTTGGTGAGCGTGTTCTTGACCACGGCGTAAGTGGCGTTCTCACCGAGGGCGCGCCGCAGGTCCTGCAGCTGCTTGACGGTGAGCCCGCGGTAGTCAGTCAGCACAGCGGCTGCCGACTCGTGGAACGACTCCACGAGCTCAGCAACGTCGGCTACCTTGTCTGGCCGCGCCATGGGTCTCCTTCCGCGTCGTACGCACCAGTTGTGCGCGGTGGGCCGGAGATCTTCGGCGCCTGCGGAACCCGGGAGTCGAAAAACGCCCTGGCGAAGGAGGCACAGGGCGTCTCTGATCCGTCGGATCAGTTGGTCACTCAGTGTCACCTGCGCAGGCCGCCCGCTTCGCGGGACCTTTGAGTCGGTGACCTAGCGCTCGGACGAGTTCTGGGCACACCGGCAACCGGCGGTCTCTGGTTTCAACGACGAACCTTACGGCAGCCTCCGGCGTACTCCAAATCAGCGCGCTGACCCAGATAGCCACGGCTGACCCCCGCCGATTGAGCCAAAGGGCGTACGCCGACCCAACTGCTCTGCTGCAATGAAGTCGTGGACTCTTCCTTGCAGTCACTGACCGGCGTTCTCGAGCAGGCCGACGGCAGGTTGCGGGCCGGCTCGCACGCCGCGGCACGGGTGTGGGCGACCGGTTTCACCGTGCTTGACAAGACCCTCAGCGGGGGTTTCCGCTCGGGCGAGCTGATCCTCCTCGGCGGACCGCAGGGGCTGGGCAAGACGACGTGGGCGCTGCAAGTGTCCCGCAACATCGCCCGGGCGGGCCGGTCGGTCCTCTTCTTCTCCTTCGAGCACGACCCCCAGACACTGTTGATCCGACTGGTCAGTATGGAGGTCGGTGAGATCGGCGGCGTCAACGCTCCGGGGATCAACCGGATTCGCGAGTCGTTCGAGGCCGCGGACGGCCGATCCGGCACGATCACCGAACGGCTCGAGGACACCGACGGAGGTGCCGCGGCGATCAAGACGGTCCACGAGTACGCCGGCCGGTTGGTCTTGCACCGGTCCATCGGAAGCAGCACCACGCTCGAGGTGATCCGCGACGCCGTCGAGGAGGTCACTCGCGACACCGGCCAGCTGCCCATCGTCGTTGTCGACTACCTACAGAAGGTCAAGGTCTCGGGTCCACCCAGGTCCGAGGAAGACCGCGTCACCGCCGTTGTGGAAGGACTCAAGGACCTCGCTCTGGACACCGACATTCCCGTCCTCGCGGTGGTGGCCGCCGACAAGGCGGGTCAGGGGACCGGCAAGCGGATGCAGGTCAGTGACCTGCGTGGATCCTCTGCGTTGGCCTACGAGGCGGACGCCGTGCTGATGCTCAACAACAAGTACGACGTCGTGGCCCGGCATCACCTGATGTACAACCTGGCGAACGCCGAGCGGTTCCGGGAGTGGGCGGTGCTGTCCATCGAGAAGAACCGGAGCGGTCGGGACGGGGTGGACCTGGAGTTCAAGAAGCGGTTCGAGCAGGCGCGCTTCGACTCTGCCGGACAGCTGGTCGTTGAACAGCTGGTCGACGACCGCGTCTTCCTCGAGTAACCGAGGCCCAGCAGAAGGCGTGACCGACGACCTACTCGTCGTCGGTCGCGACGTCGCGGGTGCGGTTGGGATCTACCTGCACGCCGGGACCCATCGTCGTGGAGACGGTGACCTTCCTCAGGTAGCGCCCCTTCGAGCTGGCCGGCTTGAGCCGGAGCACCTCTTCGAGCGCGGCGGCGTAGTTCTCGGCCAGCTGAGCCTCCCCGAACGACGCCTTGCCGATGATGAAGTGCAGGTTGGCGTGCCGGTCGACGCGGAACTCGATCTTTCCGCCCTTGATGTCGGTCACCGCCTTGACCACGTCGGGGGTGACAGTGCCGGTCTTCGGGTTCGGCATCAGGCCACGCGGCCCCAGGACACGGCCGAGGCGACCTACCTTGCCCATCATGTCCGGGGTCGCGACGACGGCGTCGAACTCGAGCCATCCGCCGTTGACCTTGTCGATGAGCTCGTCACCGCCCACGACGTCGGCGCCGGCCTCGCGTGCTGCGTCCGCCTTGTCGCCGCTCGCGAACACCAGGACCCGAGAGGTCTTGCCGGTGCCGTGCGGCAGGAGGACCGTGCCGCGGACCATCTGGTCAGCCTTGCGCGGGTCGACACCGAGGCGCATGGCCACGTCGACTGTCTCGTCGAACTTCTTCTTGCTGCCCGACCTGGCGAGCTTGATCGCCGCCAGAGGGGTGTAGAGCTCGTCTTCGTCGATCGACTCCGACGCGGCCCGATACGTCTTGCTGCGCTGCATGTCTGTTCCTCAGTGTTGGCTTCCCGATCGACCCAAGGGTCAGTCGGTGGTGATGCCCATGGAGCGGGCGGTGCCCTCGACGATCTTCATCGCCGAGTCGATGTCGTTGGCGTTCAGGTCAGGGAGCTTCGTGGTCGCAATCTCGCGGACCTGGTCCTTGGTCAGCTTGCCGACCTTCTCCTTGTGCGGAACGCCCGAGCCCTTCTGCAGTCCCGCCGCCCTCTTGATCAGCTCGGCCGCGGGGGGTGTCTTGGTGATGAACGTGAACGAGCGGTCCTCGAAGACCGTGATCTCGACGGGGATGACATTGCCCCGCATCGCCTCTGTCTCGGCATTGTAGGCCTTGCAGAACTCCATGATGTTGACGCCATGGGGCCCGAGGGCGGTGCCGACCGGCGGTGCCGGAGTCGCCGCCCCGGCCTGGAGCTGCACCTTGACGAGCGCTGCGATCTTCTTCTTCTTCTTGGGAGGCATGACGCATGATCCTTCGTTTGATGTCGCAACCGGGTTCCTGCGAAGGTCCCTGGTTCACTACGGGTTGGTACGTGCCGGTTCCAGGTGGGTCAGACCTTCTGGATCTGGCCGAAGCTGAGCTCGACCGGGGTCTCCCGGCCGAAGATCTCGACGAGGGCCCTGACCCTCTGTGACTCGGCGTTGATCTCGGTGATCGTCGCGTGCAGAGTCGCGAACGGACCGTCGATGACCATCACCGAGTCGTTGATGTCGAAGTCGGCGACCTCCACCTTCTTCTTGGTGGCGCTCTGGCCCTTGCTCGGCGAAGCCGCCTCGGCCGCGGCCACCACGGCCGGGGCCAGCATGTTCTCGACCTCGGCCAGGCTCAGTGGCACCGGCTGGTGGCTGTGCCCCACGAACCCGGTCACCGAGGGAGTGTGACGCACCGCGGCCCAGGACTCGTCGGTGAGGTCCATCCGGACCAGCACATAACCGGGGAGGACGGTGCGCTTGACCAGCTTGCGCTGGCCGTTCTTGATCTCCGCCACTTCCTCGGTGGGAACGATCACCTCGTGAATGAAGTCCTCCATGTTCAGCGAGGTGGTGCGGTTCTCCAGGTTCGCCTTGACCCTGTTCTCCATGCCGGAGTAGGTGTGCACGACGAACCAGTCTCCTGGCTTGGCCCACAGAGCCTCGCGGAACTCCTCGAGCGGGTCGACGGTCGCCTCTTCCGGGTCCACGGTCGCCTCTTCCGGGTCCACGGTCGCCTCTTCCGGGTCCACGGTCGCCTCTTCCGGGTCGACGGTCGCACCTTCCGGGTCGGGGGTCGCCTCTTCCGGGTCGACGGTCGCACCTTCCGGGTCGGGGGTCGCGTCACCCGAGGCATCGGCCTGGGTCGGTTCCATGCCCGCGGGAGTGGCCTCGAGCTGCTCGTCGTACGGTTGAGACACGGTTAATCAGTCACCTTCACTGTTGAGGTGTGCTTGGAGCGGCTTCCGGCTCGCCACCGAAGATGGCGAACACTGCCCTGCCGAAGCCGAGGTCGAGCAGCGAGACGAACGTCATGACCACCAGCACGAACACCAGGACCACGATGAAGTATGTGATCAGCTGCTGCTGGGTCGGCCAGACGACCTTGCGAAGCTCGGCGATCACCTGCCGGTAGAAGGTGACCGGGCTGGCGCGCTTGTCGCCGGTCGAAGCCGGGCGGCTCTCCGACACAGTCATCCACCTTTCAGCTGCTTGATCGCTTGCTTTATCGCTCGGACCTAGACCTTCACGAATGCCTCGCGCGGGTCTCGCAGGGCACGAGGGACTTGAACCCCCAACCTTCGGTTTTGGAGACCGATGCTCTGCCAGTTGAGCTAGTGCCCTTCGGCGGTTCCCTGCTGCGGGCATGACAATCCATGGTGAGAACCACCAAGACGAGGATTCTACGGTGAAAGGCCAACCTAAGTCGAACCGGACCGACCCGGGTGTCACCTCGTCGCTGTGAGTGAAACGATAGCGGCATGACCGCAGAGTCGAGCAGCTCCAACCGCGTCGTCCGCCCCCGGGTATCGAAGCGGATCGGCGCCATCGTCGAGTCTGCCACGCTCGCCGTCGACGCCAAGGCGAAGGCACTCAAGGCGGCCGGACGGCCGGTGATCGGTTTTGGTGCCGGTGAGCCGGACTTCCCCACTCCCGACTACATCGTCGACGCGGCGGTCGAGGCCTGTTCGGACACCCGCAACCACCGGTACACCCCCGCGGGCGGGCTTCCCGAGCTGAAACAGGCGATCGTGGCGAAGACCGCACGCGACTCCGGGTACCACGTCGAGACGAAACAGGTGCTGGTCACCAACGGCGGAAAACAGGCCATCTACGAGGTGTGCGCGACCCTCCTCGACCCGGGCGACGAGGTCATCCTTCCGGCGCCGTACTGGACGACCTACCCCGAGTCGATCCGACTGGCCGGCGGAGTCCCGGTAGAGGTACTCGCCGACGAGACCCAGGACTACAAGGTCACCGTGGATCAGCTCGAAGCGGCACGCACCGAGCAGACCAAGGCGCTGCTGTTCAACTCCCCATCCAACCCGACGGGTGCGGTGTACAGCCGCGACGAGGCCGAGTCGATCGGGCGCTGGGCGGTCGAGCAGGACCTATGGGTGATCACCGACGAGATCTACGAGCACCTCGTCTACGACGGTCTCGAGACCGTCTCGCTTCCCGTGCTGGTCCCCGAGCTGGTCGGCAAGTGCCTGGTCGTCAACGGTGTCGCCAAGACCTACGCGATGACCGGCTGGCGGGTCGGCTGGGCGATCGGTCCGGAGGACATCATCAAGGCCGCCACCAGCCTCCAGTCGCACGCCACCTCCAACGTCTCCAACGTGGCGCAGCGCGCGGCAGTCGCGGCGGTGTCCGGTGACCTGACTGCGGTGGAGCGGATGAAGACCGCGTTCGACCGACGTCGGCGCACGATCGTGTCCATGCTCAACGAGATCGACGGCGTGGTGTGTCCGGAGCCCAAGGGTGCGTTCTACGTCTACCCGCAGGTGCAGGGGCTGCTCGGTCGCACCATCGACGGCGTCACCGCGCACACCTCCGCCGAGCTCGCAGAGCTGATGCTCGACCAGGCTGAGGTCGCGGCGGTGCCTGGCGAGGCGTTCGGGTCACCGGGTTACCTCCGCTTCTCCTATGCGCTCGGCGACGATGACCTTGTCGAGGGAATCAGCCGGTTGCAGAAGCTGTTCGCCTGAGTGGTCTCGACAGGCTCGACCAACCGGACAACAGGCTCGACCAACCGGACCGTGGTCTCGACAGGCTCGACCAACCGGACAACAGGCTCGACCGGCCGGATGACCAGCCGGATGACCGGCCGGGTTCCGCGTTCGCTCACCGACCTACCGAAGGCGCACCTGCATCTGCATTTCACGGGAGCGATGCGGCACTCGACGCTGATCGAGCTGGCCGCGCGCGATGGCATCTCCCTGCCCGATGCCCTCGTCGAGGACTGGCCGCCCCAGCTGTCGGCGGCCGACGAGAAGGGCTGGTTCCGGTTCCAGCGCCTGTACGACGTAGCGAGATCGGTGCTGCGCACCGAGGACGACGTCCGGCGACTGGTCCGTGAGGCCGCGGAGGACGATGCCCGTGACGGGTCCCGCTGGCTGGAGATTCAGGTCGACCCGAGCGGGTACGCCGCCACGTTCGGGGGCATCACCGCGTTCACGGAGCTCGTCCTGGATGCGGTCGACGATGCCGCGACGCGGACCGGCATCGGGATGGCCGTGGTGATCGCGGCGAACCGGACCCGCCACCCGCTCGATGCGCGCACGCTGGCAAGACTCGCCGTCCAGTACGCCGATCGTGGCGTGGTCGGGTTCGGACTTTCCAACGACGAACGTCGCGGGAACACTGCCGAGTTCGCGCCGGCCTTCGCGATCGCCGAGCGGGCCGGCCTGGTCCTGACTCCGCACGCCGGTGAGCTGCTCGGCCCGGAGAATGTTCGGGTCTGCCTCGACGAGCTGCACGCCGACCGCCTCGGACACGGCATCCGGGTGATCGAGGACGCCGCCTTGCTCGACCGGGTCGTGCAGCGAGGCGTGGTCCTCGAGGTTTGCCCGGTGTCGAACGTGGGGCTCGGGGTCTACTCCGACCTCACCTCGGTTCCGCTTCCCGCACTCCTCGAGGCGGGAGCCACTGTCGCTTTGGGCGCCGACGACCCGCTGCTGTTCGGGTCGACCCTGGCCGGGCAGTACGCCACGATGCGCGCCGCGCACGACCTCACCGATGCTCAGCTGGCGGAGCTGGCGGCGATGTCGATCCGCGCCTCGCGCGCACCCGAATCGTTGAAACCCGAGTTGCTGCGCCAAGTCGGCCAATGGTTGGCACACTAGGCGGCATGACGAATCCTCCGGGGGAGGGGCAGCCGCCCCAGGACCCCAACCAGAACCCCCAGCAACAACCCCAGCAACAACCCCAGCAGCAGCCCGGTTACTGGCCGCAGCAGGGCCCGCAGCAGCCCGGTTACTGGCCGCAGCAGGGCCCGCAGCAGCCCTACGGCCAGGCGCCCGGCTACCCGCCCCAGGTGCCGATGCAGTACGCACCCGATCACCCGAAGGCCACCACATCCCTCGTGCTCGGGATCCTCGGTGTCTTGCTGTGCCAGGTGCTCGCCCCCTTCGCATGGTCGATCGGCAAGAAGACCCTCAACGAGATCGACGCATCCAACGGCATGGTGGGTGGGCGGGGCTCCGCACAGGCCGGCTACGTCCTGGGCATCGTCGGGTCCGTGCTGCTGATCGTGGGAGTGGGCTTCGTCATCCTCTGGCTCATCTTCGCCATCGCCCTCATCGGCGGATCCGCCACCTCGTCGTACTAGGAGGAACTCGGGCTCCTGACGTATCCGTGGGTCAGGGTCTGCCGGGAACAGCGCGACGATGATGTCCGAGCCGTGACGTCTTCAGCCGGTGTAGGCGTTCACGACCTCAGGGGGCTGGGTCCGGCGGGGCAACCCGTCGTGTCACAACCGCGCATATGCGTTGTTGTGACACACCCACGGAGCAGATCTGTGTCCAAACGGCGCAGCGGGCACCGGTTCCAGTCCAGTCCAACGGCACCGTGAGGGCCCCTGACATCGTGCGGTTGGGCTGGAACCAAGTGAGTGCCCGGAAGGAGAAGGGCACTGCGCGTCACCCGGTCCAGGCCCTCGCGATCCGTCGTTGATTTGACCTGGTGGAGGGTGTGTCGCGGACTCGTTACGAACGGCGTGGGGTTGGTGTTCCGGTGTTCGGCCCAGGTGGTCGCGTCGGTGAGGTCGACGACGCTGGGGAACCGTGCGCGGCGTAGGCGTGTGTCGGTGAGCTCTTTGCACCAGCGCTCCGATCAGGTTGGTCGGCTGAGCCAACAACCACTTGAACGGGCACTCGACGCGCAGGATGCCTGGTCCTGCGCCTGAGACAGGTGAGTTCCTCCGGCAAGTGCCCGTTCAAGTGGTTGTTCACGTGGTCGTCGGGGGCGGCTCGCCTCACAGGGGGCCGTCGGGGCCGCGTGACAGCTCGCAGCCGACGAGGACCGGTTCGTTGACCAGCCAGATCCCGAACCTCTCGTGGACGCCGGTCTGCAGCTCCGACGCGAGCGCCACCAGGTCCTTGGTGCTCGCTCCACCGCGGTTGGTGAGCGCCAGCGTGTGCTTGGTGGACAGGCTCACCCGGTCGTTGCCGTAGCCCTTCCCGAACCCGCTGTGCTCAATCAGCCACGCCGCGCTCGTCTTGGTCGACCCGTCGCGCTGCTCCCAGCGCGGCGCCTCGGCGGGAAGCAGACGGACCTGTTCGCCGGTGAGGAACGGGTTGGTGAAGAACGAGCCTGCGCTCCAGGTGTCCGGATCGGCGGCGTCGAGCACCATCCCCTTCCTCCTGCGCAGGCGCAGCACGGCGTCGCGGACCTGGCGCATCGGCGCTCGCTGTCCCGGCTCGAGACCGAGGGTCCGGGCGAGCTCGGCGTACTGCACCGGTGCCCCGAGGTCACCGTGGGGGAACCGGAAGGTGACGTCGAGCACGACGAACCGATGCGGGTTCTGCTTGAACCGGCTGGAGCGGTAGCCGAAGCCGCAGTCGGCGGCCGCGATGGTGCGCACCGCTCGATCCTTCCGGTCCCAGCAGCGCACCGACGCGATGGATTCGGCAACCTCCTGGCCATAGGCGCCGACATTCTGGATCGGTGTCGCGCCGACGCTCCCCGGAATGCCGGACAGCGCCTCCACGCCGACCCAGCCGTGGTCGATCGCGGTCGCGACGAAACCGTCCCAGTCCTGACCGGCTGCGACCGTGACCGTCGCGTCGCTCTCGGCGTCCTGGTCGACTTCGACGCCGCTCGTGGTGATGTGTACGACGGTGCCGGGGAACCCGTCGTCGGAGACGACCAGGTTGCTCCCGCCCGCAAGCAGCAGGACGCGGGTGCCGGCCTCGTCGGCCCCGGCCACGGACTCGATCAGCTGCGCCTGGCTGGTGACCTCGACGAAGTGGCGCGCCGGTCCGCCTAGCCGAAGCGTGGTGTGCTCGGCCAGGAGTGTCCGGCTCACCGTGCCAGCACCGCCTTGGAGGCGCCGAGCACCTTCACGTCACCGCAGGTCACCTCGAGTGAGACATGCGCGGCGTCGTCGGTGACGTCCTTGACGGTTCCGTTGACGACGACCGTGACGCCTTCGTCGTCGTCGGGTACGACGACCGGCTTGGTGAACTTACAGGCAAGCTCGCGGACCCTCCCGGGGGCACCGGCCCACGTGTCGAGCGCACGGGCGGCAAGGGCCATCGTGAACATGCCGTGGGCGATGACGCCGGGCAGTCCCACGGAGGTGGCGATGCGGTCCGACCAGTGGATCGGGTTGAAGTCGCCGCTCGCACCGGCGTATCGGACCAGGTCAGCGCGGGTCACGTGGTACGTCTGGGTCGGCAGGACGTCGCCGCCCTGGAGCGATGTCGTGCTCACTAGTCCTCCCCTCGGTGCACCAGCGTCGCGAAGGCAGTACACACATGCGCACCCTCGGCGTCAGTGATCTCACTGCGGGTGCCGATGATGTCGGCGACCCCGATCTGCCTGAGGGTCTCCACGGTCAGGGTCGCGGTGAGCCGGTCCCCGGGCTGAACCGGGCGCGTGTAGCTGAACCGTTGCTCACCATGGACCACCCGGTGCAAAGAGATGCCGGTTTCCGGGTCGTTCATGAGCGCGTTCATCGCGGCGAACGCGACAACGATGGGAAACGTGGCCGGGGCGGCCTGTCCGGCGTACACGAACCCGGTGGCACGGGCGAACTCTGCGATCTTCTCGCGGGAGACCTCGTAGGGGTCGGTCGGCGGGAACGTGCGCCCGGCCAGGGATCCGTCGACAGGCATGGGACCGGGGGATGTCAGCGGGTCTCGCGGTGCGCGGTGTGGGTCCGGCAGCGCGGGCAGAACTTCTTCATCTCCATCCGGTCCGGGTCGTTGCGCCGGTTCTTCTTCGTGATGTAGTTGCGCTCCTTGCATTCGACGCAGGCCAAGGTGATCTTGGGGCGAACGTCTGAACTCTTGCTGGCCACGGGTGCCTCTTCTTTGTCGTTGTTGCTGCCGGAAGTAGCGGGGGCGGGACTCGAACCCGCGACACCACGATTATGAGCCGTGTGCTCTAACCACCTGAGCTACCCCGCCACCGGAGACCGAGCCTTCACCCTTCTCCTCGGGGGAGTCCCTGTCCAGAGCCCCTTTACGGAATCGAACCGTAGACCTTCTCCTTACCATGGAGACGCTCTACCGACTGAGCTAAAGGGGCAAGCGACGACAAAGGATACACACCGGCGGAGAGGATCCCGAAATCCGCGAGCATCAGTCCAAAGGGCCGTCACCACACCGCGCTGGAAGTGGTCCCCATCACGCCTAGCTAGCCTCGACATTTGGCTCTCCTGCTCTCCTGACCCATCTGTGGGTGTGTCGAGCGCGCCATAGCAAGTGCACGCCGTTCGCGCCCCCCGCTGGTCGAGCCTGTCGAGACCACTCCGGCCCCGCTCGTCGAGCCTGTCGAGACCACTCCGGCCCCGCTCGTCGAGCCTGTCGAGACCAGGTCGAGGGCAGACTCACGCCCCGGGAGACCCGGGCGGCCCGTCAAAATCACGCACGGTGCGCCGTTTGGACACCGGTTCACGCTGAATCGTCCCGGGATTGATCCACTCCCGGTTGTCTGGTCTCGACCGGTTGGTCGAGTTGTTGTTGAGCGTTGCACTCGGCCTCTGCTCTTGCCGGTGGTCGACGGTCGAGGCGGTGCCAGCCCAGCCCGCGTCATATTCGTCCGTACCGACGATCCTGCGCCGACAATGACCGAGGCCCGTGGAAATTTCGTCCGTACGGACGATCCTGCGCCGCGGGGTGGCCACCAGAGGAGCTGTACCCGCCCTCCGCGTTCGCGAGCCAGGTGAATGCTGCGCGGGTGTATCGGCTACGGTGCCTGAGCTGGCTGAGCTGGCTGAGCTGGCTGAGCTGGCAGCGTGACCGATCCGGGCTAGGTCCAGGTGGCCACGTAGTACGTCACCCCGAAGGGGTCGTCCTCGTAGAAGACCTTGGCCGTGGGGTTGCTCGCCTCCCGGTGTACGACGCTCGCCATCACCTGGAACGCCGCGCACCCCCCGACCATCAGCTCGTCGGCCAGCTGGCGGTCCATTCCGAGCGGCGCGCGTTCCCCGCGACGGGCGGTGCCGTCCCCGAGCACCAGCAGCGCGACCGGGTCCTCTCCGGCGCTGACCTGGTCGGCGCTTCGACGCACCTGCTGCTCCGATGCGTCCCACGCGATGCTGACCAGATCGACCGGGCCGCGCCAGCCGGCGCCCTCGAGCAGGCGGGTGCCCACACCCAGGCTGAGCGGCAGACCGGCCGGTTCACGCCTCCCCGTGCTGCCGAACCGGCGCACGTCAGGCCTCAGGCTGGGGTCCCAGGCGCGCGAGTCGTCTGCACCGCCCACGACCACAACCCGCTCGACCGGCGTACGGGTCACGGACTCGACGGCGCTCAGGCATGCCTCTCGCAGCGGGGCGGCGACGTCGACTTGACCGGAGAGCTCGCGAAAGAGCAGCGGCGGGTGCGGGCACAGCGCGACAGCGGTGATCACCGCGACATCCTCACCCGAGTCCGCGCACGACGCGGGACGGTTCACGGGTCCCCTTGATGCTGGCCACCATGTCGAGCACCTGACGCGTCTCGACCACCTGGTGCACGCGGTGGACGCGGGCGCCGTGCCAGGCGGCGATGGCAGTGGCGGCCAGGGTTCCGTTCAGCCGTTCGCCGACCGGCAGGTCGAGTGTCTCGCCCACGAAGTCCTTGTTCGACAACGACACCAGCACCGGCCAACCGGTCGCGGTCATCTCGTCGAGGCGCCGGGTCAGCTCGAGCGAGTGCCAGGTGTTCTTGCCGAAGTCGTGCGCGGGGTCTATCAGCACGCTGTGCCGGGCGACACCCACCGAGACCGCGCGCTCGGCCAGTCCGACCGTGCTCGCGATTGCGTCACCGACCACGTCGTCGTACTCCGGGCGGCGCGGCGGGGTGCGCGGCGCCAGCCCGCCGGCATGCGTGCACACGAGGGCGGCACCGAACTCGGCTGCCACCTCCGCGAGCGCCTGGTCGTACCCGCCCCACGCGTCGTTGAGCATGTCGGCTCCCGCGGCGCAGACCTCACGACCGACCTCGGCCCGCCAGGTGTCCACGCTGATCGCCACGTCGGGGAACTCCGCGCGTGCCCGGGCGACCAGGCCGGCGGTACGACGGACCTCCTCGGCGGCGTCCACGTCATCGCCGGGGCCGGCCTTGACGCCGCCGATGTCGACGATGTCCGCGCCTTCGGAAACCACCTGAGCGACCCGGTCGAAGGCGCGCTGCTCATCCCAGGTGGCACCCCTGTCGTAGAACGAGTCCCGGGTGCGGTTGACGATCGCCATCACGAGCAGGTCGGTGTCGGTGAACTCGTGGGGTCCCAGCTTCAGCACATGCGCGAGGCTACCCGTGGCAATGCCGAAATGATGCCGGAATACTGGGACGGCCGGAGTGGTTACCTCAGTAGTAGTTGAAAACTAAACTATATTACCGCGAAGCGGAGGTCTACATGCAGTTCGGAGTTTTCACCGTCGGAGATGTCACTGCCGACCCGACCACAGGGCGCGCACCGTCTGAAGCGGAGCGGATCAAGGGCACCCTTGCGATCGCGAAGAAGGCCGAGGAGGTTGGGCTCGACGTCTTCGCCACCGGCGAGCACCACAACCCGCCCTTCATCCCCTCCTCACCGACGACCACGCTGGCCTACATCGCGGCTCAGACCGAGCGGTTGATCCTTTCCACGTCGACGACGCTGATCACCACGAACGACCCGGTCAAGATCGCCGAGGACTACGCGACCCTGCAGCACCTCGCGGACGGCCGCGTGGACCTGATGATGGGACGCGGCAACACCGGCCCGGTCTACCCCTGGTTCGGCAAGGACATCCGCGACGGCATACCGCTGGCGATCGAGAACTACCAGCTCCTGCATCGCCTCTGGCGTGAGGACGTCGTGGACTGGGCAGGCAAGTTCCGCACTCCTCTCCAGGGCTTCACCTCCGCCCCACGGCCGCTCGACGGGGTGCCACCGTTCGTCTGGCACGGCTCGATCCGGAGCCCCGAGATCGCCGAGCAGGCGGCGTACTACGGCGACGGCTTCTTCGCCAACCACATCTTCTGGCCCCCCGAGCACACCGCTCGGATGGTCAAGCTCTACCGGCAGCGCTACGCGCACTACGCTCACGGCCAGGCCGACCAGGCCATCGTCGGACTCGGCGGCCAGGCGTTCATCCGGAAGAACTCGCAGGACGCGGTGCGGGAGTTCCGGCCGTACTTCGACAACGCCCCGGTGTATGGCCACGGGCCCTCGCTGGAGGACTTCACCTCCCAGACGCCGCTGACCGTAGGCAGTCCGCAGGAGGTCATCGACCGCACGCTCGGTTTCCGGGAGTACGTCGGTGACTACCAGCGTCAGCTGTTCCTGATGGACCACGCCGGGCTTCCCCTGAAGATCGTGCTCGAGCAGCTCGACCTACTCGGCGAGGAGGTCGTGCCGGTGCTCCGCAAGGAGTTCGAGACCCTCCGCCCGGCCCACGTCCCCGCCGCACCCACCCACGCCAGCCTGCTGGCCGAGGCCAAGGCCACGGCCGAGCAGTCCCGTTCCATCGAAACTGGAAAGGCAACGCAGTGACCCACCGGACCCATCGGACCCATCGGATCCATCGCACTCTTGTCGTCGTCACGGCCGGGCTGAGCCAGCCATCCTCCACCCGCCTCCTGGGCGACCGGATCGCCGCCGCCACGAGTCGCGCGCTGGCCGAGGGCCCGGGCGAGGTCGACGTCGAGGTGATCGAGCTGCGTGAGCACGCCCAGGCGCTGGCCAGCAACCTGCTCACCGGCTTTCCCAGCGACGACCTGCGCACCGCCCTCGACAGCGTGCTCGCCGCCGACGGTCTGATCGTGGTGACGCCGATCTTCAACGGCTCCTACAGCGGCCTGTTCAAGATGTTCTTCGACTGCATCGAGCAGGGCTCGCTCAACGGCAAGCCGGTGCTCCTGGCCGCGACTGGTGGCAGTGCGCGCCACTCGTTGGCCCTCGAGCACACGATGCGCCCGATGTTCGCCTACCTGCGCGCCATCACCGCGCCGACCGCCGTGTTCGCCGCGACCGAGGACTGGGGAACAAGCGGGAGCACCCACGGCGCGCTCGCGCAGCGCGTCGACCGCGCCGGCACCGAGCTGGCTCGCCTCGTCGCGGTGACAGAGGCCAGCCGACCCGCCGACCCGTTCGAGGACATCACCTCGTTCGAGGAGCTGCTCGCGGGCTGAGGTGCCTGTCAATTCGCGGCCAACCCGGCCATGATCGACGCAAGCGCACTCTGGCCTTGGGAGCCTCATGTCGATCTCAGCAGAATCGGGCGGTCTGGCGTCGCACCAGAAAACCAGCAGCGTTCCTCGTGAGGAGATCCGCTTCGGGGTGATCCTCAACGGCGGGGTCAGCCTTGCGGTGTGGATGGGGGGCGCCGTTCTCGAGCTGGACCGCCTCACCAGGAACTCGAGCGTCTACGCGCACCTGCTCTCCCTCGCCGGATGCACGGCACGGGCCGACGTCATCGCCGGCACCTCGGCCGGCGGGATCAACGGGGCCGCACTCGCCCTGTCCCAGGTGAACCCCAGCGCAGAGATAGCCAGCCTGCGCGATGTGTGGGTCGAGCAGGGACGCATCGAGTCCCTGCTCCGCCAGCCGTTCCGTGGAGCGCCCACCTCCCTGCTCCGCGGTGACGAGTTCTTCCTCCCCAAGCTCAACGACGCGCTCACCGCGCTCGCGGTGCCCAGCCTTGTTCGCAAGGCCGAGGAAGCGCCGATCGACCTCTCCATCACCACGACCGTCCTGCGTGGGAACCAGAGCGTCACCATCGACTCGATGGGGCAGCGGCTTCCGCAGAGGGAGCACGCCGCACGCTTCCACTGGCGCCGCCCCCAGACCTCTGATCCAGCTGATCCAGGCAACGACCCGTTCAGCGACTCGCAGATCGCCCGTACGGCGCACCGGCTCGCATTGGCGTCACGGTGCACCGCGAGCTTCCCGATCGCCTTCGAACCGGTCTTCGTCCCGGTGGACGCGGCGGGGCGGACGCCGGAGCCGGAGGACCCGGATGCGCTGACCGACGAGCAACGTCTGCGACCTGACATGGCCGGCTACGTCAAGGACTGGGGCGACGAAACCCCCGCGCGCGACCGTTCCCGGTTCGTCATGGATGGCGGCGCACTCGCCAACACGCCCACCAAGGCCGCCCTGCAAGGAGTCGAGTCGATGCCCGCGAGCGGGCCGGTCCGGCGGGTCATGCTGCTGGTCTACCCACACGCCAACGCGCCCGGACCTGACCCGGCCGACCAACCGAGCGAGCCTCCCTCGGCCACCGGAGCACTGAGCGGACTTCTCGGCGCACTGACCGCGCAGGGCAGTCGCACCTTCGTCGACGAGCTGGAGCAGCACAACCTGCGCGCCGCTGGGAGAAGGGGCACCCGCAGCGACCTGCTCGGCTCCCTTCCCGAAGGCGGGCTCGAGTTGCTGGCGGCAACCATCTTCGAGCAGTACCGCCGGCTCAGGCGCTGGCGCGCGGCGCGGGATCTCGCGCTCCGCGCCACGCTCGCGGCGGCCAGCGCCAAGGGTGCCGCGAAGGGCACGGCGCGCCGCAGGACCGGTGGGTGGAACTACGAGAGGGTCCGAAGTGCGGCTGAGAAGGCGCAGCAGTCCTGGGTCGAGGAGAACCAGCAGACTCATCGCCGGCCCGGGCTGCCCTACGTCCCTGACCAGATGCCCACCGAGGCAGCCCCGGACACATCGGTTCGGTGGGCCTGGGGAGTCAGCGGAGCGATCGGTGTCGCCGAGGCCGCAGCCGAGGTGTTGCGGAGCCTGATCTGGGTTCTTCCCGGCCCCGAACGTCTCGAGGTCAGCTCGGACTACCACAAGGTCGAGACCGCCCGCCTCACGATCTCCCAGCGGATGAACTCGCTGCGGGACGCTCGATCGTTGACCGACGCGCCCTGGGACGACAACGAGATCCTCCGGAGCCTCCAGCCGAACGAAACCTACTGGCACCTGCGCCTGGCCAGCTACGACCGGCTGATGCTCGGGAACGTGCCCGACTCGCAGGTGGAGTCACTCATCGAGAAGGTCGCGACAGGGGAGGGAAGTCGCGCCGACACGGTGCGCGCGGAACTGCGCCGTGAGCTGCTCGAGGACGCGGCGGCTCCCGGCTCGGCGGGTGAGGTCCTTCGCAGGGAGGTGGTCGGAGTTCTCGACGTCCTGAGAACGGCACTTCCGGTCCTGGACACCTGGGGGGCCATCACCGAGTTCAAGACCACAGCCGAGAAGGATGCCCTGGCCGGCCTTGACCGGTGGCGCGAGGCACTCATCGGCGACAGCGGGGATCTGCCGGACCCGGGCAGACTGCTGACCAGGCTGCTGCAGCTCGAAGTGACCAGCACAGCGCTCGGTGACGAGGTCACCACCGGCGCGACGCTGCCGGTGGAGGTCGTCCAGCTCAGCGCGCAGACACACAACGCCTTCATGCGCCACACCCGCTCGGGCGAGGACAAGCTCGGCGGGATGTCGGTCAACCGGTTCGGCGGCTTCCTCAAACGATCCTGGCGGGTCAACGACTGGACGTGGGGCCGCCTCGACGCCGCCACGATCCTGTGCCGGACCGTCCTGCAGCCCGCCCGAGTGCGTCGTACCGCGCTGCTTTCCGGCTACCTGCGGACCGGGCACAGCCCCGAAGAGCGGGCGCTGGCAACGGTGAACGAGGTGATGGGTCACTTCGAGGAGCTACCCGAGGGCGACCCGCGGCTGGAGAGGCTACGGGTGGAGGCCGTCGAGGACCTGGTGCCGGTCTTCGACCCGAAGGTCTCCAGCGGAGACCTTCCGGCCGCGCTGCCGGGGCTGGCGCACCTGTTCGCGTGGGCGCTTCACCTCCAGGTCGTCTCCGAGGAGATGCCGGCACTCGCGGCCTCTATCCGGGCGGACCGGGTCGAGGGAGCCAACGCCAGATCCAACGGCGAGGTGCTCCTGCAAGAGCAGGCCTCGCTCCTGAACCTGCTCGAGGCGGCCGCACGGTCTGGCGAGACGCCGAAGGTGACCGACCAGGCCCTCGCCCTCGAGGCGTTCGACCGGGCTGGCATCGGCCGGGAGGCTCTCGAGCAGGAGGCCAGCAGCGACCTGACGATCCGCACCGCAACCACCGCAGCCGCGGTCGGAGCGACAGTCGTGGACTCCGACCGTTCCGGGCTGCGCGCGGCCAAACCCGTCACCCGTGCCCTACGCGGGGGGATGCTGTTGCCCTACTGGGTCGTCAACGCGCTGACCTCTCGAGCGGTGCTGGCCCGTGGGCTGGCCCTGCTCGGGCTTGCCGTTGGCGCGGTACTGCTGGCACTGGCGCTCTTCGGCGCCCTGCCGAGCGGCGTCTCCGGCCCCGCGGCGGCGCTCGGCGGCAGCGCCTTGCTGGTGGCCTTCGGTTACGGTGCGCTGCGCACCGGCACGATGCTGCACGGACTGGTGCTGCTGACCCCGGTTGTGCCCTTGGTCGCGTACGCCGTGGAGAGGTTCGTTCGGACATCGGCTGCAACGTCTGGGGCGGAAGAGCATGGTGTGTCCACGCTGCTCGTGGTCGCCGCGTTGGCCGCGGGTTTGATGCTGCTCGGCAGCCTGCCTGCCACCACGGGCAGCGTGTGGGCAGCTCTCGACCGTCTCGCCGAGCGCGGAGAGACACTAGCCGCGGGGTCCGGGGCGAAGGGCTCGCAGGAGATCGGGGCCGTCTCCCGGCGTTCCCGAGGGCTTCTCCGCTGGGTTCTACGCGACCTGCTCCCGCCCCTGCTTGCCCTGGCCTTGGTGGTTGCCCTGGTGTGGCTGTCGGTCGAGGCCAGTGCCGGGGTTTCCACCTTCGTCCGGGAACAGTGGTGGTGGCTCGGTCTGCTCGCACTTCTCGCGCTGGCAGCAGGCGGCTACGTGGCATCGAAGCTGGGAGGGCAGCTGCAGACCCTCCGGGAGACACGCGCGGGCACGGCAAAGTCGTGGTGGTCCTACCAGGCGGTGTCCCACCCCGCAGGCGCGGCAGCGGGCTGGTCGGTTCTGTACGGCGCGGGCTACCTGGTTCTCGTCGTGCTGCTGGTCTGGGACCCGTTGGACTGGAGTGGGTCGGTGCCGGGCCGGGCACTGCTGATGACCTCGCTCGTGCTCTTCGTGGTGCTGACGCTCGTGCTTCCCGTCTACCTGCCCATCCATGCGTTTCGCGACGCGGGGCGTCTGGAGGAGCGGAGGGCAAGAACCGTCCCGGAGTTCGTGCTTGCCCCGGAGGACTCCGAGTCCAAAGTGCCCGACACCACCGAACGGGGCACCGACCCGCGAGCCCTCGCCGTGGATCTGGCGACCCGGGGTGTCGGCTACCGCTGGTTCGTCTCGGACAAGCCCGGTCCCGAGGCTGGGCCACCCTCGCTCACCGGCCGGGGGCGGAAGCTCGACGCGCGGATTCGTGCGGCGCGGGCGCGAGAGACCCGTCCCCGTGACTGACTATCCGGCGATGCTGGAAAGCCCGGTCACCGCCAGCACCAGCTCGCCGGCCTCGTCCGAGGCAGTCAGGTCGACCTCCGCATGGACCCGCCAGTCGTGGTCACCTTCGGGGTCCTCGATGATCTGCTGCACCCGCCATAGCGTGGGCAGCCTCTCGATCAGGATCATCTGAGGTCCGCGCGCGTCCGGGCCGGTGCCGATGAACTCGTGCTCGGCGTAGTAGTCGTCGAGCACCTCGGCCCATGCCTCGGCATCCAACGGGCCGGCGTCCTCCAACGACGCGAGCTCGTCCGGACGGTTCAAGGCGGCCAGCTCGACCCGCCGGAACATCGCGTTGCGCACCAGCACCCCGAAGGCGCGCTCGTTCGCGGTGACGGGCTTCGGCTGCGCGGGCAGCACCGCGGTGACCGGCCCGGGATCCCATCCTGGAGCACTGCCTGGAGCACCGCCTGGACCACCGTCTGGGCTGGTGAGCTGCTCCCACTCGTCGAGCAGGCTCGAGTCCGTCTGACGCACGACCTCGCCGAGCCACTCGATCAGGTCGGTCAGCTCGTCGGTCTTGAACCCCTCCGGAACCGTCTGTCGCAGGGCCTTGTAGCCGTCGGAGAGGTAGCGCAAGAACAGGCCCTCGGAACGGGTCAGCCCGTAGAACCTGACGTACTCCCCGAACGTCATCGCACGCTCGTACATGTCGCGCACCACCGACTTCGGCGACAGTGGTGTCTCCGCGATCCACGGGTGGGTCTGCCGGTACATCTCGTAGGTGACCTCGAGCAGGTCCTGCAAGGGCTTGGGCCAGGTCACCTCGTCGAGCAGCTCCATCCGCTCTTCGTACTCGATGCCGTCGGACTTCATCTCCGCGACCGCCTCCCCGCGTGCCCTGAACTGCTGCCCCGAGAGCACCGGGCGCGGGTCCTCCAGGGTTGCCTCGATCACCGAGACGACGTCGAGGACGAAGGTGGGTGAGTCCGGGTCGAGGGTCTCGAAGGTGGCCAGGGCGTACGTCGACAACGGCTGATTCAGCGCGAAACCCCACTGCAGGTCCTCGACCAGCCGGACCCTGCGGCCGGTCTCGTCGGGAGGGTCGAGCCGCTCCACGACTCCAGCGGTCAGCAGGCTGCGATAGATCGCCACCGCCCGTCGTACCAGCTGGACCTGGCTGCGCCCGTCCTCGTCGTTGTGGCGCAGCAGGTGTCTCAACGCCTCCAACGCGTCGCCTTCACGAGCAAGAACGTTCAGTAGCATGGAATGGGTGACCCTCATCCGCGAGGTGAGCGGCTCAGGTTCCGCGGCCAGCAGCCGCTGGAAGGTCTCCTCGGTCCAGTTGACGAACCCCTCGGGTGGCTTCTTGCGCTGCACCTTCCGCTGCTTCTTCGGGTCATCACCGGCCTTCGTGAGCGCCTTGTGGTTCTCCACGACGTGGTCAGGGGCCTGGACGACGACAGCGCCAGAGGTGTCGTAGCCGGCGCGCCCCGCCCGGCCGACGATCTGGTGGAACTCGCGGGCTTTCAATACACGCTGCCGCTTCCCGTCGTACTTCGTCAGCCCGGTCAGCACCACAGTTCGGATGGGGACGTTGATCCCGACGCCGAGAGTGTCGGTGCCGGAGATCACCTTGAGCAGTCCGGCCTGCGCCAGCTGCTCGACGAGCCTGCGGTACTTCGGCAGCATGCCGGCGTGGTGCACGCCGATGCCATGACGGACCAGCCTGGACAGGGTCTTGCCGAAGCCCGGACTGAACCGGAAGCCACCGATCAGGTCGGCGATCTTGTCCTTCTCCTCACGGGTGCACACGTTGATGCTGGTGAGGGCCTGCGCGCGCTCCAACGCCGCGGCCTGGGTGAAGTGCACGACGTAGACCGGCGCCTGGTTGGTGACCAGGAGCTCCCCGAGGGTCTCATGCAGCGGCGTCAACGCCCAGGTGTAGCTGAGGGGTACAGGCCGCTCGACCGAGGTGACCACCGTGGTCGCTCGCCCGGTACGACGCACGAGGTCGTCCGCGAACCGGGTGACGTCGCCGAGCGTCGCGGACATCAGGACGAACTGTGCCTTCGTCAGCTCCAGCAGCGGCACCTGCCACGCCCAGCCGCGGTCAGGGTCGGCGTAGAAGTGGAACTCGTCCATCACCACCTGGTCGACGTCGGAATCTCGACCCTCGCGCATGGCGACGTTGGCGAGCACCTCAGCGGTGCAGCAGATGATGGGTGCCTGGGCGTTCACCGAGGCGTCGCCGGTCATCATGCCGACGTTGTCGGCTCCGAACACCGCGCAGAGGTTGAAGAACTTCTCCGAGACCAGAGCCTTGATGGGAGCCGTGTAGAAGCTGCGGCGACCCGTTGCCAGCGCGGCGAAATGCGCTCCGGTCGCGACCAGGCTCTTCCCCGAACCTGTAGGTGTCGACAGGATCACGTTGGATCCGGTGAGCACCTCGATCAGCGCCTCTTCCTGCGCCGGGTAGAGCGTGATTCCCTGCTCGGTCACCCAGGTCGAGAAGGTGACGTAGAGGTCGTCGGCATCCGCGTCAGCGGGGGGGAGGTGATCGGCGTCGTAGAGCATCCGTCTCATGTCAGCATCCTCGCCCAACACAGGCAACGGCGGATTAGATGCAGGGGCTGGGTCCGGGGGCAGCCCGTTGTGTGCTCGGCGAGTACGACGGTCGCCCGGATCGGTCACGCAGCCAGCTCAGCCTGCTCAGCCTGCTCAGGCACCCGAAGCCGATACGCACGCGTGGCACTCACCCGGCGCGCGAACGCGGAGGGCGGGTACAGCACCTCTGGCGGCCACCCCGCGGCGCACAATCGTCCGTACGGACGAAAATTACACGGGTTTCGGCCATAGTCGGCGCACAATCGTCCGTACGGACGAAATTTACACGGGCCTCGCCGGCAAGAGTCGTCGGCGCCCGGGTCTCCCGGGGCGTGAGTCTGCCCTCGGAGTGGTCTCGACAGGCTCGACCAGCCGGGCCGGAGTGGTCTCGACAGGCTCGACCCGCCGGGCAGGAGTGGTCTCGACAGGCTCGACCAGCACCGGGCCCGCGTCGCTGACGCCACCTGAGGCGAGTCCCGCCGAGTAGACCGAGAAACCTAAGGGCCTTCGGCCACGGGCCGACGCAGCACCACGATGGAACGGTCGGTGACGGTGAACTCCACGCCAGGCACCAAGGTGGTGGCGTCGTCGAAGACCGAGACGATGCCGATCTGGTCGTCGCTGGTGTCGAGCGCGACGAGCCAGCCTCCGCCGTACGCCGCCCCCGGAACCGTGCAGGTGATCGGCTTGTCATGGGCGTTGAACACGACGAGGAACGAGTCGCCGACCACGCGTCCGCCACGCCGATCAGGATCCCGGATGGCATCCCCGTTCAGAAAGACCATGAGCGATCGGGCGCTTCCCTGGGACCAGCCCTCGTCGGTCATCGCATCGCCAGTCGGCGTGAACCAGGCGATGTCACCTACCTCGCCTCCGGCACCGCCTCCTGAGCCGCGGTCGAAGAACCTGCGGCGGCGGAACACCGGATGGCTCGTGCGCAGGTCAACGACGCGGCGGGAGAACGCGAGCAGGTCCCGCTGCCAGTCCTGGAGCCCCCACTCGACCCAGGCCAGCTCGTTGTCCTGGCAGTAGACGTTGTTGTTGCCGCTCTGGCCCCGGCCCAGCTCGTCGCCGTGAGCGATCATCGGGACGCCCTGCGAAAGCAGCAGGGTGGTGAGGAAGTTTCGTTGCTGGCGTGCCCGCACGTCGAGCACCGCGCTATCGGTCGTGTCCCCCTCGACGCCACTGTTCCAGGAGCGGTTGTGGCTCTCGCCGTCCGCACCCGCCCTCGCCGTTGGCGTCGTTGTGCTTCTCGTTGTACGAGACGAGATCGCGCATGGTGAAACCGTCATGAGCAGTGACGAAGTTGACCGACGCGATCGGTTTGCGCCCGGAGTGCTCGTAGAGGTCTGAGGAACCGGCGATCCGCGAGGCGAACTCGCCCAGGGTCGACGGCTCTCCACGCCAGAAGTCCCGGACCGTGTCGCGGTACTGGCCGTTCCACTCGGTCCACAGCGGCGGGAAGTTCCCGACCTGGTAGCCGCCGTCGCCGACGTCCCACGGCTCGGCGATCAGCTTCACCTGGCTGACCACCGGATCCTGCTGGACCAGGTCGAAGAAAGCAGAAAGCCTGTCCACCTCGTGGAACTGGCGAGCCAGGGACGACGCGAGATCGAACCGAAACCCGTCGACGTGCATCTCGGTCACCCAGTAACGCAGTGAGTCCATGATCAGCTGCAGGACGTGCGGGTGCCGCATCAGCAGGCTGTTCCCGGTCCCGGTGGTGTCGAAGTAGTGCCTCTTGTCCTCGTCGACCAGCCGGTAGTAGGAGGTGTTGTCGATGCCACGGAAGCACAGCGTCGGACCCTGCTCGTTGCCCTCGGCAGTGTGGTTGTAGACCACGTCGAGGACCACCTCGATGTCGGCCTCGTGCAGCGCTCGCACCATTGCCTTGAACTCCTGGACCTGCTGACCGGGCTGACCCGGAGAGGAGTACGCGTTGTGCGGCGCGAAGAACCCGATCGTGTTGTAGCCCCAGTAGTTGGACAGCCCACGGTCCAGGAGGTGGGAGTCCTGGACGAACTGGTGCACGGGCATCAGCTCCAGGGCGGTGACACCGAGCGAGCTCAGGTGCTCGATCATCGCGGGATGTGCGATCCCGGCATAGGTGCCGCGCACCTCCTCCGGTATCCCGGGATGGGTCTGGGTCAGCCCCTTGACGTGCGCCTCGTAGATCACGGTGTCGTGATACTCGTGGTCCGGGTGGCGGTCGTTACCCCAGTCGAAGAACGGGTTGATCACCACCGACACCATGGTGTGGCCGAGGCTGTCGTCGTCGTTGAACGAGTCGGGCTTCCCGAACCGATACGAGAACAGGGCCTCGTCGCCGTCGATCTGGCCCTCGATCGCCTTGGCGTACGGGTCGAGCAACAGCTTGCTCGGGTTGCACCGATGGCCGTTCGCGGGGTCCCACAGTCCGTGCACCCGATAGCCGTAACGCTGACCTGGCTGTACGCCGGGCAGGTACACGTGATGCACGAATCCGTCGCTCTCCGACACCTCGACCCTGGTCTCCGTTCCGTCGTCGTCGACCAGGCACAGCTCGACACGCTCGGCGACCTCGGTGAACAGCGCGAAGTTCACGCCGGAACCGTCGTAGGTGGCTCCGAGGGGGTAGGGGCGTCCAGGCCAGATCTCCATCGACTTCTCTCGTCGGGGGGCGGGAAGGATCTAGGCTAGACGTTCGAGGACTCGCGCGAGACGGCGCTCATCGACTCCTCGCGGGTCAGGCAGAAGATGTGCGAGCCCCGACGTACCACAACCCCTCCACGAAGCCCATGTGTCGCATGCCCAGGCGTCGGCAGCCCGCCTGCGAGGGAGCGTTGGTCGTGTGCGTGACCGCCCAGAGCTCGTCGTGGCCATCGTCGAACACCTCGAGCCGACTCAGCATGTCGAACACCCGGTCCGCCTCGTCGGGCCGCCAGGCACGCACGACGCTCAGCGCGGTCTCGAAGCCCCTCACCGCGCCGTCACCGTGTGCACGGGAACAGCACGGCTGATCGGCGGGACAGGGATGTCTCCCAGTGGTGGATGCGGTTCGTCATGCCAGCCCCACCAGGTTGGCCATCAAGGACACCCCGATGACCACGAGGATGATCCCGATGATGTCGAAGACGACCCCCGAGCGCACCATCTTCGTGATCGGGACCAGGCCGGAGCCGTAGACGATGGCGTTGGGGGGCGTGGACACGGGGAGCATGAACCCGTAGGAGGCGCCGAAGGTTGCCGCAAGCGCGGGGACGACCGGGTCCACGCCTGCCGCGATGGCGATCGGGATCACGATCGGGATCACCACGGCAGCACTCGCGGTGTTGGACGTGGTCTCCGAGATCAGCACCGCGATCACGACTGAGATCGTGGTGATCGCGAGGAGGCTGGTGACACCGAGGCGTTCGACCATTCCCTGGCCGAGGGTTTCCGCGAGACCCGTGTCGGAGAGCAGCGTGCCCAGGACGATTCCACCACCGAAGAGGAGGATCGTGCCCCAGTCGATGTTGACCGCCTGGTTCCAGTTCAGTGTGAACTTCCGCTCCGCCCAGTTCACCGGCAGCATGAACAGCAGAGCCGCCGCGAGGATTGCCACCACGCCCTCGTCGAGGCGCTCGACCACGGAGAGGTACAGGTCGGAATCGTTCCCGGCGACCAGGCCGACCACGCCCGGGAGGACCCAGAGCCCCACCGCCAGCACGAAGACGACCAGCGTGTTGCGGCCGCCGCGGGACATGGGACCGAGCTTGGCCCGCTCCTTGGCGATGTAGTCCACGGCGCCCGGGAGCTTGTTGACCTCGGGGCGGTTCAGCAGGATCAGCACGAAGCACAGCGCCACGAACATCACGAGCACGATGGGCAGCGCGGTGACGGTCCACTGGAAGAACGAGATCGTGGTGTCCGTCTGCTCCTCGATGAACCCGATCCCGATCAGGTTGGGCGGGCTGCCGATGGGGGTGATGAGTCCGCCGACGCTGGCGCCGTACGCGATCATCAGCATCAACGCGGTGCCGAACCGCAGTCTGGTCGGGTCGGTCTCGCCGCTCTTCTCAAGGATCGGACCCGCGAGCGCGGTCATCATGCCCAGGCCGATAGGCAGCAGCATCGCCGCGGTCGCTGTGTTGGAGATGAACGCGCTCACGATGAGGCTGACCGCGCCGAACGCGACGATGACCCCGTAGGTCGACCGGGCAGCGCCGGGAATCGAGAGCACGCGGAACGCGAACCGCCGGTCCAGGCCGTGCGTCGTCATCGCCTCAGCGATGATGAACGCACCCATGAACACGAACAGTGTCGAGCTGCCGAACGCGGCGAACACGTCGTCGACCGGTGCCACACCGAGGATCACGCACAGTGCCATCGCGACCACCGCGGTGACCGGGATCGGGATGGCCTCGGAGAGCCAGTAGGTGATCGTCAGGACCATGATCGCGGCGAGTGCCTGCTGGGGCCAGGTCAGGTCGAGCGGAAGGACCAGCATCACCAGGAACGCGGCCGGTCCTGCGAACAGCCCGATCGTCCTCCGGCCGCGCTCGAAGCGTTCCTCCGCCGGGGTGAGCCGTTCCTTCTGCTCGTCCAGGGTTCGGTAGGTCTTGCCCCGGCTGAAGTCACTCGCCATCTCGCACGCTCCTTCGTGGTTCAGTTAGCGCAGGAACCCTAGTTTCTCGGGAGCGACGGTCCCGGGCAAGGTCTGACGCCGGCTGATTCGTTGCGCACCGACTGACTCACCTGACAGAATCCCAGCCCCGCCGGGGCGAGTGACTGCCGAGCTGCTTGTCGTCACGGCTGCGGTAGACGATGTAGGGCCGGGTGAAGTAGCCCAGCGGCGCGCTGAACACGTGCACCAGCCGGGTGAACGGCCACAGCGCGAACAGCGCCATCGCGAACAGACTGTGCAGCTGGAAGCCCAGCGGCGCCTCGGCCATCAGGTCGGGGTGCAGGTCGAACCAGAAGATCCCGCGGAACCACACCGAGACCCCCTCCCGGTAGTCGTAGTCGCCGACGATGTTGGCCAACACCGTGTTGACCAGGCCCAGCACGATCACGGTGGCCAAGAAGAAGTACATGGTCTTGTCCATCCGGGTCGTCGCCGAGAACACCGGGCCCACGGTGCGCCGACGGTAGATCAGGATGGCCATGCCGATCACGGTCGCCGCACCCGCCACGGCCCCCAGCGAGACGGCCATGAAGTGGTAGGCGCTCTCGGAGACACCGACCGCCTCTGTCCAGCTGCTGGGCACGCCGAGGCCCACGACGTGGCCGAAGAACACGCCGATGATCCCGAAGTGGAACAAGGGGCTGCCGATCCGAAGCAGCCGGTCCTCGTAGAGCTGGGAGGACCGGGTCGTCCAGCCGAACTTGTCGTAGCGGTACCTCCAGAGATGCCCGACCACGAAGATCGTCAGACAGATGTAGGGGACGACCACCCACAGGACCTGGTTCATCCGCGTCTACCGGGGCTGAACTCGGGGGTGGCGAAGGGCGCGAGTCCGACCTCTTCCTCGGGCGGACCTTCGGCGGCGAGCCGGCGTACCGCGTCGCGCTCGTCACCGCGCAGAGGCGGAAGAGTCGAGGTGAGCGCGTCGACCACCAGGAACCAGGCCGAGCCCGCATCACGCAACGAGAGCCGAAGCAGCTCCAGCCCCGCACGGTGGTCCAGCATCAGTGCGCGACCGAGCCGCTGGTCGACCGTCGCGGCGTACTCCAGCACCACACAGAGGTGGTCGGGCAGCTCACCGTGCTCACCGGCCGGGTCGAGCACGAACCCCGAGCGCAGATAGGTCTGCTTGAACCTGAGCAGCGCCATCCCACGCTTGCGGGTGTCGCCGTGCGCGAAGTAGGTGAGGAAGAGGTTGCAGCGGCGCCGCGAGTCGAAGGTCTCGACGTACTCGGCCTGCAGCTGCGTCAGGGGCGTGCGCTCCAGATGTACGACGAACTCCCGGATCGGCTCCCCCGTGGCCGAAGGCAGCCGATGCGACGCGGAGCCGATCATGTCGAGCTGACCGAGCAACACCTCGTCGGGGTAGTTCAGCAGCAGTGATGCCGACTGCCAGGCGATGGTCAGCTGTTCGGGCGGCAGTGCCGGCGGAGGATGCTTCCGGCTCACGAGTCCCCCTCCGGCCGGGGCGGGAACATCCCCGGCGGCGAGCCCTTGCCGTCCCAGTTGAGCAGGTTGACCCGAGCCTGTTTTCCCTCCGGCCCCGCCATCGAGTCCGCAGTCTGCCGGTTCTGCAGCATCTGGAAGTTCTCGACCGCGATCGGCGTCGGCGCTCCCGATCCTTCGCCGAAGGGCCCCGAGCCGCCCATCCCGGGTCCACCCTCGTAGTTGAGTGAGCACTCGGTGGCGAGCTCCTCGAGCGAGTGCGCCTGCTCCGCGTGCGCCGGCGGGATCACGTAGCGTTCGTCGTACTTGGCGATCGCCAGGAGGCGGTACATGTCATACATGTCCTCCTCGCTCATCCCGACGGCCTCGGGGATCGCTCCGTCCGGGTCGCGGCCCATGTTGATGTCGCGCATGTAGGAGCGCATCGCCGCGAGCTTCTTCAGCACCCCGTCCACCGGAGCCACGTCGCCTGCGGTGAAAAGCTCGGCGAGATACTCGACGGGGATCCGGAGCGCGTCGATCGCCGCGAAGAGGTTGCCCTTGTCCTCGGCGTCGTAGCCGGTTTCCTTGACCACGTCAACGACCGGTGAGAGCGGCGGGATGTACCAGACCATCGGCATCGTGCGGTACTCCGGGTGCAGCGGCAGCGCGACCTTGTAGGTGCTGATCAGCGCCCAGATCGGCGAGCGTTGAGCGGCCTCGATCCAGTCACGAGGGATACCCGCCTTCTCCGCCTCCCGGATCACCTCGGGGTCGTTCGGGTCCAAGAACACCGACCGTTGCGCCTCGTAGAGGTCGTGCTCGTCGGGAGCCGACGCGGCCTCGAGGACCTTGTCGGCGTCGTACAGCATCAGGCCGATGTAGCGCAGCCGCCCGACACAGGTCTCCGAGCAGACGGTGGGCAGGCCCACCTCGACCCGCGGGAAGCAGAACGTGCACTTCTCGGCCTTGCCGGTGCGGTGGTTGAAGTACACCTTCTTGTAGGGACAGCCCGAGACGCACATCCGCCAGCCGCGGCAGCGGTCCTGGTCGACGAGGACGATGCCGTCCTCCTCACGCTTGTAGATCGCGCCGCTCGGGCACGACGCCGCGCACGACGGGTTCAGGCAGTGCTCGCAGATGCGTGGCAGGTAGAACATGAACGTCTGCTCGAGCTCGAACTTCACCTTGTCGGCGATGTTCTTCAGCATCGGGTCGCGGTGCGCGGTCGCCGTCGAACCCCCGAGATCGTCGTCCCAGTTGGCCGACCACTCGATCTTCATGTTGTCCCCGGAGATCAGCGACTTCGGCCGGGCCACCGGTGTGTGCTCCTGTGCGGGCGCGTCGGTGAGCGTGGCGTAGTCGTAGGTCCAGGGCTCGTAGTACTCGTTGATCGACGGAAGCTTCGGGTTCGAGAAGATCGTGATCAGCTTCTTGAACCTCCCGCCGCCCTTGAGCTTGAGCCTCCCCCGCCGGTTGAGCTCCCAGCCGCCCTTCCACTTCTCCTGGTCCTCGTAGGTGCGCGGGTAGCCGAGGCCGGGCCTGGTCTCGACGTTGTTGAACCAGACGTACTCCGTCCCGGACCGGTTGGTCCACGCCTGCTTGCAGGTCACCGAGCAGGTGTGGCACCCGATGCACTTGTCGAGGTTCATCACCATCGCCATCTGCGCCATCGGTCTCATGTCAGTACTCCACGTCCTGGGAGCGCCGCCGGATCACGGTGACCTCGTCGCGCTGGTTGCCGGTGGGGCCCAGATAGTTGAAGGCGAACGACAGCTGGGCGTACCCGCCGATCAGGTGGCTCGGCTTCACCAGGAGCCGGGTCAGCGAGTTGTGGATGCCACCGCGCTTGCCCGACGTCTCGGCGATGGGTACGTCGATCAGCCGGTCCTGCGCGTGGTACATGTACACGGTTCCCTCGGGCATCCGGTGGGACACGATCGCCCGGGCGACCACCACACCGTTGCGGTTGACGGCCTCGATCCAGTCGTTGTCCACGATCCCGACCTTCTCCGCGTCCTTGTCGCTCATCCAGATGTTCTGCCCGCCACGGGAGAGCGAGAGCATGAACAGGTTGTCTTGATACTCCGAGTGGATCGACCACTTGCTGTGCGGGGTGAGGTAGCGCACCGTGAGCCCTGCCACGTCGGCTCCGCCGGAACCGGATGAAACGGTGCCGATCGCGGGTTCCGCGAAGAGGGCCGCCATGTTCAGCGGTGGGCGGTAGACCGGCAGACCTTCGCCGAGCTCGATCATCCAGTCGTGGTCGAGGTAGAAGTGCATCCGGCCGGTCAGCGTGTGCCAGGGCTTGAGCCGCTCTACGTTGATCGTGAACGGCGAGTAGCGGCGACCGCCGGTCTCCGACCCCGACCATTCCGGTGAGGTGATCACCGGGACCGGTGGTCCCTGGGTGTCCGCGAACGTGATCTGTTTGCCCTCCTGCTCCTCGGCGAGGTCGGCCAGAGCGACGCCGGTCCGCTTCTCCAGGGTCTTGAACCCCTGGGTGGCCAGGTGGCCGTTGGTGGTGCCGGACAGGGCGAGGATCGCCTCGCACACGTGCACATCGCGCTTCAGGGAGGGTCGTCCGTGCGCGGGGCCGCCCCTCACGGCGCCGTTCTTGTGCCGGAGGTACTCCACCTGCTCGCTGAGCTCGAAGGTGACCCCCTTCGTGGTTGCCCCGAGGGTGTCCATCAACGGGCCGAGCGCGTTCATCTTCGCGGCGACCGCACCATAGTCACGCTCGACCTCGACCAGCTTCGGCATGCTCACGCCGGGCACCGGCTCACACTCGCCCGCCTTCCAGTCCCGGACCACACCGTGCGGGTTCGCCAGCGCGTCGGGAGTGTCGTGGGTCAACGGCACGGCGACCACGTCGCGGCGTACGCCTAGGTTCGCAGCGGCCAGCTCACTGAACTTCTCCGCGATGCTCTGCCAGGCGTCCCAGTCCGTGCGCGTCTGCCACGGGGGCGAGATCGCGGGGTTGAACGAGTGCACGAAGGGGTGCATGTCGGTGGTGCTCAGGTCGTGCTTCTCGTACCACGTCGCCGCCGGGAGGACCACGTCGGAGAAGATCGTGGTGCTGGTCTGCCTGAAGTCGATGGTCATCAGCAGGTCGAGCTTTCCCTCGGGGGCGTGATCGCGCCACCGCACGTCCGTGGGCCGGCTCCCCTCCGGCGCTTCGGTGGCCCGCAAGGACGAGTCTGCGCCGAGCAGGTGCTTGAGGAAGTACTCGTTTCCCTTGCCCGAGGAGCCGAGGAGGTTGGCCCGCCAGATCGAGAGGATGCGGGGGAAGTTCTCCGGCGCGTCGGGATCCTCACCCGCGAACTGCAGCTTCCCCGACGTCAGCTGCTCGACGACGTGCTCCCCGACGGGCCGGCCCGAAGCGGCCGCCTCGTCGGATATCTCCAGCGGGTTCCGGTTGAACGTCGGGTAGGACGGCATCCAGCCCATCCGGGCGCTCTGGGCGATCACGTCGGCAGTGCTCTTGCCGGCCAGCTGCCCGGTGCCGGTCCGGGCCGACAACGTGTCTGCACCGAAGTGGTCGTAGCGGAACTGGTTGGTGTGGAGGTACCAGTACGCCGTCTGGATCATGTTGCGCGGTGGCCGGCTCCAGTCAAGCGCGTTGGCCACCTGGGTGTAGCCGGTGATCGGCCTGACCTTCTCCTGCCCGACGTAGTGGGCCCAGCCTCCCCCGTTGACCCCCTGGCAGCCGGTGAGGTTGGTCAGGGTGAGGAAGGACCGGTAGATCGTGTCGGAGTGGAACCAGTGGTTGGTGCCGGCGCCCATCACGATCATCGAACGGCCGTGCGACTCCTCGGCGTTCTGCGCGAACTCACGCCCGATGCGCGCGGCGGCGGAGGCCGGGACGCCTGTGATCTGCTCCTGCCAGGCCGGGGTGTACGGCGCCGAGGCGTCGTCGTAGGACGAGGGCCACTGGCCGGGCAGCCCCGGTCGGCCCACGCCGTACTGCGCGAGCAGCATGTCGAAGACGGTGGTGACCAGGTGCTCGCCCACGCGACGCACCGGCACGCCGCGCGGCAGGGACTGGGGGGTTCCGTCGAGGGTGTCGAAGCGGGGCAGCTCGATCAGGGCGCTGTCGTGGGAGGTGTCGATCACGGAGAGCTTGGGATCGACGTTGGCGAGGTCGAGGTTCCAGCGTCCCACCCCGGTGTCGCCGAAACGATGGCCAAGGGAGCCGTTGGGGACGACCGGTTCGTCGGTGCGTGAGTCGAGCAGCACCGTCTTGAAGGCCGCGTTCTCCTCGTGCCGATGGGTGGGCAGGTCGGCGGCGGTGAGGAACTTGCCGGCCCGGTAGATCTGCTCCCCCGTCGTCGAGACCTCCTCCAGGCAGACCAGGTAGGGCAGGTCGGTGTACTTCTTCACGTAGCCGGTGAAGTAGGGCGTCTCCCGGTTGACGAAGAACTCCTTGAGGACCACGTGCCCCATCGCCATCGCGAGTGCGGCGTCGGTGCCGGGGCGGGCGGGCAGCCACTCGTCTGCGAACTTCACGTTGTCGGCGTAGTCGGGCGAGACCGCGATCACCTTCTGACCCCGGTAGCGAGCCTCGGTCATCCAGTGCGCGTCCGGGGTGCGGGTGACCGGTAGGTTCGAGCCCCACATGATCAGGTAGCCGGCGTTCCACCAGTCGCCGGACTCGGGCACGTCGGTCTGGTCACCGAACACCTGCGGTGAGGCGACGGGAAGGTCGGCGTACCAGTCGTAGAAGCTCAGCATCGAGCCCCCGATCAGGTTCACGAACCGGGCACCCGACGCGTGCGAGACCATCGACATCGCGGGGATGGGCGAGAAGCCCGCGACCCGGTCCGGGCCCCACTTCCTGATCGTGTGCACATGCGCCGCAGCGACCATCTCGGTCGCCTCGTCCCAGGTGGCGCGGACCAGCCCACCCTTTCCACGCGCCGACTTGTAAGCCTTCGCCCGGGCCGGGTTGTCGACGACGTGCGCCCATGCCTTGACCGGGTCACCGTCATGCTGGGACTTGGCCTCGCGATACATCTGCAGGAGCACCCCACGGATGTAGGGGTAGCGCACCCGGGTGGGCGAGTAGGTGTACCAAGAGAACGCCGCGCCACGCGGGCAGCCACGGGGTTCGTACTCCGGGCTGTCCGGCCCGACCGAGGGGTAGTCGGTCTGCTGGGTCTCCCAGGTGATGATCCCGTCCTTGACGTAGACCTTCCACGAGCACGATCCGGTGCAGTTCACGCCGTGCGTGGAACGGACCACCTTGTCGTGGCTCCACCGGTCGCGGTAGAAGTCGTCCGCCTCCCGGCCACCGGTCTTGTGCAGGGAGCGGAGGTCGTCGGAGACCTCCGCCTTGGTGAAGAACCGGCGGCTGCGGACGAGGGCCTGGCTCAACCCACCATCGAGCCCGACCTCGCGACCACTCGGCTTGCTCACGCGGATCCTCTTCTCGGCGGTTGGCCCAGACTCGGACTGTACTCACTCACCGCCGGGAAAGTCAGTGCTGAGGCGACTCCGAGAGCGCGGGAGAGATAGTTCAGTGCCGAAAGCACGGATTCGCTGCGCCGAGCTGGTCCTTTCTCACAGAACCACCTGCGCGTCGGCACAGTCCGCGAAATTCGGCGACCCGGACCGGTTCACCTCGCCGGTGGAAACTACACGCTCACGGTCGAGCTCGCGACCCGCGGCATCTCGGTCTGCGGTGCGTCGCACGACGGTCACCGTCAGCAGCAACGTCAAGGCAGCGGTGACCGAGAGCAACACCAACCCGATGGCGTAGGAGTCGGTGCGACCGTAGATGTAGCCCATCACCAGCGGGGGAATGAATCCGCCGAGGCCACCGGCGGCTCCGACGAGTCCGGTGACACCGCCGACCCGAGCCGGGTCGGTGACCTTGGCGACCAGCGCGAAGGTGGCGCCGCTGCCGGATCCGAGAGCCGCAGCCATGGCCAGGAACGCCACGGTGCCGACGTGTTCGAGCAGCGGGGTCGTCGCCGCGACCGCCGCGCCGACGACCACGACGGCGTACCCGCCGGCCAGCACCGGGATCGCGCCGAACCTGTCCGAGAGCCAGCCGCCCACAGGGCGCATCAGCACCGCCACGATCACGAACCCGGCCATCCGGTTGGCGGCGTCGGCGGCTTCCAGCCCGTACGCCTTGCGCAGATAGGACGGCAGGTAGACCGAGAAGGCGACGTAACCGCCGAAGGCGACGGCGTAGAGAATGCAGGCCTGCCAGCTGATCGGCAGCTTGGCGTTGGCCACGAGTCGGCTCCCGAGCGTCCCGGCGGGCGCCTGCCGACCGGGGGCGTCGCGCAGCACCAGCCAGGAGACAACCGCGTAGCCGGCGAGGGCGACGGCGGTGATCAGGAACGGTGCCTTCTCCCCCACGTCGGTGAACAGCTTCACGGTGGTCAGCGCACTGATCGCGGTGCCGCCCATGCCGGCGCCGAAGATGCCGATGGCCAGCCCTCGCCGCTCAGGGGGGAACCATGCGTTCACGAAGGGCACGCCCACCGCGAAGGCGGTGCCGCCGATTCCGAGGAAGAAGCCGCCGACGAGCAGGGCGGCGTACGAGCTCAGTCCGAAGAACCCGATGAACAGCACCGGGATGATCGTCACCGCTGACACCAGCGGGAACATCACCCGCCCGCCGAGCTTGTCGGTCAGTGCGCCGACCGGGATCCGGCCGAGCGAGCCTACGATGACCGGCACCGCGACGAGCAGTGCCACATCGGACTCCGAGAGGTCCCCCAGCGTGCCCTCCGTGCGGAACAGCGGACCGAGCGGGCTCAGCAGAGCCCAGGCCCAGAAGTTCACTGCGAACCCGATGGTGGCCATCGCCAGCATCAGGGCGGGGTTGCTCGTGGTCGTCGAACGTCTCGTCGGTTCCGAGGTAGTTGTGTCGCTCATCGCTCTCCCGCGCGTCTCGGACAAGCCGGTGGCTTGTCTCGTCCATACCGGACAAACTTTCCCAGACCTGAGCGCTCGGGACCACGGCCGAAGGTCCCGACCGACGGCTCAGCGTGCAAAGACCTGCTCGAGAGGGTAGAAACAGGGATATGGACAAAACGCCGATCCGGGTTTTTCTGCTCGATGACCACGAGGTGGTTCGTCGTGGCCTCCGCGACCTGCTCGAGAGCGAAGGGGACATCGAGGTGGTCGGCGAGTCCGGCTCGGTCAAGGAGGCGATCGCGCGCATCCCCGCCCTTCGACCCGACGTCGCGGTGCTCGACGGGAGGCTACCGGACGGCAGCGGGATCGACGTGTGCCGCCAGGTGCGCTCCATCGATCCGGAGATCAAGGCTCTGATCCTCACCAGCTACGACGACGACGAGGCGTTGTTCTCCGCGATCCTGGCCGGGGCTTCGGGCTACGTCCTGAAGCAGATCCGCGGCAACGACCTGCTCGACGGTGTCCGCCGTGTCGCAGCCGGCCAGTCACTGCTCGACCCCGCGCTCACAGCACGGGTCCTCGAACGCGTCCGCAACGGCCCGGAGACGCACGAGGAGCTGGCCGAGCTCACCGAGCAGGAAACCAAGATCCTGGCCCTCATCGCGGAAGGCCTCACGAACCGCCAGATCGGCGAGCGGATGTTCCTGGCGGAGAAGACGGTCAAGAACTACGTCTCCAGCATCTTGTCGAAGCTGGGGCTCGAACGCCGCACCCAGGCCGCTGTGCTCGCCTCGAAACTGTTGAGCTGAAGCTAGCTGCCCGCGGATGCAGCGGAGATGAGTCGTCCGCGTCCGCGCCGCGGCCCATCATCTCCAGGCCGGCCAGCGCCTTGTTCGCGCCCGCCTCGTCGATGTGCTCGATGGCGAACCCCATATGGATCAACACCCAGTCACCCGCCGCGACCTGCTGGTCCTCGAGCATCCGAGGTTGATCGGCCGCTTGGCCCCCAGAACGTCGATCAGGGCCAGCTGGTCGGCGTTGCCGGGGATCAGCTCCACCACCCGTCCAGGTATCCCTAGAGGGCCGAACCCGTCGTCGCCGAAGAACAGGTTTCCGATCCCGGCTACCAGGACCCGCCCGGTCAGGGAACGTCCTCGGCGCGTTCGGTGCCCTTGGTGTGAGCGGGCCCAGTCGAGGCTTCGTCCTCGGCGGAGCCGCCCGACTCGCTGGCCGGCTGCTCGTCGGAAGGCGACGCGACCGCGCCTCGCCCGGTGTCGGCGGGTTCGTCGGCCTTCATCGCCTCGTCCTCGACGAGCCCGCTGGCACCACCGGTCTTCGCGCCCTCCTTGGTCGACTCCTCCTTGCCGGCAACGTCGGCCGACTCCTTGCGGCCGTCGTACGGCGGAACCGTCTTGCCCTCGGAGAGGTGGAACGCGTGGCAGCTGAGCGCGATGGCGCCACGGCTGGCCGGTGGCAACCGATGACGGTACCGGCTGGCGCTCGCGCGGTGTTCAGGTTAGCCTTGCCTAACTCGATGTTAGATTGTCCGTAGAACACACACGTGTGAGGAGGCCAACGATGATCGTCTGCCACTGCCATGTGGTGAACGACCGTGCGGTCTCCGACTCCATCGAACGGGGCGCGCGAACCCTCTCGCAGATCTGCCGGGCCACCGGCGCCGGGCGGGATTGCGGCGCGTGCATCTTCTCTGTCAAGCGGTTGGCGTGCGAGCATGAGTCCAGGGTCTTCTCTGCCCTACCGGAGGTAGAAGTTGCAGCCAGCTAGCCCACGGGTCGTCGAGTTGCTGAACGACGCGCTGACCTTCGAGCTAACGGTCACCAACACGTACTTCCTGCACGCCAGGATGATGGACAACTGGGGACTCCCCAGGCTCGGCAAGGTGTTCTACGACCTATCGATCGAGGAGATGCGTGACGCCGACGCCCTCCTCAGCCGGATCCTGATGTTCGACGGTCACCCGAACGTGCAGCGCCTCAACGCCATCCAGGTCGGTGAGAGACCGGAGGAGATGTTGAGCCTGGCCTTCGAGAGCGAGAAGGCGGCGGTCGCGCAGTTCAACACTGCGGCGAACGAATGCCACGACCTGGCAGATCATGGCACGGCGGCAATGTTCGAGGACATGGTGCGCGAGGAGGAGAAGCACGCCGACTGGTTCGAAGGCCAGCTCGACGCGATCCAGCGCGTGGGTGCTGCCCAGTACCTAGCCCAGCAGATCGACCCCGGGGCGAGACCGGAGTAGATCGCCTCGCCGTCGGCGACTCAAAGGATGGCGACCATGGCCGGAGTGCTGCTCGACATGGCGATCTCGCTCGACGGGTTGATCTGCGGGCCCGGCGGCGCGGATCGCGGACTCTACGACTGGTACTTCGACCCGACGGACGTGAGCCGACCCGTCATCGACGAGCTGGCAACGACGACCGGCGCGATCATCATCGGAAGAGGAGCGTTCGGCACCGGGGACGACGCCGCCGGCTGGGAAGACACGCCGTACCAGGTTCCCCACTTCGTGGTGACCCACCGACCACCGGAGCCGAAGCCAGGAAGCGCGGTCGAGTTCATTTTCGTCACAGAAGGCGTGCGTGCCACCGTCGAGCGCGCCCGCAAAGCGGCGGGCGAGCGCTTCGCCACGATAGGTGGCGGCGCCGACATCGCCCGGCAGTGTCTCGCCGAGCACCTGGTGGATGAGGTGCAGCTCCACGTCGTACCCGTGCTACTCGGGGACGGAGTCCCCTTGTTCGACCGTTCCAGTGTGGGCCTGCGACTGACGAAGACCCGCGTGGTCGACGCACCGAACGTTACCCACCTGCGCTACCGCGTCGACCGTCCCCGGGATGAATGACCCCCGCTCACCCGCTCAGCGGGCGGCGGCCCGGACAGCGGCCCGGACAGCTGTCGTCAGTAGCTGAAGGTCGTCGCGGCCTCGTCGCCGATCCAGTCCCACATCGGGACGGTGCCGCCGAGTTCCGCGTTGACCACGAGGTTGTCCTTGTCGAGCTTGCGCGCGTCGAAACAGATCGGGCACACCAGGAAGCGTCCGCCGGCCTTCTCGTACCGGTCAATCAGGTCGGGCAGTGGTGGACAGCCCTCGCACGCCACGGCCTGGGCGAACTCCGGGATCGCGAGCCGGACCGCCTCCTTGGTGAGGAACATCAGCGTAGGACGTGCCTTCTCGGCGGCACCCACCGCCACGAGAAACGCCACCGTCACCTTCTCGGAGTCTTCGAGGCCTGTTGTCAGGCTGATGACTGCCTTGTTGCTCATCTTGATCCTCCTGTGTGTGCACGGGATGCACTAGAGAAGTGTCCAGCCGTACGGCGGCTCGTGGCAAGGTCACCAGCGTCCCGAAGCACAATGGAGCCATGGAGCGCACAACTGTGGAGAAGTGGGTGACCCGGTACGAGGAGCTCTGGCGTCGGCCCGGCGCAGACCTGCTCGCTGAGCTGTTCACTCCGGACGCCTCCTACCGTCCCTCACCGTGGGCGCACTCCCTTGAGGGTGTGGAGGTGATCGCAGGCTTCTGGGAAGCCGAGCGCTCCGGTCCGGACGAACGGTTCACGATGTCCAGCAAGGTCGTGGCGGTCGATGGACAGGTCGCGATCGTCCGCGTTTTCGTCGAGTACGGCGCCGCCGGAAGCGAGCCATGGCGCGACCTCTGGGTGCTCGAGTTCGCCGAGGACGGTCGATGCTCCACGTTCGAAGAGTGGCCCTTCGCACCAGATCAGCGCGATGGGCATTAGCTGCGGGTGTACCAGTGCGCGTGCGCTCCGAGATGCCGCGCCGGCGCACGATCGTCCGTACGGACGAAAATTGCACCGGGTTCGGCCATGGTGGGCGCAGGATCGTCCGTGCGGACGAAACTGACGCGCCACGCGAGCTGGATGACTGGCACAAGCAACCACCGACTCAAGCACCGCCTCAAGCACCGCCTCGACCGCCGACCACCAGCAGAAACAGAGGCCGACCACCTTTCCCACTTGCAGAGGCCTTCAGTAAGTGCTAACTTACCGTTCGTGACAACTTACCGAGGGATCCTGTTGGCTCTTGGCGAGGAGAAGCGGGTCCGGATCCTCGAACGGCTCGCTGCCTCCCCGGCGTCTGTGGGTGAGCTCGCCGACGAGCTGCCGATCAGCCGACCGGCGGTCTCCCAACACCTGCGCGTGCTTCAGCAGCAGGCGTTGGTCTCCCACCGCGCGGCGGGGACCCGCAACATCTACCGGGTCGAACCCGAGGGCTTGACCATGCTTCGGCTCTGGCTCGACGACATCTGGTCCACTGCGTTCGACAGCTTCGTCGACTACGCCACCGACCAAAGTAAGGAGACCACGTGATGACCCCAACCTCTTCGGTCGCGCCGCTGACCAAGACAGCCGAGGTGCCCTGCACTCGTGAGCGTGCGTTCGAGCTTTTCACACGCGACATGTCGATGTGGTGGCCGCTGAGCACACACTCCGTCGGCGGGACTCCCTCCTCCAGAGTCGATATGAATGGCGCGCTCGGCGGTGACATCGTGGAGACACTGCCCGATGGCGCGAGCGCTATCTGGGGCACGGTCGACGTCTGGGAGCCGCCCGCCCGGGTGGCCTTCACGTGGCATCCCGGCGGGGACCCGAAGGACGCTACGCATGTCGATGTCACCTTTTCGGCGACCGACTCCGGACGGGCAACCGTGGTGACCTTGGTCCACCGCGGCTGGTCCGCGCGACCCGATGGCGAACAGGCACGCCAGAACTACGACACCGGTTGGGACTACGTGTTGGGTCGATTCTGCAGCGCGGCATCGCCGGACCGACTGACCGACGACAGGTCTCGGAGGATGGCCTGACTGGCGAGCTTGCCGGGCGAGCCGATGACACATCCACCCGGGTGGGTGCCGGAACCGCATTGGTAGTAGCCCTCGATCGGCGTCCGGTACTGACTCCAGCCCGGTGCGGGACGGAAGAAGTACATCTGCGGCGCCAGGAACTCCCCGGCGAAGATGTTTCCCTCACTGAGCCCGGTGACCCGCTCGATGTCGAGAGGCGTGACGATCTCGCGCTGCAGCACGAGATCGCCGAAGCCGGGAAAGTGTGACTCGAGAACGGCCTGCACGTTGTCCCCGAACGGCTCGCGTTCGGTGTCCCAGTCACTGCCCTCCAGGTGGTACGGCGCATACTGCACGAAGCACGACATGACGTGCTTGCCCGGCGGCGCCATATCGGGGTCGACCACAGACTGGATCGCCGCGTCGATGAACGGGCGCTTGCTGTACCAGCCGTACTTCGCGTCGTCGAAGGCCCGCTCGACGTACTCGACGGTGGGGCCGATGTTGATGAAACCGCCGTAGTGGTCGGCGGTGGCGGGCAGCGCGGGGAAGGTCGGCAGGCCGTCGAGGGCGAAGTTGACCTTGCCTGAGGTGCCCCGAAACCTCAACCGCTCGATGTTCTCGACCAGGTCGCTCGGCAGCTCGCGAGGCTCGACAAGCTCCAGGAACGTTCGCCTCGGGTCGAGTGCCGAGACAACCACCGGCGCCCGGAACTCGGTGCCGTCATCCAGGGCCACGCCGGTGACCCGACCGTGCGTCGTCGTCACCGCGGTCACCGGTGACTCGAGCCGGATCTCGGCGCCGTACGCCTGCGCCGCTCGCGCCAGCACCTGCGTGAATCCTCCGTTGCCGCCCTTGTGGAACGCCCAGGCACCAAGGTCTCCGTCGTGCTCGCCCATCTTGTGGAAGAGCATCACGAGCCCCGAGCCCTGTGACATCGGACCGACCTTGGAGCCGATGATGCTGGAGGAGGCGTGGAAGCCCTTGACCGCATCGTTCTCGAAGTAGTCGTCCAGCCAGTCCGAGGCGCTGCCGGTCAGCAGCCGCACGGTGTCGTGGATGACCTTCGCCTCGATGCCGCCGAGGTGGGACAGCAGCCACGCGACGTCGGCGACATCCTCCGGGTCCTTGCCAAAGATGTTCGGCGGAGGGTTGTCGAAGAGCGGCCGGATCGCCTGGCAGACCCGGTCCAAGTCGTGGTGGTACCGGTCGTAGGCGTCCGCGTCGTGGGGAGAATGCCGCTTGATCTCCGCAATGTTGAGCCCGTGGTCGTCGCCGAGCAACAGGTAGTCGCCGTCGCCTGTGGGGTGGAACGAGGACGGCATCATCAGCGGCATGAAGCCGTTCTTCACCAGCTCGAGCTCATGGATGATCTCGGGCCGCAGCAGGCTCAGGGCGTAGGAGAAGGTGGTGAACTGGAAGCCTGGCCGGAGCTCCTCGGTGATCGCGGCTCCACCGACCAGCGGGCGCCGCTCCAAGATCAGCGTGCGCAGCCCCGACTTGGCCAGATAGGCGCCGTTGACGAGCCCGTTGTGCCCACCGCCGACCACGATGGCGTCATAGGCGGAGGCGGTCGCGGCGCTGGGTGCGTTCATCTAGGTCACGCAGTCTTTCGTCCGGGGTTGAACAACGGCAGGCGGGCGGTGCTGGCAAGGACTCTGGTGGTGTGGTGGTTGATGGTCAGCTCTAGGTGGACGTGGGTGTCCGGCTTGGCAAGACCGGGGCGCACCCGCGCCAGACCAATGTGCCGCTGCAGCACCGGAGAGTAGACGAAGCTGGTGGCGTAGCCGACCTGGCTCCCCGCGTCGTCGTACAGCATCGACTCGTAGGAAAGCGGCTGCTCGCTCTTCGGCGGGAGCAGGCCGGCGTCGCGGTACAGCCGGTTCCAGTGCTGCCAGTCGACGACGATGCCCACCGTCGCCCAGCGTGACGTGCCGTCAGCGAGCTCACGTCGGATCGCGTCGCGGCCGACGAAGGCGCGGTCGTCGTCGATGCCCCGCAGCATCCAGCCCATGCCGAGCTCCTTCGGCGTGACCCGGTCGTGGTCGGTGAAGGCCAGTCGGCTGTTGTGAAAGTCCACGTCGACCAGAGGGAGTCCGGCCTCGATCCGCAGCATCATCAGGGCCTCCTCCCCGAACGGCCGCATCCCGTGGCCTTCGCCGGCAGCCAGCACCGCGTCGAGCACGTCGAGCGAACCGTCGGTCGGCGCCGTGATCTCGTATCCGAGGTCGCCGGTGTAGCCGGTGCGTGAGACGGTGACCGGGGTCGACGCCATCTTCGTCTCGGTGAGCTCGAAGAAGTGCATCGCCTCCACCTCGTCGGTCAGTCGGGCAAGCACCTGACGCGCGCGGGGCCCCTGCACGGCCAGCACGCCGTACGCCTCGGTCACGTCCTCAAGCGTGACCTGCAGCCTGCCGACGAGGCTCTGCAGATAGCCGAGGTTCGGACGCGCTGCGGTCAGCAGGAACTCGGTCGGGGAGTGCCGGAAGACCACGCCGTCCTCCATCACGAAGCCGCGGTCGTCACACCACATCGTGTAGAGCGCGCGTCCGGGCGGACAGGCGCGGATGTCCCGGACCAGGACGCCGGCCAGGAAGTGTTCGGCGTCCCGCCCGCGGATCCAGTACTTGTAGAGCGGTGAGGTGTCGAAGATCCCGACGCTGTTGCGCACCGCGAAGTACTCGTGCTTGGGCGCGGAGGTGTAGCGCAAGGAGGAGAGGTAGCCCTGCCAGTGCGTGTAGAGGCCCGTGGTGTTGAGCTCGCTGAGCCGCACATGGAACGGCGTCGTCATGACCATTCGTGTGGCTTCTCCTTCGAGGTACGTCGTCACCGGTCGGCGCGACCCGACCGGTCAAGATTACCCGTCGGGATGCGGCGTACCCTCACAACGTGACCGGAGACGACATGACCCACACCGTGCTCGTGCTCAACGGGCCCAATCTCAACCTGCTCGGGAACCGGGACATGGGGGTCTACGGAACCGCAACACTGGCGGACGTGGAGAAGCTGTGCGCGGACGAGGCCGAGGCCGTCGGGCTGAAGGTCGAGCTGTTCCAGAGCAACCACGAGGGCGAGCTCATCGACCGGATCCACGACGCGTTCGCCGACGGTCACGCGGTGGTCGCCAACCTCGGTGCCTACACGCACACCTCGGTCGCGATCATGGACGCCCTCGCCGTGCTGACCACGCCCGTGGTCGAGGTGCACATCTCGAACATCCACGCCCGGGAAGACTTCAGGCACCATTCCTATGTCTCGGTGGTGGCCGACGCGGTCATCGTCGGCGCGGGCATCCATGGCTACGCACTCGCACTACGTCACGTGGCACACCTGCTCGCTCAGCGATAGGTCGCTCTCCTGCCGCAGAGCTACCGCGGTGCGAACAGGGCCGTGGGTGTGCTGGATGCAGCTGCCTCCAGCAGCCTCCGGTCCAGGCCCTCGGCGGCCAGAGTGTCGATCAGGAGCATCAACGCCTCGGGCGGCAGGGGCGAGTCGGGTTGTCCCGCGTCGGAGGAGAGAACCAGCCGCTCTCCCGCGGCCTCCGCCACTCGAGCGAGCATCGCGGAGGTACAACCCGGTTGGTGGAGCAGCTGGTAGGCGGTGATCTCGGCGTAGCCGCCGGCGTCGACCAGGTCACGCACCGCAGCAGGGTCGAGCCCCGGGACGGTGTAGGAGGGATGGGTGAAGATCAGCCGGGTGATCCCGAAGAAGGCCGCCCGCTCGGTGAGCCAGTGGCACTCCGCCCCGCTGAGGTGGCCGGTCGCGAGCACGGCGTCGTGGTCGGCGACGAGCGCGAGCACGAGCTCGGTCGAGGCACGGGACGCAGGGTCGACCGGCGGTACGGCGTACGCGTGAGCTGGTAGCCGAGGCTCGTTGTCGCACAGACGTGGCAGGCCGGCGGCTCCTTGCGTGTGCGCGTCGGCGGTGGGCATCCACACCACCCGGCCACCGGAGGACAGCGTTGCCGCGACGGCGCTGGGGTTGATGCCCCCGCAATGCTGGTTGAGGGCGATCCCGCCGTACACCTCACGCCCGGTCAGCCGCGAGACGGCCTGGGCCCGGCCAACCGTGGACTCGTAGTGGGCCTTGAGCACGAACCCCGTGAAGTCCGCCAGCTCGAAGGCCCTGGCCACCGCGGTGTCATCGCCGATCCGCTCGACGATGTCGGGTCCGGCGTGCACGTGACTGTCAAACACCCTCTCAGAACTCCCGCGCGAACGCCTCGGTGAAGAAGCTGTCGAGGGCCACGGTCACGCGTTCGAAGGTCGGGTCGTGATCGAACATCCACTCGGTGTGTCCCTTGCCTTCCAGGATCTCCAGGCGCTTCGGCCCGTTCGCTGCGTTGTAGAGAGCGTGCGCCTCCTCGACCTTGTGCAACCGGTTGTCTCCCCCGTGCACGACCAGAAGCGGCTGGTCAGTCAGCCTGGCGGCCTGCTCCTGCGGCCGGAATCGCAGCAGGCTGTCCGCGGATTCCAGGTTGACACCCGCGCCGAACCCGGGCGCCTTGTACAGCTCTTGGCCGACGTACCCGTCAGTCCGGTCGTCGAGATCGAGTCGGACGATGTCCCAGGGCGAGGTGACCTCCGAGCGTCCGAAGGTGCTCCGCCGCCCACGGTCGACCTCGATCCTGCCCAGCAGGCTGTCCCACGTCACCTTGTCGTGCATGTTCGAGGTCGACCGGTAACCGTCCGCGATCCCGTTGCAACAGGCCAAGACCTTCACACGGGGGTCGTCTGCCGCCTCCGAGACGACCACACCACCGCCGAGACCCCACCCCACGAGAGCGATCCGGTTCGTGTCCAGCTGTGGATGACACGAGACGCGATCGACTGCGGCGCGCACGTCAAGCACCCACTCCTGGACGACGAGTCGGCCGCGCTCTCCCTCGCTCATCCCGAAGCCGCGATAGTCGAAGGCGAGCACGGCGTACCCGCGAGGCGTCAAGGCCCGAGCGAAGCGTTCGGGATGGATGACCTTGAGGCCCTGGTATCCGCTGGCAACGATGACGATCGGGTACGGCGCCCCGGCTCCGCTGTCGTCGGGCAGATGCAGATCCGCGTCCAGCCGATGGCCGTCACTGAAGAACGGGAGGGGAATGCTGGTCATGCCACGGACACCGGGTTAGGAGGTGAGTGCAGAGCATGGCTCAGATGCAGCGCGGCTCGGCTGACCTGGCGCCCGGCGGCTTTCTCCGGGTTCTTCAGGCGATAGGAGGGGGCGGAGATGTTCAGCGCGGCGACGATCCTTCCGTGCGCGTTCCGGACCGGAGCGGCCACCGCCGTGACGTCGTTGTCGAGCTCGTCGGTGACGGCGGCAAAGCCGAGCTGTCGGGCGGTGGACACTCGCTCCACCAGCTCGTGGACGTTCTTGGGGGCGTTGCGGCCGGACCCTCGCTCGAACCCCCCGTCGAACAGCTCCCGGATCTCCTGGTCACTGTGGTCGAAGAGCAAGGCACGACCCGCGGAGGTGCAGGCCATCGGGGCGTTGTAGCCGACCCATTCCACTGCCTCGATCGTCCGGTTCGGACCCTCCGACAGGATCGTGAAGACGGCAGTGCCACGTTGGAGGCTCAGGTGCACGCGCTCCCGAACGAGCTGGGTCAACCGGCGCATCGCCGGCGGAGCCAGCAAGAGCAGACGCTGGTCGCCCGCGCGGGCAGCCACCGTGAAGAGCCGCCAGCCCAGGGCATGCCGGCCGGCCTCGTTCCGCTCCACGAGGCCGAGCTCTACGAGCGGCTTGAGCTGGCGAGAGACGATCGACTTGTCTCGACCGATGGCACGTCCCAGCTCAGCAACCGTGAGCCCGTCGCGAGTGTCCGAGTCGGCCTCGGAGAGCGCTTCGAGAAGGGTCACTAGTTTCGCTGCCGCGGTGTCCTGCATAGCCGTCACACAATCAGCATGCGGCGGGTGTTGCGATTAACGCAAACCGGTGATGCAGATATTGCAACGCGCGGCACCTACCCGAGTGCGGGCAAGCTCAGATCACCTGTTGGCCGTACATCTCTCCGAGAGGATCGGCGATCAGCTCGATCCGTGCGCCGTCGGGGTCCGTGAAGTACACGGAGACGTCGCTGTGCACGACGTGCTCGATCCCTGCCGCATCGAGCCTTCCCACAAGCCGCTGCCATTGCTCGGGCTCGACCGAGATGGCTACGTGATGCAGGCCGCCGAGAACCTCCGCATAAGGTCCGAGGTCCAGCCCGGGGAAGTCGAAGAACGCAAGCAGGTTGTTGTTGCCGATGTCGAAGAAGAAGTGCGAGGAACCCGGGTAGTCACGGTTCTCTATCAGCTCGGTGAGGGGGAACTCCAAGACGTCCTGGTAGAACCGCACGGTGCGCTCGACATCGCTGCTGATCAGAGCAGCGTGATGCAGTCCGCGGGCGCTGGAGCGCGCACGTTCGCCAGCAGGTCGTAGATGCCGCTCTCGGAGCTGCGCACGTTCCGCCTCGTGTGCGGACTGGTCGACAGTGGTCATCGCGTCTCCTTGCTAAGCAGGTCAGATCCGAGCCCGCTCCGAGTAATTGATACTTCAACTACTATTCCGCTTCGCTGCTGACTTGTCAACAGCGAGGGAGCTGCTGGCCCTTCTGGGCTCGCGTCAACAGATCCCGGAGGCCCTCGGCAGTGACCTCGCGTGGGTTCGGATAGGCCTTGGTCGTGGCCAGCTCGACCGCCCGCTCGATGTCATCGACACCGAGGCCAAGCTGACCCAAGGAGGTCGGCCCGCCAAGGCTTCTGATCAGGTCCTGCATGCCGCTCGGCGCATCTGGAACGCCCATTGCGATGGCGATCTGCTCCATCGCAACGCCGGCCGCGGGTGCGTTGTAGGCCATCGCATACGGCAGGACGACCGCATGCGTGGGCGAGTGCGGCAAGGAGAACGAGCCGCCGAGCGTGTGACACAGCTTGTGGTGCAAGGCCATCTCGACCCTGGCTAGGCAGGCGCCTGCGAGCCAGGCACCGTAGAGCACCTCGGTCCGCGCGTCGAGATCGTGCAGGTCGCGCTTGAGCTCCGGGAGGTTCCTGGCGATGACCCTGATCGACTCAACGGCCTGACCGGTAACACTGGGCCCAACACTGGGCCCAGCGTTGGGCGAGTAGAGGGCCTCGACGCAGTGAGCCATGGCATTCACCGCGCTGGTCAGCGTCACGTCCCAGGGCAGCGTGAGGGTGAGGTCGACGTCGTAGATCACCGTCTCCGGCAGGACCTCAGGGCTGGACATGGTGGTCTTCTGGCCACTCGTGGTCTCGCCTAGAACCGCAGTGACCTCCGATCCGGCATAGGTGGTGGGAACTGCAACCTGCGGCACCCCGGTGCGGAGCGCAATCGCCTTGCCGAGGCCGGTCGTCGAGCCGCCGCCAATCGAGACGACGCAATCCGCGCCGAGGTCGTGCAAGAGTCCGAGCGCACGATCGGTCACCTCGACGGGGGTGTGCTCTTCGGCCTGCGCAAACGTGCCGGCGTACATCTCGCCCAGCTGGCGCTCGACGCGGTCAGCGAGACCGGCCTGCCTGGGTGTGCTGAGGACGAGGACCTTGCCCGCGCCGAGCGCTGCCGCCTCTTCCCGAACCTGGCTCAGCGTGCCGGAACCGAACACGATCCTGGGTGCCAGGCCGGAACGGACGAAGGTGCGCATCAGAACAGCAGCCAGACCCCGACGTAGTGGCTGGTGACGGCCGCGATGGTCAGCGAGTGGAAGATCTCGTGGAACCCGAACCATTCCGGGGCCGGGTTCGGTCGCTTGACGGCGTACACGATCGCACCGAGGGTGTAGAGCACACCGCCGAGGATCACCAGGGCGAGCACCGCGGGTTGTCCAGCGGCGGCGAAGTCCCCTCCCCAGAAGACCGCGGCCCAGCCGAGTCCGATGTATGTCGGCACGTAGAGCCAGCGGGGCGCGTGCACCCAGAGGATCTGGAAGGCAGCGCCGAGCAGCGCGCCGGACCAGACCACCGTGAGCAGGGTTTGCGCGGCGTCCGAGGGAAGCATCAGCACCGCGAACGGCGTGTAGGAGCCTGCGATCAGAAGAAAGATGTTCGCGTGATCCCACCGCCTCAACCGCACTCGCGGTTGTTCCGGCCAGTCGCGGGTGTGGTAGGCCGCGCTGACAGTGAACAGCAGGACGCCGCTCAAGCAGAACACCCCCGCGGCCAGCTTTCCTGCCGTGGTGGGGGCGAACGCCACCTGGACGATCCCCGCCACCACGGCCACGGGGACCATGACGGCGTGCATCCAGCCCCGCAGGCGCGGCTTGATCTCATCGGCGACGCGCGCCAGTGCGTGGTGCGGTGGCTCGGTGATTCCGTCATGGTACGACGACGTGCCCATCAGGTTCCTCCCATTAGGCTGCGGGAGCCTCAGCGTCGGTCGCCGAGCCGCGTACGAGCCTGCGTGGGTCTGCCATCGACACGACACCGGCCGACGTCTTCTTCAGGAAGTCGTTCGGCGCCGCCAGCCGGAAGACCTTCTTCCACGCCGAGCCGACCTGCCTGGGCAGGGAGCCGGTCGTGTAGGTCAGGCCGTAGCGCTCGAAGAGCTCGCGAACCTTCGGCGCGATCTCCTTGTAGCGGTTGCTCGGCAGGTCCGGGAACAGGTGATGCTCGATCTGGAACGACAGGTTTCCGGTCATCAGGTGCAGGAACGGGCTGCCTTCGATGTTGGCTGCGCCGAGCATCTGGCGCAGGTACCACTCGCCACGGGTCTCGCCCTCGATCGAAGTCTTCTCGAACGTCTCGACACCCTCCGGGAAGTGACCACACATGATCACCGAGTGCGTCCAGAGGTTGCGGGCAAGGTTGGCAGTCAGGTTCGCGCCGAGTGTGGTGGGCGCCGACGGGCCGGACAGGACCGGGTGCAGGACGTAGTCCCTGGTCGCGTGCTTCCTGATCTTCTTCAGCACCTTCTTGACCTGTTCGCGGAACTCGGGATCGTTCCTGCGGTCGGATCGCATGTTCTTGCCTAGCTCGAGGTCGTAGGCGGCGATGCCGTACTGGAAGAAGCAGGCGTTGACGAAGTTCCACAGCGGCTGTGCGACGTAGAACGGATGCCAACGCTGATCCTCGTCGACACGCATGATGCCGTAGCCGAGGTCGTTGTCCCGGCCGATCACGTTGGTATATGTGTGGTGCAGCTCGTTGTGCGAGTGCTTCCACATGTCCGACGGCGAGGCGTTGTCCCACTCCCACGTGGTCGAGTGGATCTTCGGGTCGCGCATCCAGTCCCACTGGCCGTGCATGACGTTGTGGCCGATCTCCATGTTCTCCAGGATCTTGGAAATCGAGAGGCCGGCGGTGCCGGCGAGCCACGCCGGCGGGAACAGCGAGAAGAGGAGCGCACCGCGGCTGGCCAGCTCGAGCTTGCGCTGGACGTCGATCACCTTGCGGATGTACGCCGCGTCGCGCTCACCGCGGCTGGAGGTGATCTGCTCGCGGATCGCGTCGAGCTCGTGCCCGAGGGTCTCGATGTCCTCGTCGGTCAGGTGCGCGACGGGATTGTGGGTCTTCTTCTGGATCGTGGTCATCGTGTCTCCCCTTACAGGTCGATGTCGCAGGTGCCGGCGGCTGCCGACACGCAGGTTTGAATGGGAACGCCGCCACTCCCCGATTCAAGGGGTGCTGCGCTGGTGGTCTCGCCGTTGCGCAGGTCGCGGACGGTGCCTTCACGTAGCGGTGCGACACAGCCGAAGCAGATGCCCATCCGGCAGCCCGAAGGCATCAGCACACCCGCGGCCTCACCGGCGTCGAGCAGCGGCGTCGCGCCGTCGGCCTCGAGGACCGTTCCGGACTTGCTGAAGGTGACAGTGCCGCCTTCGCCGGTGGCCAGCACGGTCGGCCGGAACCGCTCCGTGTAGAGGCGGTCGGCGATGCCGTCCTCGGACCAGCGTTCCTCGAGCGCGTCGAGCATGCCGGTCGGCCCGCACGCCCAGGTCTGGCGATCGGCGTAGTCAGGAACGAGCTGCCCAAGCTCGGCGGGGTCCAGCATCCCGTCCGTGTCGGTGTGCTTCTCGACCATCGCAATGCGCCCCTGGCCGGCGAGCGTGCGCAGCTCCCCGGCGAAGACCACGTCGGCCGATGTGGGCGCCGAGTGCACGAGTACGACGTCGTCCAGATCGTCCACCGCGTTGCGCAGCATGCCCATCACGGGAGTGATGCCGCTGCCCGCAGTCACGAAGAGGATCTTGGCCGGGCGTGATGCGGGGAGGACGAACTCACCTGCGGCCTGGTCGAGCTGGACGATGGTGCCAACCCTTGCCCGTCGCACCAGATGGTTGCTCACCTTGCCGTCCGGAATCGCCTTGACGGTGATCGAGATGCAACCGTCGGTCCGGTCGATCGGAGAGGTCAGCGAGTACGCCCGCCACTGGCGCACCCCGTCCACGTCCACGCCGATCCGGATGTACTGCCCGGGGGTGTGCTGCCGCCAACCCCTCCCCGGCTTGATCACCAGAGTGACCGCGTCCCGGGTCTCGGGGTGTACCCCGACGATGCGACCGCGCAGGTCGGCGCCGGAGCGGAGTGGGCTGACGATGTCGAGATAGTCCGCGGGAACCAGTGGTGTGGTGACCATTTCGGCGAACCGGAGGACGCGGTCGCGAAGCGGGCTCGCTCCCGACGGGTTCTGGACAGTTGTCGTCATGCATCCAGCATCCCCGTCTTCAGAGGTAGACTCATGTGCTTCAGACGTGAACTAATCATCCGGATTTGTTCGGAGGGAACAAAATCGCTACCAAGAACCCTGTCAGCACCACTGCGCGCGGCGCCGCGGACCTGGAGCTCGGCGAGCAGGTCGCCGCGACCCTCCGAGCGCGGCTGCCCACCGTCGCCGAGGAGACGGTCGCCGCAGTCGTCGTCGAGGTGCCCAGCTACACCGGCGCCCTCGCCGGCGAGATGGGCGCGAACATCGAGAACGCCGTAGAGATGGCTCTCGGCGGTTTTCTCCGGTTGGCCGAGCGTGCCCAGGACTCCGACCCGGGCACGCCCTTGGAGCCGGCACTCGACGCGGCATACGCACTGGGCCGCGGCGAAGCGCGCAGCGGTCGCACCATGGATGCCCTGCTCTCGGCCTACCGCGTCGGTGCCCGCGTCGCGTGGCGGGAGCTGTCGACGGCCGCGGTGGAGAGCGGGCTGCCCGCCGCCACCCTGGCGAAGTTCGCCGAGCTCGTCTTCGCCTATATCGACGAGCTCTCCGCGGCCAGCGTGGCCGGTCACGCCGACGAGCTGGCGACCACAGGGCGCGTCCGGCAGCGCTACCTCGAGAGGCTCACCCGGAGCCTTCTGGCAGGTGAGCCGGAGGAGGCTCTGACGGCCAGCGCCGAACGAGCGGGGTGGAAGCCGCCGAACACCCTCACTGCGGTGTTGCTCCCCGCGGGACAGGTGCGGGCGGTCGTCTCCCTCCTCGACCAGCAGACTCTGCAGTCGAGGGAGGACCTACCGGGGCTCGAGTCGTCGGAGGAGACCGCGGTCCTGCTCGTGCCCGATATGGACGGCGTCGGCCGAGTGAGACTGATCCGGGTCCTCGGTGGGAGGCATGCCGTGGCCGGACCGGCGCGGCCTTGGGCAGCGGCGTCCTCCTCATTCAATCGGGCGCTCCGGGCGCTCGAGCTCGGCCTGGGCGATGACGAGGACGGGTCACCGACCGACACCGAGGAGCATCTGACCGAGCTGCTGCTCGGCGCCGACCTGGAGGCATGGGAGGACCTACGAGCGGCGGCGCTCGAACCCCTTTCCGGGCTGCCTCCCGCCAAGGCGCAACGACTGGCTGAGACGCTTCGCTCCTGGCTGCTGCACCAGGGCCGCCGAGACGACGTGGCCGCTGACCTTTTCGTGCATGCCCAGACAGTGCGCTATCGGATGGGCCAGGTGCGCGAGTTGTACGGCGACCGGCTCAACGATCCGCGGATGATCCTGGAGCTGACCGTCGCGCTCGCCATGCCCACGCACGCAGATTCCGGCCGGGCCGAACCGGCTCTTGACTGACTCCAGAGTAGGTGCTCGGCTAGGGACCAGGAGGTATGACATGTCGGAGGAGAACTACACCACGACCGACGCAGGTATTCCGGTCGAGAGCGACGAGCACTCGCTCACCATCGGTCCCGACGGACCGATCCTGCTGCAGGACCACTACCTGATCGAGAAGATGGCGCAGTTCAACCGCGAGCGGGTCCCCGAGCGGCAGCCGCACGCCAAGGGTGGTGGCGCGTTCGGTCGGTTCGAAGTGACCAACGACGTGAGCGCCTACACCAAGGCCGACCTGTTCCAGCCGGGGAAGACCACCGAGATGCTCGCCCGATTCTCCACGGTCGCCGGTGAGCGTGGCAGCCCGGACACCTGGCGCGACCCCCGCGGGTTCGCGCTGAAGTTCTACACCGAGCTCGGCAACTACGACATGGTTGGCAACAACACGCCGATCTTCTTCCTGAAGGACCCGATGAAGTTCCAGGACTTCATCCGTTCCCAGAAACGCCGCGCCGACACGAACCTGCGCGACCACGACATGCAGTGGGACTTCTGGACCCTGTCGCCGGAGTCCGCGCACCAGGTGACCTGGCTGATGGGCGATCGCGGCATCCCCCGCAGCTGGCGAAACATGGACGGGTTCTCCAGCCACACCTACATGTGGGTCAACGCGACCGGTGACAAGTTCTGGGTCCGTTATCACTTCAAGACCGACCAGGGAATCGAGTTCCTGACCCAGGAGGAGGCCGACGAGCTCGCCGGGCAGGACGGCGACTACCACACCCGCGACCTGCACCAGGCGATCGAGCGGGGTGACTTCCCGAGCTGGACGCTGAAGATGCAGATCATGCCGTTCGAGGAGGCCAAGGACTACCGCTTCAACCCGTTCGACCTCACCAAGGCCATCTCGCAGAAGGACTACCCACTGGTCGAGGTCGGCAAGATGACCCTCGACCGGAACCCGAACGACTACCACACCGAGATAGAGCAGGCGGCGTTCGAGCCGAGCAACCTGGTGCCAGGTATCGGGCCGAGCCCGGACAAGATGCTGCTCGGTCGGCTGTTCTCCTACGCAGACGCTCACCGCTACCGGATCGGCGCGAACTACAAAGAGCTACCGGTGAACACGCCGCACGCCACCGAGGTCCGCTCCTACTCCAAGGACGGGCACATGCGGTTCCGCAACCCCGGTGACCCGGTGTACGTGCCCAACTCCAAGGGCGGGCCAAGCGCCGACACCGCACGCTTCGGCGAACCGGCAGGGTGGCACACCGACGGTGACATGGTGCGCACGGCCAACAGCCTGCATGCCGACGACGACGACTGGGGACAGCCCGGAACCCTGGTCCGCGAGGTGCTCGACGACGCGGCCCGAGACCGGCTGGTGAACAACATCGTCGGTCACCTGCTCGACGGTGTCACCGAGCCGGTGCTGTTGCGAGCCTTCGACTACTTCCGCAACGTCGACAAGGAGCTCGGCGACAAGGTCGAGGCCGGCGTGCGCGCGGGGCAGACCTGAGGCGAGACGCCTAGCCGTTGTGTCACAACCGCGACGGGCTGCCCCGGTCACCCGGACGTTGGCAATCGTGGTGTCGACAGAGGCTCGACAAGCAGTGGTCTCGACAAGCTCGACCAACCGGAGACGCTCGACCAACCGGAGACGCTCGACCGTCCGGGTCGGTCCTCGGCTCAGACCTGCACCTGGCGCGATGTCACCAGCGCGCCCGCGGAGAACCCTTCGACCCGCAAGGGTGCTCCAGCAGTCGCGTCCTCGATGGTGAGGCTGGCAGCGGAACCGGCGACGTCGAGCGAGCGCTCCGGTCGCCCGCTGATGTAGACGTCTACCCGGTCGATCTCAGCGCAGGTGACGTCGACAGTCAGCGTGCTCCCGGCCAGAGAGGTGGCGATCTCGAGCCGGCGTACGGGAAGGGCTGCCAGCAACTGGCCTGCAGCATCGAGAAGATCAGTGTTGCCTGAGAGCAGGTCGTCTTTGGTCAGCCGGTGCACCAAGTCGGGCACCACGCCCAGGTCCTCGACCGGAGTGCCCGACTGCGCGCCCACGCGGAGGGTACGGCGGATCGAGACGCGCATGTTCGAACCGTTGGGAAGTGGCTCGTACGGCGACTCAGGGTCGGGCTGCGGCACCTTCATCAACGTCGACAACAACCCATGGGTCCATACGTTCGCACCGCCGGCTCCCGTGTTGTCATCGACGCCCAGGATGGGTCCGATGCCGTGGTCGGCGAACCCGGCCGCGAAGATGTCGGTCGCCGAGTAGCAGCGCGCATCGGTGACCAGCACGACCGGGCCGTGGTAGGTCTGGCCGATCTCGTTGGCGCCGTCGACCGGCGTGATCGGGTGCGCCGCGGAGTAGACGGACCCGATCTCGGTGGCCTGGTCCAGGGAGTCGAACCAGGGCCCGAGGTCGATCTGTCCGGTCGGGTTGGTCCGGTGCCGACGGCACAAAAGCAGGTTGAGTGCGCTGCTGATGAACTGCACCGGCTCGGGTTGGATCTTCTGGGGCGTCAGGGTCTGCAGGGTGAACTCACTGGCGTAGATGTGTCCGCCGCCGTTGTCGCGAACGTCGATGATCAGGCCGTCCTGGGGTAGCAGCCCGGCCAGGCGCACGAACTCGTCGCGGAACGCGACCGGGTCTTCCACGCTGAACGTGAAGATGCGTATCTGGCCGAACGTTCCGTCGGCGGTGTCGACCGAGCGGGCTCGGAAGACGCCCGGCATCGAGGTCGCGAGATCGGCACCGCTGACGGCCGCGGGTTCGGCGAGCTCGACCGAGCTCTGGCCGTCCTCCATCTCGACCACGCTCGGCACGAACAGCAGCTTCTTCGCGCGAGACTTCTCATCGGAGTCCAGGTCGAGGCCCTGGGCGGCCGACGTGGTGCTGACCGCGTCGAGATCGGTCATCGTGGGGAGGTTCGTGGTGACCTGCCACTCGACCCTGAGCTCGTGCTCGTCGCCGTCGAGACCGAGGTAGGTCACGCTCACCCAGTCCTCGTCCGGTGGCAGCTGCATGACCAGCGGGCGCAACGTGAGCGACTCCAAACCGCGAGCCAGGTTAGCCGCGGCGTTGCTGCCCGCGAACTTCGCGCCGTTGACCTCTACGGCCCGGGCGATCGGTGTGCCGTTCCAGTGCGTCACCTCGGCGCCCGCACCGAATGACGGCCCCGTGAAACCCGTCACCGTCCGGGTGACCAGGTAGCTGTCGGCTCCGCCCTCGTGACACTTCTCGACCATGAACGGCAGGTAGGCGATCTTGCCTGCGAACGGGGCGGGCAGCAGATAGTTGGTGTGGAGGTCGCGCACCGACAAGAACGCGTTCAGGACCTCGGCGTGGAAGAGATACTCCGGCGCCATGGTGTCCGGGGTCTGGCGTTCGAGCCTGGCCCGCAGGACGCGCAGCCGCTGCAACGGGTTGACCGCGTGCATGGCTTGTTTCAGCGGAAGGTGCACGTAGTTCTGCTCGATGAGCACCAGCGCCTGGTCCACGATCAGCTTGCGTTCGTTGAGCTTGAGCGTTCCGGCGGTCTCGAGGAACGTGGACAACCCCGTCGCGGCCTCCGCGGCCTGCTGCCCGACCTTCCGCCTTTCCTGCTCTGGAACCTTCTTGGCCGTCGTTTTCGTCGACTCGCTCATAACCGCTCCCCGTTCGCAGAACTGTGGATGTCTTTTACTATTCTTGCCCGCCCACACCGGGCTTGGCCATGCCTAGTGTGCTGCGCCAGTAGTTCGTTGTAGAAGTCGTGCGAGGGACTCAAGGATCTGCTCGGCGGTCTTGGTCCAGATGAAGGGCCGTGGGTTCTCGTTCCAGTTCTTGACCCAGGTGCGGATGTCGGCTT
>Ga0209587_1000020_pt1 | contig 76531 bp, 77 predicted proteins | sample NGEPerD_2_FD_184512 | JGI IMG/M metagenome (GOLD analysis project Ga0209587, IMG submission 184512) | Arctic peat soil microbial communities from the Barrow Environmental Observatory site, Barrow, Alaska, USA - NGEE PermafrostL1-D... | ecosystem: Environmental > Terrestrial > Soil > Wetlands >...
CCACGACGGCCGAATCACCGCCGGGCGCTGCCCGGCCGAGCTCGTCTACGGTGCCCGCAAGATAGAGCCGAGATGAGCCGCAACTGTCGGCACAACTCGGAGTCAGTTCAGCCTAGGCCGGCTCCCACAGCCGCCCCGCCAGCACCGGCACCGGCCGCACCCGCCACTCCAGCGCCAGCTGGGCCAGCTCGGAGTCCACACGCGGGGCGGGCAGGTCGCACACCACGGCCAGCTCCGGCACTGCCATGCGGCCGAAGCGCCTCAGTGCGTCGAGCACGCCCGGGCGCCGGTCGCCGGACGGCTCCGCGCCCACGGCCAGCGCCGCGTCGCGGCAGTCCTCCGGCGCGGCATATCCGAACAGCCACCGCACCTCGCCGCCCTCGCCCTCGAAGCGCAGCGTTGGCAGCGGCACGCGTTCCTGGTCCACCGCCGGCGAGCAGCGCACCTTGCCGGCGTCGCGCGCCTCGGGCGGCACGTCGCGGGCGATCTCGAGGTCAGACCCGAAGGACTCGGCGATGGCGTGGGAGCCCAGGTCCACCCGGAACCGGTCCACCGCCAGCCCGGCGCCGCGGGCCTCCTCGACCAGCGCCTCGGTGGTGTCGAGCTTGCGGCCGTGGCAGAAGATCCCCTCCCGCAGCGCGCGCAGGTATGAGTAGCCCCCGTCGGCGGCCTGCTCGGCCGCGGCCTTTACAGCCATGCATGCCGGGTAGCTGGACGACATGGGCCCGTCGAACCACACGCGGGGGTCGGTGGGCATGCCGGTTTCGGCGCTCGCCTCGAGCCACTGCGGGACGAGACCGCCGGGCGGGAACTCGCGCGCCAGGCCGCCCATCGTGAAGGTCCATTCCAGGCCCGCGCCGAACTCGGTCATGAGGCCGCGGACGGCCGGCTCGGAGGCCCAGGACCACACGCAGGCCGGATCGGTGATGCAGCGGGCGCGAATGACCATCGAAATCCCCACAATACGAGCCACCAAGTGATCGGCACCCTGCTAAACGAGCGCTTCCGCCTGGAGGAGCAGATCGGCTCCGGCGGGATGTCCACCGTCTACCGCGCCTTCGACCCCACCCTGGAACGCTGGGTGGCGATCAAGATGATGCACCGGGACATCTCGACCGACCCGGACCAGTTGGAACGGTTCCGCCGCGAGGCGCGCGCCGTGGCGCGGCTCTCCCACCCCCACGTGGTCACCGTGATCGACTTCGGTGAGGACTCAGGGACGCCGTACATCGTGTTCGAGCTCGTGGAGGGAGAGACGCTCAAGGAGCGGATCAAGCGCCTGGGCCGCCTCCCGGTGGACGAGGCCGTGGCCTACGCGATCGAGATCGGGCGCGCCCTGTCGGCCGCGCACGCCGAACGCCTGGTGCACCGCGACATCAAGCCCCAGAACGTGCTGATCGACTCCGGCGGCCGCGCGAAGGTGACCGACTTCGGCATCGCCCGCTCGCTGGAGGCCCACGGGCTCACCGCCGCGGGCCGCGTGCTGGGCACCACCGACTACGTGTCGCCGGAGCAGGCGATGGGCCACGAGGTGACCGAGCAGTCCGACGTCTACTCGCTGGGGGTGGTGCTGTTCGAGATGCTCACCGGCGAGATCCCCTTCACGGCCGAGACGCAGGTGGCCGTGGCCATGAAGCACGTGCGCGAGCCCCTGCCCGACCTGCAGCGGCGCAGGCCCGAGGTGTCCGCGGCGCTGGCGGCGGCGCTGGACGACGCCACCGCCAAGGAGACCAAGAACCGCTACGCCTCGATCGACGATTTCGTGCACGACCTCGAGGAGGCGCTGGCCATCGAGGTGGCGCGCTCGGGCGAGAGCGGCGGCGAGGCCACGTCTGTCCTGCGGGCCCTCCCGGGCGAGACCGCCGAGTTCGCGCCGCTGCGCCTGCGCAACCCACGCCGCTGGCTGGTGACAGTGGGCGCGATCCTCCTGCTGGCAGGCGGCGCCGTGGCCTACTTCGCCACCCGCACCGAGCGCGGCGCCGGTCCCGCGGTAACCCCGCGTGCCGGTGATCTCACCCGCGTCGCCCTGACCGGTGACGCCGCCAAGGACTACGACCCCCAGGGCGACGAGCAGGAGTCGTCGGACGCCACCCGCAACGCCATCGACGGCAACCGCACCACGATCTGGGACACCGAGTCGTACGAGAGCGACTTCCAGAGCCTCGGCAAGGACGGAGTGGGGCTCTATCTCGACGCAGGCTCGGCGGTGCCCGCGCGACGCCTGACGCTGACCACCTCCACTCCCGGCTTCACCGCCTCGGTCTACGCCGCCGACCAGGTGCCCGGCGACATCGACGGCTGGCGCAAGGTGTCCAACGACGCGACCGCGGAGGAGAACACTCGCATCAAGGTCGACACGCTTGACCAGCGCTTCCGCTACTACCTGCTCTGGATCACCGACCTAGGCGAGAACGAGAAGGCCGAGATCCAGGAGATGACGCTGTTCCGCTGATCAGGAGCGGTAGCCGGCCTCGCGCCGGTGGCGGTCCACCGCCACGGCGAGGAGCCGGTCCAGCACCTTCGCGTAGGGCACGCCGCTCTCCTCGAACAGCTTCGCGTACACGCTCGTGCCGGTGAAGCCGGGGATCGTGTTCAGCTCGTTGAGCACGACGCGGGCCTCCCCGTCGGGCTCCTCGACGAAGAAGTCGCAGCGCGCCATGCCCGAGCAGCCGCTGCGGCGGAAGGCCTCGACGGCGAGCAGGGCCACCCGCTCGCGCACCTCCTCGGGGATGCGCGCGGGCACCACGAGCTCCATCCCACCGGGCTGATACTTGGCCTCGTAGTCGTACCAGTCGGCCTCGATCACGATCTCGCCCGGCACCGACACCTCGAGGCCCTGGGCGTCGCCCAGCACCGCGCACTCCACCTCCATGCCGTGGGACATGGCCTCCACGATCACCAGCGGGTCGTGCTCGAAGGCAGCGTCCAGCGCGGCCTCCAGCTCGCTCTCCTCGCTCACCTTGCTGATTCCCACCGAGGAACCGAGCCGCGCCGGCTTGACGAACACCGGCAATCCCAGCCGCCGCACCGACGAGCGGTCCTCGTCCTCGCGCAGCGCCACGTATTCCACCTGGGCGATCCCGGCGGCCGCCATCAGGTCCTTGAACAACACCTTGTGCATGCACAGCGCCGAGCCCAACACGCCGGCGCCCACGTATGGCACGTCGAGCGCCTCCAGCAGGCCCTGGACCACCCCGTCCTCGCCGTAGGGACCGTGCAGGGCGGGGAAGGCCGCGTTGCAGCCCAGGAGACCGGCACCGGGCTCGAGCGCCAGCGGCTCGCCGTCGTGGCTCCAGCGCCCCTCGCGGGAGATGCGCACGTCCACGGCCTCGTGGCCGCCCTGCTCCAGGCCCTCGCGTACCGCCTCGGCGGAAGCCAGGGACACGTCGTGTTCGCTCGAACGACCCCCGGCGAGAACCGCGACCTTCACGGCGTGGCCGGCGGCAGGGGCTCGTCCGCGGGCGGCGTCGGGTCGTCGGACGACTCCTCGAACGCCCCCACGAAGACGATCACCGAGTCGCCCGCATCGACGGTCAGCCCACCGCCGGGGCGCTGCTCGAGCACGATCCCGTCCTCCGCCTCGTTCTGTGTCGCCCGCTCGCGGACGGTCGGCGAGAGGCCTGCGTCACGCAGCGCGGCCAGGGCGTCCTGTCGCGACAGGCCCTCCACGTTGGGCACGCTCACCTGCTCGGGCTCCCGGGCCACGACGATCGTGACCTCGTCGCCACGGTCGGCCTGGGTGCCGCCCTCTGGGGTCTGGCGCAGCACCTCGCCGTCATCGGCCTCGTCGGTCTCCTCGGTGTCCACGTTCACCTCGAGGCCGAGACCCGTGATCCGGCTCTCAGCCGTCTCGCGCGTGACGCCCACCACGTCGGGCACCGTGATCCGCTCGGGACCAGAGCTCACGAACAGCCGCACGCGAGCGCCGCGGTCCACCTCCGCGCCCGCGCGCGGGGACGTGCCGATCGCAAAGCCCTTCTTCACCTCGTCCGAGGGCTGGGGATCCGCCGTGACCTTCAGGCCCACCTTGTCCAGGTCCTTGATCGCCCGTTCCTGCGGCGTGTTGCGCACCGAGGGCACGCGCACCTTGCCCGGCCCGTCGGAGACGAACAGCGTGACCGGGTCCTCCTGCGGCGCCGCCTCGCCGGAGTCGGGATCCTGGCGCAGCACGCGGTCCACCTCGGCGAAGCTCCGCTCACGCTCCACCTCGACCTTGTCAAAGCCCGCGCGGTCCAGCCGCTCGCGCGCCTGCGCCAGCTGCAGGCCGGTAACGCGCGGCACGTCCACCTTCTCGGGACGGGTGAACGCGTAGGCCATCACGGCGATCAACGCAAGCACGAGCAGGCCCAGGCCCCAGTACAGCCAGCGGCTCGGGCGGTCGTGGTCACGCGGCTCGTCCGCCACGACCACCGGCACGGGCACCGGGGCCGCCGCGAGCGCTGTGTCGCCGCCGCCGTTGCGCTGTGCCTCCACGTACGGGCGGCACGCCTCCAGCGCCGCGGCGAAGTCCTCGGCGCTCTGCCAGCGCGCGTCGGGATCCTTGGCCAGCGCACCCATCACCACGTTCTCGAGGTTGGGCTCGATCTGCACGCCGTCGGAGGACATCGGCGGCGGGGTCTCGGAGATGTGCTTGAGCGCGATCGACACGGCGCTGTCGCCGCCGAAGGGCAGCCGGCCGGTGAGCAGCTCGTAGAGGATCACGCCGATCGAGTAGACGTCGGAAGCGGCGGTGACGGGATGGCCCTGGGCCTGCTCGGGCGACAGATACTGGGCGGTGCCCATGATCGAGCCGGTCTCGGTCATCTCCGACGCACCCGCGCGGGCGATGCCGAAGTCGGTGACCTTCGCCGTTCCCTCCTCGTCGAGGATCACGTTGTGCGGCTTGAAGTCGCGGTGGATCACGCCGTGTCGGTGGGCGAAGCCGGCGGCGCTGAGGATCTGGACGCCGTACTCGATCGTGCGCATCTGGTCCAGCGGCGCCTCCGCCTCCACGACCTCCTTGAGCGAGCGCCCCTTCAGGTGCTCCATCGCGATGTAGTAGGTGCCCTCGTGCTCGCCGCGGTCGTAGACGCCGACCACGTTGGGGTGCTGCAGGCCCGCCGCCGAGCGGGCCTCGCGGCGGAAGCGCTCCACGAACTCGGCGTCCTGGGCGAAGCGGCGGTGCAGCACCTTTAGCGCGATCTCCCGCCCCAGATGGGTGTCCTCTGCGCGGTAGACGTCGGCCATGCCGCCCGAGCCGATGCGGTCGAGGATGCGGTAGCGGCCGTGGACCATTGCGTTCGTTGCGACCTCGGTCACTGCAACAGCTCCTGAAGCACCTGCTTGGCGATCGGCGCGGCCTCGGTGCCGCCCTGGCCCTGCGTGCGCTCGATCGTCACCGCGACCGCCATCCGCGGGTTCTGCACCGGTGCAAAGCCGATGAACCACGCCTGGTTGGAGGTGGCGTTGTCCACCTCCGCCGTGCCGGTCTTGCCAGCCACGTCGATTCCCTCCAGGGCGGCGGCGGTGCCCGTTCCCTCGTTCACGACGTTGCTCATCATGCCCGCGAGCTGCTCGGCGGTCTCACGCTTCATCACCTGGCTCTGCTCCACGGGCTGCAGCCGCTCGTCCACGCGACCGTCCTTGCCGACGATCCGCTCGGTCAGGCGCGGGCGCATCAGCTCGCCGCCATTGCCCACCGCGCAGGCCACCAGAGCCATCTGCAGCGGGCTCACCAGGGTCGTGCCCTCCTCGCCGCCCTGGCCGATCGCCACGCGGCCGATGTCGAACCCGCCGGTGTCGTCCACGAGGTCCCCCTTGGCGTTGCGCACGCCGCTGGCCAGCATCTGGCCATCGGGGTAGTCGAGCTCGGGGTCGCGGTTGAAGCCGAACCGGTTCATGTACTCGAGCAGGGTCTTCGGACCGATCTGCTCGCCCACCTGGGCCCAGACGGTGTTGACGGAGTTCGTTAGCGCCTCGGTGAGCGTGATCGGCCCGAAGTTCGCGCCGCCCGAGTTGGCCAGCGGGGCGCCGCTGATCGTGCGCGGCGACGAGCCGTCCACCACCGAGTCCGGGGTGAACTTGCCGGAGTCCAGCGCGGCAGCGGCGGTGACGACCTTGAACGTGGACCCCGGCGGATAGCTGGACTGGGTGGCGCGGTTGAACAGCGGCTGGGCCTCGTCGCTGGCGAGGGGGCCGAACCGGTCCGGGATCTGGTTCGGGTCGTACTCGGGGAGGCTCACCATCACCTTCACCCTCCCGGTCTGCGGCTCGATGGCTACGACCGAGCCGGTCTGCCCGCCGAGCGCCTGCGCGGCGGTCTTCTGCGCGGAGGTGTCCAGGGTGCTGATCACGTCGCTTCCCTCGCGCTCCTCGGACTGCAGCTCCGAGAAGATCGTGCCGAACTCGTTCTCCTCGCCCACGAGCGCGTCGTTGCGCGACTGCTCGATGCCCGCGCTGCCTCGCTGAATGAAGGAGTAGCCCACCGCGTGCGCGAACAGGCCCGCCTCCGGATAGGTGCGCGTGAACACACGCTCCTCGCCCCGTCCCCGCGGCAGGCTCCGCGCCACCACGGTGCCGTCGGCGGTCTTGATCAGCCCGCGGGGGATCTGCTGCTGGGCGATCAGCTCACGCTTGTTGGCCTGGCCGCGGCGGTCGTTGGGGTCCTTGAGGGCGTCGGCCTCGAACACCGTCCAGCGCGAGGTGAAGGCGATCAGCGTGGCGAACAGGATCATCGACAGGCCGAAGAGCTGCACGATCTGCCGGTTCAAACCAGCCCTCCCTGCACCGAGCCGCGGTCCTTGCGCGCGTGGTCGGAAACGATCAGGAGCAGGGCCAGGAGCATCATGTTGGCGACGATCGAACTGCCGCCATAGGACACAAACGGCAGCGTCACGCCGGTGAGGGGGATGGTCTTGGTCACGCCGCCGACGATCACGAACACCTGGAGGGCGAGCACGGCCGTGAGCCCGGCGGCGAGCAGCTTGGAGAAGCCGTCGCCGGCCACGAGCGCGGTCTTGAAGCCCCGCGCCGCGAACATCAGGTAGACGAGGATCAGCCCGGTCGCGCCGAACAGGCCCAGCTCGTCGGTGATCACGGCATAGATGAGGTCCGTGTGCGCAGCGGGCAGCAGCGGGCCTCCACCGGGGATCTGCAGCAACGCCTGGCCGAAGCCCTGGCCGAACAGCCCGCCGTCGGCCTGCGCGTAGAGCGATTGGGCGATCTGGTAGCCCTCGTCCTGCACCACCCGGGGCGCGAACGGGTCGAGCCAGACGTCCACGCGCTCCTTCACGTGGCTCACGCTGTTGGCGAAGAACGTGGCGCCCCCGAGGAACATCGTGGCTCCCACGCCGACGAGCGACAGGCGCCCGGTGGCCACGTAGAGCAGCGCCAGGAAGCCCCCGAAGAACATCAACGAGCTGCCCAGGTCGCGGATGAACAGCAGCATCAGCATTGCCAACCCCCAGACCAGCAGCAGGGGGCCGAAGTGCTTGACCGACGGGCGCTCGCGCAGCACCGCCACCAGCGACGCCGTGAACACCGCCAGCAGCACCGTGCCCGCGGTGCCCAGGCCGAGCACCAGCACCACCAGCACCACCAGTACCGCCGGGATCGCGAACAGCAGCGCCTGCTGGCCGGCGCTCCTCGGGGTGGAGCGCGACTGCACGAGCACGTCCCCCGTGTCGCGGAGGTAGCTCGCCAGGAAAACGATGATCGCGATCTTGGCGAACTCCGCCGGCTGGAAGGAGATCGGGCCGAGCTTCACGCCGAGGTAGGCGCCGTTGACCGGCGCGCCGATGCCCGGCAGTCGAGGCATCACCAGCAGCGCGATCCCCAGCGACGCGATCGTGTAGCGATAGCGCTCCAGCGCGTGGTGGTCGCGCAGGAAGACGACCGTGGCGCAGAACACCACCAGCCCGACCACGAACCACTGGGCCTGCTCGCGCGCGAGCTCCGCGTTGATCCGGTAGATCATCACCAGGCCGAACGCGGCCAGCAGGGCCGCCAGCGGGTACAGGTAGGGGTCGGCGTCCGGTAGGCGCGCGCGGATGAAGAAGTGCCCGGCCAGGCACAGCCCGAGGAACACCAGGCCGTAGCTGAGGGTGGCGTCGGAGACCTCCTGCGCGCGCGTGGTGAGCACGGCGGCGAAGCCTGCGCTCACCAGCAGCGACACCGGGATCAGCCCCATCAGCTCGCGGCTGCGCGCGCTCACCGGCTTGACCCGGTGTCCAGCGTGCCGCCCTCGAGCTGGCGCACGAGGTCCAGGCCGTCCGCGCGGCTGCGCCACTCGTGGTCGAGGATGCGCCCCCGCCGCGCGGCCGGGATGGTGCGCGCCGGCACGCTGCTGGTGGCCTCTGCGGAGTAGAGCTCGAGGCCGAGCGGGCCCTCGTAGGGCACGCCGCGGTAGAGAGTGACCAGTCCGTCGTCGTTGGTGCCCAGGAAGTACACCTGGCTTGCGCCGAGCCACAGGCCCACGCCCACGACCGTGAGCACCGCGGCCACCACGAGGCCGGCGATCGCGCGGCGGCGGCCGCGGCGCAGCGCCTTCCCGGCCGCCGGCCTGCCGGTGGGAGGCGGAACCGGTGCCCTGCGCTGCCCGGTGGCCGCGGTTTCCTGCCTGTGCCCGCTTGTGGCGTGCCCGTGTCCTCTTGTGGGCTGCTCGGCCACCGCGCTCTGAACGTCCTCCGCGGAGAGGCCCTGGTGGATCGTGTCGCTTCCGGACGGGGTGTCCTGCCTGTCCTCCCTTGCGGAGGGGTCGTCGGCGGGCGCGGACCGGTCGTCGTCCACCCGGAACAGCACAACGGTGATGTTGTCCTTGCCGCCGCTCTGGTTGGCGGCTCTCACCAGGGCGTCGGCGGCCGAGGGCAGGTCGCCGGAGCCGCGCAGCAGCGACCGCACCTCGTCGTCGGAGATCATGCCGGTGAGGCCGTCGGAGCAGATCAGATAGACGTCGCCCGGGCGCGCCGCATGCGTGTGCGCGTCCACCTCCACTTCGCGCTCGGGGCCCAGCGCGCGCGTGATGATCGAGCGCTGCGGATGGTGCTCCGCCGCGCCCGGCGCGATCTGTCCGCTGCGTTCGAGCTCGGCGACCAGCGAGTGGTCGTGGGTGAGCTGCTCGAGCTTGCCCTCGCGCAGCCGGTAGGCGCGGCTGTCGCCCACGTGGCCCACGCTCACCCCGTCGCCCTCGAGCATCGCCGCGGTGAGGGTGGTGCCCATGCCCCTGCGCGACGCGTCGCTCTGGGCCAGCTCGAAGATGCGCCGGTTGGCCTCCTGCACCAGGCTCGTGAGCTGCTCCTCGGGCGTGCCGTCCGGCGGGCTGATCGTCTCGAACACCTCGGCGGCGGTCCGCGAGGCCACCTCGCCGGCCTGCGCGCCGCCCATGCCGTCGGCCACCGCGAACACGGGCCGGAGGAGCGCAGGCCGATCGTCGATCGGCCGAGCACCGCTCGGACTGATCTCTGCCACCACGTAGCTGTCCTCGTTGGCGTCGCGCTGCCGGCCCACGTCGGTGAGCGCCGCCTGCTCCACCACTCGCAGACTCATCCCACTACTCCTGGTAGCGGTACTCGCTGTCGCCGATCTTGATCACGTCCGCCACCTTCAGGCGCTCGGTGCCCCGCACCTGCCGCCCGTTCAGATAGGTGCCGTTCGTGGAACCCATGTCCTCCAGCTGCATGAAGTCGTCCCCCGCGTATATGCGGGCGTGGGCAGACGAGGCGAAGGGATCGTCGATCGGGATCTCGGCGTGGTCGGAGCGCCCCATGGTGGCGCCGTCGGTGATGTCGAACACCGTGCCCGGCTCGAAGCCCAGCGCGGCGATCACCTCGAGCCGCGGCTGCACGTTCGCCATCAGCCCGCCGCCGGACTCCGCCCCGCCGCGCCGGGAGCCGCCCGGCGCCTCGACCGGCTCTGAGGACACCGCGGACTCCCCCGCCGTGCGGGTGAGATCGCGCAGGGCGCTGCGCGAGATCCACAGCAGGAACAGGTACAGCACGATCAGAAAGCCGAACTTCAGCGCGACCGCAAGCGGGTCGTCGGCCATCAGCGACCACCCCTCATTCGAGCTCGAAGTCCAGGTCGGTGACCCCCAGGGTGATCTGGTCCCCGTGAGAGAGCTCGGCCTGTTCCACCCGGCGGCGGTTCACCTTGATGCCGTTGGTGGAGCCGAGGTCCACGATCCGCCAGCTCCCGCCGCGGGCGCGCAGCTCGGCGTGCCGGCGCGACACGTTGGCGTCCTCCACCACGATGTCGCACTCGCGGCTGCGCCCCAGGGTCATGGTGTCGCCGCTGAGCACCGTGCGCCTACCCTGTCCGGCCATCACGGCGCGGGACGGCGCCGCGGGCTCCGGGTCCAGGCGCCGCGCGGAGCGGTCGGGCGAGTACACCATCGTGTGGCCGAAGTCGCCCTGTGAGGGCGCGGCCGAGCGGCCGGAGGGCTCCTCCTCGTCGCTGGTGAGCAGCTGGGCCTGGATGCCGAACTCGCCAAGGCTCAGGCGCTCGTCGGTCATGAACTCCACGGCCGGGCGGCTGGTGAGCGCCAGGCCCTCCGCGCGCGCGTGCTCGAGCAGGTAGTCCGACAGCTCCTTGCGCAGCGCGGGCTCGTACGACTCGAAGTGTCCGCGGTCCTGCGAGGAGAGAAACACGCGGTAGTGGTTGGGCACGTACGTGCGCGAGACCGAGGCCCGCTTGGACTCCTCCATCTCCCTGGCCAGCTTGCGCGCCAGCTCCACCGGCTCCACGCGCGACTTGAACGCGCGGCTGAACGCGCCTTCGACCAGGCCGCCGAGCTTCGCCTCGAGGTTTCTCAGAACGCTCATGGGAGGAGGGTCAGGGTAGTGCGGGCTCGCCCGGTCCGTACCTCGCGGGGGGAGCCAGGAGGGTCACGGTGACGGCCACCAGCCCGCCCAGCACCGCGCCGGCCACCGCGCCCCGCGCCTGCGACAGCTCCGTGGCGGGCGCCAGCAGGTCGCCGAGGGCCGACTGGACGAGCACCAGTGCCACCACCCAGACGGCCGTCGCCGCCACGTCCACGACGGCCCACCGGCCCCTCAGGACCACCGCGAGCAGCAGCGCGAACGTTGCCCACACCAGCCCGGGCGCGAGCGCCGGGGAGGACAGCAGCGGCCACAGAGCATCGCGGGCGGCCTCCGGCGCCGAGCCCTCCCAGGCCGAGCGCGCCGCCGTGCCGTCGGTCGTGCCGAACAGCAGCTCGCGGCCGGTCACGATCTCGGCCACGGCCAGCCAGGAAAAGCCCGCTGCCGCGAGGCCCGCACGGCGCCACGCCGTCGACGCGAGTCCGGCAACGGCCACGAACAGCGGCGCCAGGGCGATCGTCCCCAGCAGGGGTGCCAGCGCCGGCAGCGACCACAGCAGCCCCGACCGCGGAAGCAGCAGGGGCACGATCACGAGCGCCGCCGCCAGCACCACGGCGGTCCCCGGCCGGCCCGCCCCGGGGGTGGCCAGCCACAGGCACACGCCGGCCGCGGCCGCCAGCCAGCCCAGGCGCGGCAGCATCGCCACCGCCACCGCGGTGCCGAGCGCCGCTGCCGCAGGGGAGAAGGGGGGCGTGGGTCCGAGCGATTCGAGCGCGGCGAGCACCAGCACGCCCGCCCCCGCGCCCGCGAGCACCCGCGGCCCGAGGCGCGCCGCCAAGCCGGGCACGCGCTCGCCGCCGGGGTCTGCGGCCGGATCGGGGCGGTGCAGGAACGTGCGCAGGCGAGTTCGGGTCCGAACGGCCGTGATGCCGAAGCGCTCGAGCGTCTCGGGCTCCACCAGGCCGCCCTCGTCGGAGAGCTCGGACTCCACCTCCCTCAGCGCCTGGCGCAGCTCGCCGGGGGGCGGGCGGTACAGGGGATCGGGGTCGAGCGCCGCGTCCACCACCTCGCACAGCTCCGGCGGCAGGTCGCGGCGGCGCGAGCGAAGCGAGGGCAGCGGCTGGCCCACGCGGCGCGCGGTGGCCGCGGGGCTCTGGGCGCGGACGGGATTGGAGCCGGTCCAGGCCTCGTAGAGCACGAGCGCCAGCGAGTAGACGTCGCAGGCACCGGTCACGCCGTGGCCCTCGGCCTGCTCCGGGGCCATGTAGGCCAGCGTGCCCACCACGTCGCCGGTGGCCGTCACGCCGTCGCCGCTGGCCAGGTGGGCCACGCCGAAGTCCGTCAGCTTGGCGAAGCCCGCGCCCGCGGCGGGCTCGGCCAGGACCATCACGTTGGCGGGCTTTACGTCCCGGTGGATCACCCCGCGCGCGTGCGCGTGCTCCAGTGCCTCGCACAGCGCCTGTCCGATCCGGGCCACGTCGCGGTCGGACATCACCCCCTCATGGGCCAGGTCCTCCACCGTGGCGCCGTTCACGAGCTCGGACACCAGGTAGGTGTCGTGGTCGTCGGAGCCCAGCTCGTACAGGGCCACGATCCCCGGGTGGTTGAGCCGTGCGGCCGCCAGCGCCTCGCGGCCCGCACGCCCGGGCTCTCGCTGCTCGCGCGGCACCACCTTCACGGCCACATCGCGCTCGAGCTTTATGTCGTGGCCGCGCCACACCACGCCGAAGCCGCCTGCGCCCAGGCGCTCCTCCAGCCGGTAGCGCCCCAGCACGAGCTTCCCGCCGCCCCGGGAAGGATCTGGCAGGGATGCCGGATCCTTCGACTCCGTTTCCGCGGGCAGGCGACGCGTGTGGGCCGCGCTGTGGGAGGGTGCTGTTGCTCGAGTCCTGTTCATCTGGCTTGTGGTTCGGCCCTGTGGACGCCGACCCTGCCGCCGGCTGCAGCGTGAACAGGGATGACAACCGACGGAGAGGTCATACTCCACCACTGGCCGAGGAGCGATTCTGTCCTTTTTCGACGAACCGGATCAGCCAAGCAACCGCACCCGCCCTGGGCGCAAGCCTCCGGCGGGGCCGTCGACCGACCGGCAGACCCTCATGGTACGACGGTCGATCGCCGGTGGCGCGACGCTGATCGCCCTCGTCCTGGTCCTGTTTCTGCTCCGGGGCTGCCTGGACTCCCGTAAGGAGCAGTCCTTCCGCGACTACACCCGCGAGGTGGCCGCGCTCACCAGCGAGTCCGACGACCAGAGCGCCGGGGTGTTCCGCCTGCTCACCGAGCCGGGCGACGCCGGCGACGTGGAGATCGAGACTCAGCTCAACGCCTTCGCCAGCAACGCCGACCAGCTGCTCGAGCGGGCCCGCGACACCGAGCACCCCGACGAGCTGGCCGGCGCCAACGACTCTCTGGTCCAGACGCTCGAGTTCCGCCGCGACGGTGTGCGGCAGATCGCCCGCCTGCTCCCGGGCGCCATCGCCTCGCAACAGGCCCGCCGGCAGGGCACCGAGCAGATCGCGGCGGCCATGCAGAACTTCCTCGCCAGCGACGTGATCTTCTCGACGCGCGTCGAGCCGCGGCTCCAGGCCGGGCTGAAGGAGCAGCAGCTCGACGGCGAGGTCACTGTACGCAAGAGCGCCTACCTCCCGGACACGGGCTGGCTGGACCCGGCCACGGTGGCCGACCGCGTGAGCGCCCTCGGCGGCAGCGGCGGGGGCAACGGAGGAACCGCGCCTGGGCTGCACGGCAACGGCCTCGGCACCGTCACGCTCGGCGGCGTCACGCTCACGCCCGACAGCTCAGCCAGCGTGCCTCTCTCCGGCGACCTGGCGTTCGGGGTCCAGGTGCTCAACCAGGGCGAGAACACCGAGACCGACGTCGAGGTGAACGTGACCGTGGGCTCTGGCGGCGACGCCACGGACCTCAACGAGGTGCTGCCCGAGATCGCCGCCGGGGAGACCGCCACGGTGGAGATCCCCTTCGACGCCAAGCCTCCCACCGGCCAGAACGTGCCGATCACGGTGGAGATCGCGGCGGTGCCGGGGGAGGAGATGACCGACAACAACACCGGCGAGTTCTCGGTCATCTTCACGCGCTGATGAGGCAGATCGTGCGCAGCCGGCCGAGCCGGCTGCTTCGCCCACGGCGGCGGTAGCCTGACTTCGATGGACGAACTGAGCTCTCCGGAGGGGATCGTCGCGGTGGCCGCGGCGGGGCTGGCGCTCGTCGCGCTCCTGCTCGCGGGCTCGCTGTTCGTGAAGCTGCGCCGGCTGCGTCACGCCCAGCGCGCCGTGCTCGGCGAGGCGGGCCAGCGCGACCTCGTGGCCCACGCCTCGCGCCTGGAGCAGGGCTTTCTCGAGCTGCGCGAGTGGGTGGAGGAGACCGCCACGGCGATCGAGTCGCGCATGGCGCAGGCCGAGGGTCGTATCGACGGCTGCGTGACCTACCGCTCGGTGGTCCGCTATGACGCCTATGGGGAGATGTCGGGCCAGCAGTCGAGCTCGATCGCGCTGCTCGACGCCACCCACTCCGGCCTGGTGCTGTCCTCCATCCTCCACCGGGAGAACGCCCGCGTGTACGTGAAGCAGGTGACCGCCGGAGCCTCGGAGCAGCAGCTCTCGCCCGAGGAGGAGGAGGCCATCGCGGCCGCCCTCTCGGCCCAGCAGGGCGCGGCGGCGGGCGCCTGACCCCGCCGTGGCCGCGGCGCGCCTGACCGTCGCGTTCCTCGGGCCCGCCGGCACCTACACCGAGGAGGCGTTGCTCGCGTCGTCCGGGGGCGAGGTGGCCCTCGAGCCCCGGGGCACCGTGTACGAGACGGTGATGGCCGTTCAGGAGGGCGAGGCCGACCGTGCGGTGGTGCCGATCGAGAACTCGCTCGAGGGCGGGGTGGCCGCCACGCTCGACGCGCTCGCGGGCGAGGCCGATGGCGTGCGCATCTGCGCCGAGGTGATCCATCCGATCCGCCACTACCTGATGGCCGCACGCGAGCTGGAGCTGGACGAGGTCGAGCGCGTGCTCTCCCATCCCCAGGCCACCGCCCAGTGCGCCCGCTTCCTCGAAGAGCGCCTTCCCCGCGCCGAGCGCATCGCGGCCACCTCCACCGCCGAGGCCGTGCGCCGTGTGTGCGAGGGGGACGAGCCCTGGGCCGCCCTCGGCTCGCGGCTGGCGGCCGACCTCTACGGCGCGCACGTGCTGGCCGGGGGCGTGGAGGACCGCGCCGACAACCTCACCCGCTTCGTGTGGCTGGCCCGCGCCGGCGACGCACCCGAGGCGCACGGCGAAGGGAGCAAGACGTCCATCGTGTTCTGGGGCTTCAACGATGAGTCGCCGGGCGCTCTGGTGTCCGTCCTGCGCGAGCTGTCGGACCGCCAGATCAACCTCACCCGGATCGAGTCCCGCCCGCGGCGGGTGCGGCTGGGCCACTACATGTTCTTCGCCGACCTCGACGGGCACGATCAGGGACTCGTGGACGAGGCCCTCCAGGCGCTTGGGGAGCGCGTGGTGACGCTGCGCGTACTGGGCTCCTACGCTGCCGCCGAGCCACGGGAACCCTGACGACCAGACGGGGCCGGCGGCTACACTGGCGCGACCGTGGCGGTCACTTCGCAGGCACCACCGGTCGAGGAGGGCTCGGAGCTCGAGCCTGCTCCAGTGGGCGCGCTGCCGGGGCGTCGGCCCGGCAGGCGCGCAACGTCATCCGGCCGCGTGCTCGTGCTCAACGCGTCCTATGAGCCGATCAATGTCTGCACCGTGCGCCGCGCCACCGTGCTCGTGCTCAAGGACCGCGCCGAGATCCTCGAGCGCAGCGAGTGGGCGCTGCGCGCCGAAACGCTCACGCTGGACCGGCCGATAGTCATCCGCCTCAAGCTCTACGTGCGCATCCCGCGCGACGCCCACCGCCGCAAGATCACCCGCCGGGCGGTGTTCGCCCGCGACCGTTGGACGTGCCAGTACTGCGGCAGGGAGCGCGGCAACCTCACCGTGGACCACGTGATCCCCCGCTCCAAGGGAGGCGGGTCGGGCTGGGACAACATCGTCACCTGCTGCGCGCCGTGCAACCGCCGCAAGGGCGACCGCCTGCCGCGGCAGGCCAACATGGTGCCGCGCCACAGACCGAAGGCACCCGGCGCGACCGTGTTCATCCACGTCGCGGCGCCGGTGATCCCGTCGGCGTGGGAGCAGTACCTGGCCTGACCATGGAGCGCCCGGCAACCCCCACGACCCCGGAGGTGCCGCCGCCCGAGGCCACGGAGGAGCGGCCCGTCACGCGCGACGACCTGCGCGCGCTGCGCCGGTGGATCCTCGTGGCGGGCGTCTGGGCCGTGGCGGCCACCGCCGTGGCGCTCATCGCCCTGCTCGACACCTCCGGTGACGACGCCGAGCGCACCGCCGCGGGAGCTGTGGACTCCGCCACCGAGGTGCGGGAAGCTCAGGGCAGGTTGGACAAGCGACTCGACGAGCTCGATGCTCGGCTCGGCGACCTCCCCCAGGCCGACGACGTGTCCAACCTCCAGACGCGGCTGTCGAAGATCGAGGACGACTCCAAGAAGGCGTCGGGCGACGCCGGTGACGCAGAGGACAAGCTCGCCGCGCTCGAGGACCGCGTGAAGGCGCTTGAGAACAAGCCCGCCGACTCGGGCGGGACCGGCGCCGGCGGCGATCAGCCGTAGGGCCACCAGCGTCTTTACCGGCGTCTGAAAGACGAGGGGCGCCCCCTGTGGGACGCCCCTCGCTGCATCGTTGGCTGGACCTGATCGGGGTGCTTCCTCGGGCTTAGACCCAACCCGGGCCGGAGGGACTACTCCCGGCCTGCACTCCCGACGGTGCCTCGGTTGGACTCCGCTAAACGGGGTCCAGTGAGTTACCGGTCTAGCGGCCGGACACCTCCAGAGTCCCGTAATGACTGTGATTCAAGCTAGGACCACCTCCTTTCCCTGGTCCGGGAATTGAAGCAGACCGGGCGGCCCTACTCGTCCGGGTCATCCTCCTCGGGCGACTCGACTTCGGACGGGTCGATGTCGACTCCGCCGATCGGCTCCGCGGGCGTCTCCTCGATGGTCTCGGCAGGCAACTCGTCGATGGGCTGCACCTCGTCGATCTGGTCCTGGGCCACAGCCGAGGTGTCGGCCTCGTCCTCCATCACCAGTGCCACCGCGCTCACAATGTCATCGTCGCGGAGATTCATAAGGCGCACGCCCTGGGCGGGCCGGCCCTGGCGGGAGATGCCCTTCGCTCCGGTGCGCTGGACCATCCCCTCCTTCGAGATGAAGACGAGGTCCTGGTGCTCGCGCACGATCAGCGCGCCGGCCACCCCGCCCTTCTTCTCGGTGAGCTTGATCGTCTTCACGCCCATGGCGCCGCGGCCCTTGACCGGGTACTCGGAGATGGCGCTGCGCTTGCCGTAGCCGTTCTCGGTCACGACCAGCAGATCGGTGTCGTCGCGCGCGATGTCCATCGCGAGCACGCAGTTGTCGCCCCGCGAAACGTTCATCCCGCGCACACCGCCCGTGTCACGCCCCATCGGGCGGGCATTCTGCTCTGAGAAGCGCGCCGCCTGTCCCGAGCGGGACACCATGATGATGTCGTCCTCGCCTCCGGTCCGGCGGACAGCGACCAACTCGTCGTCGTCGCGGATCTTGATGGCGATGATGCCGTCGGCCTTGATCGGCGTGTTGTAGTCGAGGAACTCGGTCTTCTTGACCTGGCCCTTGCGGGTGGCGAACACAAGGTACTTGCCCTCGGTGAAGTCGCGCGTGGAGAGCACCGCGCGCACGAACTCGCCGTCGCGCAGCGGCAGCACGTTCACGAGCGCTCGCCCCTTCGCTGTGCGCGAGGCCTCGGGCAGCTCGTAGACCTTCTGGCGGTAGATCTTGCCCCGGTTGGTGAAGAACAGGAGGTAGTCGTGCGTCGAGCACACGAAGAGGTGCTCGATGTAGTCCTCGTCCTTCATGTCCATACCGGTCACGCCCACGCCGCCGCGCTTCTGCTTGCGGTAGGTGGCCAGCGGCAGCGACTTGATGTAGCCCGAGCGTGTGATCGCGATGACCATCTGCTGGTCGGCGATCAGGTCCTCGATGTCGATGTCGTCCTCGGAGTGGGTGATCTCCGTGCGCCGCTCGTCGCCGTAGGCGTGCTTGATCTCGGCGAGCTCCTCCTTGATCAGGCCGCGCACACGCTGCTCGTCGCCAAGGATCTCGCGCAGCTCTGCGATCCGCTCGACGACCTCCTTGTGCTCCTGCTCGATCTTCCCGGCCTCCATCTCGGTGAGCCGCTGGAGCCGGAGGTCGAGAATCGCCTGGGCCTGGATCCGCGAGAGGTCGAACTTCTCCATCAGCCCGTCGCGCGCGGCGTCGGGGTCGCTCGAGCCGCGAATCAGCTCGATCACCGCGTCGATGTCGGCGATCGCGATGAGCAGGCCCTCGAGGATGTGGCGGCGTGCCTCGCGCTCGCGCAGCTCGTACTTGGTGCGCCGCACCACGACCTCGACCTGGTGGTGCACGTACTCGCGGATCACCTCGCGCAGCGACAGCGTCTTGGGCACGCCGTCCACCAGCGCCACGGTGTTCACGCCGAAGGTGGTCTGCAGCGGCGAGTGCTTGTAGAGGTTGTTGAGCACGACCTTCGGGATCGCGTCGCGCTTGAGCTCGATCACCAGGCGGATGCCGGACTTGTCCGACTCGTCGCGCAGGTCGGAGATCTGCGGCAACTTGCCGTTCTGCACCTGCTCAGCGAGCTTCTTGATCAGCCCTGAGCCGTCGTTACGCCCGTCGCCCTTGGTGACCTGGTAGGGCATCTCGGTGACCACGATGGCCTCCTTGCCCTGGCGTAGCGGCTCGATGTGCGCGCGGCCGCGGACCACCAGGCGGCCGCGGCCAGTCTCGTAGGCGTCCTTGATCCCCTGATAGCCCACGATGATCCCGCCCGTCGGGAAGTCCGGGCCCTTCACGTACCGCATCAGCTCGGCCACGCCGAGCGACGGGTCGTCGATGAAAGCGGTGACGGCGTCGATCGTCTCGCCGAGGTTGTGCGGCGGGATGTTGGTGGCCATGCCGACGGCGATGCCGGCCGAGCCGTTGACGAGCAGGTTCGGGAACCGCGACGGCAGGATGCTGGGCTCGAGCCGCGTGTCGTCGTAGTTGGGGACGAAATCGACGGTGTCCTCGCCGATCCCCCGCAGCATCTCGGTGGCCAGCCGCGACAGCCGGGCCTCGGTGTTGTGGCTGACGAATCCGTTGGTCAGGAACGAGTGGTCGTCGCTGTCGACCCGCAGCGAGTAGACCGGCTGAACGCCCGCCTCCGTGACGGACTCGACCGCGGCGTAGAAGTAGTCCCCGGTCACGAGCGGTGCGACCACGTCCTTGACCTCGCCCGAGGAGATCCGCTCGAGGATCGCGGTGCCGCCCTGCTCCCAGCGCTCGATCCTGTCGACGTTGTGCCGGCGCAGCCAGTCGCGCTCGGTCCACCGACCGCCTGTCTCGCCGCGGATGTACTCCGCCAGGAAAGGAACGTGGTCGTGGCTGAGCGCGCGGCTCGTTTGAGCACGGGCCATTGCCACACGGTCGCCGGGCTTGATCTCCTCCAGCAGCTTCCACAGGAGCATCGGCACCCCGGCTACGTCGACAAGGCACAGGAGCGGGTGATTGTGGGTGCCGGTCAGCTCGTGGCCCTGTGAAGTCCTAAGCCTGAGCGTCGGGTGCTCGCCCGAGTGAAACAGCTTGGAGGCGGACACCGGTCGGCCGAGGCGGTCGAGGACCTCCAGATCGATGTCTGTGTCCGATTCGGGAGCGGCGCCGGGCGCGAGCGAATCCATGCGCACCGTGCCGGCGGTGGTGGCCACCCGCGTGTCCCCCGCGACGCAGTAACGCATGGCGGCGGCCGGATCGCTGTCGATCGAGCCGAAGTTGCCCTGACCGTCCACCAGCGGCTCGCGCATGGCGAAGCCCTGCGCCATGCGCACCAGTGCGTCGTAGATCGCCGAGTCGCCGTGCGGGTGGAAGTTGCCCATCACGCCGCCCACGACGTTCGCGCACTTGCGGTAGGGGCGGTTGGGCTGCAGGCCCGACTCGTGCATCGAGTAGAGCACTCGCCTGTGCACCGGCTTGAGGCCGTCGCGCACATCGGGCAGCGCCCGGCCCACGATCACGCTCATCGCGTAGTCGAGGTACGACGAGCGCATCTCCTCCTCGAGCCCGCGGGGCTCGATGTGTCCGCCGGAAAGCGTCTCCACGCCGGCCATCAGCGAGTCACCTCGTCATCGATCTCGCGATCTCCTTGCGAAAAGCGAGTCTGCCTAGGAAGCAGGGAGCGAAGCGTGCTCTGCACGCGAGCGACCGATGACGACGGCAGGCGAAGCTTTGCAGCCAGGAGATCAGACATCGAGGTTCGTGACGTCTCTGGCGTATGTCTCGATGAACTCGCGCCGGGGCTCCACGCGGTCGCCCATGAGCATCGAGAAGATCTGGTCCGCGCCCGCCGCGTCGTCGATGGTGACCTGCTGCAGCGTGCGCCGCTGTGCGTCCATCGTGGTGTCGTACAGCTGGTCGGGGTTCATCTCGCCCAGCCCCTTGAATCGCTGCAGCGGCACGCCCTCGCGGGCCACCTCGAGCACCTTGCGCCGCAGCTCCTCGAAGGACAGCGCGGTCTCCTCCTTCTTGGCCAGCCGCACATCGAACGGAGGCGTGCCGGCCAGCTGCTCGAGCTCGTTGTGCACGCGCACGAAGTTGCGGTACTCCGAGCGCTCGAACATCTCGCGCTGCAGGCGGTGGGTGGAGGCCGAGCCGGTGCGGCGTTCGACCACCCGCACCACCAGCTCGCCGGGGTCATGGGAAACGAGCTCGGTCTCGTAGGGCTCGCCCTCGGGCGCCGGCTTCTCCAGCAGCCCGATCGCGGCCTCCGCGTCGTCGACACCCTCGTCCAGGATCTGCGACTCCTCGAGGAAGGTGATCGTCTCGTGGCCGAAGTCGGCGCGCAGCGCCGCGGCCCAGCCCTCGTACTGCTTGAGCAGCCGGCCGTACTTCTGCCACCGCGCGTGGGTGAGCTTGAACTCGGCGCCGCCGCGGGCGGTGATCTCCATCTTCTCGAGCTTGTCGCGCAGCAGCACCTCCTCGAGCTCGGACTCCTTCTCGATGTAGAGCTCCTGACTGCCGTTCTTGATCCGGTACAGCGGCGCCTTGGCCAGGTAGACGTAGCCGGCCTCGATCAGCTCGGGCATCTCGCGGAACAGGAACGTGAGCACCAGCGTGCGGATGTGGGCGCCGTCCACGTCGGCGTCGCACATGACGATCACCTTGTGGTAGCGGGCCTTCTCGATGTCGAACTCCTCGCGGATTCCGGTGCCCACCGCGGTGATGAGGGCCTGGATCTCGTTGTTGCCCAGCACCTTGTCGATGCGGTTCTTCTCGACGTTGATGATCTTGCCGCGCAGCGGCAGGATCGCCTGGGTGTTGCGGTCGCGGCCCTGCTTGGCCGAGCCGCCGGCGGAGTCGCCCTCGACCACGAACAGCTCGGCCAGCGCGGGATCGCGCACCGAGCAGTCGGCGAGCTTGCCGGGCAGCGTGGAGTTCTCCAGGGCCGACTTGCGGCGGGTGAGGTCGCGGGCCTTGCGCGCGGCCTCGCGGGCGCGCGCGGCCTGAACCGACTTCTGGATGATCCGGCGGGCCTCGCCGGGGTTCTCCTCGAGGAACTCGGCCAGCCCGCGGTTCACGGCCGCCTGCACGAAGCCCTCGACCGGCGGGTTGCCGAGCTTGGTCTTGGTCTGGCCCTCGAACTGCGGGTCAGCGATCTTCACGGAGATGATCGCCGTCAGGCCCTCGCGCGCATCCTCGCCGGAGAGGTTGGGGTCCTTCTCCTTGAGCTCGCCCTTCTGGCGCGCGTAGTTGTTGATGGTGCGCGTGAGCGCGGAGCGGAAGCCCGACAGGTGCGTGCCGCCCTCGTGCGTGTTGATGTTGTTGGCGAACGAGAGCAGCGACTCCTGGTAGGAGTTGTTCCACTGCATCGCCACCTCGACCTCGCCGCCGTCGCCCTGATCCGACAGGTAGACGACCTTCTTGTGCAACGGCTCTCGCGTGCCCTGGCCGTGGAGGTAATGCACGAAGTCGACGATGCCTCCGTCGTACTGGAAGCTCGTCTTGAAGCCCTCGCCGCGCTCGTCGGCGAAGTCGATCCGCAGCCCCTTCGTCAGGAAGGCCATCTCGCGGAAGCGCTGCTCGAGCGTCAGGCGCTCGTAGTCGATCGACTCGAAGATCTCGAGATCGGGCAGAAAGTCGATCCTCGTGCCGCGGCGGTCCGTGGGCTCGCCCTTCTTCAGCTCCGCGGTCGGGGCGCCGCGCACATAGGACTGGGTCCACTCGTGGCCGTCGCGCCACACGGTCAGGTGCAGCTGCTCGGACAGAGCGTTCACCACGGACACGCCGACGCCGTGCAGGCCGCCGGAGACCTTGTAGCCGCCACCCTCCCCGAACTTGGCGCCGGCGTGCAGCACCGTGAGCACGACCTCGGCGGCGGGGCGCTTCTCCTTCTCGTGCATATCGATCGGGATGCCGCGCCCGTTGTCGGTCACCGTGACCATGTTGTCGGGGTGGATGAAGATCTCGACGTGGTCGGCCTCGCCGGCCAGGGCCTCGTCGACGGAGTTGTCCATCACCTCGTAGATCAGGTGGTGCAGGCCGCGCACACCGGTCGAACCGATGTACATGCCGGGGCGCTTGCGCACCGCCTCGAGCCCTTCGAGGACGGTGATGTTCTCCGCGCCGTAGCTCGCAGACCCGTCCGCCTTGTTCGATTCCTTCGCCAAGCAGTGCCTTCCAGTCAGCCAAACATGAGAAGACCCCGGCCCGGGCTCTCGCCGCAACGGGTCGGGGCGCTTGAAATCCGACTGTTGATACTAGCAGGCTACCCCTGGCGCCGGACGCTCTGGAGAGCCAAAAAAGACCCGCAAATAGGCACAAAACACCCCGCCGAAGCGCAGTTTGGTTTCCCGGCGTTACGGGACGGCCGGACCGACCCGGAAGCGCAGCACCTTGAGGGGCGCCATACCCCCCTCCGCGAGGGCCCCGTTGAGGCGCTCCAGGAGGTCCGGAGCGAGCAGCTCCAGCTCCTGGGCCCACACGGCCGAGCGGCAGTTCAGCGTGAGCTTGCCGCCGTGTTCGGAGACCGGCGAGGCCTCCGCGGCGAGCGCCGGCCCGGCCACCTCGGGCCAGCATGCCTGCGCGCGCGCGAGCAGTCCGGCGGGCGCCGCGTGCCTGGCCGCGGCCTCCAGCGCGGCGTCGAACGGGCGGGGGCCCAAGCGCCTCACGCGGCCACCTTTCCGGCGCGCGAGGAAGGCATGAGCCGCCCGTCGGCCATGCAGAGGAGCTCCACGCCGTCCTCGCCCGCGCCGGGGACATGCTCTGCGTCGGTCGTCGTGACCACACCCTGTCCGCCGGCACGGAGCAGCTCCGAGAGCAACTCGCGGCGGGCGGAGTCCAGCTCGGACATCACGTCGTCGAGGAGCATCAGAGGCGGGCGGGCGCGCTCGGCCGCGAGGACGTCGCGTTCGGCGAACAGGAGGGCCAGGAGCGCCACCCGCTGCTGGCCCTGCGAGCCGTAGCTGCGCAGCGCCTGGCCGTCGTGCGCCAGACGCAGCTCGTCGCGGTGAGGGCCGTGGGCGGTGAACCCCCGCTGGAGGTCGGCCTCGCGCCGCTCGAGCAGTTCCGCGGCCAGCTCGCCTGCGTCACGCGCGGGAGAGCGGGGGCGATAGCTCAGCTCGGCGGGTCCCGGGAGGCCGAGCTCGCGCGCGAGCTCGGCGAAGCGGGGCGCCAGCAGCTCCGCCGCCTCGGCGCGGTCGGCCATCAGCTGGACGCCCTCCCCGGCCAGCTCGGCGTCCCACGAGGCGAGCGAGGAGCGCGTGGCCGCGCCCGAGCGCACGCGAGCGAGGAGCGCGTTGCGCTGGGCAAGCGCGCGCGAATAGGCGGTGCGCGTGGCCCGGCGGCCCGGCCACAGTGCGGCCACGAGGTCGTCCAGGTGGCCGCGGCGCCCGGACGGCGCGCCCTTCACCAGCGCCAGGCGGTCCGGCAGGAACACGCTCACCAGCGGACGCACCGGCGACGCGATCAGGTCCTCGGCGGGCGCGCCGTCGAGCTTCACCGTCTTGGAGTGACCGGGAGCGAGCCCGACCTCAATCAGGTGGTCGCCCTCCCCGTCCTCGGTCGCGAGGGTCACGCGCGCGACCGAGCTGCCGCGGCGCACGAGCTCGCGCTCGATGTTCGTACGCGGCGAGCGCGCGGTGGCGGCGAAGTAGATCCCCTCGAGCAGGTTGGTCTTGCCGGCGCCGTTGGGGCCGGCGATCACGGTCAGGCGAGAGCCGAGCCGGACCTCCGCTCGCTCGACGTTGCGGAAGTCCCTGAGCGTGACGGCCGTGGCGAGCACGGTAAGGGGGCTGCGCCCCCTTACATCCGGCTTCGCCGGAACATCCCCCATCTACTCGCTCAGACGTTCAGGCGGATCGGCATCACCAGGTAGATGAAGCCGCCGTCGTCTCCGGACTGGATCAGGCCCGGCCGCAGCGGGCTGATCAGCTTGAGCACCAGCTCGTCGGTCTCGGCGCTCTCCAGCCCATCGCGGAAGAACTCCGGGTTAAACCCGATCTCCAATGGTTCGCCCTTGAACGGAACGGGGAGCGACTCGCTCGCCTCACCGACGTCGGGAGTCTGCGCGGAGACCTCGAGCGCCCCCTCGGTGAACGCCAGCCGCAGCGGGGCGTTCTTCTGGGCCAGCAGGCTGATGCGCCTGACCACCTCCAGGATCTCGCCACGCTCGATGCGCAACTCGTGCTCGTAGGACTCCGGCAGCAGCTGCTGATAGTTCGGGAATCGACCCTCCACGAGCCGCGACGAGAGCACCGTGTCGCCGACGGCGAAGACCACCTGGTTCTCCAGCGCAGTGACACGGATCTCCTCCGCGCCGCTGGCGCCGGCGATCCGGCTCAGCTCCTGCAGGGTGCGCGCCGGGACGTTGGCCTCCAGCGAGCCCTGCAGCGCCGGCTCCAGGACGGTCTCCTTAACCGACAGGCGATAGGAGTCGGTGGCGACCATCCGCAAGTCGGCGCCGCTGGCGGTCACCAGCACGCCCGTGAGATGCGGGCGCGTCTCGTCACGCGAGGCCGAGCGAGCCACCCGGCCGATGGTCTCGATGAAAGCGGCGGCCGGCACTGCGATCGCAGCAGATGGATCCGGCTCCGGGAGCTTGGGGAAGTCGTCGAGCGGGAGGGTGCGCAGGTGGAACTTGGCCGATCCGGAGATCACCTCCACGTCCTGTGAACTGGAGCGGTACTCGAGTGAGAGGGAATCCTTGGGGAGCGAACGGGCGACGTCGAGCAGCAGGCGGCCGGGGATCACGACGGCGCCCTCGCTGACAACGTCGGCATCGAGCGTGGCGCGGATGCCGAGATCGGTGTCGGTCGCCTGTAGCTCCACCTTTCCGTCCTGAAACCGCAGCTGGACGCCCGCAAGCGTCTGGATCGCGCTACGCGTGGACACACCCCTGGCGACGACCGAGAGTTGCGACAGAAACGTTTCCCGTGAAACAGTCAGCTTCAACGAATCAAGTCCGTTCTTTTCAGAGGAAGTAGGGGTTGTGGGTAGGTGGACAGGGCGCTGACAGGCGATTGCAGAGCGGTGGAAGGCTCCACAGGCAGACCGCGCCGCCTGGGGATTCTTGCAGCAGCAGCGGAGGTCACGGGGCTGAGACCAGCTGCCGGCGCAGGCTGTCCACAGTGGTTGCGAGCTGTGGGTCGCGCTTTACGTCGCGCGTGACGCTGCGGACGGCGTGGAGGACGGTGGTGTGATCGCGGCCCCCGAAACCGCGCCCGATCTCGGGGAGACTCTCGTCTGTCAGCTCGCGCGCGAGGTACATTGCGATCTTGCGGGCGCGGCTGACCTCGGGGTGACGGTCGCGCGCCAGGAGACTGTCGGGACGAAGATCGAACTGTTGCGCCGTGGCCTCGAGGATTGCGTTCACGGTGCAGCTGTCGCTGTGGGGTGCGGGCCCTACATGGTCCAAGAGCTTGCGGGCGAGCTCGACGGAGGGCGCCTCGCCGCGCAGCGACGCATAGGCGACCACCTGGATCAACGCCGCCTCCAGCGCACGCACGCTGGTCTGCACGCGCTCGGCTATCTCGTCGAGCAGGCCGGAGTCCGCATCCACCGCATCGAGACGGGCGCGCTTTTCGAGGATGGCTCGCCTTACGTGGAGGTCCGGCGGATCCAGCTGCACGACCAGGCCGGCGCCGAACCGCTCCCCAAGCCGGCGCTCGAGCTGGTCGAGCTCGTCGGGCGTACGGTCCGAGGTCATCACGAGCTGACGGCCGGAGCCGACGAGCTCGTTGAACGTGTGGAAGAACTCCTCCTCGGTGCGTGCCTTGTCGGCGAGGAACTGGACGTCGTCCAGCAGCAGCAGGTCCACAGAGCGGAAGCGCTCCTTGAAGCTCCGGGTGTCCCGCGCGCGGACCGCCTGCACGAACTCGGTGGTGAACTGCTCCACGGTCGCGTAGCGCACGGTGAGTCCGCCGCCGTAGCAGGTGACGTAGTTGCCTATCGCGTGGAGGAGGTGCGTCTTGCCAATGCCGGGCCGACCGTGGATGAACAGCGGGTTGTAGGCCTGTGCGGGCAGCTCCGCGACGGCGAGCGCCGCAGCGTGGGCGAAGCGGTTGCCGCCACCGATCACGAACTGGTCGAACGTGTACTTGGGATTCAGTGGCGTGTCGGAGGGCCGGCCGCCGGCTTGGGACGCCGCCGCCGCCGCGCTCTGCCGGGGCGGGCGCCAGCCCTCGGGCACGACCTCCACGCGCGCGGCGGGGCTGTGGGCGCGCCGCGCCGCCGCCACGAGCAGGTCGAGGTAGCGGTCGCGGACCCAGGTGCGGATGTGCTCCGGGGCGGCTACGTAGAGCGAGTCGCCCTCCACGGCCGCGAGGCTCAGGGGCGCCAGCCAGATGTGGAACTTGAAGTCGGGGACTTCCCGGCGCAACTCGCCGCAGACGCGATCCCAGATTGGTTCCAGCGGTTCGCCCACGGGCAAGCACGACCCCCCAGGGTCTCGATCGAAGACTTTGGAAACAGAAGGTGGGCGCCGCGGCGGGGGCCGCTTTCCCGTCCCTCGAAGGGCGGTGAGTCTACACGCGCACACCCGCCCGGTTCGGCGCCCGCCACGAGCCCTTTGCGGAAATTCGCAGGAAAGTGACGAGCCGGTCGTGGGGGTGTTCCCGGCGGCGCCTCGTGGTCCCATCCCTATACTGGCGCGCGGCCCGCGGGTCCCAGTCCTCATGAAGCGCACCTACCAGCCAAAGAAGCGCAAGCGCGCCCGCACCCACGGGTTCCGCGCCCGGATGCGCACCCGCGGCGGCCGTCACGTGCTCAAGCGGCGCCGCAGCAAGGGTCGCCGCCGGCTCACGCCCTAGCCGATGGCCTCGCCTGGCGATGGCCCCACCGGCCCGCGCCGAAAGCGCCGGCGCCTGTCGCGCAGCGGCGAGTTCGACCGCGTCTACCGCGAGGGCCGCTCACACTCCAGCCGCCACCTGGTCGTCTACTCGTTCCCCCGCGAGCCGGGTGACGACGGGCCCCGTCTCGGGGTCTCGGTCGGCCGCCGCGTGGGCGGCGCGGTGGACCGCAACCGGGTCAAGCGACTGCTGCGGGAGTCCTTCTGGGCGATCGCGCCCGAGCTCCCGGAGGGCCACGACTTCGTGATCGTCGCGCGCGCGGAGGCAGGCGCGCTCGCCGGGAACGCCGGCGCGATGGAGAGCGAGTTGCGCGAGGTCCTGCGCGCGGCGGGACTCGTCCAGGCGGAAGAGGGATGACCGCGTTCCGCGCGATCGTCGTGGCGCCGGTGCGGTTCTACCAGCGCGCGATCTCGCCCGCGCTGCCCAAGCGCTGCAAGTACCACCCCACCTGCTCGCAGTACGCGGTCACCGCGATCCGTCGGTACGGCATACTGCGGGGCTCGGTCCTTGCCGCCTGGCGTCTCCTACGCTGCAACCCCTGGAGCCACGGCGGTGTCGACTTCGTCGAGGACCAGACGCTCTTTCCCCACGCACGCAGCTGACCACCATGCTCGAGATCGCCAACGTCCTCCAGCCGCTGATCAATGGCAGCGAGGCGATCCTGAAGTTCTGGCACGACCTCGTGGGCAGCTGGGGCTTCGCGATCATCCTGCTCACCTTCACGATCCGCCTGGCCATCCTGCCGCTCACCTTCAAGTCGGTGAAGTCGATGCAGAAGCTCCAGGTCCTCCAGCCCGAGATGAAGAAGATCCAGGCGCGCTACAAGGAAGACCGCCAGCGGATGAACCAGGAGATGATGGCGTTCTACCAGCGCAACAAGGTGAACCCGCTGGGGTCATGCCTGCCGATCCTGCTCCAGATCCCGTTCTTCATCTCGCTCTTCTACCTGCTGCGCAGCGACTCCTTCCAGGAGGACATCCAGGGCTCCGCGAGTTTCCTCTTCCTCTCCGATCTGGCCCAGCCGCTCACCACCACCGGCGAGATCCCCGAGCTGATCGTGCTCGTGGTGCTCTACGTCGCCACCCAGCTGATCGCGAGCATGATCACGATGGTGGGTGGCGACCAGACCCAGCAGCGCATCATGTACGCGCTGCCGTTCGTCTTCGTCGTCTTCATCATCAACTTCGAGGCGGGCCTGATCGTGTACTGGATCACCACCAACGTGTGGACGATCGGGCAACAGCTGGTAGTGCGCAAGCTCTACCCGAAGCCCGACATGGCGACGGCCGCCGCCGGTGGCGGCGCCGCGGTTGAGAGCTCCAAACCCGCGCGGGGGAAGCCCGTGACCATGTCGACGGTCGCCGGGAACGGCGCCAAGGCATCCAAGGCAGCCAAGTCCTCGGGCGGCGCAAACGGGGGCCCCACGAAGGCACCTCCCAACTCTCCGCGCAAGAAGAAGAAGCGCTCGGGCCGCCGGCGGTAGCCTCTTTCGCGCGAGGAGTTGATGGCGAGCGGTTCGGACAGCGACGCGGGCCTGCGCCCGGACGAGACGGTGGTCGAGGCCGAGGCCGGATCGCTGGGCGAGGCCAAGTGGAGCGCGATGAAGGAGCTCGAGCTGCGGTTCCCAGGCCTCACGGCTGAGTGCGTGAGCTTCGATGTGCTGGAGGATGGCGGCGAGGAGGGCACTTCCCGCGTGCGCGCCGAGGTCGACGAGGAGGCCTGGCGCGAGGCGGCGTCGGCGGCGTTGCCCGAGGCGCCCGCCGAGCGGCTGCGAGCCGTGGTCACGCGCGTGGTCCAGGAGCTCGGCCTGCGCGCAACCGTGGACGTGGAGGAGACCGACGAGGAGCTGCGCGCGACGGTCAACGGCGAGGAGCTCGGCCTGCTGATCGGAAAGCACGGTGCCACGATCGACGCCCTGCAGCACATCGCGATGCGCGCGGCCCTGCGCGGGGGCGGCGACCGCAAGCAGGTGGTTGTGGATGCCGCCGGCTACCGCGAGCGGCGCGAGGCCGCGCTGCACCGCGCCGCCGACCAGGCCGTGGCCGACGCCCTGCGCTATGGGCGACCGGTGGAGCTCGAGCCGATGCGGGCGCTGGAGCGCAAGGTCGTCCACGTGCACCTGCGCGACCGCACCGACGTCGAGACGCACAGCGAAGGGGACGAGCCCGAGCGCAGGCTCGTTGTCACCCCAACGCGCCCCGCGCCCTGAGCGTTTCCCGTGAAACGCTCGCCGCGCTCGCCGAGCGCTACGGGCTGCCCGCCGACGCGCCGCAGCGTTTCGAGGCCCTCATGGAGGCGCTGGCCGCGGAGGCCGACCCGCCCACGACGGTGCGCGAGCCCGCCGAGGCGATCGACATCCACGTGGCCGACAGCCTCAGCGGCCTCCAGGCAGAGGCGCTGCCGAGAGCCCGCCGCGTGGCCGACATCGGCGCGGGTGCCGGATTCCCCGGGCTGGTGCTTGCCGTGGCCCTGCCCGACGCGCAGGTTGACCTCGTGGAGTCCGGGCGGCGCAAGACCGAGGTGATCGCGCGCCTCGCGGCCGCCGCGGGTGTGGAAAACGCCCGTGCGGTCCCGTCACGCGCCGAGGAATGGGCCGCCGCCGAAGGGGCCGAGGCCTACGACGCGGTCACCGCGAGGGCACTGGCGCCACTACCGGTGCTCGTGGAGTACGCGGCGCCGCTGCTGCGCCGCCGCGGATCGCTGGTGGCGTGGAAGGGGGCACGGGACGAGGCCGAGGAGCGCGCGGGGCGCGCGGCGGCGGCCGAGCTGGGGCTCGAGGCCGCTGACCCTGTGCGCGTGGAGCCCTTTCCAGCGGCGCGCGACCGACACCTGCACGTGTTTCGCAAGATCGGCCCCACGCCGGCGGGGTTCCCGCGGCGCGCGGGGATGGCGCGCAAGCGGCCGCTGGGCGTATCGGAGGTGCGAAAAACAGCGCAGTAAAGAGGGGTGACTGGCTGGGCGCCAGCGCCGCGAACCCCCCTAACTTGACGCGCGATCGTGCTTTTCGGAGGTGCTCCACAGATTGGGGCTCTGGCACCCATTCCTTGGAGCACCTCGGGAAACGGCGGTCGGTCGTCAAGCTTCGGGGGTTGGCCGACGCGTGAGCGTCGAGCCGCAACCCTTTACCGCCTTCTTTTCAACGCTTCGAAACCCGGAAGCCTCGGAGTGAAGGAGAAAGCCGTTCGGAAGCGAACCAACGGAGAGAGGCCGGACTTCCGACCGCGCCCACCTCTACGTTCCAGCTCACCCGATGGGCACGATCTTCGCGATAGCCAACCAGAAGGGCGGGGTGGGCAAGACCACCACCGCGGTCAACGTCGCCGCAAGCGTGGCCGAGGCCGGCCAGGACACGCTGCTGGTGGACCTCGACCCGCAGTGCAACGCCACCGTGGGGCTCGGGCTCCCCAAGGACGCCACACCCAACGCCTACGACTGCCTGGCCGGCGACGCCACGGTGGCCGACACCGCGCGACCGACCGCCTTCGACCGCCTGTGGGCGGTCCCAGCCACCCCCGACCTCGCGGGCGCGGCGATGGAGCTGCCCCGGATGCCCGGCTCCGAGACCCGCCTGCGCGAGCAGATGGGCCCGGTTCGTGACCGGTTTCTGCTCACGCTGCTGGACTGCCCGCCCTCCCTCGGCCCGATCACCGTGAACGCCCTGGTGGCGGCCGACCGCGTGATCGTGCCGGTCCAGACCGAGTACTTCGCCCTGGAGGGACTCGCGGGCCTGCTCGACACCCTCTCGCTGATCCAGCGTGAGTTGAACCCACGGCTCACGGTGGCGGGGATGATCCTCACGATGCACGACGGGCGCACGCGTCTGGCCCAGGACGTCGAGCGCGAGGTGCGCTCGCACTTCCCAGATCTCGTCTTCGACACCGTGATCCCCCGCAACGTGCGGCTGGGGGAGGCACCCAGCTACGGCGTGCCGGGCATCCGCCACGCGCCGCAGAGCGCCGGCTCGGCCGCCTACCTCAAGCTCGCCCGGGAGGTGGCCGCCCGTGCCGCCTGACGAGAGCTCCGAGGCCCGCGGCTCCAACGCGCGCGGTATGGGCCGGGGCCTGTCGGCGATCCTGCCGCGCTCCCGCGCCGAGGAGGTCGGCTTCCGCGAGGTGGCCCTCGACCTGATCGTCCCCAACCCGCGCCAGCCCCGGCGCGAGTTCGACGAGGCGGCGCTCCTCGCCCTGGCGGACTCCATCCGCTCGCGAGGCGTGCTCCAGCCGATCGTGGTCCGGCCGGTCAGCGGTGGCACCTTCGAGCTCGTGGCCGGCGAGCGGCGCCTTCGCGCCGCACGGCTCGCCGAGCTCGAGCGCATCCCCGCCGTTGTCCGCGACGCCGACGACTGGGCCCGGCTCGACATGGCCCTCGCCGAGAACATGGCCCGCGTGGACCTCAACGCCGTCGAGGAGGCTCGCGCCTGCGCGATGCTCGTGGAGGACCTCGGGCTGACCAAGGGCGAGGTGGGCCGCCGCGTAGGCCGCAGCCGCGTGGCCGTCTCCAACCTGATCCGGCTGCTCGATCTCCCCGAGGAGGCGCTCGAGCAGATCGAGGCGGGCGCCCTGAGCGAGGGCCACGGCCGCGCGATCCTCACCTGCAAGGACCACGAGCACCGCAAGCGGCTCGCCCGTGACGCCCGCGAGCACGGCTGGTCGGTGCGCGAGACCGAGCGGCGCTCCCGCGCCCTGGAGGATGGCGAGGATGCGGATTCCCAGGCCGGCCGTGAGCCTACCGAGCTTCACCCGGACCTGGCGGACGCTCTCGCGGCCGCCGAGGACGCGCTCACCGCCGCGCTCGGGCAGCCAGTGAGCATCCGTGCAGCGGGCGAGTCGGTGAGGGCCGAGCTGCGCTTCGACTCTCCCGGCGAGGCGATCGAGCTGGCCGAGCGCCTGCTGCGCCGCCGCGGCGAGTCGCTGTCGCGGGCGGCCTAGCCAACCTGGGAAGTGGGCGATCCTGGATTCGAACCAGGGACCTCGTCCTTATCAGAGACGCGCTCTAACCGACTGAGCTAATCGCCCTTCAGCGGCGCGATTCTAGCGCCACGCGAACGGCGGTCCCCGCCGCCTGGCAGGCGTGTCGACGGTCTCGGACCATGACTAGACTGTGAGCCTCCATGCAGGAGATGGTCATCTACGGCGTGAGCTTCGACATGGTTGGCAAGCAGCCGATCGTGTTGCTGAAGACCCGCGAGGGGAACAAGTTCCTGCCCATCTGGATCGGCCACCCCGAGGCGGCGGCGATCCTGATGAAGCTCCAGGGCGCGAACACGCCGCGGCCGATGACCCACGACCTGATCAACGAGGTGCTGTCCGAGCTGGAGGTGTCCTGCACCAAGGTCGCCGTCACCGAGCTGCGCGAGAACACCTTCTATGCGGCGATCACGCTCCAGATCAACGGGCGCGAGATGGAGATCGACTCGCGCCCCTCGGATGCGCTCGCTCTGGCAGTACGCACGGGGGCCTCGATCTTCGCCGCCGAGGACGTGATCACGGAGTCCGCGATCGAGTTCGAGCACGAGGTCGAGGACCAGGACGAGGTCGTCGAGAAGTTCAAGGACTTCCTCGACAACGTCACGCCCGAGGACTTCGCCTCGGGCTCCGAGGAGCCCGGGCCCTAGACGCGGGGAGCCCGCGCGAGCGCCAGCTCCAGGATCTGCGCCACCAGGTCGTCGAAGCCGATGTCCGCGGCCTCGGCCGCCATCGGCAGCAGGCTGGTGTCGGTGAGCCCGGGGATCGGATTGGCCTCGAGCACGTACAGCTCGCCTTCGCCGTCGAGCATCAGGTCCACCCGGGCGAAGCCGTAAAGGCCGAGCATGTCGTAGGTGGCGAGCGCCAGCTCGGCGGCCCGCTCGGCTACACCGTCGGGGAGCTCGGCGGGACACACGAACTCGGTGCGCCCGATTTCGTAGCGGGCCTCGAAGTCGTAGAAGTCCTCCTCGCGGGGGACGGCCTCGACGACGGGTAGGGCTCGCGGCCCCCCGTCCCCATCGAGCACGGACACGGCCAGGTCACGGCCCTTCACGTATCGCTCCAGCAGCACCCGCGCGTCATAGGAGAATGCGGAGACGAGCGCGGCGGGCACGTCGCCGGCCGAGCGGGCGAACTTGATCCCGAGCGCCGATCCCTGGCTGGATGGCTTGACCACGATCGGGAAGTCCAGCCGCTGCTCGATCGCCGGCAGCGTCTCGGCGGCGCCCAGCTCGCGGAACGCCATCTGGGTGAAGGCGAAGAACTCGGGCGTGGGGATCCCGGCCTCCACGAGCATGTGCTTGGTGAGCACCTTGTCCATCGCCCGCGCGCAGGCGGGCACGCCCGAGCCGGTGTAGGGCAGGTCGAGGATCTCGAGCAGCTCCTGCACTGTGCCGTCCTCGCCGTCGCGGCCGTGCAGGGCCACGAAGCACACCTCGGGAGCCTCGGCGCGGAGGCGCTCGATCAGGTCGACGCCCACGTCGATCGGCACCACGTCGTGGCCGAGCCGCGCGAGTGCGTCCTGCACGCGCGCGCCCGAGCGCAGCGACACCTGGCGCTCCAGCGAGCGGCCGCCCTTGAGGACGGCGACGCGGCTCACGCGCCGCCCGCGCGGCGGGGGCGTCCCTCGCGCCGTCGCAGCTCAACGACGCGCCCGCCGACGTCCCGGTCCGCCGGCCCGGCGTCCGCCTCGTCGGGCTCCACGCGCACGGCTTCGAGCTCTCCCGTCAGCGTGCCGTAGAGCTCCAGCTGCTCCCTGATGGCCTCGCCTATGCGGCGCACGCCCTCGCGGATGCCCTCCTCACCCGAGCCGGAGAAGTTCAGCCGCATCGAGTTGTGCCCGCGCCCGTCCAGGTAGGCGCCCGAGCCGGGCACGAAGGCCACGTTGTCGCGCAGGGCGCGCACCAGGAGGTCGTCGGTGTCGATGAAGTCGGGCAGCGTGGCCCAGATGAACAGCCCGCCGCCGGGGCGTGTCCACTCGGCCTGGGGCGGGAAGTGATCGGCCAGGGCGGCGAGCATCGCGTCGCGGCGGGCGCGGTAGATGCCGGTCAGCGAGCGCACGTAGCCGCGCCAGTCGCCGATCTCGAAGTAGGCCTGCACCATCAGCTGCGAGAGCGTGGAGGTGCAGAGGTCGGCCTCCTGCTTGCCGAGATTGATCTTCTCGAGCACCGGCGGCGGCGCCACCACCCAGCCCACGCGGATGCCGGGGGAGAGGATCTTGGAGAAGGTACCGAGGTACATCACGTACACGCCGCCGTCGAGCGCGTACAGGGGCTCAGGCGCCTCGCCCTCGTAGCGCAGCAGCCCGTAGGGGTTGTCCTCGAGCACCAACAGCTCGCGTTCGGCCGCCACCTCCACCAGGCGCTTGCGACGGGGAAGGGACATCGTGACCCCGGCCGGGTTCTGGAAGCTGGGTACGGTGTAGATGAACTTCGGCCGGCGCCCGTCGCGCTCCAGGCGGTCCAGCGTTTCCTCCAGCAGGTCCACCCGCATGCCCTCGGCGTCCATGTCGATCTGCACGACGTCGGCCTGGTAGGCATGGAAGACGGGGACCGCGCCCGGGTAGGTCGGGCCCTCGGCCACGATCACATCACCCGGGTCGATCAGCGTCTTGGTCACCAGGTCGATCACCTGCTGGCCGCCCGCGGTCACGATCATGTCGTCGCGGTCCACCCGCATGCCCTCAGCCGCCATCACCTCGGCGATGCACTCCTTGGTCTCGGGCAGCCCCTCGGTGGGCCCGTACTGCAGTGCCTTCGCGCACGCCTGCTCGGCTATGCGCGAAGTGATCGCCGCGAAGGTCTCGGGCGGGAAGCTCGAGGTGTCCGGCAGGCCGCCCGCCAGCGAGATCACCTCGGGCCGCGTGGTCACGGCCATGATGTCGCGCATAGCCGAAGACTTCATCACCCTCGTGCGGGACGCGAACAGGCCGGCGTAGCGCTCGAGGTCGCGCGAGGTGGAGCGCGACGGCGGCCGTGCCTCAGGGCTCACGATGTCCTCTTCGCCGCCGGACGGGCGCGTCCTGGGCTCACTGCCGGGTACACCCTCGCGGGCGCGGGGCGGTCGTCTATCGTCACCCCGCCCAGCGTACCGCCACCCCGACCCAGGACCTCGTGCCTTGAGCCTCGTCGTTGACATCGGCCAGGGCGCCGGCCTCGCCGGCGCCAGCGGCGTCCGGCCGTTCCTCCCGCCGCTGCTGGCGGGCGCGCTCGCCGGCGGCGACATCGGCCTGGACTTCGACGGGTCCGGCTGGGAGTTCTTGGAGTCGCCGGGCTTCCTCCTTGCTGTCCTGGCGCTGGCGGTGTCCTCGTACGGGGCCGAACGTTCGGGAGCGAACCGCCGGGCCGTGGGGTGGGTCACCGCCGTGGTGGCCGCCACGCTGGGCGGCCTGCTGTTCGCCGGCTCGCTGGCCGAGGGCGGGCGCGAGGCTCTGCCGGGCCTGGTCGCCGGGGTGCTGTGCGCGCTGCTGGCCTACGTGGCGGTGTCCGGGCTGCTCGAACGCGCCTCCCGCCGCTTGGAGAAGGGGGCCGCCGCCCTGCTCACCGTCTACGCGGACGTGGCCGCCCTGGCGCTGGCCGCGATCGCCATCTTCATCCCGCCCGTGGCGCTGCTGGCGTTTGTGGCGTTCGGGCTGCTGCTGGTCCGCGGCCGCGGACAGGACGACCGCAAGTACGCCGGCCTGCGGATCCTGCGATGACCCCCCCCTTGAGCCGCAAGCGCAAGGTCGTCCTGGCGGTGATCGACGCGCTGGATCCCGAGGCCCTCCAGCGCGCCGTGGCCGCCGACAGCGCTCCCACGCTCAAGGCGATCATGGACCGCGGCAGCTACGTGGACGACTGCGTGTCCACGTTTCCCTCGGTCACCCCGGTGGCGGCTTCGGCCATCGCCACCGGCCTGGGCCCGGACGAGCACCTGATCCCGTCGATGAGCTGGTACCACCGTGGCGAGGAGCGCTACGTGGATTACGGCTCCTCGTTCCAGGCCACGCGCGCGCACGGCATCTTCCGGTCGCTCACCGACACGGTCTACAACCTGAACCTGTCCCACCTCACCCAGGAGCGCCGGACGGTGTTCGAGTACCTCGACGACGCCGGCCTGCGCACGGCGTGCACCACCTACCTGATCTACCGGGGCCGCCACCGCCAGGAGCCCTCGAGGGACTCGCCCTACATCAAGCTGGCCGAAGCCGCCCAGTTCCGCCACCCCACGTGGGCCGCCCGTGAGCTCTTCTACGCCGACATCTTCGACACCCAGAGCACGGGCTGCTTCTCGACGCTCGGGATGCCGGGCCAGCGCGACCGCCACGCCGGGTGCGTGGGCGCGCACCTGGTGGAGAACGACCTGTTCGACTTCCTGCTGTTCTCGTTGCCCGACAACGACACCTACTCCCACCGCGCGGGCCCGAGCGGCCAGCCGCACTCGATCGCCGAGGCCGACCGCGCGCTGAAGCGACTGATGCATCCGGCCGGCGGGGCCGACGCGTTCCTGGAGGAGCACGCGGTGGTCGTGATGTCCGACCACTCGCAGAACACCGTCTCGCAGAGCACCAACCTCGCCGATGCCCTCGACGACTGGCGCATCCTGACACCGGCCAACGTGGAGCCCGACGAGGCCCAGATCGCAGTCTGCCCGGGGTCGCGGTCCGCGCATGTCTATGCACTGCGGGACGCTGACCGCGCGGAGGTGGTGAGCGGTGTGATGCGCCGCCTCGGCGAGGTGGAGGGCGTGGACCTCGTGGCCCGCCGCGACGACGGCGGAGCGCTCGTGTCGAGCGAGCGCGGCGAGCTGCGCTTCTCGCCGGGCGGCGACTTGGTGGACGCCCGCGGCGGCTCGTGGACCGTGGAGGGCGACCTCGGGGCGCTCGACCTCGAGGCCGGCGACGGCGGGGTGCGCAGCCACCAGTACCCCGACGCCCTCGGCCGCCTGTGGTCCTCGCTCTGCTGCGCGCGGGCGGGGGAGGTGCAGGTGTCCGCGGAGCCCGGCCACGAGTTCACCGACTGGGGCGGCAGCGACCATGTGGGCGGCGGCAGCCACGGCTCGCTGCACCGCTGTGACTCGCTGGGTGTTCTGATCACGAGCGGGATCGGGCCCGACGATCCGGGCGAGCGCGAGCAGTGGTCGATCCGCGACGTGACGCCCATGGTGCTCGACCACTTCGGACTACCCTCCCGCTAATGGTCGCACCCGAGTCGACCGACGCCGTGGCAGCGCGCGAGGCTGCCCCCGCACGCGTGCGTGCGGGGATGCGGCGCCGGCACAACTGGGTGCAGCTGGTCAAGTTCTGCGCTGTCGGCGGGTCGGGCTACGTCGTGAACCTGGCCGTGTTCGCCCTGGTGTTCAGCGCGCTGGGCTGGCATCACCTCGTGGCCGCGACGCTGGCCTTCGCCGTGGCGGTGAGCAACAACTTCTACTGGAACCGCCACTGGACGTTCTCCGCCCGAGAGGGGCATGCCGGATTCCAGGCTGCGCGCTTCTTGACGGTGAGCGTGGTGGCGTTCCTGTTCGCTGCCACCGTGCTCGAGCTGCTGATCACGCAGGCGGACATGCCCGAGCTGCCGGCGCAGGCGCTCTCGGTGGTGGCCGCCACGCCGCTCAACTTCGTCGGGAACAAGATGTGGAGCTTCGGTCGCCGACCGCGCCCAGGCTGACCGGGCTCCGCGCCCTCCTGCCTGTGCCCCCTTGTGGGGTGCCTGTGCCCCCTTGTGGGGTGCCTGTGCTCCCTTGTGGGGTGCTCGCCCTGGCGCTGTGTGCCCTCGCCGGGGCGCTGCCCCCGGGGGCTTCCGCAGAGCCCACGCTCAAGGCGCCCCGGAGCCAGACCGAGCCGCCGCGCGGCTACCGCCTGAGCGCCGGCCGGGCGGAGCGGATCGCGTCGCGGGCGCCCCGGATCCGCGCCGAGCGCCCCCGGCACCGCCGTTTCGCGCCCACCGCGTACACACGCGGGCCCGGGCGCTGGCAGGTGAGCTTCTTCGAGGGCGACGACGAGGTGGCCCAGGTGCGCGTGGACGACGGCACGGGCGCGGTGCTGGAGCAGTGGACCGGCGACCAGGTGGCGTGGACGATGGCCCGCGGCTACGAGGGCGCGTTCGGCCGCACGCTGAACTCGCCGTGGGTCTGGATCCCGCTGTGCGTGCTGTTTCTCGCGCCGTTCCTGGACCCGCGGCGCCCGCTGCGGATGCTCCACCTCGACCTGCTGGTGCTGCTGGGCTTCGGGATCTCGCACGTGTTCTTCAACCGCGGCGAGATCGCGTTGTCGGTGCCGCTGGTCTATCCGGTGCTGGGCTACCTGCTCGCCCGCCTGCTGTGGGTGGGCCGGCGCCCGCGGCGGGGGAGGGGGCCGCTGGTGCCACTCGCGCCCATCACCTGGGTGGCCGTGGGGCTGGCCCTGCTCGTGTGCTTCCGGGTGGGCCTCAACGTGGTCGACTCCAACGTGATCGACGTCGGGTACGCCGGCGTGATCGGCGCGGACCGCATCGCCGACGGCGACGATCTCTATGGCGCGGGCTTCCACGGCGACGTGGAACGCGGCGACACATACGGTCCGCTCGCCTACCTCTCCTACGTGCCCTTCGAGCAGGCGCTCCCGTGGAGCGGCTCGTGGGCCGACCTGCCCGCCGCCCACGGCGCCGCGCTCGCGTTCGACCTGCTCACCCTGGCCGGCCTGGTGCTGCTGGGTCGGCGGCTGCGCCCGGGCCCTGCCGGCCGCGAGCTGGGCCTGGCGCTGGGGTGGGCGTGGGCGAGCTATCCCTACGCGCTGTTCGCGCTCCAGACGAACTCCAACGACTCGCTGGTGGCGCTGGCCACCGTGCTCGCGATGCTGGGGCTCACGCTCGACCCCGCGCGCCGCGGCCTGTCCGCCGCCTCTCGCGGGGCCGCGGTCGGCCTCGGTGCGGCGGCCAAGTTCGCCCCCTTGGCCCTTGCGCCCCTGTTCGCCACGGCCGGGCCGGGGCCGGGCCGGGCGAGGCGAGCCGCCGTGTTCGGCGTGGCGCTGGCGGTGGTCCTGGTGGCCGCGGTCGCGCCGTTCGTCCCCGACGCCGGGCTGCGCGAGATCTACGACCGCACGCTGGGCTACCAGGCCGGGCGTGACTCGCCCTTCAGCGTGTGGGGCCAGGTGGACGCTCCCGGCTGGGCCCTTCACGTCGTGCAGGGCGCGGGCGTGGCGCTGGCGCTGGCCGTGGCGTTCGTCCCCGCGCGCCGCGATGCGATCCAGCTGGCCGCGCTCGGCGCCGCAGTGCTCATCGCCGTCCAGCTGGGCGCCGTGCACTGGTTCTACCTCTACATCGTCTGGTTCGCCCCGCTGGTGTTGGTGGCGCTGCTCGGCGTCTACTCGGGTGCCGGGCCGGGCTCGAGCAATTGGTCGATCGAGGTGGCGAGGCCGTCGTCTGAGGCCTCCACCAGCACCCCGTTGAGCCAGGGATCCTCGGTGGCGGTGTCGTAGCGCACGTTGGTCATCGTCGTGAACCGGCGCAGCGCCAGCTCCTTCTTCACCCCGATCACCCCGCCGCGTGGCCCGGTCATGCCCACGTCGGTGCAGTAGGCGGTACCGCCGGGCAGCACGCGGGCGTCGGCGGTGGGCACGTGCGTGTGCGTGCCGAGGCACGCGGTCACCCGGCCGTCGAGGTGCCAGCCCATCGCCACCTTCTCGCTGGTGGCCTCGGCGTGCATGTCCACGAGCACGTGCGTGGTCCGGCCGCGCAGGTCGGCCAGGGCAGCGTCAGCCTCCGCGAACGGCGACCGCGCGGCGTCCACGAACACCTGGCCCGAGAGGTTCACCACGCCGAGCCTGAGGCCGTTGCGCTCCACCACCGTCACGCCCTTGCCGGGGCTCGCCCGCGGGTAGTTTGCGGGCCGCACGATGCGCTCCTCGGTGTCGAGGAAGTCGTACACCTCGGTGTGGCGGTAGGCGTGGTTGCCGAGCGTGATCGCGTCCACGCCGAGGGCGAGGATCTCCTTTGCCGTCTTCTCCGTGATGCCCACGCCGCCGGCAGCGTTCTCGCCGTTGACCACCACGAAGTCGGGCGCGTGGCGCTCGCGCAGCACCGGCAGCAGCGCCGCCAGCGTGCGGCGGCCCACGCCGCCCACCACGTCGGCCACGAAGAGGAGCTTCACCGAGGGGAGTCTGCCAGCCGCTTGGCAGCGCTACCGTCCAGCCGGCAATGGCCGACCCCGTGACCGCCGAGCACTCCCCAGGGGAGCACAAGCGAGAGGCGCCTGCCGCGGCGGTGCTGCAGGCCGACGGCCTGACCAAGCGCTACGGCGACCGCGAGGCGCTGCGCGACGTCTCATTGAGCGCGGGCCGCGGCGAGCTGGTGGCTGTGATCGGGCCCAACGGCGCCGGCAAGACCACGCTGCTCTCGATTCTCGCGGGCATCCAGCGCCCCGACTCCGGCAGCGTGAGCCGCGCGCCGGAGGAGATCGGCTGGGTGCCCCAGCAGGCGGCCGTGTACGGCAAGCTCACCGTACGCGAGAACATCGAGCTGTTCGCGCGGCTGGAGAAGGTGGAGGACCCGGCGGCCACGGTGGACCGCATGCTCGACCTGACCGGCCTGCGCGACCGCGCCGACGATCAGGTGGGCGAGCTCTCCAGCGGCAACCGCCAACGGGTCAACATCGCTGTGGGCCTGCTCGGCCGCCAGCCCGTCCTGCTGCTCGACGAGCCGAGCGCCGCGCTGGACCCCCGCCAGCGCGAGCGCGTGTGGGAGTTCGTGCTGTCGCTGACCGAGGCGGGCACCACCGTCGTCTACTCCACCCACAACATCCAGGAGGCCGAGCGCCACGCCCAGCGCGTGCTCGTACTGGCCGACGGCGAGCTGCTGTTCAGCGGCTCGCCGCGCGAGCTGGAGCAGATCGTGGAGCGCGAGCGCGATCGCGCGCCCGTCGAGCGCGGCGACTTCGAGGAGGCCTTCGTGGCCTTCCTGCGCCAGAGGGGCCACTAGCCGATGCGCTGGTTGCTGCTCAAGGACCTGCGGATCCTGCGCCGCTCGCCGCTGCTGGTGGGCCTGCTCGTGCTCTACCCGGTGGTGATCGCCACGCTGATCGGGTTCGCGCTGTCGCGCGGGCCCGACAAGCCGCAGGTGGCCTTCGTGAGCCTCGTGCCCGAGTCCGCGGAGGAGATCGAGCTGGGCGGCGAGCGGATCGACGTCACCCGCCAGGCCGGCCCGCTGTTCCGCGCCATCGACCCCGTGCGCGTGAAGACCAGGGAGGAGGCGATCGCCAAGGTGCGCTCGGGCGACGTGCTGGGGGCGGTCGTGGTTCCCGAGGACACCACACGCAAGCTCCAGGCCGGGCTCGAGCCGGCCGAGATCGAGGTCTTCTACAACGCCGAGGACCCGGTGAAGGCGAGCTACGTGCGGGACACGATCAAGTCCCAGGTGGCCGACGCGAACAATGCGCTCACCGAGCGCTACGCGAAGGTGGCGCTCACGTTCCTCGACCTGATCGCCACGGGCGGCGAGTACAACTTCTTCGGCCGCGACTTCCAGGTGCTCGGGCTCCAGCGCTCCGAGCGGATCCTCACCGAGGCCCAGCGCGACCTCCCCGCCGGCTCGCCCGCCCGCGAGCAGGTGGCCTCGGTGATCGAGTTCGCCCGCCTCGCGCGCGAGAACCTCGACCTCTCCGACGACGTGCTCGCTTCCGTGGGCACGCCGATACGCGTGAAGCAGACCCAGCTCGACGGCGGCTCCACGCCGCTCAGCTCGTTCGCGGTGGCGATCGCCGTGTCGGTCTCGCTGATGTTCATCACGCTGCTGCTGGCGGCGGGCGCGCTCGCGCTGGAGCGCGAGGAGAACGCATTCCCGCGACTCGTGCGCGGGCTGGTGTCGCGCACGGGCCTGCTGGTGGAGAAGGCGGGCCTCGCGGCGGCGTGCTCGCTGGTGGTGGTGCTGATGATGCTCGCCGGGTTGGGGCTGTTCGTGGACCTGGACTGGGGGAGGTTCCCCCTCTGGGTCGCGGCGGCCAGCGCCGGGGCGCTCGCCTTCGCGGCGATGGGGCTGGCCGTGGGCACCCTCACGCGTGAGGTGCGGGCGGCGTCGCTGCTGTGCGTGATGGTGTCGCTGCCGCTCACATTCCTGGCGCTCGTGCCGTCGGGGTCGGTCGCCCCGGCGCTCTACGACGTGGTGCGCGCGATCTCGGCGATCTTCCCGTTCAGGCCCACGCTTGACGCGATGGACAGCGCCTTGAACGACTCCGGTGGGATCGTGGTGCCGTTGCTGCACCTCGCTGCGCTGTTCGTGGCCTTCGGCGCCGCCAGCCGCCTCGGGCTCCGGCGGTTCGCCGCGAGGTAGCCATGGGGAACGCCGCAAAGGTCACCACGGCGGTGCTGGCTCGCGGCCTCGCGTACTTCTTCTGGTGGGTGGCCACGATCTGGAGCATCATGGCGATCGTCGCCCTGACCATCATGGCCGTGGGCACCGACGTGATCGAGGTGGGTCCGCTCTGGATCCTGGCCTCGTGGCTGCCGGGGGCCGCCGTGCTGTTCCTGGCGGGGTGGGGCCTGCTGCGGCTGGCCGGCCGCCTGGACCCCGAGCATCCGCCGGAGCGGACGGCCCGCGGGGCCTAGACTGGATCGCCGATGGCCTTCCCCGCCACACGCATGCGCCGCCTGCGCCGCACCGGCCTGCTGCGCGACATGGTGCGCGAGACCGAGCTCTCGCCCTCCCACCTGGTGCAGCCGATGTTCGTCCAGCTGGGCACCGACAGCCGCACGGCGATCGAGGCGATGCCCGGGGTGGACCGCCTGTCGATCTCCCACGCGGTCGAGGAGGCGGGCCAGGCGCACGAGCTGGGCGTCCCCGCGGTGCTGCTGTTCGGCCTCCCGGCGGACAAGGACGACCGCGGATCGGGAGCGTACGACGACGAGGGCGTGGTCCAGCTCGCCGTCCGCGCGATCAAGGAGGCCCACCCCGAGCTGGTGGTGATCACCGACGTGTGCCTGTGCGGCTACACCACGCACGGCCACTGCGGCGTGGTCAGATCAGCAAGCGAAGCGAGCGAAGAGAGCGGTGCGAAGCCCCGCGAAGGCGAGATCGACAACGACGTGACGCTCGAGCTGCTGGCCAAGACGGCTATCTCCCACGCGGCGGCCGGGGCCGACGCCGTTGCCCCCAGCGACATGATGGACGGCCGCGTGGGCGCGCTGCGCTCGCAGCTGGACTCCGAGGGCCACAAGGACACGCCGATCGTGGCCTACTCCGCGAAGTTCGCCTCAGCCTTCTACGGCCCCTTCCGCGAGGCCGCCGACTCCACGCCGTCGTTCGGCGACCGCCGCAGCTACCAGATGGACCCGGCCAACGCCGACGAGGCCGTGCGCGAGGCGCTGCTCGACGTGGAGGAGGGGGCCGACGTGGTGATGGTCAAGCCCGCCCTGCCCTACCTCGACGTGATCCGCCGCGTGAAGGAAGCCACGCGCGTGCCGGTGGCTGCGTATAGCGTGAGCGGCGAGTACGCCATGATCGAGGCGGCCGCGGCGGCCGGATACCTCGACAGGCGGGCCGCGATCCTCGAGGCGCTCACCTCGATCCGCCGCGCCGGGGCAGACATCGTGATCACCTACCACGCGACAGAGGTAGCCGGATGGCTTCGATAGCCGCGCCCAAGGTTCGGAGCCGCAGGGACGGCGCCGCCGTGCCGCTCGACGAGCTCGACAAGCGGCTGCTCAACCTGATGCAGGGCAGTTTCGGGCTCGAGCCGCGCCCGTACGCGCGCGTGGGAGAGCTGGCAGAGGTGCCCGAGGACGAGGTGATGCGCCGCGTGCAGCGCCTGCTCGACGAGCGCATCATCCGTCAGGTCACGCCGATCTTCGACACGCGGGTGCTGGGCTACCAGTCGATGCTGGTGGCCGCCAAGGTCGACCCAGAGAACCCCCACCGTGCCGCGCGGATCATCAACTCCCACCCCGGCGTGTCGCACAACTACCTGCGCAACCACGACTTCAACCTGTGGTTCACGATCGCCACCGAGCCGGGCTCGAAGCTGGGCCTGCAGGGCACGCTGGACAAGCTCACGGACCTGACCGGCGCGGAGTCGGTGCGCCAGTTGCCCACGCTCAAGCTGTTCAAGATCCGGATGGACCTGGAGATGGAGAAGGGCACGCGCGACCTCGCCGCGGCCGGCATCGCCCAGGACCCGATGGAGCCCGACGCGATCGAGCTGTCCGACCGCGACTACGCCGTGATCCGAGCGCTCCAGGGCGACATGCCGGTGATCGCCGAGCCGTACGCTCCGGCCGCCGAGGAGATCGGCATCTCGCAGGACGAGCTGATCGAGCACTTGGAGTCCATGCGCGAGCGCAAAGCGCTGCGGCGCGTGGCCGCGATCCTGTTCCATCGCCGCGCGGGCTTCTCGGCCAACGGCATGGGCGTGTGGAACGTCCCCGGGGAGCGGATCATGGAGGTGGCCCCGCTGATGGCCTCCTTCCGCGGCATCTCCCACTGCTACCAGCGGCCCACCTACGAGGACTGGCCCTACTCGGTCTTCACGATGGCCCACGGCCGCTCGAAGGAGGAGTGCGACGCGATCCTCGACTCGATCGCCAGGGAGACCGGCATCGAGGACCGCCGCACGCTCTACTCCTCGACGGAGTTCAAGAAGATCCGCCTCCTCTACTTCACCGAGGCCCACAAGGAGTGGGAGGCCGAGCACTCGTGAGCCGGGGCCCCCGGGGAGGAGCGCAGCCCGATCGCAGGGGAGGAGCGCAGCCCGATCGCTGATCGGGCGAGCACCGCACCCGAACCGTCTCGGGCGAGCACCGGACCCGAGTCTCCCTCCTGGGCCCGTTCGGAAGAGCTGTACCGCAGGGCCGTTCAGCTGCTCCCGGGCGGCGTGAACTCGCCCGTGCGCGCCATGCACTCGATCGGCCGCGACCCCATCTTCGCCGCCGCCGGCGCCGGTGCCGAGCTGGTCGACGTGGATGGCAACCGCTACGTGGACTGGATGCTCTCGTGGGGGCCGCTGATCGCCGGCCACGCGCATCCCCGGGTGGTCGACGCCGTTACGGCCGTGGCGGTGGACGGCACGAGCTTCGGCGCTCCTACGGAGGCCGAGGTCGACCTGGCCGCCGAGGTGGTCGACCGGGTGCCGGGCGCGGAGATGGTGCGGATGGTCAACTCCGGCACCGAGGCCGCGATGAGCGCGATCCGCCTGGCGCGTGCCGCCACCGGCCGCGAGAAGCTGCTCAAGTTCGCCGGCGCCTATCACGGCCACGTGGACGGGCTGCTGGCCGACGCGGGGTCGGGGTTGGCGACTGCCGGGATCCCCGCGTCGCCGGGCGTGCCCGCCGCGCAGGCGGCCGCCACCGTGATCGTGCCGTGGAACGACCGCCAGGCGGTGGAGCAGGCGATGGCAGAGCACGAGTTCGCGGCGCTGCTGGCCGAGCCCTACCCGGCCAACATGGGCCTGATCCCTCCCGAGGAGGGATTTCTCGCCTTTCTGCGCGAGCAGGCCGACTCAAACGGTGCGCTGCTGGTCTTCGACGAGGTGATCTCGGGCTTCCGCGTGGCCCGCGGCGGCGCCCAGGAGCGGGAGGGGGTGACGCCCGACATCACGATGCTCGGCAAGGTGATCGGCGGCGGCCTGCCGGCGGCCGCCTACGCCGGCCCGCAACGGCTGATGGAGCGCGTGGCGCCCGCCGGCGACGTCTACCAGGCGGGCACGCTCTCTGGGAATCCGCTGGTTACCGCGGCCGGCCTGGCCACGCTGGGGCTGCTCGACGGCGCCGCCTACGAGCGACTGGAGTTCGTGGCGAGCGCGCTCGCCGACGGCCTCCGCCGCGCCGCCGCCGAGGCCGGAGTACCGGCGTATGTGACGCAGACCACAGGCCTGCTCACGCTTTTCTTCCACGATGGGCCGGTGGCCGGCTATGAGGACGCCAAGGCCTGCGACACGGAGGCCCACGCCGCCTTCTGCCGCGCGCTGCTGGAGCGGGGCGTGTACCTCCCGCCGTCGCAGTTCGAGGCGTGGTTTCCGTCGCTCGCGCACACCGACGAGCACGTTGAGCGAACGCTCCAGGCCGCCCGCGGGGCGTTCGCGGAGGTGGCCGCGCGGTGAGCGCACTGCGCGACGTGGTGCGGGCCGCCGACCCCTCCCTGCGCGAGTACGCCGCAGCGGACCCCGGGCCCGACCGCTTCGCGGGCACCGTGGACGACCCCGACCGGCTGTTCGTGATCGAGGCCGTCTACGAGGGCTACCTTCTGCACTACGGCCACCCGCGCGCGTTCGCCGGGATGGACCCCGAGCTGTGCCTGCTGGCCGGCGACTCGCTCTACGCGCTGGGGCTCTCGCGCCTCGCGGCCAACGGCGACCTGGAGGCCGTGGGCGAACTGGCCGACCTCATCTCGGACGCCGCGCGCGCCCAGGCAGAGGGCCGGACCGACGACGCCGACCGCCTGTGGCTGCGAACCGCCCGGGCGCTCGGATGAGGGTCTCCGCGCCCACCCTGGGTGGACTCGTGACACCCGTAGCCATGTTGACTCTATTCTTCCCGCGGCGTTGAATATCGATCGGTAGTTCGCCTTTTCGCACAGTGGCCCGATCCCCCTCCAAATCCCCCAGGCGCAAATCGCGCTACACCGCCGACCGCGGCGTGGCCGGCGCATTCGAGGGGGAGACCATGACCCGCCGGGGCGTCATGACCGGCGGGGCGCTGCTCTACGGAGGGATCGCCTCGGCGGCGTTCGGCCTGCCGGCACTTGGCTTTGCGCTCGGTCCGATGTTCGAGGACGGCACCCCGGACGTGTGGCAGGACGTCGGGGCGGAGGACGAATTCAACCCCGAGACCTACGTGCCGAAGGTGGCGAACATCGTGGCTGACCTCGGCGAGGCCGGGAAGACCACCGTCTACCTGCGCAGGCTCGACCCCGGCCGCGACAGCAAGAGCAAGTCCGACAAGGGCAAGGAGCCACTGCCCTACGTGGCGATCTCCACCCGGTGCGTGCACCTCGGCTGTCCCGTTCGCTACATCCAGGCCTCCCAGCGCTTCGTGTGCCCGTGCCACGGTGGCGTGTACGACTTCGAGGGCAAGGTTGAAGGCGGCCCGCCCGTGCGCCCGCTGGACCGCTTCTACACCCGCGTCACCACCGGCCGGGTGGAGATCGGCGAGCGCTTCTCGGTCAACTCCGAGCTCGAGCGCTTCTCCCCTCGTGACCCGTCGAACCACCTCGACGGGCTGTGGCAATACCTCTACCCGTCGAGGCCGAGCACATGAGCAAGCTGGTACCGCCGATCCCCAAGTTCCTGCGGCCCGCGCCTCCGCGCCCCGGTCGCAACGGCGCCGGGGGCGAGAACGGCGATGGCAACGACAAGCCGGGCACCGCCGTGAAGCTGCGCGACGGTGCGGCCGAGGGCGGCACGCAGGTGGTGGGGTGGCTGGACGAGCGCACGGGGATGAGCCCGTTCCTGCGTGGCGCTCTCTACCGCAAGGTGCCCAAGGGCACCAACTGGTTCTACACGCTGGGCTCGGCCACGATGTTCGCGTTTGTCTCGCAGGCCGTCACGGGGGTGTTTCTGGCGATGTACTACAACCCCGATCCGCTACGGGCCTATGACTCGGCGGCGTACATCACCAACGAGGTGTTCCTGGGTGAGCTGGTGCGCGGCATGCACCGGTGGGGCTCGACGGTGATGATCGTCTTGATCTTCTTGCACCTGGGGCGCACGTTCGTGTTCGGGGCCTACAAGTACCCGCGCGAGCTGAACTGGGTGATCGGCGTGCTGCTGCTGGTGCTCACGCTCGCGATGGGCTTCACCGGCTATCTGCTGCCGTTCGATCAGCGGTCGTTCTGGGCCACGGTGGTGGGAGTGAACATCAACGCCTCCGCTCCGGTAATGGGCCCCTATCTGGCTGACTTCCTGCGCGGCGGGGCGGAGTTCGGCGCCGTGTCGCTGTCGCGCTTCTACGCGATGCACATGCTGTTGATCCCCGGCTTGATCGCCGCGCTGATCGGCGCGCACCTGTACCTCGTGGCCAAGCTGGGCACCACCGCGCCGCCGTGGTTGAAGGCCGAAAAGAAGTCGCTCAGCCAGGAGAAGATCTAGGGCCGTGGACGCACGCGAGCGCGAGAAGTACCTGCGCGAGTACTCGATCCAGAAGGGCCAGGGGAAGCCGTTCTTCCCCTACGCCGTGGCCAAGGACGGCGCGATGGCGGCGATCACCCTCGGCGTGATCATTCTCATGGCAGTGCTGTTCGGCGCCGAGCTGGGCCCCAAGGCCGACCCCACGACCACCACGTATACGCCGCGGCCCGAGTGGTACTTCTTCTTCCTGTTCGAGCTGCTGCGGGTAGTCAAGCCGCCGTCGCTCACGTTCATGGCCACGATCGGGATCCCCACGATCGCGCTCATGCTCCTGCTCCTGCTCCCGTTCTACGACCGCAGCCCCGAGCGGCATCCGCTCAAGCGCCCGATAGCGATGATCGGCGCGGCAGCCACGGTGGCGGCCATGGCCTACCTCTCCACCCTCGGCGCCCTAGCCGGGCCGCCGACTGAGATTGAGGTGGAAGTGGCCTCCAAGTACGAGAACGGCAAGCTGGTCGTGGCCTCCGCGGGCTGCCTCGGCTGCCACAAGATCGGCGAGAACGGCAACACGCTGGGGCCGAACCTCACCGAGATCGGCGATCGTCTGGGCCGGGACGCGATCGAGCGCACACTGGTGAACCCCACCTCGCCGATGCCCTCCTATGCCAGCCTGCGCGAGGAGAAGCCCGAGCAGTTCGAGCAGATGGTGCAGTTCGTGGCCTCCCTCAAGAAGGACATGCCGAAGGAGGACACCACCCCGGAGCCCGCCGAGCAGACAGCGTCTCCGGGATCCACCGCGCAGGCGCCCGAGTAGCCTGCTCGCCGTGAGCGCCGTTCCCGGGAGCACCCCACAAGGGGGCACAGGCGGGACGCTGCCCGAGAGCCAGGTGCGGTCGATGTTCGACCGCATCGCCGGCGTATACGACCGCATGAACTCGGTCATGACGGCCGGGATGCACCACCGCTGGCGCGAGCGCGCCGCCGACCTCGCGCGGCTTCGGCCCGGAGACCGCGCCCTGGACGTGGCCACGGGTACCGGCGACCTGGCGATCGAGCTGGCGGGCCGCGTGGGCCCGACCGGCGACGTGGTGGGGATGGACTTCTCCGAGCAGATGCTGGCGATCGCCCGGCGCAAGGCCCCGGAGCTTCGCTTCGAGGCCGGCAACGCGCTCGCCCTCCCATATGCGGACGGCGAGTTCGCAGCCGCCACGGTCGGGTTCGGTGCGCGCAACTTCGACGACCTCGGCAAGGGCCTGTCCGAGATGGCGCGCGTGGTGCGTCCCGGGGGAAGGGTGGTGGTGCTGGAGATCACCACGCCGCAGCGCCCGCCGCTGTCGTGGTTCTTCCGCCTGTGGTTCGACCGCCTGGTGCCCGGGCTCGGGCGCCTCGCCGGGGACTCCGACGCGTACACCTACCTGCCGAGCTCGGTGCGCCGCTTCCCCGGCCCCGATGAGCTGGGAGGCGGGCTGGCCCGCGCCGGCCTCACCGACGTGCGCTGGGTGCTCACCGCCGGCGGCATCATCGCGATCCACTCCGGCACGGTGCCGCTTGTGCCTCCTTGTGGGGGGCCGCGGCCGTGAGCGCCGCCAACGCCCTCGAGACCATGCTTTCGGCGGGCGGCGCCGAGCTCGCTCGCGGGCTGCAGGACACCGAGGCGCGCCTGGCCGAGGTGGCGGAGGGACACGGGGCCGATCTGGGCCGCCACGCGTCGGGCACCCTAGTCGCCGGCGGCAAGCGCCTGCGTCCCGTGCTCGTGTTCCTCTGCGGCGGGTCCGGCGACGGGCTGCTTCGGGCCGCCGCGGCGGTCGAGCTGCTGCACATGGCCTCGCTGGTGCACGACGACGTGCTCGATGGCGCCTCGCTGCGCCGCGGCGTCCCCACCGTGTTCGCGAGCGGGGGTCGCGCCGCGGCCGTGGCCACCGGCGATCTGCTCTTCTCGCGCGCGTTCGCCGAGCTGCGCCGTACGGGCTCCGAGCCGGCGGTGGCGGCGCTGTCGGAGGCCTCCTCGGCGCTGGCCCGCGGCGAGCTGGTCCAGCGCGCCGACGCGTGGTCGGACTCCGTGACCCCCGAGCGCTACCTGCAGCGGTGCGAGCTCAAGACCGCCAGCCTGTTCGCGGCGGCCGCGCGGCTGGGCGCCCTGCTCGGCGACGAGTCCGCGCCCGCGGACGCGGACGCGCTGGCGGGCTTCGGCCGGCGCATCGGCCTGGCCTTCCAGATCCTCGACGACGTGCTCGACGTGTCGGGCCCGGCGGAACGCACCGGCAAGCATCGCGGCACCGACCTGCTCGACGGCACGGTCACGCTTCCGTTGATCCTGGCCCGCGGGCGCGACCCCGAGCTGGCGGGGATGGACCTGCGCGCGCTTGTGTCCGGCCCCGCCCAGGCCGACGCGGTGTGCGACCGCATCGCGCGCACGGGTGCGCTGGGAGCGGCGCGCGAGGAGGCGCTTCACCACGTGGCGGAGGCCAAGGCCGCGCTCACCGGCCTGGAGTTGCCCGAGCCGCGACGCCGCGCCTTGCAGCTGGTGGCCGACGGCGTGGTGGAGCGGTACGCCTAGAAGTCTTCCGGCAGGATCGCGTCGGCCTCGATGGCCGCCACGAAGAGATCGATCTCGTCGGCCATGTTGGCTCGGCACAGACGCCGGTAGTCCGAGGTGAGGGCGTCGGTGCCCAGGTCCAGCTCCTCGTCGAACGCCTCGACGGTCTTCTGGTTGAAGATGCCGTCGCGGCGGGCCTCGCAGTCCGGGCAGCGCAGGCTCACGGCCCAGGCGTTCTCACCGGCCTCCTCCCAGCTCAGCGGGTACACGAGGTTCGAGCCGCAGGAGTTGCAGGACTGCAGCGCCTGGTCGGGCTGGACGGCGGGCGCGGCCGGCTTGGCCTCCCCGCAGGCGTCCTTGACGTAGACGACCTCGATCGTCCGCCCCGAGGGCAGCACCACGCGCTTGGTGTGCTGGCTGCTCTGGCCCTCTGACGCTTCCATACAGCCGATATCGGCACCCTGGGCGGCGACTTGAGACTGGGGTGGTATGGCGCGAGGAGGGGAATCCTGCGCGGCCGGCCGAGCCGGCCGCTTCGCCGTAGACTCCGCCGCCGTGGTTCTCAGCGATCGCACCATCCGTTCCGAGATCGAGTCCGGGCGCATCGTGATCGATCCCTTCGACGCCTCGCTCGTGCAGCCTTCCAGCGTGGACGTGCGCGTGGACCGCCGCTTCCGCGTCTTTCACAACGCGCGGTATCCCTACATCGACGTCCGCAAGCCGATGGACGACCTCACCGAGGCGGTTGAGGTGAAGGACGGGGAGCCGTTCATCCTGCACCCGGGCGAGTTCGTGCTGGGGCAGACGCTGGAGCGCGTGACGCTCCCGGACGACCTGGTGGCGCGGCTGGAGGGCAAGTCCTCGCTGGGCCGCCTCGGCCTGCTGATCCACTCCACCGCCGGCTTCGTGGACGCCGGCTTCTCCGGCAACCTCACGCTGGAGCTGTCCAACGTGGCCAACCTGCCGATCACGATCTACGAGGGGATGCCGATCGGGCAGATCTCCTTCATGCGCATGGACGGGCCGGTCGAGCGTCCGTACGGCTCGGCCACAACGCACAGCAAGTACCAGGGCCAGGCCGAGCCCACTCCCAGCCGTTTTTACGAGAACTTCAAGGACGAGGGCTGATCCGCACCGGCCCCCTGGTGCGAAGGAACTACAGCGCTACGATTCGATTGCAGAGCAACTGCTCTGCTGCGCAGCACACCCGACACGCTCAGGAGTCGCTTTATGCCGTTTGGTCCACTCGAGATAGGCATCGTGCTGTTGATCGTCCTGATCATCTTCGGCCCGAAGCGCCTGCCCGACCTCGGCCGCTCCCTCGGTGGTGGCATGCGCGAGTTCAAGGACTCGGTCACGGGCAACACCAGAGATTCGGATGACGAGCTGCCGGCCGGAGAGAAGAAGAGCGAGCCGGTGCAGGCCGAGAAGTCCGACACCACGCCCACCGGCGGCCAGAGCTCCTAGGCCCCCCTGGCCCACACGAGGTAGAAGAGGCGTCGTGGCGCGCGTACGCCCGATCGATCACGAGGAGCGCCTGACGCTCGTCGACCACCTCGACGAGCTCCGCACCCGCATCATCATCGCCCTGGCGGCGATCGGCGTCTCCTCCGCGCTCTGCTATTGGCAGAACGACAAGGTCCTGGAGATCGTCAACCGGCCGCTGCCCAAAAGCATCCCCGAGCCGATCACTTTCGGGGTCACCGAGCCCTTCACCACCACGCTCACCAACTCCGCCTACTTCGGCATCCTGATCGCGCTGCCGGTGGTGCTCTACCAGCTCTACGCGTTCGTGCTGCCGGCGTTCAGCCCTCATGAGCGCAGGGTGGCCACGCCGCTCGCGCTGATGGTCCCCGTCCTGTTCATCGCGGGCGTGGTCTTCTGCTACTTCGTGGTGCTCCCGCCCGCCACGGACTTCCTGCTCAGCTTCAACTCGGACGAGTTCCGAACCGAGGTCCGGGCGCGCGACTACTACAGCTTCGTGACGCTCACCATGCTCGCGATGGGGCTGGGCTTCCAGGTGCCGATCGCCATCCTGGCGCTGGTGCGCCTGGGAATCACGACGCCGGAGAAGCTGCGCAAGAACCGCCGCTACGCGATCCTCGCGATCGCCGTCCTGGCCGCCTTCCTACCCACGATCGACCCGGTCACGCTTCTGCTCGAGATGGTCCCCCTGATCATCCTCTACGAGCTGAGCATCGTGTTCGCGGCGGCCGTCGGGCGTAGGGAAAGCGCCGGCACCGATGTCGCCTCGGCCGAGAGCAGTTGAGCGGGGCGACATAGCTAGGCTTCCGCACCGCCATGTTGTTCGATCTCGGGGGCAAGCGCCGGCGGGCCGTCCAGGCCACCTATCTCACGCTCGCAGTCCTGATGGGCGGCGGGATGGTGCTGTTCGGCATCGGCGGCGACGTGTCGTTCAACGTCTTCGACGACGTCGGTGGGGGTGGCGACAACAACAGCGCCGGCAACGAGCTCGTCCAGAAGCGCGTGGACCGCAGCGAGAAGCAGCTCCAGGCCAACCCGAATGACGAGAAGGCCCGCAAGGACCTGGTCCGCGGCTACTACCAGCTCGCCACCAGCCAGACGACCGACAACTCCGCGGGCTTCCCCAAGGACGCCCAGGACGAGTTGCGAAAGTCCGCGGCCAACTGGCAGGCCTACCTGAAGTCAGAGCCCGCGAAGCCCGATGCCTCGCTGGCGCGGCTCGTGCTCCAGCTCTACGGGCCCGACGCGCTGAAGAAGCCCAAGGAGGCGCAGGAGGCCGCGGCGCTGATCGCGCGCGTGGACAACGACACGAACTCCTACCTCAACCTCGTCCAGTACGCCGCGCTGGCCAGCGACACCCGCACGGCCAACCTCGCCGCCACCAAGGCGGCGGACCTCGCGCCGAAGGGCGAGCGCAAGGCCGTGAAGGCACAGGCCGAGCAGCTCAAACAGCCCCCGCAGGCGGCCGGCGGCCAGGCACCCGCGGGCGGTGCGCAGGCCCCGTCCGGCGGCGGCTCGGCCACCGGCGAGTAAGGTTCCGCCGCGGAGAAGCTCCGACGAGCAGAGGAGACGCGTGAACTTCAAGATCAATGACGAGGAGATCGACGACCAGACGCACGTCATCTCCCTCGGCGGCGAGATCGACCTCTACACCGCGCCCGAGTTCAAGGAGCGCATGGTCGAGTTGATCGAGGCGGGAAAGAGGAACATCGTCGTGGACCTCTCCGAGGCCACCTTCATCGACTCCACCACGCTCGGCGTGCTGGTGGGCGGCGTAAAGCGCCTGCGTCCCTCCGGTGGCGGCCTGGCCCTGGTCTGCACCGACCAGAACATCAGCAAGATCTTCGAAATCACCGGCCTGGACCGCGTCTTCTCGATCCAGGACTCGCGCGAGGACGCGCTGGCCTCCTTCAGCGACTAGGGCAGTTCACCTACAATTCGCCGTTCGCGGCGGCTCCCCGGGCCGCCGCTCCCAGGGCCGTTAGCTCAGTTGGTAGAGCAGGAGACTCTTAATCTCAAGGTCGAAGGTTCGAGCCCTTCACGGCCCATGACGCGCGAGACTCTGCCCGTGGCAGACAACCAGGAACTGCTCGAGAAGCACCGCCCGCAGCTGCGGTACGACTCGCAGGATCCCTACCGTGCCTGCTCGGCGCTCATGATCGTCGAGAACCCGGGCAACCGCCTGGTCGATAAAGGCGGGAAGCCGATCGCGATCGCCGATGGCTCCGAGGAGGCGCTCGGGCTGCGGCACCTGCTCACCGGAGACGCGCACGACGGCGAGCGCCTGGATGAGGTGGGTGACGAAGACGAGATCGTGCGCGACGCCGTGCACCTCCAGGCCGACACGCGTCTTGCGGACCGCGTCTACGGCCGATGCCTGGAGCGAGGTCGCACCACCTACCTGCAGTACTGGTTCTGGTTCTACTACAACCCGAAGGACGTGGCTGGGCGCGGTCGCCACGAGGGCGACTGGGAGATGATCCAGCTCCGGCTGGAAGACGGCGAGCCCAAGTGGGCGGTCTATGCACAGCACGATCACGCCCGCCAGGAGGGCTGGGAGCGAATCCGACGTCACCCGGCCACCGATGATGGGACCCACCCGGTCGTCTACGTGGCGGCGGAGTCGCACGCGTCCTATTACGAGGACGGGACCCACCCGGCCTTCGGACGCGCCGACAACGCCTACGGCGACGGGCCGGCGGTGATCCCGGAGCTCGAGGAGTTCGGCGACTGGGCGAGCTGGCGGGGGCGGTGGGGCAACTCCAAGGGGGTCTTTGCGTGGGTGCCGTTCGTCAAGAACCCGCCCGCGGGCAACAGCCCGAAGAGCCCCGGACACCAGGGCGCCAAATGGGGAGATCCCGTCGCGTTCGAACGTGAGGCGAAGGACAACACCGGCAAGGAGCAGCGCTGGCTCTGGAAGCGCGGTACCAAGACCTACCCGCTCGAGCCCGAGATTTTGGAGGCCCGCCTGTCCGCCCCCACGCGCGTGACCGTGCGCTACCGGATCAAGGGCCGGTTCCTCCGCAAGCCGCGCCACCTGCTCGTGTCCGTCAACGCGCCTGACGAGCGCGGAGACCTGCTCGGCCGCACCTCGATGCGCAAACCGCCGAAGCAAGGAGTGGCGGAGGTCGACCTGGCCGCCCCGCCCGGCCCCGCGGTCGTGCTGGCGAGCACCTTCAACCGCGCACGCCAGCGGAGCAGCGTGGCGAGCGTCACGCTGGCGCAGCCACCTCCGTGACGGGCTCTCCGGCAGCCAGGTAGTCGGCGAGCTCAGGCGGCGCGTAACCCGGCAGCCCCTCGGCTCTGGCTACGGCAGTGGAGGCCACAGCCAGGTGGAGCGCCGAGCCGGGTGGCGAGTCCCCCGGCATGTTCTCCGCGCCGGTCAGCGGACGCCAGCGTGGCGGAAGCAGGCGGTAGAAGCTCTTGTAGGACTCGTGGATCTCCCCGAGCGGGTCCGGGGCCGTGTGCTTGCCCAAGCGCCTGCTCTCCTCATCCGGCTGGCCGTCCGGCGTCAGGAAGTGGTCCGGCTTGAAGGCCAAGCCGCACTCGCGTGCGCGCTTGACCATCCACAGCAGGGGGATCTCGGCCAGCGCCTGCTCGCGGTAACCGCCGCCCACATCGCAGTGCACGCCGGCGAACCACACCTGTTCGAGGGTCTGATCGCCGGCGTGGGGCTGCTGGACCCAGAGCGTGGGTTTGAACGGCTTGCGCCGCTCGTCGATGGCGACCGCGTGGAAGGCCGCTTGGACGCGACTGCTGAGCGTGGTGTCGTGAAAGGTCCAGCGTCTGGTCAGCAGCGGCAGCCGCACCGCGTCGCTGGGTATCCCGAGGGCACCGACGGTGTCCCACACGCCGACGAACCGGATCGGCCTGTCGTCGTGGGAGTACATCCGGCGGAAGATCTCGGCCTCGATGCCGTTGGGGGCGGACGGCTTCGCCCGGTCGCGGTACAGGCGATAGGCGTCCTTGATGCGGCCGACGTGCTCCGCGCGCAGGATGCCGGAGTTGCGCACGAGCCCCACGGTGCTGCGCGCCGTGAACGCGCCACGGCTGAAGCCGAAGAAGTAGAGCTCATCCCCGGGGCGGTAGTTCTCGACCAGGAACCGGTAGCAGTCGCGCACGTTGCGTGACAACCCGATCCCGAAGGCGCCGCCGCGGAGGCGCTCGAAGCGCCGTGTCCCCACCCCCGGTTGGTAGAACAGCAGCTGATCGGCGCCGGCTTCGTCCTTGCGGTCCACTCCCAGCGCCACCTTGGTCACGTTGGTCGGCGCCGGCACCCCGTCGCTGTGCTGGTCGGGCCGGTTCCACGTCCCGTCACAGCAAATGACCAATCGTCTGGGCATGGCCCAGTCTAGTCCGCCCGCGGCGGGTCCTCCGACAAGCCCGGCTTGCCCTGCCTTGCAAACGGGCTGCTATGAACCCGGGCGTGGGCCAGGATCTTGCGTGCCTCGATGGCGTGACCGCCCCGGTGGCGGAGACCGTGATCCCGATCGTGGACGAGGGCTTCATCCGCGGCGACGGCGCCTTTGAGGTCGTACGCGTCTACGACGGCAAGCCGTTCCTGCTGGACGAGCATCTCGATCGCATGCAGCGCTCGGCCGCCAACCTGCGGCTGGAGGGCGGGGTCCCGCGCGCGAAGCTCGAGGAGGAGGCCGCCGCGCTGCTCGAGGCGCGCGGCGGAGCGCAGTTCGACGGCCTGCTGCGAATGATCCTCACGCGCGGAGGGCGGCGCCTGCTGGTCACCGAGCCGCTGCCTCCGTCGCCGGAGCGCCTGCGGCTGGGCACGGTCACCTACGCGCCCACGCGCGTGCTCGACGGGGTGAAGTCGCTGTCGTACGCGGCCAACATGCTCTGCGCGCGGATCGCCAGGGAGAACGGGTTCGACGAGGCGCTGCTCGTCACGCCTCACGGCCGCGTGCTCGAGGGGCCCACGTCGTCGATCTTCTGGGTGGACGAGTCGGGCGTGCTGTGCACGCCGCCGCTGTCCGACCACGTGCTGGCCTCGATCACCCGGGCCCACATCATGGATCTCGTGGAAGTGAGGGAGCGCTCCGTGGACCTGGACGAGATCAAGCGCGCGCAGGAGGCGTTCATGGCGTCCACGACCCGCGAGGGGCAGTCGGTGTCCGCGATCGACGACCGCGAGTTCCCCGAGGCCGGCGAGGTCACGCGCAAGGTGGCCGCGGCGTTCGCGGCGCACCGCGACCAGATCATCTCGGACGCCTGAGCCGTGACGGCTCAGGCGTCGGCGCCGGAACGCTTGGGGGTGGGCGGCGAGTCCTCGCCCTCGTGCGCGGTGCCCTCGGCCTGGTAGCGCAGCCACCAGGTCGCGTGACCGGCAACGTCTCGTGCCGTCTTGAGCACTACGACGGCCCCGCCCAATAGCGTCTTCCCTGCCTCCGTGACGATCATCGCCGAGCCGGGACTGTATTGACCACCACTATGCGCATCCTCACCGTCATCGGCAACCGCCCCCAGTTCGTGAAAGCGGCTGCCGTCTCGCGGCTGCTCCGAGAGCGCCACGACGAGCTGATCGTGCACACCGGCCAGCACTACGACGACGAGCTCTCGAAGGTGTTCTTCGAGGAGCTGGGCGTACCCGCCCCGGCGCGCGAGCTGCACGCGGGCGGCGGCTCGAACACCGAGCAGACGGCCCGCATCCTCGGACTGCTGGAGAGCGTGCTGGCGGAGGTCGAGCCCGACCTCGTGCTGGTCTACGGCGACACCAACTCGACCCTGGCCGGGTCGCTGGCGGCCGCCCAGGCGGGGTTGCCCGCGGGGCACGTGGAGGCCGGAATGCGCTCGTTCGACCGCACCATGCCCGAGGAGCTGAACCGCGTGCTCACCGACCACGCCAGCGGGCTGCTGCTGTGCTCGACCGAGACGGCCGTGGAGAACCTCCGCCGCGAGAACGTGGCCGGCGAGGTTCACCTGGTGGGCGACGTGATGGCAGACGTGTCGCTTGCATTCCGCTCGATCGCGCAGGAGCGCTCGACAGCGCTGGCGGACCTCGGCCTCGAGCCGGGGGAGTACCTGCTGGCCACGGCGCACCGCGCCGGCAACGTGGACGATCCCGACCGGCTGGAGCGGCTGGTGACGTTGCTGGAGTCCCTGCCGCGCAGCTGCGTGCTGCCGCTGCACCCCCGCACGGCGGCACGGCTGGACTCGAGCGGCCTGCGCGAGCGGCTCGAGCGCGCCGAGCACGTGCGACTCACGCCGCCGCTGGGCTACCTGGACTTCATGGCGCTCGCCATGCACGCCCGCGCGATCCTCACCGACTCCGGCGGCGTCCAGAAGGAGGCCTACCTGCTGGGCGTGCCGTGCGTGACGCTGCGCGAGAACACCGAGTGGGTGGAGACCGTTCAGACGGGCTGGAACACGCTCGTGGGGCTCGACTCCGAAGCGGCACTGGCGGCGCTCGACCACCCGCCGCCGGCCGGCGAGCGTCCCGAGCTCTACGGCGGCGGGCGCGCGGCTGAGCGCGTCTGCGAGGTGCTCTCGACCTACACTCCGGCCCGATGACGTCCTCCTCCGAGCCCGTGCGGGTGGGAGTTGCCGGGCTCGGCTACTGGGGCCCGAACCTCGCGCGCAACTTCGACCGCCTCCCCGGCGCCGAGCTGCGCTGGCTGTGCGACGGCGCCGACGCCGCCCGGGAGCGCGCCGCGGCGTCGTTTCCCGACACGCGGGTCACGGGCGACCTCGACGAGCTGCTGGCCGACCCCGAGCTGGACGCCGTGACGATCGCCACGCCCGTGCCCACCCACGCCGAGCTGGCCGAGCGAGTGCTCGCGGCGGGCAAGCACTGCTTCGTGGAGAAGCCGCTGGCGCAGAACAGCACCGACGCGGAGCGGCTGGTGGAGGCGGCCGACGCCGCCGACCGCGTGTTGATGGTGGGCCACCTCCTGGAATACCACCCGGGGCTCGAGATGCTCGGCGACATCGCCGCCGCCGGCGAGCTGGGCGACATCCACTACCTGTACGGCAACCGCCTCAACCTTGGCAAGCTGCGCGCCGAGGAGAACGCGCTCTGGAGCCTGGGCGCGCACGACGTGTCGGTGCTGCTGCGGCTGGCGGGCGAGGAGCCGTATGAGTGCACGGCGATGGGCGAGTCCTACATGCGTGAGGGTGTGGAGGACGTGGTCTTCTGCTTCATGCGCTTCCCCTCCGGGCTGGCGGCACACCTGCACCTCTCCTGGCTCGACCCGCACAAGGAGCGCCGCTTCACGGTGGTGGGCTCGAAGAAGATGGCCACGTTCGACGACATGGAGGTCGAGCGCAAGCTCACCGTCTACGACAAGGGCTTCGACGAGGACTTCTCCTCCTACGGCGAGTACATCGCCAGGTCCGGCGACATCACCAGCCCGCGCGTGTCCAACGAGGAGCCGCTTCGGATCGAGTGCCGCCACTTCCTCGACTGCGTGCGCGACGGGCGGGCTCCCCGCTCGGATGGCGCCAGCGGCCTGCGCGTGGTGCGGGTGCTGGAGGAGCTGCAGCGCTCGCTCGACGAAAGCCGGCGTGCTCAGGCCGTCTGACCGCGCACCGGGGCTGCTGCTCGGCGAGGGAGTGGCGTTGCCGCCGACCGTCACGATCGGCGGCAACGTCGTGATCCACGAGGGCACCGTGATCGGCGGCGAGGCCACGATCCAGGACGGTGCGATCATCGGTAAGCCGCTGGCGCTGGGCGCGCGGTCGGTGGCCTCGCGCGACCCGCTGCCGCCCGCGGAGATCGGCGCAGGCGCGAAGGTTTGCGCGGGCGCGGTGGTCGTGGCCGGTGCCGTGGTGGGCGAGGGCGCCGTGATCGGCGACCAGTCCCATGTGCGCGAGCGCGCGGTGATCGGCGAGCAGAGCGTGGTGGGGCGCGGCTCGGCTGTGGACAACGACGTGACCGTGGGCGCGCGTGTGCGCATCCAGACCGGGTGCTACCTCACTGCCTTCTCGGTGATCGAGGACGACGTGTTCCTGGCCCCCGGCGTGACGCTCTTAAACGACGACACCATGGGTCGGCACGGTCCCGACCACGAGCTGCGCGGCGCCACGCTGCGGCGCGCCTGCCGCGTGGGCGGCGGCGTGGTGCTCGTGCCCGGCGTGGAGGTGGGGGAGGAGGCGTTCGTGGCCGCGGGCGCCGTGGTCACCAAGGACGTCCCGGCCCGGGCCGTGGTGATGGGCGTGCCCGCGCGTCAGGTGCGCGAGGTCCCGGACGACGACCTGCTCGAACGCTTCCGATGAGGCGCCGCGGGCGCAGCCGGGCGCTGCTGGCCGATCGGCGCACGGTGGTGCTCGGGCTGCTCGCCACGTCGGCGTTCGGCGGCGCCATGGTCGTGGAGCTCGGGCGCGTGTGGCGCCGGGGGTCGGCGCCCGCGCTCACCGAGGCCGAGGATCCGCTCGCCGCCGCCGCCGAGGCGGTGGTCGAGACCGCGGAGGTGGCCCGCACCGGCTTTCAGGAGGCCTCCACGCGCGAGAACGCGGTGTTCGTGCTGCTCACCTCGTTCGTCACCTCGTTCATCCTCGCCCGCGCGATCACCACGCTGCTGCACGGACGGTCGCGGGTGGGGCCGTTTCAGGACCTCACCCTCGGCCGCCGCCACATCCACCACTACGTGCCGGGCATCCTGCTGGCGTTCGGCGCCGGCGCCGCGGCGATCGTGAGCCGCAGCGAGCGCCTCGACCCGTGGCTCGCGTTGCCCTTCGGCGCCGGCATGGGGCTCACGATGGACGAGTCCGCCCTGCTGCTCGACCTCGACGACGTCTACTGGTCCGAGGAGGGCATCGTGAGCGTGCAGATCGCCCTCGCCGTGACCGCCCTGCTGGGTGCGGTTGCGATCGCCTCGCGCTTCCTGCGCCGGGGCGAGCAGGCGGTGCTCGAGGACGCGCCGCACCCGGCCTAGCCGCCGTGGAGCGCAGCGTCTAAGGTGCCGGTCATGGAATCCGGTTCAGGCCCCAGAGACCCCTCGTCGAACGATCCCCAGTCCCCGGCTGGGCCGCCGCAGGCGCCACCCGTGGCGCCTCCCGTCCCGTCGAGTCCCGAGAGCCCGGCAGGGCCGCAGTCGCCGTCGGGTCCGGGCTACGGCGGCCCGGTGCCCCCGGGTGGCTGGCAGCAGCCGATGCCCCAAGGCCCCGAAGCGGGTGGGTTCGCCCCCGGCCCGCTGGCCGGCTGGGGAGCGCGGCTCGGCGCCTACATCATCGACACGTTGGTCCTGCTGGTGCCGTTCCTGATCGTCTTCTTCGTGCTGATCGCGGGCGCGGTCGGCATCACGGGCACCGACAACGAAGATGTGGCCGCGGGCGGCTTCATCGTCGCGACCCTGCTCAGCGTGGTCGTGTTCGCGGCCATCGCCCTGCTCTACGCCCCGCTGCTGATGAGGCGCGAGGGCCCGTGCAACGGTCAGACCTGGGGCAAGCAGGCCCTTGGGATCCGCGTGGTTCGCGACAACGGGCAGCCATTCAGCTTCGGTCCGGCCGCACTGCGCGAGGTCGTGCTCAAGGGTCTGGCGGTGGGCATCGCCTCATCGATCATCCCGATCCTCCCCTGGTTCTTGAACTTCTTCTGGCCCCTCTGGGACGACCAGAACCGCGCGCTGCACGACATGGCTGCCTCCACCCACGTCGTCCAGGCCTAGGAGGGACGCCCGGAGGGCGTTTCAGGCCGCGGCCATGAGCCGCTCGGCGGCCTCGGTCCAGATGATCTCGTCGCGGGCGGGGCCCACGCCGATCATCACCACCGGGATGCCCAGCCGCTCCTCGATGTAGTCGAGGTAGGCCCTGGCGTTCGCGGGCAGCTCAGACACGTCGCGCGCGCCGCTGATGTCCTCGTGCCAGCCGGGCAGCGCCTCGTACTGCCCGCGGGCGCGGTGCAGCACCGACTGGTGGTAGGGAAAGTTCTCGAAGCTCGCGCCCTCGGGCCCGGTGTAGCGCGTGGCCACGCAGATCGGGTCGATGCCGGTGAGCACGTCGAGCTTGGTGATCACCAGGCCGGTGAGGCCGTTCACGCGGACGGCGTAGCGCAGCGCCACGAGGTCGAGCCAGCCACACCGCCGCGCGCGGCCGGTGGTGGTGCCGAACTCGCCGCCGGCCTTCTGGATCCGCTCGCCGACCTCGTCGTGCAGCTCTGAGGGGAACGGTCCCGCGCCCACGCGGGTGCAGTAGGCCTTGGAGACGCCCCACACGTCGTCGATCTGCTTGGGCCCCACGCCGGCGCCCACGCACGCGGCGCCCGCCACCGGGTTGGAGGACGTGACGAACGGATACGTGCCGTGGTCGATGTCCAGGAGCGTGCCCTGCGCGCCCTCGAACACCACCAGCTCGCCCTTGTCGAGCAGGTTCCAGGCGATCGGCGGGGTGTCGGCGATGTAGGGCTCGAGGCGGTGCCCGAAGGCGAGGTACTCCTCGGTCATCGCGTGCAGGTCCAGCCGCGGGTCCTTGTCGAACTCGCGCAACGACAGGCGCTTGGGCTCCAGCGCCGCGGCGATCTTCTGCTTGAGGATCTTCTCGTCGAGCACGTCCTGGACGCGGATGCCCAGCCGCGCGGCCTTGTCGGCGTAGCAGGGGCCGATGCCGCGCTTGGTGGTGCCGATCTCGAGCTTGCCCAGCTTGGCCTCGCCCGCGTGGTCGAGCAGCAGGTGGTAGGGCATGATCAGGTGCGCGTTGGCCGAGATGCGCAGCCCTGAGAGGTCCACGCCGCGGCGCCGCAGCCCGTCGATCTCCTCGGTGAGCACGCGCGGGTCCACCACCACGCCGTTGCCCACCACGCACGGGCGTCCGGCGTAGAGGATGCCCGAGGGGACGAGGTGGAACTTGAAGGTCTCGCCGTCGCGGACGATCGTGTGGCCGGCGTTGTTGCCGCCCTGGAAGCGGATCACGGCGCCGGCCTGCTCGGCGAGCAGGTCCACGACCTTTCCCTTCCCCTCGTCGCCCCACTGCGCGCCGACTATGACCAGTCCTGGCATGGCCTGACGAGTGTAGGTGGGGCGCTCAGCCCGCGGACTTCAGGCGGAGGTCCTCGCCCATGATGGGAAGCGGCTCGCCGCAGATTTCGAGCAGACGAGAGACGGTGCGGGCGCCGATCTGCTCGCGCAGCTCATCGAGGTCGAGCGTGTTCGTGGTGATCACGATCGAGCGCTCGTCCTGCCAGCGCTCGTTGACCACCGAGTACAGCTGCTCGAGCACCCAGTCGGTGCGCCGCTCGGCTCCGAGGTCGTCCAAATGCAGCAGGTCGACCGCGCACAGCTTGCGGAACAGGCTCATGTAGGAGCCCCCGCTGTGGCTGTCGTAGGTGTCCTTGATCTCGGCCAGCAGGCGGGTGACCGGGTAGATCGCCACCGACCGCCCGGCCTTCTCGGCCGCGAGCGACACCAGCATGGCGAGCGAGGTCTTGCCCGTGCCCACGTCGCCGGCCAGCCACAGGCCGCGGCCCGCGTCCAGGCTCGCGTCGATGTCGCGTACGTAGTCGCGCACCGGCCGCAGCAGGAAGGGGTCTATGTCGCTCACCGGCTTGCGCTCGAAGGACACGCCGCGGAAGCGCTTGGGCACGCCCGTGCCCATCCCGTGGCTGGCCGCGCGCGCGATCTTCGACTGGCGACACTCGCACGGAGCGGCGGTGTTGTCCTCGAGCTCGATCCAGCCAGACCCGTCGCACACGCCCACGGGGCAGCGCGACTGCTCGCCCGCCCCGCCGCTGGCGACGGGGCGCAGCGGGCTCATCCGATGCCCGCCGGCACGCGCCCGGCGTCCTGCTCGCGGGCCTTGGTCCGGAAGGCCGGGTAGCGCTCGACGAAGGTGAGCTCGACCGAGCCGACGGGGCCGTTGCGGTGCTTGCCGATGATGATGTCGGCGAGGCCCGCCTTCTCGGAGTCGGCGTTGTAGTACTCGTCGCGGTACACGAACATCACGAGGTCGGCGTCCTGCTCGATGTTGCCCGACTCACGCAGGTCGGCCATCAGGGGCTTTTTGTCCGGCCGCGCCTCCACCGCTCGCGAGAGTTGGGAGATCGCGATCACCGGGATGTGCAGCTCGCGGGCGAGGATCTTCAGCCCGCGGCTCATCTTGCCCACCTGCTCCACGCGGCCATCGCGGTGATCCTCGGGCCGGATCAGCTGGAGGTAGTCCACGATCAGCAGGCCCAGCGGGTGGCGCTGGTGCAGGCGGCGCGCCTTGGCCCGCAGCTCGAGCACGCCGATGTCCGAGGAGTCGTCCACGAACAGCGGCGCACGGCCCAGCTTCTCGGTGGCCTTGAGCACCTTCGGCCACTGCTCCGCGCTCACCCTGCCCTTGCGCAGCGACTCGCCGTTGATCCGCGCCCGCGACGCGATGAAGCGCTGGGCCAGCTCGCCCTCCGACATCTCCAGCGAGAACATCGCCACGGCCTTGCCGTGGTCCACCGCGGCGTTCTCGGCGATGTTGGTGGCCAACGCGGATTTTCCCATCGCCGGCCTCGCTGCAAGCACGATCAGGTTGCCGGGCTGGAAGCCGCCGGTGATGTCGTCGAGGTCGCGGTAGCCCGAGGGGGTGCCGGTGAGCGACTGCCCCTCCTTGGAGAGCCGCTCGAGCTTGTCCAGCTCGTCGTGCAGGATGTCCTCGATCGCCCGTAGCTGGCTGCCGTCCTCGTGGTGGCCGGCACGGAAGATGGCCTGCTCGGCCTGCTCGATCAGTGCGCGCGGGTCGCCCGGCTCGGTGGCCACCTTCTCCTGGATGTCGCGCGCGGCTCCCAGCAGCCGGCGCAGCATCGAGTGCTCGCGCACGATCCGGGCGTAGTCGCGCACGGCGCCGGCGGCGGGCACCATGGCGGGGAGGGAGTGGACGTAGCCGTCGCCACCGGCCTCCTCGAGCTTGCCCTCCCGCCGGAGGTCGTCGCAGACCGTGATCGCGTCCACGGCCTCGGGCTCGGCCTTCTCCTTCAACCCCAGCATCGCCCGGAAGATCAGCTGGTGGCGCGGGCGGTAGAAGTCGTCCGGGGCCAGCCGCAGGTCCACGAAGATTTGATCGAGCGCCTGCTCGGTCATCAGGATCGTGCCGAGCACGGCGACCTCGGCCTCCTCGTTCTGAGGCGGCGTGCTGGCGCCGTTTGCTCCGGCGGCGGAGACAGCCATCACAGAGCCTCCGTGAACGGATTACGGCCGAAGAGGCGAGGCTGCCAAGGAAGCAGCCTCGAAGCCTTGCTGGGGCAAGGCGAGAGGCGATGACGCCGGCAGGCGAAGCCTATTCGGCCGTAATGATGGTCTTGATGGAGGCGGTGACACCTTCCGCGACTTCCACCGAGACCGTGTGGGTGCCCGTGGACCTGATCGGCTCGGGCATCTGGACCTTGCGCTTGTCCAGCTTCACGCCGCGCGCCTGGCGCACCGCGTCCACGATCTCCTGCGAGGTGACCGATCCGTACAGCCGCCCGTCGTCCCCCGCTTGGTGCGAGATGGTGAGGACGGTCTTGCGCAGCAGCCCGGCCGTCTCCTCGGCCTTCTCGGCCTGCTGGCTGGCGGCGCGGTCCGCCGCCTCCTGGCGCTGTCGCGCAGCCGCGATCGAAGCCCCCGTGGCGGGCTGGGCCAGCTTGCGCGGCACCAGGTAGTTGCGCAGGTAGCCGTCGGCCACGTCGACGACCTCGCCGCGCTCGCCCAGCGTCTCGACTGGCTGCAGCAGAATGGCCTGCGCCACTACTGGCCTCTTTCACGGAATTGGGGCAGGAACCCGAGCCCCCGCGCGTGCGGGAGCCCCGTGTCCCATCTGGAGGCGGCAATGCTAACGAGAGCCGTTAGAACGGGATGTCGTCGTCCGACCCTGCGCCGGCACCAGCGCCGGCCGGCGCGCGATCGAAGTCCGCGGTGTCGGCCGGGACGTCCGACTGCGGGGTGAAGCGCCCGCCGCCGTTCTCGCCATCCGGGCGCCCGCCCAGGAACTGGACGGAGTCGGCCACGATGTCCACGCCCTGGCGCTTGCCCGATCCGTCCTTGGCCTCCCACTCGCGCCAGCGCAGCCGTCCGTCGATCGCCACGGGGCGGCCCTTGGACAGGTACTGAGCGCAGTTCTCGCCCTGCGCGCCCCAGACCGTGACGTCGAAGTAGTTGGGCTGCTCGACCCACTCGCCGGAGGCGTCCTTGCGGCGGGAGTTGCAGGCCACGCGCAGCGAGCACACCGAGGTGCCGCTGGGCAGCGAGCTGAGCTCGGGGTCGCGCGTGAGGTTGCCCGTGAGGATCACGCGATTGATGTTGGTGCCTGCCATGGAAAGCTCCTTCTCTGGCTCTCGGAAAGCTTGAAATTGACTTGACGACCGAGGGTACTCCCGGATCCGGCGCGCATGGGCGGATCGTTGCGAGATGAAGCTGCTCTTTGGGCGAGTTGTGGCCAGGCCGTTACGTAGGTGCGGCCGGCGTGCGTCTACTCGGCCGCGTCGTCGTCCGGGGCGGAGGGCTCGGGCGGAGCGTCGGCCGCCGCGCGGGCGGCCACCCGACCCTCGGGCTCCTCCTCGCGCGAGGGCTGAGGGGGCTCGGGGCTGGGCGGAGGGGGCGGCGCGCCAGGCAGCTGCCGGATGATCCGGTGACGCAGGACCCCGTCCGTGATGCGCAGGCTGTGGTTGAGCCGTTCGAGAAGGTCCGGCTCGCCCTCGAACTGGAACAGGTGGTACGCGGCCTCCGGGCGGTGGTCGATCTCGTAGGCGATCCGCCGGCTGCCCCAGTCGTGGTGGCCCACGATCTCCCCTCCCGAGCTGAGCATGGACTCGACCTCGCCCACGATCGCCTGGCGACGGTCGTCAGGGACGCTCGCGTCGATGAGCAGCATGAGGTCGTACAGGTGGGCCATGAAGCGGGCCACGATAGCGGAGGACCGCTCTCCGCCGGGCTTCGAGGGGGCGAAGAGTGGGGTACGTGTCCCTTGTCAGTGCGTGTCGCGGAGGCGGACAGCCGAGGCGCCCGGCTTGCTCGGGCGGGTGCGGTGGTTCAACGTGGGCCGGCTGGCGGTCGTGCTCGTAGCGGCGGTCTTGGCCTTCGTGGGGCCGCGGGGGTGCGAGCGTAAGCCGCCGCCGAGCGCAATGGAGCGCCCGGTTGCCGTTCCGCGTGCGCCGGATCGGCGCAATGAGGAGGAGGACGTGCCCCCTGGGGGACGGGGTTCGCCGAGACGGCGCGAGGCGGAGGAGGCACCGCGGCGGCGGGGGATGAGGATCCGAGGCTCGCCCGCCCGTCCGCGACCCGGCTCGGCGGCGTCCCCGAGGGCGGCGCCGCGGCCGCGTGGCCAGCCGCCGGTGCCTGGGCCGCCCCCGGTGTCCGACGATCCCGTCTCGCCGGCGCCGGTTCCGACGTCGCCGCCACCACCCGGACCGCGTGTCCGCATGGGTGAGTTCACCCCCGACCCGCTTCACTGACCTTTGGGGCGCAGTCGCCGGCCGGACCGGATCATCCACGAAGCGACTGGCAATGCACCCCAGAATCCTGACCTGGGCATGGCCGCGACGCCGACCGCGCCGAGCGCCAGGATCGACCACCCCGATCTCCGTCGGAGTACAAGCACGCCTGCGCGTCGTGTAGCTGGTCGATCGCTTCTATCGCCTCGTTCCTGAAGCTCAAGTTCCCACCGGCGCGCGCCCGCGGCGCTTTGCCTCGATGTCGGCCAGCTGGTCGTCGATCCAGTCGCCGGGGTCGCGGGACTCGATCACGCGCTTGAGCCCCTCCGAGCGCCACGAGCGCTCGTCGGCGGACATGGTGAGCGCGCGGTAGATGGCGTCGGCTTGCTCCTGCACGTCGAACGGGTTGACCGACAGGGCGAACTCGGCCAGCTCCTCGTGGGCGCCGGTGTTCTCCGACAGCAGGGAGACGCCGTGCTGCTCGTTCACCAGCGGCCCCTCCTTGGCGATCAGGTTCATGCCGTCGAACATCGCGTTGACCATCAGCAGGTCGTAGTGCTTGTAGGCGGCGATCGCCTCCTCGAGGTTCTCGCGCAGCCGCAGTTCGATCGGCATCCAGTCGGTGGTGCCGTGGCCGTGGTTGACCACGGCCACCAGCGCCTCGATGCGCTCCAGGTACTCGGCGTACTCGGGCACGTCCTGGCGCGACGGGATCAGGTGGGCGATGAAGGTGACCCGCTCGAGGAACTCGGGGTGCTGCTCGAGGAACAGGTCGAAGGCGGTGAAGCCGCGGAGCACGTTCTTCGACAGGTCGGCCCTGTCCACGCGCAGGATCAGGTGCTCGCGCCGGCGGCGCAGCATCCGGCGCTCGTACTGGTGCACGGCGGCGCTCTGGGCGTTCTTGCGGAACGTCTCGGCCGAGATCGGGAGCGGGTAGGTGCGCACCCACACCTCGCGACCGTCCATTCGGACCACGCCGGCGCGCTCGTCCACCTCCAGGTCGAACAGCTCGCGGCAGCAGAGCAGGAAGTTGCGCCGGTAGGAATGGGTGTGGAACGCGACGATGTCGTTGGACAGGATTCCCTCGAAGAGGTCCTCGCGCATGTCGCGGGGCAGCACGCGCCAGGCGTCTGGCTGGGTCCACGGGATGTGGACGAAGTGGTGCAGGAACACGTCCGGCCGCGCCTCGCGGATGTACTTGGGCGCCGTGTAGAGGTGGTAGTCGTGGAGCATCACCACGGCCCCGTCGACGCCGTCGATCTCCTCCAGCACGGCGTCGGCCAGATCGCGGTTCACCGCGCAGTAGCCGTTCTCGTAGGCGTCCACGTCCGCCTGGCGGATGTCAGGGGCGTTGGAGAGATCCCACAGGTAGTGCTGGATGAACCACAGCAGCGGGTTCGCCACCACGCCGTAGAAGGCCTCGTAGGCCTCCGGATCGGACTCCACCAGGCGGATCCGGTAGGTCACGCCCTCCAACTCGCAGTCGAATGCTCCGCCGCCGTGCTCGCGCGCCATCTCGGCGTCCTCCGCGGACATGGCCGATGCCACCCAGAGGGCTTCGCGGTGGTGCACTAGCCCCTTGAGGGCGGTTACGAGCCCTCCCCCGCCCCGCCGCGGCTGCAGCGAGCCGTCGTCGGCCCTCTCGAACGTGGCTGGCCCGCGGTTCGAGACTAGGACGAGTTGGGGCTCTGGGCTCATGGGGTCAGGGGTTCAGGCGTTCTCCTTGAAGATACGCAGCCAATCGCGGAGGAGGCGGGGGGTGAGGAAGTTCTTTCGCACGTGCTCCTTGCCCGCCCGGCCCAGCCGCTTGCCGAGGTCCGGCTCGCGCAGGATGGCCAGGGAGCGCTTGGCGCACTCTTCGGGAGAGGAGACCAGATACCCCGTCTCGCCGTCCTTAACCTGGAGGGGGATGCCACCCACGTCGCCGCCGATGAACGGGCGCGCCTTCCAGAGCGCCTCGGACACCGTGAGGCCGAAGCCCTCGCGGGTGGACTTCTGGATCACCACGTCCGCCTGGGACTGGAAGGCGTTCACCTCGATCGCGCCCACGTTGTTGAGGTTGTTGAGGATGTGGATGTCCGGATCCCCGTCGGCGTAGGCCATCGTCTGGTTGAAGAAGTCCCATCCCTCGGGGTCGTCGGTGGCCATCGACCCCACCAGCGCGAGCTGGACGTCGGGCATCTCCTCGTTCACCTTCCGGTAGGCGTCGATCACGCCCATAGGGTCCTTCCACGGGTCGAAGCGCGAGACCTGGCACATGAGCGGCCGGTCCACGTCGATGCCGAACTGATCGCACACGTACGCGGCGTCCTCGGGCGAGAAGGCCATGTTCTTCGGCGACAGGGGGTCGATGGCCGGCGGGACGATGTGGGTCGGCGTGCCGTCCATCCCCCGGGGTACGTACTCCTGTCGGTGGAAGACCGCGCCGTGGTAGTTGCGCACCAGCGGCACCATGCGCTCGACCGCGTCCGGGTTGGGCGTGGACAGGTCGATGTGGCAGCGCCAGATCCACGCGTTGCCCTTCTCGGGCACGTGCTGGAGGATCCCGGCCGGCTGGGGGTCGTGGACGATCACCACGTCCCATCCGTCGGTGAGCTCGCGGGCGTTCATCTCGTTGTAGCGGTCGAACACCTCCCACTCCTCGGGGGTGAGGCCCTGCGGGTTGCCCTGGAGCGCGTTGTGCAGCAGCTTGGTCGCGTTGTAGAACTCCTCGCGCCCGAGCATCACCTGCCACTCGGCCTCGACGCCCACGTCGTTCATCAGCGGCACGAGCGTGTAGAGGATCTCCGACACGCCCCCGCCGAAGGCGGTGGCCGAGAGGTGCAGGACCTTCAGGCCCTCCAGCTCGGCGGCCTGCTCGCGGATCTCTGAGATCAGCGGCTTGCCCGCCACGTGTGTGTAGTCGGCCAGGCTCTTGTGCCCCGCCGCGATCGGCTGCAGCATCAGTCCTCTTCCTTGGGGATCACGGCAGTTGCTTGACCAGCAGGGTGCGCCCGGGTGAGAAGTCCGATTCGTCGACCGTGGCCTCGATGATCACGTGGCTCAGCTCGCGGTCGAAATTCGACGTCACGTCCGCCGGGCCCACCAGCTCGAGCTCCAGGCGGTCGCCGCCGAGCCGGAACTCGAACGCGATCGTGTCCTCGTCGCGATCGTCGCCGTCGTGCACGAACTCGCTCGCCGCCTCGGTCACGGCGAGCTTCAGGTCGGCCACCTCCAGCGCCTCGAGTGTCGTCAGGCGGCACACGGCTGAGAGGGCGAGTCGGGCGAGCACGAGATAGTCCGGCTTGCCGGGAACGGTGAGAGAGACGTTGCGGCTCTCCTCCTGCGAAGCAGCCGGCTCGGCCGGCTGCGCACGATCATTCTCATCCACGGGTGGCAACCTATCCGTTCAGGCGCCCGATGCCTGCCTCGACCGCCGTGAGGATGCGCTCGTGCAGCGCGGCGTTGGCGCTGGCCACGATCGACATCTGGTACTCGGCGCCCGACCCCAGCAGCGGGCGGTCGCCCAGCGGGGCCCCGTAGGCGTCGGTCACGACCGCGCCGGCCTCCTCGAGCAGCAGCACCGAGGCCGCGAGGTCGTACGGCGAGTTGTTCAGCACCGCGCCGCCGCCCACGCGCTCGAACTCCTCCCGCATGCCGGGCACGTCGGCCACCATCCGCGGACCCGGCTCCACGTAGGCGTCCAGGCGGCCGTCCAGAACGCACACGGAGTCGAACGCCGCCGAGCCCAGCTCGAACGTGCCGCCGCCCACCGACGACACGTCGATCAGCTCGGCCAGCACCTCGGTGAGGGCTCGCGCCGGGCGGCCGCGGAAGCCGTACGTCCAGAACATGCGGTCCAGCTGCTCGTTGGCGGACAGCCGCACGGGCGGTCCCTCCAGAATCCCGGCCCCGCGCTCGGCGAGGAACACCCGGCCGGAGGGGATCTCCACCACGCAGCCGTGGCTCACGTCGGCCATCGTGGGCTCGCCGTGAAGCGGCGCCAGCGCCACGGACACGCAGCACGACTCCAGGCCGGCCAGCGCGGGGCGCGTGCCGTCGATTGGATCCACCACCAGCACCACGGCGGCATCGGCATCCGGCGGCACCACCAGCCCGCGGTCCTCGGAGTAGAACGCCACGTCCGGCGCTCGCTCGGCCAGGAACTCCTCGAGCCTGGCCTCCGCGCCCGCGTCGATGGCGAACGTCACGTCACCGCCGGCCCCCTCCGCCCCGTCGTCGTGGCCGCGCGCCGCATGCGAGCCCAGCGAGGGCAGCACGTGCTCGCGTAGCGCCAGCGCCAGGTCACGGACGAGGTCGCGCACGCGGCGGGCTAGGGCTGGGGGTCGGGCGGGCTGTCGGGCCGCTTGCCCAGCGTGACGTCCACCGTGCGGCGGTCGCCCTCACGGATCACCTCCAGCTCGATCTTGTCGCCCGCGCTGTGGCTGCTCACGAGGTCGGCGAGGTCGACACGGCGGGTGAGCTTGCGGCCGTCCACGGCCACGATCACGTCCCCGCCCACCGGCAGCTGGCCGCCCTGGAACTCCTGCGGCCGCCCGCCCTTGAGGTCAGCATCCTCCGCGGGGCTGCCGGCTTGGATCTCGCCCAGGACCGCGCCGTTGTCGGTGTCCACGTTCAGCCGGTCGGCCGCCTGCGGCCACAGGGTCACCGACTCCACGCCGAGGTAGCCGTAGTCCACCCGGCCCTTCTCGCGCAGCTCGGACAGCGACCGGCGCACCGTGTCCACCGGGATCGCGAAGCCCACGCCCTCGCCACCGCCGCTGGTGGACTTGATCTGGGAGTTGATGCCGAGCACCGCGCCGCCCGCGCTGAGCAGAGGGCCGCCGGAGTTGCCGGGGTTGATCGCGGCGTCGGTCTGGATCGAGTTGCCGATCTGGAAGCGGGTGAGCGATTCGATGGCGCGGTCGATCGCCGAGATCACGCCGATCGAGAGCGACTGGCGCTCCCCGAACGGGCTGCCGATCGCAGCCACCGGCTCGCCCACGGTGATGTCGCGCGAGCGGCCGAGCTTCACCGGTGTGAGCGACAGCCCGGACGGGTCGATCTTGAGCAGCGCAACGTCGGCGTTGGGGTCCTCCCCGATGATCTTGGCCTTCACGCGGTTGCCGTCGGAGAACTCGACGTAGACCTCCTTGGCGCGCTTGCGGTCGGGCGGGTCGCCGCTCGTGACCACGTGGGCGTTGGTGGCGATGTAGCCCTCGCCGTCGAGCACGAAGCCCGACCCCTGGCCGCCCTCGCCTCCCTCCTCGCCGAGCAGGGAGGCCGCGCCCCCGTTGAAGATCGAGAGGATCGTGACGACGCCCGGGGAAACCCGGTCGTACAGGGCGGCGGCGTTCAGCCCGCCCTGGCGCGTGCCCTGGGACTGGACCACCTCGACCGTCCGGACCTCCTTGGCCTTGCCCGAGCCCTGATCCTCGCCACCCTCGTCGCCGCCGCTGTTGCAGGCGCCCAGCCCGAGCGTCAGCGCGGCGAACAGAGCCGCGGCGGCCCTGCGGTTGCGGAGCGCCCTCACGAGGAGGGCCGGCCGCGGTCGCCGGGGAGCTTCACGGTGAAGGCCGCGCCCGCGGGGCGGTGGGCGGTGCGGATCGAGCCGTCCATGCGCTCGGCGAGCTCGCGGGCTATCGCCAGGCCGAGGCCGGCGCCGCGCTGGGCGTCGCCGGTGTAGAAGCGGTCGAACACCTGGTGCTCGTCGACCAGGCCGGGCCCGTCGTCGGCGACCGTGAGCTCGGCCGCACCGTTGTTTCGTTCTGCGGTCACGGTCACGTGGGTTCCCTCCGGAGTGTGGCGGAGGGCATTGTCGAGCAGGATACGCATGATCTGGGCCATCCTCTCCCGGTCACACCGGGCGGTCACCCGCGAGGGCAGGCGCAGCTCGAGCTCGGTCTCGTGGCGGGCCACCGCGGGCTGGAATTCCTGCAGGATCGTCCGAGCCAGCGCCGAGAGGTCCACCGGCTCGGGCTGCAGCTCCACCGAGCCGGCGTCGAGCCGCGACAGGTCGAGCAGGTTCACGGCCAGCTTCTGCAGCCGCTCCACCTGCTCGGCCATCGTGTCCAGGAACTCGCGCCGCGTCTCCTCGTCCAGCTCCTCGTCGCGCAGCAGCTCCACGAACCCGCCCAGCGAGAAGATCGGCGTGCGCAGCTCGTGCGACGCCGTGGCCACGAACTCCTTGCGCGCCACATCCACCTGGCGTAGCTGGGCCTGCATCTCGTTGAATGTGCGGGTGAGCTGGCCCAGCTCGTCGCTGGACTCCACCGACAGCGGCTCGATGAACCGCCCGGCGGCCACCTCGCGGGCGCCCTCTTCGAGGTGCTTCACGCGCCGCGCCACGGCCTGGGCCACCAGGTAGCCGCCGATCAACGCCAGCAGCAGGGCGGCCGCCGTGGCGGCCAGCAGGCGGGCGCGGATGAAGGCCACCGTCTCGCCCACGTCCTCGAAGCTGCGCGAGTAGAGCGCCACCCAGTCGATCCGTCCGCGGTAGGAGAGCGGCTGGGCCAGCTCGCCGAGCAGCTCCCCGTCGGGGAGGCGGCCGCTGCCGCGGGTGGACTCGCCGGAGAGCACCGCCATCGCGGCCAGGCCGCGGTTCTCCGGCACCCGGGCCTCCTCGCGCGAGTCGGTGATGGTGAAGAAGCGCAGGTCCTGCGGCCGCGGGTCGTCGCCCGAGCGCTGAACGCCCTGGAGGGTTACGCGCGCGCCGGTGGCGTCGCCGAGCGCGCGCACGCGCCGGTCCAGCTCGCGGGCCGTCACGTCGCGGCGGCCCATGAGGCTCTCGAGGGTGCTCTTCGAGCGCGCCGCCACGCGCTCCAGGTCGTCCAGGCGCTCGCGGCGCAGGTTGGACTCCGACTGCGGGACGACGTAGAAGTAGATCACCGAGAACGCCGCCGCCGTGATCGCGAAGAAGAGCAGCGCGAGCTTGTTGCGCAGCGACTTCAGGCGCGGGCGGCGCACTCGGCTCACCTGTCCCTGAAGCGGTAGCCCACGCCCCGCACCGTGAGGATCATCTCCGGGGTCTTGGGGTCCGGCTCGAGCTTCTCGCGCAGGTGGCGGATGTGCACGTCTACGGTGCGGGGGTCGCGGTAGGAGGCGTCGCCCCACACGCGCTCGAGCAGCACCATGCGGTTGTAGACCCGGCCCGGGTGGCGCGCGAGCGCGGCCAGGATCTCAAACTCCACGTAGGTGAGCCGCACAAGCTCCCCGGCGCAGGTCACGGTGCGCTTCTCGAAGTCGATCACCAGGCCGCCGTCCTCGAGCGGCTCCTCGCCCGGGTCGCCCGCCCGCGCCAGCTCGGCGCGGCGCAGCACCGCTTTCACCCGGCTGCGGAACTCCCGCACCGAGAACGGCTTGGTGATGTAGTCGTCGGCGCCCAGCTCCAGGCCCAGCACCTTGTCTATCTCGTCAGCGCGGGCGGTGAGCATGATGATCGGCACGGAGCTGCGCGCCCGCACCTGGCGGCACACCTCGAAGCCGTCGAGGAGCGGCAGCATCAGGTCGAGCACCACGAGGTCGAAGTTGGTCTCGCGCAGGCGGTCCAGCGCCTGTCGCCCGTCCAGCGCGGCCACCACCTCGTAGCCTTCCTTGCGCAGGGGAAAAGAGAGCAGCTTCTGAACCGACTGCTCGTCGTCCACGAGGAGGATGCGGGGGGCCTGCGATGCCATTGGGCGGCGCCTCTCCCTCAATCCTGCGGCGCCTTCCCGAGATTGTAGGTTGGGGACGTGGGGATTCGGCGAAGTACTCCTAGTCCGGGCCCCGGGCCCGGGATTCCAAGGTGATCGAGCCGCGCGTCTACCGGGCGGCGCTGGTGCCCGCCGTGCTCGCCGTGATCCTGGTGATGTTCTCGCTCGAGAGCCGGCCACGCCCCCTCCCGCAGGGCCTGGCGGCGGACGTCGTGTTCGACGGCGACCAGGCGCTCACCACGCTGCGCTCCCTCGACCGGGCCGGGCGCGACCGCCGCCCGGGCACGGTAGGCGACCGGGCCGCCGGCGCCCAGATGGCGCGCGGCCTGCGTGACCGCGGGTTCAGCGTCTCGCGCGATCGCTTCGACGTGGAGGACAAGCAGCTGGTGAACGTGGTGGGCCGGCGCGCCGGCCGGTCCCGGCGTGAGGTGGTGGTGGTCGCGGCGCGCGACGCGGCGGGTGTGCCGGACGCGGGCGTGAGCGGCGCCGACACGGCGGCCCTGCTGGAGATAGCGCGCGTGTACGCCGGGAGACCCTCCAACAAGACGGTCGTGCTGGCGTCCGTGGACGGGTCGGGCCTCGGCGAGGAGGGCACCGCGCGGCTGGCCGGCCAGCTCGCCGGTCCGGAGCAGGTGGACGCCGTGCTCGTGCTCTCCGGCCTCGGAGTGCCCACGCGCGAGCGCCCGGAGGTGGTCTCGTGGTCGGGCGACACCACGCGTGCGGGGCTCGGCCTCCAGCGCACGGTGGTGGAGTCGCTGCGCGAGGAGGTGGGCGAGGTGGCCGGCGGCGCCGGCCCGGCCGGCCAGCTGGCGCGGCTGGCCTTCCCGCTGGGGGTGGGCGCCCAGGGCGTGCTGCTGGAGCGGGGGTACGACGCCGTGCGGATCTCCGGCGACGGCGAGCTGCCGGACGGCAGTGGCATCGAGCCCGAGCGGGTGGACCGCGAGCGCCTCGAGGGCCTCGGCCGCGCGACCCTGCGCTCCCTCACCGCTTTGGACGCCGGGCCGCGGCCCGAGCACGGCCCCGGGACCTACGTGACGGCCGTGAGCCAGGTGGTGCCGGGCTGGGTGCTCTCGCTGCTGTCGCTCACGCTGATCCTGCCCGCGCTGGTGGCGGGCGTGGACGCGTTCGCGCGGGCGCGCCGCCGGCGCCTGCCGGTGCGCTCGTGGCTCACCTGGGTCGGGTCGGGCTTCGTGGCGCTCCTGCTGGGGGTGGCCCTGGTGCACGTGCTCGCGGTCACCGGCGCGATACCCGGGCCGCCGGCGGCCCCCGTGGACCCCGCGCGCTTCCC
>Ga0209587_1000022_pt1 | contig 74274 bp, 72 predicted proteins | sample NGEPerD_2_FD_184512 | JGI IMG/M metagenome (GOLD analysis project Ga0209587, IMG submission 184512) | Arctic peat soil microbial communities from the Barrow Environmental Observatory site, Barrow, Alaska, USA - NGEE PermafrostL1-D... | ecosystem: Environmental > Terrestrial > Soil > Wetlands >...
ACAAAATTATACAGAAGGCTTTAAGAATTGTAGATTATCATCTTCGTCGTAACTATTGTGCGTACATGTCTCATAGCTTAAAAAAATTAAAGAAATTTACCGGATAAATTTAAGTTACGCTGTAGTGTTAGAACATACCTCTCTGATTCAGCAGAGTAATCATTAGGAATGTGTAATATCAGCTTAATTCTGAGTAATAGAATTTAAGTGTTCTGCTCAAACGTTGGGTGGGCTAGATCGAAAGATCCCAATATTTAAAAAGCATTGCGCAAGTGTTGCGAACTATGTTGCGTTTGTTGCATATAAAATTTATGTTGTTTAACGTTACCGGTAAAGTCCCTCGAAATTCGGGGGACTTTACCGGTTTAATTGATGGCATGTTTCTTGCATATTCAATATTTCGATTCCTATATATTTTTGATAATGGCTTAAGGGGCCGTTTTTTCTCCTGTCCTTCAGTTTGTAAGAAGGGATTGCGAAAATTTATGGATATCTTTGGGATGTTGGGATAAGAAATCCTGAAGATCGAAAACCAACAATTGAAGGGGGAATTTGCAAAGCTGTTTAGAGAGTTTTATGGAAACAGCAGTTATGCCTAAGATAACCATGTGACATGCTCACGCTGAAATGTAGAACTATAAGACAACCTGCATGTATCACGAGTGATGTTAAAGTAGAATTTAAGGTCGAGGGGAAGTAATTACTCGCGAAGTTAGGCAACCCGAGAAAACTTATGATTGGAAATTCAGAAAAGATTACAAAGTTTTTTAATTCCTTGGGAAGAAATAGTAACATGCTTCTTGCAAAGTCTCGATAGTTCCTTAGTAATCTCCATAACCTTTAGATCAATAAAGTAGAGTCGTTAACGAAAAGGAGAAATCATAGAAATTAGGGAGCGAGAATATGAGCGCTCTTAAGTTTTTGCTTCCAAGAGATGGGGTACAAACAGAAGTGCTGGTATGGAAGTTTTGGAGTCAGTCAGGAAAATACATGAAGAATTTCCAGAGATTCATTTTATTTGCGGTTTAAGCAACATTTTCTTTGGTTTGCCTAACCGGAAAATTCTAAACCATGCTTTTATGATTCAAACAATGGTTGCTGGATTGGACGGCTATATATAAGACCCCTTAGATAAGCAAATGATGGGATTTTATTATGCATCTCAAGCTGCTGGGACTTTATGAATACTGTGTAAATTACATCCAAACTCATCGAAGCGGATATACGAAATAGGACTAAAAACGAGTAGAGAAATAATATTGCCTGCAAGAATTCTGGAAAACTTCTTATAAAAATTATGCACCAAGAGGAGATAACAAAATGAGCGCTATTGATCAACTTTTAGATTCTATTCCCATCCCTAGAGTGGTGAGAGTTAAACAAGTTTTCGACCGACCGCTAATTGACAATGCGGAGCGTGAACTACTCGCTAAACTTGAAGGTAGGAATTTAAGCCCTTTAATTAGGCCTGGACAATCTGTGGCTGTAGCGGTTGGTAGTCGTGGAATTTCGGGTATAGCCAATCTGGTTAAAACCCTCATCCAGTTTATTAAAAGCCAAGGAGGAGTGCCGTTTATTGTGCCTGCTATGGGGAGCCACGCTGGGGCAACTGCAGAAGGGCAAAAAGCTATGCTCCGAGGATTTGGGGTCACGGAAGAGTATGTAGGTGCGCCTATACGAGCGACGATGGAAACAGTTCAAGTTGGAGTTGCGGAAAATGGATTACCGGCCTTTATCGATAAATATGCTTATGAAGCAGATGCCATTGTCATTATCAATCGTATTAAGCCTCATGTTGCGTTTCGAGGGGACTATGAGAGTGGTTTAATGAAGATGATTACCATCGGCTTAGGTAAGCAAAAAGGGGCAGATATTTGCCACGAGTTAGGCTTTGGCAAAATGGCGGAAAACATACCTGCCATCGCCCGAGTAACTTTGGAGAAGACAAACTTGATTTTCGCCGTAGGTGTGCTTGAAAACGCTTATCACGAAACATGCCAGATCGAAGTCCTTAAGAATGAGGAAATCGAAGACGCAGAACCAGCCTTACAGAAGGAAGCCAAACGCTTATCCCCTAAACTTTATTTCGATTCTTTGGACGTCTTGATTATTGATGAGATTGGTAAAAACATTAGCGGCACGGGATTCGATAACAATGTGATCGGCCGCTACCATACCCCCTATGCCAGTGGTGGACCCACTATTTCTAAAGTTGTTACGCTTGACATAACAGATGTCTCCCATGGAAATGGCAATGGCTTGGGAATTCTTGATTTTACAACGAGACGGGCGTTTGACAAGTTCAGCTTTGAACAAAGTTACCCTAATGCCCTTACCTCCACGGTGCCAATGAGTGTAAAAATTCCTATGGTTTTAAGAAATGACAAACAAGCTATTCAGGCGGCTATAAAGACCTGTAATATCTTGGATAAAACGAAAGTCAGAATGGTTAGGTTTAAAAACACCTTGCGACTTGGAGAAATTGAAGTATCGGAAAACCTCATCGAAGAAGTTAAACAAAATTCTAATCTGGAAATCCTGAGTTCTGCCTATGGACTGGAATTTAACGAGCAGGGGAATCTCTTTTAGTAAATTTAGTTCGTATTGGCTGTGCAGCGAAGGGTGAATGAAGAGAGAGGGGGGCGACGAGCATTGGAAAAGATGTTGCGTGGCTCACAAGAGTTATTCGAGGGGATTAAGGGAGCCTATCCCAGGGCCATGTTCAAAGCAGTAGGCTATACAAAGGAAGATCTGAAAAAACCAATCATAGGAGTCGTAAGTGCTTGGTCTGAAATGCACCCTGGGAGTTACGGCAATAAAGAATTGGCGCAATTTGTAAAAGCTGGGGTTTGGGCCGCAGGGGGAACTCCGGTGGAATTTCACACCATAGCCGTCTGCGATGCGGTAGCTCAAGGTTTGGGAATGCATTATTCTTTACCTAGCAGAGAACTTGTCGCAGCCGAAATTGAATTAATGGTGGGAGCCGGGGGCTTTGACGGTCTGGTCTTAATACCTTCTTGTGATAAGTCCCCGGTCGGAATGCTTATGGCAGCCGCTCGGCTCAACATTCCAACTATCTTTCTGCCACCTGGTCCTATGCTTTCTCATTTCGATGGGAATGGAGAGCAACGGGTCATGTCCGATATTAAGGAAGCTATGGGGGCTTTTAAGAAGCAACTGATCACAGATGAACAATTTGAGGCTATTGAGAGTGATACGTGCGCAACTATTGGGGTCTGCGGCATGATGGGTACAGGAAATACCATGGGCTGCCTCATTGAAGCACTAGGCATGAGCTTGCCAGAGACCGCTACGACTCCGACAGTTTACGCTGAAAAGCGACGTCAGGCTAAAAAGACTGGGGAACGTATCCTAGAAATGGTTCACGAGAATCTGAGGCCGAGGCAAATTTTGACACCTGACAATCTAGACAATGCAGTTCGCTTTCTTATGGCTATTGGAGGCTCGACGAATACTATCCTGCACTTACCGGCGCTTGCTCAGGAAGCCGGTTTTGAATTAAGCCTTGATCGTATCGATGAACTATCAGGTGCAACACCTTGTATTGCAAAATTCAAACCGTCCAGTAAGTTTTCTCTATGGGATTTTTTCCAAGCAGGGGGAGTGGGAGCCATACTCGGGATTTTAGAGCCACTTATTAACAAGGATGTTCTTACAGTGACGGGGAAAACCATTGCTAGTTATAGTCAGGAAGTTAAAAATTGGGAGGCCATTCGTCCCTTGAACAATCCGTTTCACCCTCAAGGAGGGGTTGTTATTCTGAAGGGTAACCTTGCACCGGATGGTGCGGTAATTAAAGTGAGCGGAATCAAGAATGCACCAACACGCCAAGTGGGCACGGCAAAGACCTTCGATTCGGAAGAAAATCTAATGGATCACATCATGAATAAAGAAATCAAACCCGGGGACGTATTGGTGATTCGGTATGAAGGCCCTGCAGGAGGTCCAGGTATGAGAGAAATGTCTATCCCGGCTGCCCTGTTAACAGGGATGGGCCTCGGTGATAGTGTCGCCATGATTACGGATGGTCGCTTTTCCGGCGCCACAAAAGGTTTCTGCATAGGCCATGTAACACCTGAAGCCCACGTAGGGGGACCTATCGCCATAGTCCAAGACGGCGATTCGATTGAAGTGGATATTGAACACAAACAGCTAAATCTGCTTATTAGTCCGGAAGAAATGGCGGAACGCTTGGCAAAACTACCTCCTCGAAAGCCTCCTGTCGATACAGGCTTCCTTGGGTTATACTGTCGTAACGTTGGGCAAGCGAATCATGGAGCCTTGTTAGAAAATAGAGATTAAGTAAGTTAGGATGATAGAAAAATGCTTACGGCTTTACGTATAGATCCTCGTGATAATGTGGCTGTAGTTCTAAGAAATGTTCAAAAGGGAGAAGAAGTTCTCGTAAATATGAAAACGGGTGCAGTTCATTTAACTGCCCAAAGTGATATTCCTTTTGGACATAAAATAGCCGTATCCTGTTTACTCGTAAGTGAGCCCATTATTAAATACGGTGAAGAAATTGGAAATGCAAAAACCCCTATCCAGTCTGGGGAATGGGTTCATCTGCAAAATATTTATTGTGAACGAGGCCGGGAGAACTAGAACGGCCAATACTTCTGGAGAGAGGACTAAAAGACACATGCATACATTTTATGGCTATAGACGTCAGCAAGGGTTGCCAGGGGTAAGGAATTGGGTTGCTATTATTCCCTCCGTTTTTTGTGCTAATACAGTCGTGCGGCGGATTGCCCAGCAAGTAGTTGGAGCGGTTGAACTCACCCATCCAGTTGGCTGCAGTCAGGTTGGGTTAGACTTAGAACTCACGGCTAAAGCATTAAAGGGAGTTGGGAGGCACCCGAACTTCTATGGAGTTGTAGTGGTAGGTCTTGGGTGTGAGCGTTTTCAGGCCCAAGAGTTAGCGGACAGTATCGCCGCGATGGGTAAACCTGTAGAAATGGTCGTGATTCAAGAAGAAGGTGACACCCAAAAAGCTATTGACAAAGGAGTTCGCTTGGCACTAAAGTTAGTTGAGCAAGCAGCTAAACAGCAAAAAGAAGAATTTCCATTATCCGAGCTATGCTTAGGACTTAAATGTGGCGGAACGGATTCGACCTCGGGAATTGCCGCTAATCCAGCCCTTGGATGGGTCACAGACCAAATCGTTGCCGAAGGCGGCAGTGCCATGTTGACGGAAGTCACAGAACTGATTGGGGCTGAACACGTTCTAGCCCGGCGGGCGGTGACACCTGAAGTTGGACAAAAAATCCTGGAGACTGTCCGTAATATGGAGAATAAATTGAAAGTTGGAACGGCCCATAGTGATCTCCAGAATCGCTCGGCTTTGATCTCGCCAGGCAATGAGGATGGCGGAGTAACAACGGTGGTAGAGAAAGCCTTGGGAGGGATTCACAAAGGGGGAACAGGACCAATCACAGGAGTGCTTGCTTATGGGGAACCAATAGGAGAGCCGGGTTTGTATATTTTAGATTGCCCTGGTCATGATGGGGAAGCAGTGACGGGGCTTGCGGCTTCCGGTTGTCAAGTCGTCGTTTTCACCACAGGAAGAGGGACTCCCACAGGTTTTCCTGGTGTACCTGTTATTAAAATCACTGGAAACACTTCGACCTTTGAGCGCATGAAGTTCAACCTTGATTTTAACGCTGGGGAGATTATTGACAAAGGTTTAAGCATCCCTGAAGTAGGGGCAGGACTCTTGCAGAAGGTCATCGAAACAGCCTCTGGTGTACCTACGAAAGCAGAAATTGGCATGAATGATGAGCTGTTTTGTATTACCCGTAGTTACGGTGGTTAGTGAATAAAATAGAGCGAGATTATCCAATTAATAAACATTTGAGGGAGGTATAAGTATGTCGTTTAAATTAAAAGGGATTTATGCTCCGATTCCAACACCGTTTGTCGGCGACAAAATTGCCTACGATAAATTGGAAAGTAATTTAGACTATTGGCTGGGCTCCAAGCTTGAGGGTCTCGTGGTGTTAGGTTCTAATGGCGAGTTTGTGTTATTGAGTTCTGAAGAGAAACTCCAGCTTATTACCTTTGTCTGTCAGAAAGCTAAGGGCCGAAAATCTGTCATTGCTGGAACGGGTGCAGAGTCAACAGCAGAAACCATTTATTTAAGTCAACAAGCTGCCGCTGCTGGGGTAGACGCTGTTTTGGTGGTAACTCCTAATTACTATAAAGGTTCCATGACGGATAAGGCACTGAAGCAGTTCTATTTTGCGGTAGCTGATGCTACCCCTGTTCCAGTTATTCTGTACAATATGCCGCGCAACACGGGTATTAATTTATCCGCCAAAATCGTGGCCGAATTGGCTCAACATCCTAACATCATTGGCATTAAGGATAGCGGGGGAAATATTGTTCAAATTGCTGAAATTATTCAAAGCACTCCTCCTGATTTTGCCTTGTTTGCGGGTTCTGCAAGTTTTCTTTACACCAGTTTGGCCTTAGGAGCTAAAGGCGGAACGTTAGCCCTTGCTAATGTCTTCCCCAATGAGTGTGCCGAGCTTCAGGAATTATTTGAAGCGGGCAAATGGGAGGAATCTAAGGCTATGCAATTTAGACTCATGGAGAGCAATACTGCAGTGACAGCCCGCTTTGGAATTGCTGGCCTTAAAGCTGCCATGGATATTCTCGGCTATTATGGAGGAGATCCACGGTTACCCCTCCTACCGTTAGGCGACGTAGAAAAGGCAGAGCTGAGAGAGATTTTAACTCGTACGCAATTCGTTCCTAACATTGGCTAAAAATCGCTAATCCTCTCCATTTTTATAAAGGAGCTGCTCATAAGGCGGCTCCTTCGTTTTTTGAGGGCAGATAAGAGATAACGGAGACAATCGAACGTTTTAGACAAAATATAAATCAATGTTCGATTTTCCTATTGACCTTCATGGCGCCTTCTAGTAAAATGAACTTATTAAAAATTCATAGGGAGTTCATATAACCGCGGAGATATGGTCCGCAAGTTTCTACCGGGCTACCGTAAATGGCCTGACTATGAGCGAAAGTGTACCTAGGGCAAAATATTGTACCAGTCAGAAAGTATAACTTTCAGTTGTATACTTTCTGGAGGCATAAGTGCAACTAAGGCGACCGCCGGCGCCTGAAGGCTTGGCGCTAGCCAAGTTTTCTTTATCCGAGTGGTACAGGTTTGATTTGGAAAAAATCAAACTACATCGAAGGGATAAAAGCCCAGGCGGGTAGGTTTCACTCTTATTTAAGGGGGGAATTTGCCTTCCTGGGTTTCTGTTTACATGAAAAGGGAGAAAGGGGCTAATAATGAAATGAGTCAAATTGGAGTCATTATGGGAAGTGAATCAGATTACAAAGTCATGGAGGACGCCATTAATGTTCTCCGTCAATTTGAACTTGATTTTGAAGTGAAAATTTCATCTGCTCATAGGACATTGGAAAGAACCGTAGACTGGGTGAAAGCTTTTGAAGCCCAAGGAGGAAAACTTATTATCGCAGCAGCAGGGCTAGCGGCCCACTTACCAGGGGTGGTAGCGGGGGCGACGATTTTACCAGTGATTGGGGTACCTATGAGAAGTGGTGCTATGGAAGGAATCGACGCCCTTTACTCTATCGTGCAAATGCCCCCAGGAATTCCCGTTGCGACCGTAGGCATTGGTGCGGCACGGAATGCGGCGTTGCTTGCAGTACAAATTCTAGCCACTCAGGATAAAACCTTGAGTATTAAGGTCAAAAATTATAGAGCTCAGATGCAGAAGGATATCGAGGCGAAGGACGAAGCGCTGCAAAAGCGTTTGAGTGAAGAAGTTTAAGAAATAAATAAAAGAGAGCCACGGACCACGAAAGGGGACTAACGTATGATAGAACGGTATACGCTTCCTGAAATGGGAGGAATTTGGACAGACGAACATCGCCTCTCGCTTTGGTTGAAAATTGAAATTGCAGCCTGCGAAGGCTGGGCTAAACTAGGCAAGATCCCGAAAGAGGCTGTCGAGGTCATCCGAGAAAAGGCTTCTTTTTCCTGGGAAAGGGTACAGGCCCTTGAAGAAGTGACCCAACATGATGTGTTGGCTTTCTTGACCAATGTTGCAGAAAATGTGGGAGATGAGGCAAAACACATTCATCTAGGACTTACTTCTTCCGATGTCTTGGATACAGCCTTGTCTCTGCAATTAGTGGAAGCGTCCGATATATTACTGGCTAAAATGGAGGGTTTAGAAGCCGTCTTGCGCCGCAGAGCGTTAGAACATCGTGACACAATCATGATGGGGCGAACGCATGGAATTCACGCCGAACCGATTACCTTAGGGTTAAAGTTTGCTTTGTGGTATGACGAAATTCGACGGCAAAAGAGGCGCTTAGCCTTTGCCCGTGAGGAGATACGGGTTGGGAAAATTTCCGGTGCTGTGGGGACCTTTGCTAATGTTGATCCTCAAGTTGAAGCGCATGTTTGTCAAGTCCTTAAATTAGAGCCAGCTCTGATCTCGACTCAAATACTCCAACGAGATCGGCATGCTTTCTTTATGACGACACTCGCGGGAATTGCCAGTTCGCTGGATAAAATGGCGACCGAGATTCGTAACTTACAGCGAACCGATGTTCATGAGGTAGAAGAAGCCTTTGGTAAAGGGCAAAAAGGGTCCTCGGCCATGCCTCACAAGAAAAATCCTATCACACCGGAAAGAATTTGTGGCATGGCCCGGGTTGTTCGGGCGAATGCCCAAGTGGCCTTAGAAAACGTAGCCTTATGGCACGAACGGGATATCTCCCACTCATCAGCAGAACGCATGATTTTACCAGATAGCACTATCGCCTTAGATTACATGCTCCATAAGATGATCCAGCTAATGGACAAGCTTGAGGTTTTTCCGGAGCAAATGAAAGCGAACATTGATAAGGGATACGGCTTGATTTTTTCTCAACGCGTGATGCTATCCTTAGTCGAAAAAGGTGTCAGCCGAGAAACGGCATATGCCTTGGTGCAAAGCAATGCCATGAAAGCTTGGAATACTAAAGAACAATTTCAAAGCCTACTCAACCGAGATTCGAGTGTTCGAGAATATTTGAACGAAGAAGAAATAGCTGGGTTGTTTGATTATGAGTACCATACTAAGCATGTGGCGGACATTTTTCAGCGGCTAGGTCTCGTTTAGGATGATAGAATGCAAGTTCGAGAACCGTCTCCGTGCATCACACTGACCCCTAATTATGAAAGGAGCAGGATTAAGATTATGGAAAAGTTAGAATTACGATATGAGGGAAAAGCCAAGAAAGTTTATGCGACCGATGATAGCAAGTATTTTTGGGTAGCCTATAAAGATGATGCGACCGCTTTCAACGGAGAGAAAAAAGGGCAAATCGTAGATAAGGGAGAGGTTAATAACCAGTTATCGGCACTCTTCTTTGAAGAAATAGAAAAAGCAGGCATCATAACGCATTTTGTGAGACTTTTAAGCGATCGGGATATGCTCGTGCGGAGCTTAGACATGATTCCTCTCGAGGTTGTTGTACGCAATATTGCGGCTGGAAGCTTAGCGAAACGTCTTGGGGTGGAGGAGGGCTATGTTCTCTCTCAACCAGTTGTGGAATTATACTATAAAGATGATGAATTGGGAGATCCAATGGTTAATGACTCTCATGTTGCCGCAATGGGTTGGGCAAGTGGTGCAAATACTCAAGAAATTCAAGTCTTAGGCTTAAAAATAAACGATATAATGCGGACCATTTTAATCAAAGCGGGAATCGATCTGATTGATTTCAAACTAGAGTTTGGGATCGCAGATGGAAAAGTCTACCTGGGCGATGAGATATCTCCAGATACTTGCCGCTATTGGGATATGGAAACGCGGGCTAAGCTGGACAAGGATCGCTTTCGACGGGATCTTGGAGGAGTTGAAGAAGCGTATCAAGAAGTTTTTCGCCGAGTAAAAAAAGCTCTTGCATAGGTTTAAAGCATTGTAAAAAAAGTAGAAAGGAGGGCCGAAGATGTTCGAATTTGGAGAGGACAAACCGAAAGAAGAATGTGGCGTTTTTGGGATCTATGCTCCCGATCAAGAGGTTGCCCGTTTAACATACTACGGGCTTTATGCCTTACAGCATCGTGGGCAGGAAAGCGCCGGAATCGCGGTTTCGGATGGACGAAGCATTTCTGTGCATAAAGGAATGGGCTTAGTGTCGGAAGTGTTTTCTGACAGTATTGTGGATCGTTTGCAGGGGAAAATGGCGATCGGACATGTTCGTTACTCCACTACAGGGTCAAGTCTCCTCGCTAATGCTCAGCCCTTGGTAGTACACTATCAAAAAGGCATGATGGCTTTAGCGCACAATGGAAATTTAACAAATGCTTTGGAACTTCGAGAAGAACTGGGGAAAAATGGGGCGGTTTTTCAAACGACCATTGATAGCGAAGTGATTATTAACCTCATTACAAGATATAGCAGGGACTCTTTGGAAGATGCATTAGTTAAGACTATGATGGATCTCCGTGGAGCGTATGCTCTGGTGATCTTGGCAGAGGATAAGCTTTTTGGACTGAGAGATCCTCACGGTGTTCGTCCCTTATGTATTGGGCGAATTGGAGATAGGTTCTGCCTGGCATCGGAAAGTTGCGCGCTTGATACTATTGGAGCAGAGTTTATTAGAGATGTGGAACCTGGAGAGATTGTGGTGATTGATGAAGAAGGGTTACATTCACGACAGGGCCTTACAAAGACCGACCCTTCGTCTTGTGCCTTTGAATACATCTATTTTGCCCGACCGGATAGCACTATGGATCAGTTGAACGTCTCGGCAAGCAGGCGTCAGATGGGAATAGAACTTGCCCGTGAATGCCCGATCGAAGCGGATATTGTGATTGCAGTTCCTGACTCAGGCACTGCGTCCGCCTTGGGATATGCTACGGCCCTGGGAATCCCTTTCGGAGAAGGACTCATTAAAAACCGATATGTCGGTCGTACCTTTATTCAACCGACTCAGGCACTGAGAGAAGTAGGCGTTCGACTTAAGCTCAATGCGAATACGACCGTTCTGAAAGATAAACGCGTCGTTATGATTGATGATTCGATTGTCCGCGGCACGACTAGTTGTAAGCTGGTGGATATGGTTAAGAAAGCAGGGGCCAAAGAAGTACATTTCTTGATCAGTTCTCCTCCGGTAGCCTATCCGTGCTACTATGGGATTGACACCGCGGAACGGGAAAAACTTATTGCCAATCAATTGGATGCCGAAGGGATTCGGAAGTATATAGGGGCAGATTCACTGCATTATATCTCTGAGGAAGGTCTGCTAAGGGCACTTGGTAGAGATACTGTTTGTTTGGCTTGTTTTAACGGAAAGTATCCTATCCCAGTTTCGAACCTGAACCGGGGTAAAAACGATTTTGAGATACGGAAATGCTAGGAGGAATATACGTTGGGATACTCTTATCGAGATGCTGGTGTCGACATTAAAGCCGGCAATGAAGTTGTGGAACGCATAAAACCAGCCGTAGCTCGGACACTTCGACCGGAAGTCCTCGGCGGGCTTGGTGGATTTGGCGGACTCTTTAAACTAGATCTGGAGAAATATCCGGACCCAGTTCTGGTATCCGGAACGGATGGCGTGGGAACTAAGCTGCGCCTCGCTTTTCAAATGAATAAGCACGATAGCATCGGACAAGATGCAGTGGCTATGTGTGTTAATGATATCTTGGTTCAGGGCGCAGAACCTTTGTTTTTTCTGGATTATTTAGCCGTTGGTAAAGTAGAACCTAACCGCGTTGCTGAAGTGGTAGGCGGGGTTGCCAAAGGGTGCGAAATGGCGGGTTGCGCGCTGATCGGTGGAGAAACGGCAGAAATGCCGGGCTTCTATGCCGAGGATGAATATGATATTGCCGGGTTTTCGGTGGGCGTTGTGAATCGAAATCAGTTGATTGACGGCTCGAAAATCCAGGCCGGGGATGTCCTCATTGGCTTAGCCTCTACAGGACTCCATAGTAATGGATATTCCTTAGCACGCAAAATTTTTGAAACTGTTCCCTTAGATAAGGTGTTTCCAGAGTTAGGGGAAGCACTCGGAGAAGCTTTGCTTCGACCGACGAGGATTTATGTTAAGTCCATTTTGCCGCTCCTTCCAGGAGAAGAAATCCTAGGCATGGCCCATATTACCGGGGGAGGATTAACGGATAACATTCCCCGTGTTTTGCCCCCAGGTCTGGGCGTGCGGATTGATACGTCGGCTTGGGAATATCCTCCCATTTTCACCTTGCTGCAGCGTCTGGGAGATGTGGCTTGGGCAGAGATGTATCGGACCTTTAATATGGGCGTTGGGTTTGTTCTTATAGTTCGCCCAGAAAATGAGGGCAAAGTCTGTCAAAAGCTCGCTGAGTTAGGAGAGAAATGTTTTGTTATGGGCAGTGTCGTACCCGGTGAAGGGGTGACATATTGAGGACTGCAGTGTTGGCTTCAGGCCGCGGAAGTAACTTACAAGCCTTGCTAGACGAATGTAGTAAGGGTGGCCTCCCGATAGAGATTGTAGCTGTGGGGTCAGATCAACCAGGAACAGGGGCAATGAAGCGAGCTGACACAGCAGGAATCCCGACTCGCGTATTCCAAGTAAGTGATTACCCCCAGCGTCAAGCACAAGAGGAGGATATCTTGATTTGGATGCGCGAAAAGCGGGTTGAACTTTTACTTCTAGCAGGTTATATGAAAGTCTTAGGTTCCCAATTTATTCGTCAGGCCAATTTTCCGATTATGAATATCCATCCCTCATTGCTTCCAGCCTTTCCTGGGCTCCATGCTCAGCGTCAGGCTCTTGAATATGGGGTCAAGGTGAGTGGATGTACGGTGCATTTAGTGGATGAAGGTTTAGACAGTGGACCGATCATCTTGCAGGAAGCGGTGCCTGTGTTGTCAGAGGATACGGAAGAAAGCTTGGCGCAGAGAATTCTAGAGGTGGAGCATCGTCTCTATCCTGAGGCCGTCCGATTGATGGTTTTAGGTAGTGTTGAGCGGACTGGACGCCGGGTTCAGATTTTGCAGCGGGAGGTTGTTTAGGATGAAGAAAAGAGCTTTAATAAGCGTATCGGACAAAACGGGGATTGTTGCTTTTGCGCGTGGACTTGTGGAATTAGGCTTTGAATTGATTTCCACCGGAGGAACATACAAAGCACTGGATGAAGCTAATATTCCCATTAAATATGTGAGCGAGATTACGGGATTTCCGGAAGTATTGGATGGCCGCGTGAAAACTCTGCATCCATTAATTCACGGTGGAATTTTAGCGATGGATAGTGTGGAACATAGGGAACAAATGGAACAAAACGGGATACAGTTTATTGATTTAGTGGTTGTCAATCTTTATCCGTTTCGAGAAACCATTGCCAAGCCGGGCGTGAGTTTTGAAGAGGCGATTGAAAATATTGACGTAGGCGGACCGACCATGGTGCGAGCTGCAGCCAAGAATCACGGACGAGTGACCGTCGTGGTCAATCCAGAAGGCTATGGAAAGATCTTAAGTGTGCTGGACGAAGAGGGAGGTGTTTCGGCGGGTATGCGCCGCCAACTTGCTGCCGAAGCTTTTGCCCATACCGCAGAATATGACCGATTCATTGCTGGGTACTTAGAACGCCAACTTGAACCGATCGACAATTTTCCGAAGACACTTCGTTTTACGGCTCAAAAAGTACAAGAGTTGCGCTACGGAGAAAATCCGCAGCAAATGGCAGCCTTTTATGTTAATTCGGAAACTGGTGGAGGGACCCTCGCTGGCGGAAAACAAATTCACGGAAAAGAACTTTCTTATAATAACTGGGTTGACATGGATGCCGCCTGGAAGATTGTCCGTGAGTTTGAAGCATGCGCAGCGACTGTTATCAAGCACACGAATCCTTGTGGAGTTGCTTTAGGCAAAACTCCGTTAGAGGCTTATGAGAGCGCACTTGCCGCCGATCCGGTGTCTGCCTTTGGTGGAATTGTTGCCTTTAACCGAGTGGTCGATACGAGCTGTGCGAAAGCGCTTAAAGAGCATTTCTTCGAAGTGATTATTGCACCGGAATTTAGTCCAGAAGCCCGCGAGATTCTAAGTTCAAAGGTGAATCTTCGACTTTTTGTAGTCGGAAGAGGAGACGCTGGTAAACCAAATTACAGCTGGGCGCTTAAAAGTATCGACGGGGGATATCTAGTGCAAGAGGTTGATGGCGGGACAACGCCGGTCAGCGACTGGGACGTTGTGACAGACCTATCCCCTTCGACAGAGGACCTTAGGGAGCTTGATTTTGCTTGGCGGGTTGTGAAACATGTGAAATCCAACGCCATTGTGGTTACTGACCAAGGACAAACCCTGGGTATTGGGGCAGGTCAAATGAATCGGGTAGGGTCTGTCAAGCTTGCTCTTGAACAAGCCGGAGATAAGGTGAAAGGAGCTTATATGGCTTCTGATGCCTTCTTTCCTTTTCCTGATTCTATTGAAGCGGCTGCTAAGGCCGGAATTCGGGCAATCGTTCAGCCCGGCGGTTCTCTCAAAGACGCAGCGGTCATTGAGGCTGCCAATCGGCTGAATATTATTATGGTTTTCACGCATCGACGGCATTTTCAGCATTAATCGAGGAAAAAGGAGTTAACATATGAGGGAGGCGAGGGCAGTGGGTAACCTTCGAGTATTGATAGTAGGCAACGGAGGACGGGAACATGCTCTGGCCTGGAAATTGGCACAAAGTCCAGAACTCGAACGTCTCTTTGTTGCACCTGGAAACGCCGGGACCGTGTTATGGAATGTCGCCATTTCTGCTCACGACATTTCTGCGTTAGTGGAGTTCGCTCTCAAGGAGAAGATTGATTTAACACTCGTCGGGCCTGAAGACCCGTTAAGTTTAGGGATCGTGGATGCCTTTCAGGAGGCGGGTTTGCGGATTTTCGGACCAACCCAGGCTGCTGCCCAGCTGGAGGGGAGCAAAACCTTTGCCAAAACCATCATGGATAGCGCGAAAATCCCAACAGCGGAGTGGGAAACGTTTGTAGACTCCGAGCTGGCGAAAGCTTATGTCAGAACTATTGGTGCCCCTTGCGTTTTAAAGGCCGATGGGTTAGCTGCGGGTAAGGGCGTTATTGTGGCTATGGATTTAGAAACCGCTCTTCAGGCAATCGATGAAATCATGGAGGGCGGTTTTGGAACAGCTGGCAAAAAGCTCGTCATTGAAGAATTCCTAGAAGGGCAAGAGGTCAGCTTACTTTGTTTTTCGGATGGTGTAACTGCGTACCCTATGGTTCCTGTTCAGGATCACAAGCGGGCGCTTGATGGGGACCTTGGACTTAACACTGGAGGAATGGGAACCTATAGCCCTCCTCCGATTTGGACAGCTGAAATAGAAGCTGATGTTATGCGCGACTTTGTTTCCCCGACCTTACAAGTAATGCACGAACGAGGAACACCGTTTCAAGGTGTGTTATTCTTAGGACTAATGATCACGGAGCGGGGCCCGAAACTTCTGGAATACAATGTCAGGTTTGGCGATCCGGAAACTCAAGTGGTGATGAAACGACTAAAATCAGATCTCTTACCCATCCTTTGGGCGTGTACAGAGGGCCGGCTATCGGAAGCACGGCTAGAGTGGAAAGAGGACGTCGCAGTTTGTGTTGTGATGGCGGCTCCTGGTTACCCGTTAGCCTACGCTAAGGGGGTTCCTATCCGGTTGCCATTGCCCGAAAATCAAGATACCGTTATCTTCCATGCCGGAACGGGAATCAGCGAGGGACAGCTTGTAAGCACTGGCGGACGAGTGTTAGGGATCACGGCTGAAGGCGAAACACTTCATGATTCCAGGGAGAAAGCCTATGCTCTCGTGGATCAAATCCAGTTTCCAGGAGCTCATTTCCGACGGGATATTGGGGTAAAAGGGCTTGTATGACCACATTTACTAATACAAAATTAGAGGCTTCTCAATAATTTGTTTTTGGGAGGCCTCTTTTTTCATCGTTTCAGTGACAGATAGAAATCAACTATAGAACCATTTGATCTAGCCTATATGGTCGTTATAGGCTACTGAACAGCCACGGGAAGATCGCGAATCTATCAGCCAAACGTATTAATACTTTACGGAGTAGGAGCCGATCTTCGATGAAAGATATTTTCTTTTTAGCAAACCGGCGCAAGGAACTTTATCAGGAACTTATTGATTTAGATTTTAAGGTTTCACATATTCTTCACACAAAGATCACCGAACGGTAACAGGTGTAGCTTATTATAGATATTATAAAAGGCACTAGAAAAAATAAGCTTTCAGAAAGAGATGTATAAAGAATGAAACTGATTGTCATTTTGGTATTAATCGGTATGATTCCCTCCTTATTAAGGTCCTTGCCAGCTGTTCATGAGTACTCGGACTAATTAAAGTCTAGGATAAATACAACAGATGATTACCCGTTAATTTAACGGGTAATCTAAAGGCTTTTTCTCATTTCTTTCCTCCTTCACTTCCCCTCCTAGTGAGGGTTTTTTTATGATATCTATTGTTTTAAGACAATTACCCCCGCTTCTTAGAAAGCGGGGGTAATACTATCAGGTTCTTTTTTCCCAAGCCTTCCCCAGCATGGTTGCCCCAGTTATCAAGACAGTGTGGAGTGCAAACCACCCAGGTTGAAGGAAACTGAATGGTCCTGGATCAACTTTTTTCATTCTCATACTATAATCTCCTTTATACAATATTTTTAAGCACGTGATTAGTTTCTGTAGTATGTCTTTAGAAATACCTGTAAAATGTTGTATGACAGTTTTCTCTTGTCAAAGAAAAGCTGGCATAATCTATAAAAAGACCTTGCTCTGTGACCGTTTGGTTTCTCCCTCATATGATATAGGTAGGGTGCTCTATCATAAGGGGGGATAAAATTGTTTAATTTTCGCAAGCAATTATTCTATCCGGTCCATGTTGAACGCCAAGATCCAATGTTTGCAAAAGTATTACTCGAACATTATGCAGGAAGAAATAGTGAGTTATCATCGTCCATACAGTACATAAATCATCGTTCCAATATCTCAAACCGTTATCTTCGAGAACTACTAGGGTTATTCGCTGCAGAAGAATTGGGGCATATGGAAATAATTGCAGTAGCAATAGTAAAATTAGGAGGCCCTCCGCTTACCTGCGTTAATTCTCAGGGCGCTCCATGGGTGATTAACTATATTGATCAAAGTATTGATTCCAGCAGTGTTCTGCAGGTGGATGTGCAGGCAGAAACTCGGACGTGCCAGATGTATAAGCAACACTTGGAACTGACAAGCGACCCAAACATGAAGCGGATGATTAATTTTCTTATTAGTAGGGAAGAGGTACATAAACGGTTACTACAAAAAGCACAAGGACTAATCCGCGATATTGGTCTGCCAGAGGATTTCAACGAGTTAATCTACGATTATAAGGTGAGCTTGCAGGTCTTAGAATAGAAACACGGCGGAACGACACAGTGGTCGTTCCCTACGTTGACGTTATTGTAAAATTGTAGGGAACGACCTCCGTGTCGTTCCGAAAGGTCGACGACACAGGACGTGAATAGGTCGCATGCACTATGAACGGAGACTTCTGTAAGTTCCATTAATCGATAGTCCCAAAAGCGATTGGCGACGAGGCGTAAACAAAAGGGATGTGATCCCCACTTGTCTGGGTTATCGAGAGATAGCATAAGGGCATAGGCTTTTCGGCAAGTTGCTATTAATGGATAGAGCTTCGCAATATGAGCCAAAACAGATAGGATGGCTTCTCGACGTTCAGGGTGAAATAAGTTTTGGAGATAGCGACGACTGTGGGGAGTCAGGCGAAAACGTGTTAAGTCAAGCGTGAGGGGCGTAATTTCTGCCTCGGAAAAAGATACCACTTCAAACTGAGGAAGGTCAGCCAAGATGTCAGACATATGCATAAACCGAACGAGATGTTCTTGAATTTCGAGCGGTGGAAATGAGAAAATTCCTGGCGTTGAAGCTAAAATCCGAATGCGTAGGAGGTTGGCTTCTATTATCTTGTCATTTTTCAATAAGCGTGGTGCGCGTTGTACCATGTATTGAATTAAAGTTCCTAAAACTCCGTTTCCTTCACAGGCCTGCAGTTCCCATAAGGGTAATAAACATAGAATGTCGTCCGCGAGAGCTTGGTACGGCTGGTCAAAGAGTTGGTATTTGATAATAGTGCTAAGGGATTCATGATTCGGTCTGGCAAGCAGGATACGACGCAGTTCAGGATGCACTGCTACTGAAGAAGGGATTTTGTTATTCGCGCGGTTCATCGAAGGCCTCCCCCGTCGCTGATATCGATCAGGCTGCTGTAGTGTAGTTTATGTCATATGGAGGGTTCTATCCTAGAAATTGGCTCGTCAGGATAAATAAACACAAAAGTCTGTTATGTTAAGTTCGCTGTAGGTGAAAACTCTAGCAGGGTATTCTATTAATCTAAATTCTACGACTAATATACCTATAAACCATGTGATAAATTGCTTAGACAAAAAAATAAGTTGTGCTTCTCGTAGCTTATCTTTTGGAATATAGCGTATGAGGATGATAATTGTTAAGCCCCATGCGGCAACTAGTATCCAAAAATCCCAATTCATTGCAACTCTCTTTCTGTCTTAGGACTCATTATCACTCTTATTGTCTTCCATATAAGGTTAGATTATTCGACAATAAACTACAATTATTGTTAGACAATAAAAAGCATTCACTTTAAGGTCGTTAAAGTGAATGCTTTAGGTAAAATTAGACGATCTGAGATCAATGGCCTTCAGTTAAGTCGTAACTTGACAATCAAAGTTACAGCGAAAAAGGCCGATGAGATCAGCACTATCGTTGCCCCGGTAGATGTTCCCCAAAAGTAGGATAAAATCAACCCGGATATTCCGGAGGTAAGAGCAATTAACACTGAATAAACGTGGTATTGCCTAATATTCTTTGCAATATTTCGTGAAGCAGCGGCCGGTAAAATTAATAAGGAACTTATGATGAGTATTCCGACCCATTGAATAGAGATTGTCACGATCACTGCCATCATCATGGCAAATAAGTACTCATAAAGTCGAACATTAATCCCTCGACTACGTGCCAGAGAAGGGTTCATACTTGCCAAAAGGAGTCGATTAAAAATTACAATCCATAAGCCAATTACTAGTACAAAAACAATGCCTAGTATTAACAAATCCGATGGACTAATACTTAACAAATCACCAATAAGATAGACTGAGTATTTGTTAAAACCACCGTTGCGAGAGAGTATAACTATGCCAAGGGCCACCGCTGTAGAAGAAAATACTCCGATTATTGTATCGGTAGAGGCCGTATTTGCCTCTTTGACAACCAGAATGGCTATGGTTATTAACACTGAAAAAAAGAGCATAGACCAAACAGGATTTTTAATGCCAAATAGCACACCAATGGCAATCCCTGTTAGGGCAGAATGACCCAACGAATCTGAAAAAAAAGCCATTTTATTATTGACGATCATAGTGCCAAGCAAGCCGAAAATCGGCGTTACCAATAAAACTCCAAGGAGAGCATTCTTCATAAACATATGATCTAACCAGCCGAAAGGCAGCAATATGTCCACTAGACTATACCAAAAGTGCATTATCCACCCTATCTTTCTCATTTCTTAGGAAACGTTTCGACCAATCTAAACCAAATGTTTGGATTACTTTTTCATTACTGAATACTTCCTGTGGAGATCCACTGCATTCAATTGTCTTACTATTGACAAAGGCCACGCGATCCGCATACTCCGCTACTAAATTAAGGTCATGTGAAACCAAGATAATGGACAAATCATAGTCTTTACGAAGAACCGAAACTGTTTTATAAAATAATTCTAAGCCCCTCTGGTCAATACCTGATACAGGTTCATCCAGAAGTAGGAGGTGGGGGATTGGATCAAGGGCAAGAGCGAGTAAAACCCTCTGTAACTCTCCTCCAGATAAGGCTCCTAAGCGTTTATGGATTAAGTGTTCTGCCTGAGTGCGGCCTAGAGTTTCTCGAACACGTTCACGTATTTTTTTAGGATAAGAGAACCAGATCGGTATTCTCGTGTGGGCAGCGGCAAATAGGTCAAGAACACTGGTTGGAGAACTTGAATCGAGATCAAGCTTCTGTGGAACATAACCTATAGACGGCTTCGTTGTACCTTCGTTCTTGGCATCAAGAAATTGAAGTTCTCCAGAATGAGGGATTTCACCTAAAATAGCCTTAAGAAGCGTGCTTTTTCCAGCACCATTAGGACCGATAATCGCCGTCAAGTCACCACAGTGAATGTGGAGATTGACATCTCGTAATATTTCTGTACCGCCACGGGAAACACCAAAGTTTGTGATTTTTGTGCAGCATAGTCCACATTGACAAGATGTCCCTGCACTACTATGAGTACATTTGTGTTGAATCATATTCAATTTCATATTCATTTTAGAGCCTCTTGTAATGTTTTAAGATTACTATCCATTATATTAATATAGGCATCTGCATCCATAGGTCCCGTTACCACTGGGTCAAGTGTATAAACTTTAACACCAGTCTCTTGGGCAATTGTCTCTGGAGCTCTAGTAGAATATTGTGGTTCTGAAAAAAGGGCTTTTACCTTTAGACTGTTTACCTTGTCTATTAATTCACCCAATTGTTTGGCACTAGGTTCTGAACCCGGTACAAGTTCAATGACCCCAGCTATATTTAACTTAAATTCTTGCGCGAAGTAGGGGAATGCATCGTGGAAAGTAACAATATTACGGTTAGGTATTCCGTCCAAGGCTAGATGCATCTTCGTTCTTTCTGCTTCGAGTTTTTTAATATACTCGTTGGTGTTCTCTTTATACTTCGCCGCATTTTTGGGGTCAATTAAAGCAAGTTGATCTCCAATAGTTTGAACCTGTGTAATAGCATTGGAGATACTTACCCATACATGAGGATTATCGAGTTCATCCCCAACTCCTTTAATGAGTTTGATTCCTTTACTGGCCTCAACTACTTTTAGATTCGGCATTTGGTTCTTAATTTTATCCATGAAGGATTCCATTCCTGCTCCGTTGATTATGAAGGCTTTTGCACCCTCAAGATTTTTTAGGTCTTCAGTAGTTAAAGCATAATCATGAAGGCCTCCAAGCGTTGGCTTAGTCATATCGATCACGTTTACATTAGGGATATCCTTGGTAACGTTCAAACCAAATATATACATTGGATAAAAGGAAGCAACTATTGTTGTCGTTGAACTTGGGTTTTCAGTTGGATTTACTTTAGACTGAGCTTCGTTGTCAGCGCCGCAGCCACTTAACACTAGTAAGCTTAATAATACTAAGCTGAGAAATCTAGTTGATTTTAGTTGCATAAAACTACCCCATTTCGACTTGCAAACGCCTTGCATTTGCATCTTACAATAAAATTATACTCTATTATTATTAATTGTAAACTATTATTTTATTTCTTAATCATGAATTCACGAAGAGGTAGTAAAACAAGCTGGTGTTCCGTAAGTCCTGTTAAATGTTTGCTAAAATATTTAAATAGATTAAAATGAACATAACAAGTGCTAAACTATTAAAAATTAAGGAATGATCTTGTTGGAAGAAAACACTAACTATATGGAAATCTTAAAACGTGAAGGGATGAAAAATACTAGGCACAGGAAGGCCATCCTACTTCTCCTGGAACAGTCTGAACATCCAAAGACAGCAGAGGAACTCTATATAGCGTTAAGGGAAAAGACTACTTCAATAAATTTGTCTACTGTCTATAGAACTTTAGACACCTTTATCTCCAAAAATCTGGTGATAAAATCAACGATGGATGATGGCAAAGCCCGGTATGAATTAAACCAGCATGAGCATAAACATCATCTTTTTTGCGTTGGTTGCCACAAGGTGATTCCCATAGAAGACTGCCCAATGGGAGAACTTCAGGAGAGCTTAAAAATGAAGATGGATTTCGATGTAACTGGACATAAGCTGGAGATATACGGGTATTGTCATAATTGCAAGTGACGGAGTTGATACCATGAAACAAGGAGTCGGCAGATTAAGATTTGCAGATGAAACCATAGAAATACCCGAGATTACGAAGAAAATGCTTTTCAGAATATTGAGCTATTTTATTCCCTATTGGAAGCGCATGCTTCTAGTCATCGGTTGTATTATTGTAACTTCTATCCTAGGGCTTGTTCCGCCGATCCTTATTAAGAACATTATTGATAAAGCTTTACCAGAGAAGGATTTAAAGCTTTTAAGTCTGTTTATCTTCGTTTCCATCGGTATCACAATAATCCTGGGACTTCTCCAGGTAGCACAGTCTTATTTAAGCATTTGGATTTCCAAACACATCATGTTGACCATGAAAAATCAAATGTACTCTCACTTGCAGAGCATGTCCTTAAACTTTTATTCTGCTGCTAAGCCAGGTGAGATTATTACGAGATTAACGAGTGACATTGACGGAATCCAAGATATCTTTAACTCGACGGTCGTGAATGCCTTAAGTAGTATCTTTGTCCTGATCTCCACGGCGATCGTTTTAGTCTCTATGAACTGGAAACTTGCGATTGTGGGGATGATCATCTTACCAACCTTTATCGTCCCTACAAGGAAGGTCGGTAAGCTGAAATGGAAGATCGCGGCGAAGAGTCAAGAAAGAATCAGTGATCTTAATCAGATTATCCAAGAGACCTTTAGTATAAGTGGAGCTATACTTACAAAAATATTTACTAAAGAAAAGGATGAATATGAAAAATTCGAACAGATGAATCAAGAAGTTGTAAATCTGCAAATCAGGGAGTCGATTGTCGGCAGATGGTTTAGGATGACCATAACTACCTTTATAGCAATGGGACCGATGCTCATTTACTTCTATGGAGGCTATTTATTTATCAAGGGTGAGATATCAATCGGAAGCATTATTGCTTTTGTAGCGTTGTTGGGTAGACTTTATTCGCCCGTCTCGCAACTTTCTAATATTCATATTGATGTTACAAGATCCTTGGCTTTATTCCAAAGAATCTTTGAGTATTTTGATCAGAAACAAGAGATTGAAGATCGCCCAGATGCTATTAGTTTAGAGACGATAAAAGGGAAGGTTGATTTTGAACAAGTACATTTCTCTTATAACAGTGAGGTGAAAGTTTTAGAAGATATTAGCTTTTCCGTCGAGCCTGGCACCATGGCTGCTTTGGTCGGCTCCAGTGGCGCCGGGAAAACCACCATAACGAATTTAATCCCTCGTTTATACGACGTCCTCGAGGGGAGTATCAAAATCGATGATCAAGATATTCGAGCAGTGACCTTGGAATCGCTGCGCAAGCAGATTGGTATAGTAATGCAAGAACCGTATCTTTTTAATGATACCATTGAAGAAAACTTAAGATATGGAAAAAGGGACGCTACAAAAGATGAGCTGATCAAGGCGTGTAAGGCTGCCTATATTCATGACTTTATTATGACGCTACCGGAGAACTATAAAACAGTGGTCGGAAATAGAGGGATAAAGCTATCCGGTGGAGAAAAACAAAGGGTTTCTATTGCTCGGGTAATCTTAAAAAACCCAAGAATCATTATTCTGGACGAAGCTACCTCCTCGTTAGATTCCGTATCGGAGGAGTATATACAAAAGGCGATGGTACCCTTGTTAAGCAATCGCACAAGCTTTGTTATTGCTCATAGACTGTCGACGGTTCTCGCCTCTGATAAAATTCTTGTTATCGAAAATGGGATTGTCGTAGAATGTGGAAAACATGAAGAATTAATCAAAAAAGACGGTCTCTACAAACAATTATATGAAACACAGTTTAAAGGATGAGTGGGTAAAAAAGTTAATAGTTAAGGCTCATTTCGACTTTGTATGGTAAGTGATTGGGAGGGTAAACAAGTTTGGATAAGTTAACTCGGCAACGTGAACTGGTCAAAAGTATTGCCACAGAACCTTGGGTACATACCTTTTTAAGCTTGGCGAAGACACTTGGGGTTACCAAAATCACGGTACAAAGAGACTTTGAGGAAATGAAGGAAAACGGTTTTCAGTTTAAGCAGGATGAACGAGGAACCTTTTATCTGCAGCTGAGCGGTTGGAATGGAGTTATACCTGTTAAAGCCTCTACTCTCAGGCAAATGGAAATTCTGAGGATTCTAACGTCTACCCCTCAAGGGTTGCCCCTTACAGAACTATACAAACGGTTTAATCGACGGGATGAAGAAGTCAGTAGTAAAACCCTAGAGCGGGCCATGAAAGACCTGGAAAAGAAAAACCTCATCAAACGAAGGGGGGAAGTGTATGTGATCTGCACTGAACATTTATTACCTCCCCTCCAGTTAGCGGAGCGGGAAAAGACTCTTCTTCTTGAGGCGCTAAAGGTGGCGGGTGCCCTGGCGCCCATTCCGGAAGAAATGAAATCCCTAGAAGTTAAGCTCAAACTATGGCTCGGGGAGAATGAACATTCTCGCGAAACCATGTTTGTACACGGGAGAACGCCGACTCAGGATGTACATCACAGTCAGTGTTGTTTTCAACTTGAAGAAGCAGCTCGAAGTAAAAGTAAAGTCAACATTCTCTACCGCAAAGAAGAGGAGCCAGCGCGACAACTCAAACTAAGTCCTTTAGGAATTGTTTATTATTGGGTCCTTGATAATTGGTATCTAATTGCCCAGGATGAAGGGGATCAAAGGATAAAAACCTACTTAGTGAATCGTATTTTAGATGTGACTCGGTTGCCCGAGCAGTTTTCCCCGGTGGAAGGGTTTGATTTAAAAACTTGGTATCAATATGCTTGGGGAGTGTACAGGGATCAACGCCCGGTACCTGTGATAATCCGGTTTTACGATCATTACTCAACGTTAAACCGCGTCAGAGCGGAACTCGCCAAACGAAAAACCTGTACCTTGACTGAGGATAAAGACGACCTTTTGATGAAAGATCAGGTTGAAGGACTCGATGAATTGGCGGTTTGGTTACGTGGGTTTGGAGCGGGGGCAGAGGTTATCGAGCCTCCGGTACTCCGGGAAAAAGTGACTGAGGAATTTGCCCGACTCCTCCAAATGTATGGAGGTGGAGAGCATGGACTCAATTGAGCGCATGGGAAAAATCATGGCCTTAATTGAAGCCCATCCCGAGGGGATATGTGGGCGTGCTTTAGCAGAGGGGTGTGGTGTTCCTTGGGGGACAATGAAACAAGATTTGAAGGTGCTGGTTTCCTGGAGCGAGAATCCGATTCCCTTGTACACAGATCATGATGAAGGAACTGAAGAATCTGAAGAAGATCTGTTTCTGCCGGAGGTCAAATGGTTCATTGCTGCAGCCCAAAAACGCTTTACCCCCGTTCACCTGAATGTTCGTGAGGCGGTAGGGGTACTGGCGACCCTTGATTTCCTTCAAGAGGACAATGCGCTGAAAGAAGGGCTCAGACAAAAGATCCTGTCGGGGTTTAACTTGGGAGAGGAAGAAGCCTATCGTTATATCAAGGGGGAGCTTACCCCCCTAGAGCCTATACAGGGAAAAACCTTCCCAATTATCGAAAATGCTATTCGAACTAATCGGCGTTTAATGATTTTGTTTAATGGACGAAAGATAACAGTGGATCCACTGGGTATCGTCTACTATTCTCGTTTAAGATGTTGGTATTTGGCCGCCCGACAGGGAGTAATTATTAAAACTTATCATTTAAGCAATGTTCAGGAAGTGTACGAAACCAGCGAGTCGTTTGCTTATCCAGAAGGGTTTTCACTGAAGGCTTGGTTTGGACCGCGCTGGGGGATGGAATATGGAGATTTAATCCGAGTTAAAGTACGCTTTCGGAATCGAGCGCAAACCTTAGCGAAAGTACGTAAAGACGTGGCTCATCGCTCGAGTGAAATTACGACGTTAGAAGATGGATCTATACTTTTTCAAGATAGCATTATTGGGGTCAATGAATTTATCACCTGGATTTTAGGGTTTGGATCTGCTGCGGAAATCTTGGAACCTGTGAAGCTCCGTGGACTTATTCTCGAGCGGGTACGAGAAACGTTGGGGAATTATCGAGAGTCAGTTTATTAGCCCGTTCGCACACGTTCCATCGCTATTCGCTTGGTGATTCCGCTAAACCGCAAAACCTCTGGGCTTTCTGCATGTGAACCGTTGCGGTTCTTAACGCTTCATCACCTGCGCTCATTGACGCGATTCCTCTCTCCGTGCTCTCTCAGCTAAGAAACTTCCTCTAGCTTGGGTCGACGGGGGTTGGAACGACTGAGAATCCCGTGGCGCTGTTTGCGTCTATTACACAAAGGCGCTTTGCGAGCTTGCAGGATAAGACTCCCCTGGGCTTGGGTCGACGGGAGATGGAAAGGAGCTTGGGGAGGAGAAGCGGGTTTCTGATCAGTTTAAAATAGGGAAAGTGTTTTGATTATTTTCCATATAGCTTTTAAGAGAAACATGGAGTTCTTTTTTTGAATTAACAGAGGCAAAGAATACCTCCGCGGCGGTTTTGATATTGAGGGCTAATAGTTGCTGTTGGAGCCAGTCATTGGAAAGCTCGAGTTTTATCAATACATTTCCATAGATCTCCCCATCCACGATTACCGGAAATGATAAAGATGAGCTTTTTTTAGTCAAATTCATATCCTCTAGGGTAACGGAGGCTTTATTATCCTGTCTTAAGACTGATAAATATCCGTTTGCTTCAATAATGCCTATTCGTACATCACTAAGATCAAAGACATCCTTTTCCCGCAGCATCTGAAGAACATTGTCGATGGAATAACGAAGCTTTTTAAGATTATTCACGATAAACTGGCCATCTTGAATAACAATTGTGGGCTCAAAGGTAAGCAAGTGTCCTAATCTTCTATGCTTGATAATTAATGTCGTTATGATTTTTTGCAATAATCCAATGAAAATAATTGCAACAACGGTGTGTATGTGAGTAATGTTTGGATCGGCTAGATCCGAACCCGCGATCGTACCTATGATAAGTATGACTAGAAAGTCTAAAACAGGAAGCTCTCCAATGGAACGTTTACCCATATATAAAGTTATAACTAATACTAAGGGAATAATCGTAAGAATTCTACCAGTTAAAGTGAGAAGTTCCATCATTAATTGCACTTTGATTCAACGCCTTTATCGATAATTTCATTTGTAATATCTAATATTCCCAAGAACGACCGAAATATGGGTAGGGTATTGGTCATCCTTAAGTTTTGGGAAACCTGCAATTTCATCATCAAAATGTCTCCCGGCTCTGATATGCTAGTTTTGACAAAATCTGCAAAACGAAAGGAAGAATATATTATATGCTAAAAGATTGTAAAGCTGGGGAAAGATTTGAAGGAACTGTCCTAGTTAACGAATGGAAAGAAGTTCCCTTTCGGCAAAAGCCTGGAGCCTATCTCTCTTTGACGTGCCAAGACCGCTCGGGAATGATTCAAGGGAAAATGTGGAACTATGACCCGCAAGTCCTTGGGTGGCTCAATGATCAGGATATATTTCGCATCAAAGGGACTGCTTCTGAATACCGAGGTACACTTGATCTGACGATTGAAACACTCCGGATGATTCCCCAGGAAGAGGTTGATTTATCCGACCTTTTGCCGAGTTCTCCTGTCACCGCGGCGGAGTTGGAAAGTCGCTTAAAGTCCCTAATGGATAAGGTTACCCATCCTGCCCTTAAAGCCCTGTTAGAACTGGTTTTAAGCCATTCGGTATGGGGATCAGCCTATAGACAAGCACCTGCTGCGATGAAAATTCATCAAGCTTATTTGCGCGGGCTATGGGAGCACAGTGTTAGAGTGGCTGAAATTGTCGAGGGAATTGCTGGGCGTTATCCAAAAATGGACTGTGATTTAGTTATAACGGGCGCGCTTTTGCATGATATTGGTAAGGTCGGGGAGTATTCTTATTCCAGAGGGATTAAAATCACAACAGAAGGGCGACTTCTTGGGCATATTATCTTAGGAATCGAACTTTTAACCGATGAGATCGCGAAAATCTCTGATTTTCCACGTGAGTTACGCTCCAAGTTACTGCATATCATTACAAGTCACCATGGAAAATATGAATGGCAATCCCCAAAAAGGCCCAAATTAATGGAAGCTTTGGTAATCCACTACGCTGATGCCATGGATGCCGAACTTTTCCATTTCGAGCAAGCAAAGGAGAATCATCCAGAGGATGAATGGTCCCAGTATATTCCCAGTATGGAGCGTTGTCTTTATTTGAAGTAGCAAAAAGATAAGGAAATCAGCATTGGCCAAGGTCCTGGAGTGAATTTTATAATGGCTTTATTTGCATAAATTAGGCCAAATATGAGGACTAATGTCCCATTCCAAGACCATGAAATAATGATATTATTAAGCAATAGGAAGGTTACTCGCTACTTTTGCGATTAACATAAGCTAGCTTTTTTCATTTTTTGACTCCTCCTTCTCTTCTACCCCTCCTAGTGAGGGGATTTTTTATTGGGAGCTCAACCTCCATCGAAGTCCTAGTGCACACATGACTCTCATCCGAAATAATTGATCATTCCAGGATTTCGGGATGGGATAAACTATAAAAGGCTCTTGACAGGAGAGTGATGCTTTAATATATTAAAGGAAGAAAGTAACCCTTTTTAAGGAGGAAAAACTATGTCTAGCGATGAGCGTTTACAGAATCCGTTAACGGATGCCTTATTTGAAGCTGTTTTATTGCTAAAAAACAAAGAGGAGTGTTATCGGTTCTTTGAAGATATTGCGACAATCGCAGAGATAAGAGCTTTGGCCCAGCGTCTGGAAGTTGCCAAAATGCTGCAGAGGAATGATACTTATACGGCAATTGGGGATGTTACAGGAGTGAGTACTGCAACGATCAGTCGGGTTAAGCGTTGTTTGAATTTTGGAGCGGATGGGTATCAACTGATATTAAAGCGTTTGCAGGAGCAAAACTATTAAGGAAACTTGATTAGGGCAATATAGAAGGAGAATAATAATGCTAAGAACGAATCTAGGACAACGCATACCAGAGGGCATGCGTGATTTACTACCAGAGGAAGTCGCCGTGCAGGAGCGCTTAGAGCAAGATATTCTTGCGCTTTTTCGGCAGTGGTCTTATCAAAAAGTGTTGACTCCAACTCTTGAATTTTGCGCTTGTGTTCAACCGGATATAGAGCAAGACAAATTATTATACAAGTTTTTTGATCGTGAGGGACGCATTCTGGCTTTGCGTCCAGAACTGACGATGCCGATAGCACGTCTTGTCAGCACCCGCCTGCGCGGGGCAGATTTGCCACTTCGCCTATGTTACGGTGCGGATGTCTATCGTAATACCTCTGTCAGGCATAGAGAATTCCGCCAAGTCGGTGTAGAACTCATTGGTTCTGATCAAGAACTTGCGGATGCAGAGGTGATCGCTCTCGCTGTGGAAGCCATTGCAGCGCTGGGCTTAAAAAACTATCAGTTTAATCTTGGACATATGGGAATCTTTTCAGGACTCATGCTGGAAGCGGGGGTCGATGAGGGGATGCAGGCTAAGCTGGAAGAAGCGTTAGCACGCAAAGATATGGTAGGAGTGGAGAATTGGGTCCACCAAAGCGAGTTACCCGAACGCGTTCAGGAGCTCTTACTGAGGTTGCCTCATTTTCACGGGGGAGAAGAAATTCTGGATGAAGTCCTCCTTTGGAGCGAACGGCCGGCGATCCGGGATGCAGTCGAGAGTTTGAGGCGGATATATCGGTATTTGCACGATTTCGGAGTACAAGCAAACGTCTCGCTAGATTTAGGTATTCTACGTGGTTTCTCCTATTATACGGGAGCGGTTTTTGAAGGTTATGTTCCAGGAATGGGTTTTCCAGTGGTTGAGGGAGGTCGTTATGATATGTTGTACGCCGACTTTGGTGTTCCCCAACCAGCAACTGGGTTTGCTATTCACCTCGGAACCTTGTTAGAACAATTCCCACTTCTTCCGGTGGAGGGAGCTGAGATACTGGTTTATGGCTCAAATGACAAGCTGGTCATTCAGAAGTGCCAGGTGCTACGAGCTCAGGGAAAACGAGTGGAAATGGTACTCGGGCCGATTGATGGCGAGGTTGCCAGGAAGATGGCTCTTCAGAAGAATATCCCTCAGACATTGTGCTTAGATGACGAGTTCACTTGCATTCATCCTTAGTTAAGGAACGATGAGTAGTTAAACTTGAATAAGGAGTGTTGTACATGCGTAAAATTGCAGTACTTACTGGGGGAGGGGATTGCCCCGGTCTTAATGCGGTGATTCGGGCAGTTGCTAAAAGTGGGCACCAATATGGATTAGAAGTGCTCGGAATTAGGGATGGTTTTCGTGGAGCGGTAGAAGGAGACTTTATGCCCTTGACGTTAAAAGATGTTTCGGGTATTTTACCGCGTGGCGGGACGATTCTGGGAACAACAAATCGGGATAATCCCTTTGCTTATAAAACTAAAGTAGATGGGTCGGCACAGATTCTTGACCGTTCAGGCGATGTAATACGAAATTTAGAAGCACGAAAGGTGGATGCCTTACTAGCGATTGGGGGGGATGGTAGTTTAAATATCGCGCTTAAGTTTGCGAAGCTAGGACTCAAGGTGATTGGAATTCCCAAAACGATTGACAATGATTTGATGGCCACCGATCAAACCTTTGGCTTTCAGACGGCGGTGGACACAGCCACGGATGCTCTTGATCGTCTACACACCACGGCGGAATCCCATCATAGGGTCATGGTTCTCGAAGTAATGGGGCGCTATGCAGGTTGGATTGCCTTGTATTCAGGCGTCGCTGGTGGAGCAGATGTAATCTTAATTCCGGAAATTCCGTATAATCTTAACCGGGTGGCGCAAGCCATTCAAGAACGGGCAAAAATAGGAAAGAAATTTAGTATCATTGTTGTGGCAGAAGGCGCTAAACCTCTGGGTGGCGAAATTGTAGTCGAACGACTGGTTTCGGGACGCTTCGACCCGATCAAATTGGGAGGTATAGGTGCCAAAATAGGCAATGAACTCGAAGAAAAATATGGGATGGAAACGCGAGTGACGGTGCTTGGACATCTCCAGCGTGGAGGGTCCCCCAATTCTTATGATCGAGTGCTTTCTTCGCGCTATGGTGTCGCCGCGGTAGATGCAGCACTCGAAAAGGAATTTGGAATCATGGTCGCACTTCGGGGCAGGGATATTGTGCGGGTTCCTCTCCACGAAGCAGTTGATAAGCTTAAACAAGTGCCCTTAAACGACCCCTTGCTGATAGCAGCACGCAATCTGGGGTTGGAAATGGGAGATTAAAACTCCCTTAGGTCTATTGGACGTCAAGACAGGGAAATTGTTAATCCCTTCTTTTAGGTGGGGGACAGGGGTTTAAATCCTACATGGGTAAAGGTACCAGTGAAAGAACTAGAGACTAATTGTGGTGAAAGCCGCAATTGATCTCTAGTTCCTTTTATTTCTTATATTAAGGGGTTGCCAGAATAAAAGGACATTGTTATAATACTAATATGTTAATGCTTTAATTAACTAAAGTGGTGAATTGTAGAATATAGAAAGAGGTTAACCTAGTGGAGAAAGATTTTTTGACAATTGCGTTGCCTAAAGGGAAGTTGCTAAATGACTCCATCCGATTGTTAAGTCGTGTTGGGATAGAATGTAGCCATGTCAATGAGAATTCCCGAAAGCTCTTCTACGATCTTCCGGATAGTAAGGTTAAGATAATTATATGCCGCGCCACGGATATTCCCACGTTTGTTGAATATGGGGCGGCAGACCTTGGTTTTGTCGGAAAAGATACCTTGCTGGAAGATAATAAAGATGTTGCGGAATTACTGGACCTAAAATTCGGCTATTGCCGCTTTGTGGTTGCTATGCCAGAGGCGAATGTCCCGCCTAAATTGCCGAACGGAGAGTATGATTTAAGTGTACTGAACCATCAACGAGTGGCAACAAAGTTTCCTAGGGTAGCAGAGACCTTTTTTAGTGAACTAGGCATGCAGGTCAGCCCCATAAAACTCCATGGAAATATTGAGCTTGCTCCGTGCGTGGGTTTGGCAGAAATGATTGTGGATATTGTTTCTACCGGAAAGACGCTCAAAGAAAACCACTTAGTTGAGGTTGCACCGATTCTTGAAGCAACCACCCGCTTGATTGCTAACCGTGTGGCCTATCGCATGAAATACGGGCGGATACGGGATTTAGTTGAACGCTTGCGAGCAGAAATGCAAGCGAGTTTGCTAGTGAAATAAGGTTTCTGTCAGACCCACGGCCTTAAAGATGAACAGAATGAGGGTGGAAACTTATGAAGATTGACAACCTAAGAGACATCGATTTAAATCGTCTTACCCGAAAATCTTATGGAGACGATGCAAGCCTAGAGAAGCGTGTCGCAGACATACTCAGGCGTGTTCGTGAGGATGGGGAAGAAGCAGTTTATCAACTAACCGAGGAATTTGATCATATCAACTTGCGATTAAGCGGGCTGAGGGTATCGGACGAGGAACTTCAAGGGGCTTATCGAAATGTGAGTGAGGATTTTCTAGAAGCAATGCGCACGGCAAAGAGAAATATCTTGCGGTATCATGAGAAGCAGAAACGAACCTCGTGGTTGGAACCAGATCCGGACGGGAGTATCCTCGGGCAACTTATCCTCCCACTCAAGCGCGTAGGTATTTACGTACCCGGGGGAACGGCTTCCTATCCATCGTCAGTCTTGATGAACGCCTTGCCCGCTGTGGTAGCCGGAGTTAAAGAAATCGTGATGGTTAGCCCCCCAAGAGCGGATGGTACTCTATTGCCTGAAGTTTTGGTAGCGGCGGCTGAAGCTGGGGTGACTGAAGTTTACAAAGTAGGAGGGGCTCAAGGGATTGGGATGTTAGCGTACGGGACGGAGACGATTTCTCCCGTGGATAAGATAACTGGACCGGGAAATATTTACGTGACGTTAGCTAAAAAGCAGGTTTTTGGAACAGTCGATATAGATATGCTGGCGGGACCGAGTGAGATTTTAATTTTAGTAGACGAGAGCGGACGCCCGGAAGAATTAGCTGCAGATTTGCTATCCCAGGCCGAGCATGATTGCTTAGCCTCAGCCATATTAGTCTCGCCTTCTCGTCAAATTCTCGAGCAGACCCTATTAGAAGTGGAGCGACAGCTCGAAGACTTGCCCCGTGCCGAAATTGCCCGGGCTTCTTGGGAAAATTATGGAGCTGCAATTCTCGTGTCGGATCTTCAAGAAGGCATGGATTTGGCTAACAAGATTGCTCCTGAACATTTTGAACTGGTCGTGGGGGACCCATATTCCTGGTTAGGACAAGTACGAAATGTCGGTGCAGTCTTTCTAGGAAGGTATTCCCCAGAACCAGTCGGAGATTACTTTGCGGGACCCAATCACGTTTTACCGACTGGAGGGACGGCACGGTTTTACTCACCCCTTAATGTTGATACATTCATGAAGAAGGTTAGTGTGATCGGGTATTCGGAAACAGCCCTGAAAAGGGATGCCAAGCAAATCGCCATACTCGCCCGTAGCGAAGGCTTAGAAGCGCATGCCCGCGCCGTCGAAGTGAGGTTTAAATAGCCTTTATAACTTTAATTTGGATCACTAAATGAGTTGAAATTTACGAAAAAGTTATAAAGTGAAAGGGAGAGGTAAATGATGGGAACTATAGTAAGTAACCTTGAGAGCTTCGTTCGTGCTGAAGTCCGTCAGCTCGTTCCTTATGAAACGAAACATATGCCTGAGTGTATTAAACTCGATGCTAATGAAAATCCCTTTCCCTGGCCTGCGGGAATGCGTGAAGCGTTATTTTCAGAGAAACTAGCGTTTAATCGTTACCCGGACGGAATGGCCCAGGACCTCAAAAAGGCTATTGCAACGTATACTAAAACTCCACCAGAAGGAATTTTAGTAGGCAATGGATCAGATGAACTGATCCAACTTATCTTACTCACCTTTGGGGGTTTAGGAAAATCGCTTATTATTCACCCCCCCACATTCGGTATGTACCAGATTGCAGCACGTTTGACCGATACTGCTGTTGTGCAAGTACCCTTGTTAAATGGCCTAGCGCTGGACACAGAGCAAATGTTAGAGGCGGCGAACTCTCCGGAGGCCCATGTGATGATTGTTTGTAATCCCAATAACCCCACTGGCTCGTTGTTCCCCAGAGCAGATATTCTCCGGCTTGTACAGGAAAGCGGCAGGATCGTGGTGGTTGATGAGGCGTATGCAGAGTTTTCAGAGGAAACTCTCATTCCCGAGATTGAAAACTACCCTAACTTAGTGATCTTACGGACGTTCTCTAAGTCGTTTGGAATGGCCGGCCTCCGTTTGGGTTATTTGCTTGGACAACCGGAGACCATTGCCCTAATTAACCGAGTGCGTCAGCCGTTTAATGTCAATTCGTTCAGTCAAAAGGCAGGGATCCTTGCCTTAGATTACTTAGGAGAGTATCAAGCTCAAATTCAGCAGATTAAAGAAGAAACACAACAATTGTATGAGGGTTTATCTCAACTTTCGGACGTCGTGGTCTATCCAACGAAGGCGAATTTTATCCTCTTTAAGACATTTGATCCTGACGGATGGACTGAAGAGTTGTTGAGGAGGGGATTTCTAATTCGCAACATGGGTGTGCTTCCAGTCCTCGGAAAATGTCTGCGTTTTAGCGCGGGTCTACCCGAAGAAAACAAGGAGTTTTTAAGAGTGATTCGAGAGATCAGCGCAGGGTCAACCCGTCTTAAAACACAATCCCGTCATTAGGAATCGAGAGGAGACCATTTTATGAGAGAAGCTTATATTGAACGAAAAACGAAGGAAACAGAGATCCGCGTTCGCTTGAATCTTGACGGAACGGGAGAAGCTCAAGTCGAGACAGGGATTGGTTTTTTTGATCATATGCTGACTGCCTTGGCTCGATTTGCCTATATCGATCTCAGCCTTCAAGCCAGCGGGGATTTAGAGGTGGATGCTCACCATACGATAGAGGATTGTGGTATCGTGTTGGGATTAGCTTTGCGGGAAGCTTGTGGCGAAAAGGTGGGAATCGAAAGGATCGGGGAGGCGCTTCTTCCCATGGATGAAGCCCTTGTTCAAGTGGCGTTGGATTTTTCCAACCGTGCCTACCTAGTTTGGGCTGTGGATTGCTCAGACGGTAGGGTCGGCGAGTTTCCCATCGAGATGGCTGAAGAGTTTTTCCGAGCCTTAGCGGTACAAAGTGGACTTACCCTGCATGTAAGGCAACTTTCCGGAAAGAATCGTCATCATATTATGGAAGCTGCCTTTAAAGGGGTGGGAAGAGCCCTAGGACTTGCCCTGCGCCAGAATACTCGGTATAGTGGCATACTTTCAACCAAAGGAGTTATATAAAGTGATAGGTATAGTAGATTATGGACGGGGAAACTTAAGAAGCGTTGAAAAGGCTTTGGAAAAGGTCGGTTTTGAGGGGACTATTATGACCTCCCCGGAGGACCTGGACGGAGTGGATGGACTCATACTTCCAGGAGTCGGGGCGTTTGCCGATGCTATGGAGGCTTTAAAGCGTGGAGGTTGGACTCAACCCATCACCCAGTTTGCCCGCTCCGGTCGCCCATTTCTGGGGATCTGTCTTGGAATGCAGGTTCTCTTTGAGGTTGGAGAAGAACATGGCGAGCACGCTGGCTTAGGACTCCTAGCGGGTCGAGTCGTCAAATTCCCGCCGGGCGGTAAGATTCCGCATATGGGCTGGAACAGCTTAAACCTAGAACAACCTTCCCGTTTATTAGAAGGGATTCCCAATGAATCCTATTTTTATTTCGTTCATTCGTATTATGCGCTACCAAGCGAGAAGCGTGATATTATAGCGAGTAGTGATTATGGGGTCGTCTTTCCTGCGGTCGTAGGCAAAGACAATGTCTGGGGGACACAGTTTCACCCAGAAAAATCAAGTCCTTGGGGGCTTCAACTACTGACTAATTTTGGGAAGTTGGTGAATGACTATGCTGCTCTTTCCGGCCATTGACCTAAAAGAGGGGAAAGCGGTGCGCCTGCTACAGGGCCGGATGGAGGATTCCACGGTTTACTCCGCTAACCCTGTTGACTTGGCTAAAGAGTTTGAGAGTCAAGGTGCCGAGTATTTACATATTGTTGATCTGAACGGGGCTTTTACGGGGAAACCGGTCAATGATGAGATAATCCGACGGATTGTCGGGAGTGTTTCACTGAAGATCCAAGTAGGGGGCGGAATCCGCACAATGGAGCGGATTACGGAACTGATAGATTTAGGGGTCGAACGGGTTATTTTAGGGACGATCGCTGTCAAAAACCCAGGGTTAGTTGCTGAAGCAGTGCGTCGCTACGGAAAACGAGTCATTGTGGGTATTGATGCTAAAGATGGCTTAGTAGCTGTTCAAGGTTGGGCGGAAACGACAGAAATGAAAGCCATATATTTAGGTAAGGCTATGAAAAACGTGGGAGTTCAGAGTGTGGTTTTTACAGATATTGCCCGGGATGGAATGCTTCAAGGACCAAATCTTCAAAGTACCGTACAAATGGCCAGGGAAACTGGCTTATCTGTTATTGCCTCTGGTGGGATCTCAACCTTGGCAGACCTTCGAAACTTGCAAGCTGAGGTCATAAAGGGAGTCTCCATAGAAGGGGCAATCACAGGGAAAGCACTCTATAGCGGGGCCTTTACCCTACGGGAAGCATTGGAGGCCGCTGGTACTGAGGCAGGAACAAGAAAGAATGGAAATGTAGCACCTAACGCAGAAGCAAAAGAGGATTAAGGAGGGGAAGGGCATGTTAAGTAAACGGATCATTCCCTGTTTAGACGTCCATAATGGACGAGTTGTCAAAGGGACAAACTTTGTACAGTTGCGTGATGCGGGGGATCCGGTGGAACTTGCTGCGCTTTATGACAGGGAAGGTGCCGATGAACTGATTTTCCTAGATATTACCGCTTCCTCAGATAACCGCGAAACAATGATTGAGGTGGTTCGTCGAACGGCCGAGCAAGTCTTTATTCCCTTCACGATTGGTGGGGGACTTCGGACTAGTGAGGATATACGCCGCATGCTCAGAGCTGGTGCGGACAAAATAGCTCTGAACACCTCTGCTGTTCAGACCCCGCGCCTCATCCAAGAAGGGGCTCATGCCTTTGGAAGCCAGTGCATTGTAGTCGCCATTGATGCGCGAAGCACCGCACCTGGTCAATGGGAAGTGTATATTCATGGGGGAAGAACAGCGACGGGCAAGGATGTCTTGGAATGGGCTGCGGAAGCGGAAGCACTCGGTGCAGGCGAGATCCTCTTAACCTCCATGGACCGCGACGGAACCAAGGCTGGGTATGAGTTGGAACTGACCAGAGCTGTGAGCCGAGCAGTCTCCCTGCCCGTCATTGCTAGCGGTGGGGTTGGAACCTTAGAACATTTAGCGGAAGGGCTAACTCTGGGGGAAGCGGACGCCGTCTTAGCGGCTTCGATCTTTCACTACAAGGAGTTCAGCATAGAGGAAGCCAAACTTTACCTTGCGCAGCAGGGTATTCTCGTCCGAACCACGAACACCGGACCACGAAATGAGGGGGAGCGAAGGCAATGGATGAAAGTGAACTAAAAGCTTTAGATTTATCGGGGATTCGCTGGGATGCTCAAGGGCTTGTTCCTGCGATCGTTCAGGATATAGAGAGTAAAGATGTTTTAATGCTTGCTTATATGAACGAAGAGTCCTTGCTTCGGACCTTAGTGGAACGCAAGGCCTGTTATTATAGTCGAAGTCGGCAAGCTTTGTGGTTGAAAGGGGAAACCTCCGGACATTTTCAGGAGATCATTAATATCAAGTTTGACTGTGATCAAGACGCATTGCTCCTGACGGTGAAACAAACCGGGATGGCTTGTCATGAAAACCACTTCTCGTGTTTTCATTATGATTTGACCAGTGAGGGATTTGAGGTCACAGGAGAATCGGAAGTAAGGGCAGAGCCTACACTAGGGAGAACCTTAGAACTGTTGTCCGATACAATTCACTCTCGAAACTTGGATCGGCCGGAAAGGGCTTATACGACCTATTTGTTCGAAAAGGGGATCGATAAGATTCTGAAAAAGGTCGGAGAAGAAAGCGCTGAGGTGATAATCGCTGCGAAGAATGCTGATCCGGAGGAAATCAAATGTGAAGTGTCCGATTTGTTCTATCATGTTTTGGTGATGCTGGAAGAGCGTGGGGTTGGAGTTAAAGAGGTTGCGAGAGAGCTACTTAAGAGGCGTAAATAGGGTAAGGCTGGAAGCTAATAGCTTCCAGCCTTGTTTCTTCTATACTAAAACTTGCGTTAGTTAATAACCTTACATACCATTTAAAGGATGAACATTAACTACGGGTGTTTTTATGTTATTGAGAATGTCATCAAACATGTCGTTCGAATAGGATACCATAGACCCGTGGAAGGAGGGATAATACACGGTGTTTGCTGAAGGCAAGAGAGTGGAGGAAATGAACTACTTTGAACTTTTGGCCTGGCTAGGTATTGGTAGTTCCCATCCGGGTGGCTTCCCTGCAACTCAACAGAATCTGAATGCCCTGCAAGTTAAGACTGAAGAATACGTACTGGACGCTGGGTGTGGTAGCGGTCTTACCGCTTGTCACTTGGCCAAAACTATAGGCTGCAAAATCTTAGGAGTTGATATTAACCCTCAAATGGTTGAAAAAGCTGGCCTAAGGGCGGAGAAAGAAGGAGTTTCTCATTTAGTAGAGTTTAGGGTAGCCGATGTTTGTAGCCTTCCCTTGGCCGATAACCAGTTTGATTTAGTAATAGCTGAATCTATTACGGTATTTTTAGACAAAGTTAAAGTGTACAAGGAGTTCTATAGAGTCCTCAAGCCAGAGGGCAGAGTTGCTGATCTCGAAATGGTCTTATTAGCAGAATTGCCCGTTAATCTAAAAATTCAGTTGGAGGCGTGCTTCGGTGCAAGCACCGATCCATTGCCCGTTGAAGAATGGCTCAACGCTTTAAGGCAAGCTGGTTTTCAGGATGTAGTTATTAAGAATCCTCAACGCATGAAAAATAATAGCAATGTGATCTTGAACGATCTGAAAAGAGATTGGGTGCTGGTAAAAGGTCTCAAGGATAAAGCAGCCGATTTGCCAAGCTTAATAACCAGACTTCAAAAAAATGCTGGTTTCATGAAGAGAAACCGAGGTTACTTTGGATTTGGCCTTTTCTGTGGACGAAAACCTACTCCCCCGTCTCCTCCTCCCAAGAAAGTAGGTTTCACAGATTGGGTCCGTCAAAAAGCATTGTCTATATTTAAACGTCGAGAGAACCCGTAAATTATAAATACGGGTTCTTTTTGCTCAAATCAATGATAACTGTAAATCTTTGCAGCCTTGATAAATAAGATCGAAAAGTAGTTCTAGTTCCTGTTCCTCAACACATGAGAAAGCAACACGCACATCGTTTTCACCAAGTGATATGATGCCTACGCCATATTGCTCGAGCAGGTGCTGGCGCAAGACTTCTGCCTGCACTCCTTTGAGTTTAAGACACATGAAATAGCCTGAATTAAACGGATAGTAATCCCAAGCGGTGCTATATTTACCTTGCTCGAGTAACCCTTTGACTTTACATGCTCGTTGCCTTAATATTTCGTATTTTTCTTGTTTCTGGGTTTGGAAGTCTGTCGATTGAAGTGCTTTTAAAACGAAAGTTTGTGACGGATGAGAAGCACTAGAAATAGTACCTCGAATAATACCTAACGTCTTTTTTTCCAAGGCATTTAATACCGCTGGATGCTCACACGCGTACGTAATAAATCCAACTCGAAAGCCCCACACATAGTCCTCCTTTGTAGCGCCATCAACTTTGATGGCTAATATTCTGGGATGAATATTGGCGATCCGAGCAAACAGAGATTCAGTGAGGGTGTTCTCGTAAAATAACCCAAAATAGGCATCATCGGTGATAACGACCAAGTTCATCCCTTGTTGGGCGACTTCTCTCAGTGTCTCAACGATTTCTTCTGCTTCTTGTACAGTAGGTGTATACCCCGTCGGATTATTTGGGAAATTGAGTAAGAGGATAGCCTTTCCCTGATTATTTTGGCTAAGTAAAGCTTCCTTCATGCCTAGCGTATTAAAGGTTCCTGCTTCAGTATAGAAAGGGAAGGTGATGTTTTTTGCCCCTCTGCGAACCCCAAAGATAAAGTTATAATTACCCCACAATTTGTCGGGTAAAACCAAGGCGTCATTTTCGTCAAAAAATAAGTCCGCAACAATACTTAAACCATGTGTCAACGCATTAGTAACAATGGGATTGCTAAAGGATTTACCTTTTAAAGAGGGGTTATCGATTATCATTTTTTCTCGCCAAAGCTGTCTTAGCTCAGGCTTTCCGGCAGGGGAAGCATAGGGGTAAAGGTCCTTGGGATCGTAAGTGGCTAACGTTTCTTGGATTGACGGCAAGAACATCGGTTGATCTTGCTCCGTCGCAATTCCTATGGTGGCATTAAAGCGGTAAGCCTTCTGGTTTGCTTCTGAAGATTGAGTTAGGATCCCCTTGGGGTAGTATAAATTCTTTCCGAGTTCTGATAATAATTCGTAAACATGGGGATTTCCTTGAAGTATTTCGCGATTTAAGTCTTGAGCAAGCTCATTCATTAAATTTCTCTCCCTTACTTAAGTAAATATCATAGTTTTTTTTATTTTTGTTAAGCAAACTAAATTTTACACTAAAATAGATATTTTCTCCACTTATAAATTATAAGGATAGAATTCTAAGGGCTAGGCAAGCTTTCTAAATCCGGTTGACGACCCTAATGGTTAACGGTATACTTCGTTCTAGAGGGTTAGATGAAGTTGCGTTATAGGAAACAGAAAGTCGGTCTATCAACTAGGTGGTAGATCGACTTTCTGTGGGGTGGAAAGTATGGATAAATTTGTGTTAGAAGGCTTGAAAGACAAGTTGCCAGTCGTACCTGGCATCAATGGGAAAGATGAATACTTCAATTCTGCGGTTTTGGTATTGCTTATGCAAGTCAACGAAGAATATCATTTTGTCTTTGAAAAGAGGGCTGCTAAGATCAGACAAGCTGGAGAAATTTGTTTTCCAGGTGGAAAAGCCGATCCAGCTATAGACGCTAGTTTTCGGGACACAGCAATAAGAGAAACAGTTGAAGAGTTAGGAGTTGCCTCTGATAAGCTTAGTATAATTGGTAATCTTGATACTGTTGTTGGGTCAAGGGGTATTACTGTAGACGCATTTTTAGCCAGTATAGATATAGGTAGTTTAGATGATCTGCAGATAAATCCTGATGAGGTTGAAAGGACTTTCTCGATTCCAGTTTCCTATTTTGAGGACAATGAACCAGAGATTTATAGGGTTAATCTGACAGTACATCCTTCCTACGTCAATGAAGCTGGGAAAGAAGTGATTAGTTTCCCAGCGTATGAATTAGGATTACCGGAGCGCTATACAAAACCGTGGGGTAATGCTACGAGTAATATTTTTGTTTATAGGGTTGAAGGAGTCACTATATGGGGAATAACGGCAAGATTAATTAGGGATGTTGTTACAAAATTAAAGAGCATAGCGATCTAGTAAAGATCTTCTCTCCGTTGTTTCCAGACTGGCAGAGCCTCTCTCACCTCATCAATCTGAGTCAAATCTAGCTCAACCATCAGTACTCCAGGTTTTTCTTCTAACTGCGCGAGCACTTTTCCCCACGGACTGACAGCTAAGGAATGGCCATAGGCAACATAGGAAGACTGGGAGTCACGGGAGGGAGAAGCACCGAGCATGAAAATCTCATTGTCAAGAGCCCGGCTGCGGAACAACAATTCCCAGTGGGCCGGCCCCGTGGTCATATTAAATGCCGCTGGGACAATGACCAGGCGGGCACCTTCCGTAGCCATTTTTCTGGTCAGTTCAGGGAAACGAATATCATAGCATATTTCGACACCGATTTTGCCCCATGGTGTCTCAAACAGAGTGGCAGTATTACCTGGGGACAGTACTAGGGATTCAGTGAACTCTATACCATTTTTGACTCGTACATCGAACAGGTGGGCTTTGCGGTGTTGAGCAATAATCTCTCCTTGCGGGTTAAATACGACACTTGTATTGTAGAGCAATTCACTTGACAGTTCTGGGATTGAGCCTCCAACGAGAAAAAGACCATGGGTGTGGGCTAGGTTGGCGAGGTGTTTCGTTGTTTTCCCAGAGGGGATTTCCTCTGCGTAGTTCCGAAAACAATGAATGTCGTACGGGCAATTAAACATTTCCGGTAAAACTGCTAGTTGTGCTCCTCCAGCAGCCGCTTCCAGGAGCATGCTTGTCGCTTGGTCAAGATTAGCTTGCTTATCAGCCTGAACAGGCATTTGGCATAATGCTATTTTGAGAATTGTCATCAATTTAGCCTCCTAAAATGAACCAACTTCTTATTAATATATTATGAATCTCTTCGGACTTCAACGCAAGTGAGGAAAGAAGGCTTTTGCCAGCATTCCTTGCTGATTTTATAATTTTTCATAAAAACTATGCTATAATTATAATTAACTCGTTCAGCTAAAGTGGAACATCGAGCTTTCATAACGGTTTGTGCCTTGAGCGCAGCGAAAGGAATGGTTATAAATGCTAAAACATACAAGTGAATTAAAACTAGAAACAGCTTCGGAAATGCGTGGAGGAAAAGGTGAAGTCCAAATAACGCATTTTCTTGAACTCGGGAAAAACGAATTTAATGGCAAAGGAAGATTATTTGCAAAAAATGTTTTAATCCCTGGATCATCGATTGGTCTTCATGAGCATGTTGGAGATTTTGAAACCTATGTCATTTTAAGTGGAGAAGGCCTTTTAAATGATAACGGAGAACAAAAAACAATAAAGCCTGGAGATGTTATCATTACTAAAAATGGAGAAAAACACGCTATTGAAAATACAGGGACCATAAACTTAGAATTCATTGCTTTGATACTATTCTCCTAATACCTTACTTGCGTTGTAAAAATATTTTTAGCAGGTGCTAAAACAGAAATAGTGAACATACCCCGGAGAGACAAGAACTTCTCTTCGGGGCATGTTTTTGTGTAGAAGTATAAGCCTCCAACCTTGTGCTCCAACAATTAAATTTCTGGTGCGTAATTAGAGGGATATCATAGATTCTGGCGAATTTTAAGGTTAACAAATGAATAACTATTCATTTAAAATATGAATTTACAGAAAGGCGGCAAGTCATGAATTGGGAGACACTTAAATTTGATATTATGAACAATGGGGTATCAGTGATTACGTTTAATCGCCCTGATACCATGAATTCTGTTAATGATCAGTTTTGTTTGGATGTCCAGTCAGTTTGTAAAGTAGCCTCTGAAAATGATGCGGTTAAAGTTGTGGTCATTACTGGATCAGGTAAGGGATGGTCTAGTGGGGGAGATATTTCCATGTTAGCCTCAATCGACGATCCCATAAGCGCCAAGGGTACTTATGATAGTGCCGGCGAGCTTGTAAAAGCTATTTATGAACTAAAAAAACCAGTTATTGCGGCACTTAACGGGGTAGTTGCAGGTGCTTCTGTGGCTGCCTGTTTGGCTTGCGACCTGATTATTGCCTCGGAAAAAGCTCGTCTGGGATTTACCTTCATGCAGTTGGCATTATGTCCCGATAGTGGAACCTCGCATTTTTTGATTCAGAAGGTGGGTTATCACAAGGCCCTGGAGTTGCTGTGGTTTGGTAAAATCCTTAATGCAGAGGAAGCAGAAAAATTGGGCTTGCTAAACAAGGTAGTGCCTCATGAGGAGTGTCTACCAGAAGCAATAAGATGGGCAGAAAAGTTGGCTCAGCAACCGTTGATGACAGTGGGACTCGCTAAAAAGCTATTGCGCGAGGCACCTAAAAATGATTTTTATCAACAGTCTGAGCTAGAGGCTCTGTATCAGGTGCTGACTGGGTCCTCGGCTGATTTCAAAGAAGGCTGTGCGGCATTTTCCGAGAAACGTAAACCCGTGTTTAGGAATAGATAAGACTATCTCATTTTACCTAAGGCCGCTTCAATACGCTCTAAAGCTTTCTGGATATTCGCTACCGAATTCGCATAGGAAAAACGAAGGTACCCTTCACCGTAAGAACCAAAAGAAATACCCCCTAAGCAAGCGACTCCTGCATCGTTTAAGAGATAATCAGCGATCTCTAAACAGTCTTTATCGAACGATTTAATATTAGGGAATACGTAAAAAGATCCTTCTGGCAATAAGCAATTTACGCCAGGAATAGAGTTTAGGCCATTAACCATAATGTCGCGGCGCTTTTTAAACTCAGCAACCATATTATCGACTTCAGTTTGGGGCCCTTTGAGAGCTTCATGACCGGCCATTTGAGTAGAGGCAGAGGTGCAGGAATTTGAATTGACCATTAGTTGAGCAATCCGAGCAGCTATTTCAGGGTGCATCACCCCATAACCTAACCGCAAGCCAGTCATGGCATAGGTTTTTGAAAATCCGTCTAAGATAATGGTCCAATCTTTCATACCTGGCAACATGGCAATAGACAGCGGGTGTTTATCACCATATACGATGCGATCATAAATTTCATCGGATAATACAAGTATTCCTTTTCCTCTTACTAAGTCTGCTATTGCTTGGACGTCTTCATGTGTGAGCACCCCGCCGGTAGGATTACCTGGGGAGTTAATAATGAGCATTTTGGTTTTGGGTGTAATCAATTGAGCAAGTTCATTGACATCTAAGCGGAATTGATTTTCTTCTCGTAAAGGGATAGGGATAGGAGTTCCGCCAACAAAGCGAATGACTGATTCATAAATTGGGAAACCAGGATTTGGGAAAATAACTTCATCACCTGGATTTACTGTAGCCATAATGGAGAAAAACATGATGGGCTTTCCGCCGGGGACAATCACAACATTGGCGGCAGAAACATCGACCTTTTTATGGGAACGGACGTATTCTGCGATCGTTTCTCTGACTTCTGGAATTCCTGGAGCGGGAGTATAATGGGTATATCCGCTGTTTAAAGCAAGGCATGCGGCGTCAATAATATTTTTAGGAGTGTTAAAGTCTGGTTCCCCAATTTCTAGATGGACTATATCTTTTCCCTGTGACTCTAATTTTTTAGCTTTTGCTAAAACTTCAAAAGCAGTCTCTGTGCCGAGTAAGGACATTCTATCCGCAAATATTTTTTTCATAATAACTTCTCTCTTTTTAAATTATTTTGTATTTAAGATACACCTCGGGGTTTAGACAATTCGGGGGAAGTTCGCCTCTCTGGGCTGCTAAAATATTAGACACAGCGATTGTGCCCATTTTGGTGCGGGTATCAATCGTTGCGCTAGCAATGTGAGGACAGAGGACGGCATTACCAAGTTCTTTTAGCCCTTTGACCAATTCTGGCTCGAATTCATAGACATCAAGACCTGCCCCCCAGATTTCTCCTGCTTGCAAAGCCTTCATCAGCGCTAATTCGTCCACGATAGGGCCGCGGGAAGTGTTAATTAAGATCGCTGTTTTTTTCATAAGTTGTAACTCTTTTTCACCGATTAGATGGAAAGTTTCAGGGAGAAGTGGAGTATGGAGCGAAACGAAATCTGACGTCTTGAGAAGTGTTTCTAGGCTGACGTATTGAGCGCTGGTTTCTTGTTCAAATTGGGGGTTAGGCGCTACGTCTGTATAGAGTACCGTCATATCGAAGGCTTTTGCCCTTTTGGCAAAAGATAGGCCTATTCTTCCGGCACCTATTACTCCAACCGTTTTGTGAATTACGTCCTGCCCTAGAAGGAGCATCGGATCCCAACCTTTAAATTGCCCCATTCTCGTGTACTTATCAGCTTCTGCGACTCTCCGTGCTACAGAAAATAATAAAGCCCAAGCCATTTCAGCCGTTGTATCAGTAAGCACACCAGGAGTGTTAGAAATCATAATTCCACGTTCTGTCGCGGAAGGGATATCTATGTTGTCGTAGCCGACTGCATAGTTAGCAAAAATTTTAGCCCCTTTGGCTGTATCCATTACCTCAGCATCTATAGGATCAGTAAGCAAGCTCAACACGGCATCCCTGCCTTTGACCTTTTCTAAGAGTTGAGGTTTTGTAAGAACTTGGCCCGTACGATTGACTTCAATATCGCAGTATTCTGCCAGCATGTCAAGAGCCGGTTTAGGGATTTCATTGGTAACATAAACATTCCACCTACTCATTTCCAACCTCCCAATCTGTTGCCAATTATCATAGTGCTATTATACCAAATGCATAGTGTATTATAACACATTTTTACACAGTATAGTGTCTGAAACGCGAAGCGTGTCGAAATGGTATTTAAATACCAAACTGAGGCTTGTTTTGAACGATTGGATTTGTAAAGAACAGAAAAAGTTGTTAAACATGCCACCGTAGTAAGCATCCTTAACAACTTTTTCTGTTTCGCTAAGAATTATTTTTTATCAACTCCCAATAGACTTTGCTATGAGCTCGACCGGGTGGTAGATCGGCATTTTTTTAGAGTACGAATCTAACCCGAATGTGATTTGCATACGACAAGCAGGGCAACCGGTTACGACTGCCTCGGCTTCCGTCTCCTCAATCTCCGAAATTTTCTTCTTTAATACCTTTTGGGATAATTCGAAATGAGTAATCCCAAAAGTTCCTGCTCCCCCACAGCAACTACCGGGGTTAGCCATTTCTGTGAATTCTGTTACACTTTGATTAATTAGTTTGCGAGGCTCTTCTTTGATATTTTGGGCCCGTCCTAGGTGACAGGGTTCATGATAAGTAACTCGGAGTTTTAATTTCTCTCCCTCAGGAATTTGGGCATGTTGGATTAAAAATGCTGAGATATCAATCATCTTTTGAGAAAACTTCTTGGCTTTCTCTTCATATTCTGTTCCTTCAAATAACTCTTCATATTCTTGTAGGGCGGAACCACAGGTCGCGCAATCGTTCACGACAAATTCAATATCTTCAGGGACAGCTAGCATATTTCTCAAAGCCATTTCTTTGGCGCGTTCCTTATGCCCGTAGCCCATTTGCGGTACCCCGCAGCACGTCCCTTCAAGCAAGGGATACACTTCAAAGCCACAAGCTTCGAGGACTTCGATAACAGCATCTCCTACCTGGGGATATAAGATATCCGTAGTACAGCTAATAAAGTAGGCAACTTTTCCCTTGCTTCCCTTTTTCATTTTTCTCTGATGTAAACTTGAACGGAACGATTTCGGAGGTACGGGGGGTAATAACTTTTCTCTTTGTCGGAAGGCAGGAATCGTCCGAACTAAGGATGGTAATCCTAGGGTCTGGTAAGCCTTTAAAGACTTGCGAGCTAACTCTAGTCGTTCTGGATAGGGCGTTAAATGCTCCAAGGCAATTTTCATGATGATATTATCGCCCTGCTCTTCGTAGATTTTTTGACGCATCCCTTTAACTAGAGTTTTAACGTTTAGTTTCGCCGGACATATTTCCATGCAGGCTCGACAGTCAAGGCAGTTATAGAACGTCGTTTTAGCCGCTGGATTAATGGTTTGAATTCCTTCTTCAATGACACTGATTAACCGCAATTTTCCTCGAGCAACAAAAGGCTCTTTTCTTTCTGCTTGATAGAGTGGACAAACTGGTTGACACATGCCGCAACGTTTGCAACGGTCTGCCTCTTCAGCAAAATTCATATTACTCCGCCGCCTTTACAGCATAATGTGAGGATTAAGAATATTATTGGGGTCTACGTCACTCTTGATAATCCTCATGAATTCAAGAGTGTCTGGTGAGAACTGCCAGCTCATATATTTCTTCTTGGCTAAACCGATACCATGCTCGCCGGTTAAGGTTCCCCCAAAATCTAAAGCCGCCCTAAATATCTCATCAACCGCTTTATGAACTCTTTCCCATTCTTCTGAGGTCAGTTCCTGGAGTAATAAGTGAGGATGAACATTACCATCTCCACAATGGCCTAGAATTGCACATGGAAGATTATATCGGGCTGCAATTTCCTTGCATTTCATCACCATTTCCGCTAATTTACTTCTTGGAACAGTGGCATCTTCGACAACCATCGCTTTACAGGCTTGAGACATTGCCCCGTTCGCACTCCGGCGTCCTTCCCAAAGCTTTATTTCTTCTTCTTTGGTCTGAGCCACCCTGACCTCGCGGGCGCCATTATCTTGACAGATTTGCTCAACAAGCTTCATTTCTTTAGCCACTTGTTCAGCAGGACCATCAATCGCAATTAATATACTGGCTGCTGCATCAAGGGGTAAGTTTGCAGGCCGAAAACGTTCGATTAATATCATAGATTCCTGATCCATGAGTTCCAAGGTTGCAGGTACAATTTTCTTTCTCACAATTTCAGAGACTGCATTGGCCGCTGCGTTTAAGTCATCATAGATTACCAACATCGTCCGACTCTCTTCTGGTAAGGCAATTAGGGAAAGTGTCACCTCTGTAACGATACCTAACATACCTTCCGATCCGATGAATAAACTTCCGAGATCAAACCCACTAACATTCTTAATAACTTTTCCTCCGAAACGAATTATCTTGCCATTCGGTAGGACAACTTCCATTCCTAAGACATAATCCTTGGTAACACCATATTTAAAGCAATGTGGGCCTCCAGCGTTAACCGCTATATTACCACCTATGGTTGATATTTTTACACTACCAGGGTCGGGCGGATAAAAAAGCCCTTTTTTCTCAACGGCTTGATGTAAATCAAACGTAATTACACCCGGTTGAACGGTGGCTGTTAAGTTTTCTTCATCAATCTCAAGAATTTGATCCATGCGTGTTAAACAAAGCGAAACCCCACCCGGTGTTACAATGGTTCCTCCTGCGAGGCTTGTTCCGGCACCACGAGGTGTAATGGGGACCTGGAACCGATTCGCGGCTTCCAAAACCAAGCTCACTTCCTGCGTATTCTTGGGGAAAATGACTGCAGCAGGTTGTTCCTTAAAGTTTGCTGCATCAAAAGAATAGCAAATCGTATCTGAGGGGTCTGTATAAATTTCTAAGTTGTTCTTCTCTAGGACTTTCATAAATTCTGTTAGATCCATTTTTAACCTCCTATGGTGAGTAGTCAAAGTGGCCTTGTGAAAATCTTCTATACGTTATTTGGAGCAAGATTAACTTTGCAGACTTGCTCCCTTTGTTTTACTTAAGCGGTAAGCGACATCGACGATCATATCCTCCTGGCCACCGACCGTTTTCATACGACCAAGTTCCATAAGGACATCACGCGCATCTACTCCAAATCTTTGGGCAGCCCTTTTGGCATAAAGAAGGAAACTACCATAAGTTCCAGCGTAACCAATGCTTAAGGAATATTTATCGATATCGAGGGGCCGTTTCATAAGGGGTTGGATGATGTTTTCAGCGGCGTCCATTAACTTAAAGAGATCTTCATGGACCTCCATTCCCATTTTGTTAAGCACCGCTACTAAGACTTCATGAGGGGTGTTACCAGCCGCTGCACCCAGACCACGGAGAGTAGTGTCAATATAATCAGCGCCAGCTTCGATGGCGGCTAACGAATTTCCAACTGCCAGCGATAACTCGTTGATCCTGGTTGAACACAGGTGCTGCGAAACAAATTAATCCTTCTTCAAATTCTTCGTTATCGAGTGCATAACCTTGTTTTTTAATTTGCCGAAAGTGCTCTTTCAACTGCTCTTTATCCGTAATTGAGTTATGAGTGAATTGTCTTAACTCTACTTTATGGAGCAATTCGCTTAGTTCTTGCTCCGGCAAATAGGCGAGTAGGACTTTACCTACGCCTGATACATGAGCAGGTAGAGTCTGACCAATACGTGACCGAATACTAATCGACATCGGGCCTTCTAACTTGTCAAGGTAAAATACCTCATTTCCACTTAATATGCTGAGATGAACTGTTTCAGCAGTTTGCTCAGCTAATTCCGCAAGAAGTGGGTGCGCCAGATTTTTCAGATTAGAGTTATTCATGATGGATCCGGAGAGAAGAAAAAGACGCGTTCCGATCTTATATTTTCCTGTTCGGCCACTGTGTTCAATTAATTTGCGCTGAATTAGGGTATTTAGAAGACGATGTGTCGTGCTGGGGGTTAAACCTATACGTTCACTGAGCTCGACTAAATGCCATTCTGGTTTGATTTGAGCAAAACATTCTAAAATATCAAGCGCTCGATTTACGCTCTGAACCGTATCATTACTCATATTCATGCTATCCTTTCCATAACGTGAAAATGATTTCCAAAAGGATTTAAATAACTTCTTCGCGATATGTTTGGGTATTCCTTCTTGTAAATCTAAATATTTTTTTGTATTGCTGAGGTTTTAAAGAGCGCGTTGTTAGGAGACAATGGATTATCTATCCATATTGAATTAGAAGGTGTACAATATTATATGGAGTGGAATTTGGCAGGTAGCGGAATTTTACAAACATTTAGGAGCGGTCCCGATGGATGATTGGACTGTGTATAGGGTATATGATGAAACCTTGAATAAATTGGCAATGAGTTTTATAGAGTGATTTATAAATTGGAGGCATAATTGTGATTACAGAAGTTTACCCGAATATATTCAAGAATGAGATACCTCTGCCAAAAAATCCCTTAAAAGCTATCAATAGTTACATCATACTATCTGAGAATAGGAATTTAATCATCGATACAGGCTTTAACACATCAGAATGCCAGACTGAGTTGATGAGAGGCCTGGAGGAACTAAACATTGACCTAAAAAAAACGGATCTCCTCATTACCCATATGCATACTGATCATTCGGGTCTTGCTCCAGCCCTCAAAAAACACGGAGTACAAGCAATATATTTTAGTCAGGTAGATGGAGATTTGTTTAATCAAACCTCCAAAAGAGATAGTTTCCACCAAACACTCAACCAAATATTTGGCTTTAAAAGCGACGATTCTTTAAGTTTTGGCAAAGAATTTGGGACCAGACTGATCGAACCTCTAGAATTTATCCCGCTGTTTGAGGGGAATGAAGTAGTTCTAGGGGATTATTGTTTTGAAGTGGTGGATATTCCGGGTCATACGCCAGGGCATATTGGCTTGTATGAAAGAAAACATAAGCTATTTTTTTCTGGAGATCATATTTTAGATGAAATAACTCCAAATATAACCTTCTGGGGATTTGAACAGGACATTTTGGCTACATATTTGAATAGCCTAAATAAGGTGTATGGGTATGAAATTGATTACTTATTTACAGCGCATAGAAAAATAATCAGGGATCACCAGAAAAGAATCATTGAGCTTTTAGGCCACCATGAAGAACGCTTAAAGGAAGTTTTAACTATTTTAAGAGCTGGTAAAAAGACAGCCAGCGAAATGGCTGCTTCTATGCACTGGGATTTGAGTCATAAAAGATGGGAGGACTTCCCACATTCCCAAAAGTGGTTTGCCTCTGGGGAAGCTCTGTCTCACTTAGAACATTTAGTACATATTGGACTCGTTGACAGAGAAGATAAAATCGGGATGCTTCTTTATGGACTTAAATAAGATCTTAAGCATCGAAGAAGTATTAAAATGATTGTGAGGAAACTATGATAAAGGAAGTGTATTCATGGATTCTAAAATAAAACGATCTGTATGTCCTTATGATTGCCCGGATTCGTGTGGGCTTTTAGTTGAAGTTGTCGACGGTCAAGCGGTGAAGGTAACGGGCGACCCGGAACATCCCTTCACCAAAGGTACTTTATGTCCTAAAATGATTCATTATGAACGAACCGTTCATTCCCCGCAGAGACTGACCCAACCCCTTTTGCGCATCGGGGAAAAAGGAACGGGTATGTATAAGCCTATTAGTTGGGGTGCAGCGATACAAGTCATAACCGACCGTTGGAAGGGGATTCAGGCTCAATATGGCGCAGAAGCAATTTTACCGTATTCATATGCGGGGACCATGGGTGCAGTCCAACGCAATTGTGGAGAAGGGTTTTTCCACCGTTTGGGCGCTTCCAGATTGGATCGCACCATTTGTGCGCCCTCTAAGGGCTACGGTTATGCGTCTGTTATGGGGGATACCTTGGCGCCACACCCCGATGAGGTTGCAAATAGCGATTTTATACTCTTGTGGAGCACTAATGTCTTAGCAACAAACATCCACCTAATGCATTATATTCGAGAAGCTAAGAGACGTGGTGCTACGGTTTGGCTTATTGACACCTATGAAAATCCTACTGCCCAGATTGCGGATAAGGTCGTGTTAGTACGGCCTGGGAGCGATGGCGCTTTGGCTCTCGGCATCATGCACATCCTGGTTCGTGAAGGGTGGGAAGATCAAGAGTTTATAGATAGCTATGTCCAGGGATTTGAACAGCTTAGAACAGAAGTTTTGCCCGATTACCCACCAGCTAAAGTGAGTGAAATCACTGGGATCGATGTTAGGTTAATAGAGGAAATGGCGCGTCATTATGCTAAAGCCCGCGCACCTTTTATTGCTTTGGGATCGGGGCTTTGCCGCTATGGCAACGGGGCAATGACAGTTCGAACTATTACCTGTCTTCCCGCAATTGTCGGAGCTTGGGGCAAGCCGGGAGGTGGGATGCGCGCCAGCATTACGACAGGTAAGGCATTTCATACAGATCGAGTTACGCGTAAAGATTTATTAAAAGTGCTCACGCGAATCGTGAATATGAATCAGCTTGGCCACGCGCTGACAGAATTATCAAAGCCACCGATCATGAGCCTGTATGTATACCACTCCAACCCGGCTGTCGTAGCCCCTGACCAAACGATGATCATCAAGGGACTCAGGCGAGAGGATCTATTCACAGTTGTTCATGAACGATTTATGACGGATACTGCTCGTTATGCGGACATCATCTTGCCGGCTACGAGTTCCTTAGAACACTCGGATATCTACCGTTCTTATGGCCATTATGCCATCCAGAGGGCGGCTGCTGTTATTCCACCGGTAGGCGAGTCAAAATCTAACTGGGAGGTTTTTCAGTTGCTTGCTCAGGCTATGGGCTTTAATGAATCCTTCTTCAACCAAAGTGCGGATGATCTTATTCAGCAATTAATTGATCCACCGACACTATGGCTTGAAAATATTGACATGGCGAAACTACAGGCAGGTCGTCCCGTAGAACTTTCTTTGCCTGAGAATTACAAAACAACCTTTCTGACACCATCTGGTAAAATTGAACTCTATAATCCTAAAGATTCTGAGCCGTTACCGCATTATTTCGAACCTTATGGAGATGCTGCCCCGTTCTATCTGATGAGCTCACCAAGCTTGTATTTACTGAATTCTTCTTTTAATGAGCGTCTCGATTTACTAAGTGAAAAGGAAGCAGCTTCTCTCCAAATGAATATTAAAGATGCTGAGGCCAAGAAGCTGCTGGATGGGCAAAGAGTGATCGCCTTCAATGAGCGAGGTGAGGTGCATTTCATTCTCAAGATAACGACAACCGTTCCCCAAGGAGTCGTCGTAACAGAAGGCCTGTTTTCGAGTGAAAATATGCTCGGAGCCAGCACAGTCAATGCCCTTACATCCCAACGCTTAACGGATAGAGCAGCGGGTAGTACTCTTTATGATGTCAAAGTCGATGTCCGTTTGGCTTGAAGCCTTAAGGTAGGGGCAATTTGCGAATTGCCTTTGGGGACATAGTTTACACAAATAGAAAGGCTATTGCCATAATGGCATAGGCTGATAAAAGCTGAGCTCCTTCTAGCCAGTTAGAGCGGCCATCCATGCTAATCATTGCGCTAATTACAGTAGCCATGATGATGACCACAAGTTCATAGCCGGTAAATATCAGGTCAAGTGGTTGCCCCATAAAGTAGCCTAAGAATACCAGCAGGGGGGCAACAAAGAGCGCAATCTGAGTGCTTGAGCCAATGGCAATTTCCAGACTGATATCCATTTTGTCCTTCAGGGCCATGATTACGCTTGTAGAATGCTCGGCAGCATTCCCGATGATGGGGATCACTATGACTCCAATGAAAAGTTCACTGATTCCTAGTGTTTTAACCACAGGCTCAATTCCTTCCACCAGAAATTCACTCTCGATGACAACAAAAAAAGTAGCAACAAGTAAAATTAACAAGGCCTTAAGTTTCGACCATTTTGGAGTATCAGAATGTTCTTGGCTAGGACGGAAAACGTCCTTATGAGTATGAAGTGAAAATATTAAACTAAGTATATAAACGAGCATTAAGACGGCGGCAACTGCCAGGGAAAAGGGCTCTGCAGCGGGATTAGTGTGTGTTTGAAGAAAGACTGCGGGAATGATCAAACCTGTAACCGCCATAAGCAACATTGAAGTGTGCATACCAGCTGCTGCTCTATTGAATTTCTGAGACTTATATTTAAAACCTCCTAGGAGCATGCTTAAGCCCAGTACTAGGAGAAGATTGCCAATGATAGACCCAGTTATAGATGCCTTGACTACTTCATAAAGGCCCGCTCTTAAAGCGAAAACTGTGATGATGAGTTCTGCCGCGTTACCAAAGGTAGCATTTAACAAGCCTCCAACTCTGGGACCAACATAGATAGCAAACTCTTCTGTAGCCTTGCCCATATAGCCAGCAAGGGGAATGATACTCAACCCAGCAGCAACAAATAGTAAGACGGGCGAGTAATTTGACAGCTGAAGAAATAGACTGACGGGAATCGCTAATAGTAATAAATTAAGAAACTTCACCAATTCTTCCTCCTCAGATCCCCAAAAAAATCATTCTTCCTTATTAAAATCTATTTGAATGGGTGTGTCAAATAAAAATGGCATTAAAAAGATAACCTGGAGAATTTAGCGAGGGACAATATTAAGCCAGCACGAAGTGCTGGCTTAATATTGTTTTCAATGTCTTCTATACCTTGGGAACGGGCAATTATACTGGATCGGTAGGACTTGAGTTCTGTTGTGAAGTGGATTGTGACAGAATGTGTTAAGCGGTGCTTCGTGGAAAGATTTTCTGTATCAGTATTTCCAAAATAAGGTCTGGGAGTATATAATTAAGAGAGAACAACTTCATGGAGGAATCTAATGCCTATAATAAGTGAATTCTTCGGAATAAAGATTATGATGTTCTGGGAAGCTGTATGATGCTTCGGAATTAGTTAAAAAGGGAGTATTTAATCAATTGCAGAACATTGATCTATTTAAAAAGTACTGCACGGTATTAAATGATACCCTTGCTTGGGATACCTGTGGTAATTATGATTCAGCTAATTGTTTGGATATTGATCCAGATAAAATATATAATTCTTGTCCGGTAGTGGATGAGCCAACATCATTTTTTACACTGTTAACGATAAATAATAGCTAGATATTGCAAGTATGAATCTGGGGTCACCGACTCCATCAAACAGAGGGTTTGCGACATCGGAGAGACTATGAATGTAGTAACCCGACGTCGCAAACCCTCTGAACGTTATATTACATATCTGCAAAATATTGACGAGGAGTGGGTTGTCATGGGGCTTAATGCTCATTTTCGTTCTGAGCGTCCGGTCAGTCGTTCAGAATTACGCATGTTCGTAGGAAAGTTGTATTTTACTTATCGTCGTTATTTTCAGTGGATATTTAACAGATCAATTAAGTATGCTGCTATCATTAAGGATACTCCTCTTCCTTATCTTATCTTCACCCATAGTACTCCTTTGTTCAGGCGCCTGAGAAATGTAGATATGTGGCTCCAGCAAAACAAAGTGACTAATCTAAAACTGGCTGCTGTCAAAATAAACGGGCTTATATTAAAGCCGGGTGAAACTTTTTCCCTCTGGCGTCTTGTTGGTAAACCTACAATGGTAAAAGGATTTAAGGAAGGAATGGTTCTAACAAACGGATCGTTTCGTCCTGGTGTGGGCGGTGGTCTTTGTCAACTTTCCAATCTCATATATTGGATGGCGATCCACACACCGTTAACTGTTACAGAACGATGGCGGCATACACATGACGTTTTTCCTGATACAAATCGGACACAACCATTTGGAAGTGGGGCTACAGTTGTTTACAACTATATCGACCTGCAAATCAGAAACGATACCTCCCAAGACTACCAACTTTTGCTATGGATTAGTGACGTTGAACTAAATGGAGAATGGAGAAGCGAACATTCGAGGACTCAAAATTATGAGGTTTATGAAAGTAACCATCTAATTTCCCAAGAGTGGTGGGGCGGCTACATGCGTCATAATGAGATTAGACGAAGGGTTTTTGACGCTGACAACAAGCAAATTGGAAATGATTTTATCACAGATAATCATGCAATTATGATGTACGAACCAATGCTTCCAGAATACAAAGAGACTGTATAAGCATCCGGGTGAGACAAAGCGAGGCTTTTCATGAGTTGCTGATTCAAACGTTTAATAGTAGGTATGAGCGTGTCACTTATGGGTAAATACGGTTTATAGAGACTACAGGGAGGAGCTATATGATAATCAAGCGAATCTTGACAGGGCTACTTCTGTTTTTGGGCATTATCGGAATTTTAGATACTTTTCTGCTCCTTATATATAATGGGGGAGTTAATCTGGGAACGATTTTACCAGGGGTCGTGGGAGGATTGTTGATCCTTTGGGGTTCAGTCAAAATTTTCTTTCTGGAATTCGTGACTATGGGAAAAAGTAGACCATGGTTCTTAAAGGCCCGTCAGGGTGTCTTTTCCTTATTCCTGATTGGGTTGATCTCATTTCTGGTGGTGGAAGGAGCGATCATTATTAATTCCCAACCTGACCCAGTTGTCGAGGCGGATTATCTAATTATTTTGGGGGCAGGCCTGAATGGAGAACAACTTTCCTCGTCACTTTGGGAGAGAATGCAAAAGGGTCTAGACTATCTGGAAAGACATCCCATGGTGAAAGTCGTCCTTTCAGGGGGACAAGGTCCTGGAGAAGACATTTCTGAAGCGGAAGGAATGAGGCGTTTCTTAGTGGATCAAGGGATTACAGACGAGCGCATCATTAAAGAGGATCGATCTACGAGCACGATGGAGAACTTCCGCTTTAGTAAAGAAATATTAGTCAGGCAACCGGGCTTTCAAAACTCAGAGAGGGTTGCGGTAATTACGAATGACTTTCATCTCTTCCGCTCAAAAATCCTTGCTCGGCGTAATGGGTTAATCCCGGTGGGTATTCCTTCCCCAACCCCTTGGTATCTCGTGCCTAATGTCTATTTGAGGGAGTATTTTGCGGTCGTGAAATCCCTGATCTTTGATTGGTAAATAACTTGATTATGCGGGTCTGATCGTATACTCGTCAGCGCTATTGTTTTTCTACCTCAAGATATTCTCTAAAGGCTGCTCGGGTGATCTGCGAGAAATTTAATCCTTAGAATATAAATTTGTATCTGAACAAAAAGCCAGAACGTAAAAGTTCTGGCTTTTGATTGTTAAATACAATAGAATAAGGTAAATGGTTAAATTTGGAAATAATGTACAGGTTGGATGTGGAATTTTACTATTGCGGGGAATAGTTAAGGCAAATTTAGATATACTATAAATGTAAATATATTACATTTATAGTATACATATCCTCAGAACAATGCTTCTATAATTATAATGATGAGGTGCTGAACTTGGATTTTAATACTAAAGCCAAAGGAAATTTGTACGATCTAAATAATGGCTATTATTTATCCAAAAATGATCCTTTATTTTGGAGAAAACTCTTAAATAGGCGACCTGAAAATGAAGAAGCCATGTATCATGTAGGCTTAGATTTGGAAATTGATGCAAAACAACATTTGGGGAAGTATTACACTTCTAAACTTGAAATGCATTTGAGATCTTATCATAAAATAATTAAGCAAGCGTCTGATTTGATACAGCGTTCCTTTAATAAAGGTTTTATTCCTGCAAGATTTGATCTTCTCAGAATAGAACGAGAAATAATAATAACAAAACAAAAGTTAACTTCATCGACAAATGCAAACAACTCAGTCTTTGCTAACAAAGACATTATCCTTCTTAGCTTGTTGGTAATCGCTATAATTCTAAGTGTTGTCGTAACAACCTATATTGCTAAATATAAAGTATTTAATTCAAATACAAATACAACCAATTATATAAATACTCATTATGCTTATATGTTGCCCTATGAAGTAATCGAGCAAAAACCCACGACCATGCTCAGTAACGGGATTTATCAACCGAAAATCCTTAACGTTAAAAGAGGTATACCTAAAGAAGTATTAATAAATGAGCTGGTTGGTAATCTGAAAATAGAATACGAGAGAGAACTCAAGACTGCAATACAAGTATTGGCAATCGATGAAACTCATAAAGAAATAGGAATGGCTTTATGGGCGGGTGGAAATGCGACTATTAAAGTCTATGTTTATCCTCTAGAAGATACAGCATTTAGCGACGAAATGGATCAGCAATTGTGGGAGACTACAACAGTTGTTAGAAGTGCTGTTTACCAATTTGTTAGAAAAAAAGGATATCTACCTAAAGATTTAAAAACTCTCAATCAATCATTTCCTAATAATTATTTAACTGACTTACCGAGTGATCCATATAAGTTGAAGAATGATGTCACTACCTCGCTTACCGGAGATGGGGGGTGGCTTTTTTTGCAAGTTGAGGTTGATCCTAAGAATGATTTAATTTCTGCTATAAAGGTTATGGTCAAGCCGAATATCCTATATGATAAGGATATTCCATTTGCACCGCTGTATATTTCTATTAATAAGGATAATCATAGACTAATGGTTGTATCTGGAGATCAAATTATTCGAACGTATTCTGCTGCCTTAGGTAAAGATGATTCAACGCCTGAAGGGGAATTATATATTTCTAAGAAAATAATGAATCCAGATAGAATTGTACCTGCATCTGATAATGTGTATGGGACAAGAGCAATGGAATTGTCAAATATAAGTTATGCTATTCACGGAACTAATACACCCGCTAGTATCGGTGAAGATGTCTCTAAGGGGTGTATTAGATTGAATAATGCAGATATGGAAGATCTATATGCGATAACGCCTCTCAACACACCTGTTAGAATATCGAGGAGTCTCGTCACGCTTAAGAATTTCAATAATATAGTTGTACCTAGTGAACTCTATAATCATTTGGATAACTCGAACGAGGAAGATAATGCTAAGATGTATAATTGGAACGGTTAGAACAACGTCCAGTTTGAGTATGTTTAGTCCACTAGTATATAATACTGACAAGAGACAAAACAATAGATAAAGGTGGTAATATATAAGAATGTTTGGACTCAACAGAGGCTTTCACAGTGTTAGAGTCGGTTGGTTTTTCCTCTTAGGATTGGCCGTGTTTTTTGCTCTTTTGTATTTAGGATTTTCCCTTTTCCCTGGGGCTATAGATCCTACTATTAGCAAGTATTTTTCACTGACATTGGCAGAGAAGGCGAGAATATACGTTTTTACTCCCCGTATACTCTATATTATACGGTTTCTCTTGCAGATTGCTCTACTATCCTGGCTAATCTTTAGTTTCAGGGGACAGAGCTTATTTCACAGTCTCCGGAAGATCGGTCGATATTATTGGTTGAGCTTGGCTTTAGCTATTTCGTGTGTATGGCTTTTTGTTCAGTTAGTTGCCCTGCCTTTTTCCTACTATACAGGGTTCTACTGGCAAAAAGTTTGGGGTTTTAGTACTCAAAGTCAGACAGCTTGGTGGCTCGATTATTTGAAAAGTGCTGGTATTAGTATGCTTATATCTTTAGCGGGAGGGCTTATTTTTTTCTGGTTAGTTAACCGGTTACCACGTTATTGGTGGCTGGTCGGTGCGACATTTTTTAGCATTTGGCTGGTTGTTGAGACTCTTAGTTGGCCCATCTTGATATACCCGCTTTTCAATCATTTTGAACCAATATCTGATCCTGCTATTGTTACAATGGTTGATGATCTTGCCCAACAAGCTGGGCTACACATTAGCGGTATTTTTGTGATGGATGCTAGCAAACAGACCACATTAGCCAATGCCTATTTTACAGGGATTGGGGCTACGAAACAAATCGTCATTTATGACACTCTTTTACAAAATTACTCCCTTCCAGAAGTCCAAGCTGTGCTTGCCCACGAGATGGGACATTGGAAGCATAACGATGTCCTCCATGGAATTTTCTACGGTATGTTTGGAGGATTCACGGTTTTCGGTCTTTTAGCGTTTCTCTTAAAACCATGGTTACCAAGAAATAATAAAAAGCCTCCCGAACTCTGGGCGGCTTTACAACTGGCACTTGTCCTACTTCTCTTTATCAGCAACCCTCTTCAGAATTCCATATCCAGGGCAATGGAATTAAGCGCAGATTCTTTTTCGCTTGAGCTTACGGGAAATCTCCCGGCAGAAATCCGACTTCAGAAAGCGCTAGCTAGCACTAGCTTAGTTGACCTGTCTCCGCCCAGCTTTATCGTCTGGTTTGGCTATACTCATCCACCGGTCTTAACTCGGATCCGTGCCTTTGAAAAGGAATAAGAAAATCAAGGCTTGTCCTCTTAGCGGGCAAGCCTTGATTTTCCGTTATATTTTAGTTACTTAGCTAAATCTGGTAAAGTCTTCTTAATCATTTCGAGCACTGTTGGATCTACGATTTCCAAATTCTTAGTCGTTGGATTGACCTTTGTAGCAGACTCTGGAACAGCCGTGAAACTGTGGTCGGCGGTTGTATGACCGTGCGGATCAATCTTGTTATCCCACATAATGGTCTTCACATCGTAGTTTCTCCCCGCATGACAAGTCGCACAAATGTCATTTGGATTATCCTTCCTCAGCAGTCGGCCATCTGCGTTGGTACCGTGCGCTCCGTGGCAAGTCAGGCAACCATTGATCATACCTGTCTTGTTGTGTTCGCTGAAAGTATAGTCGCGGGTACCATAGTGGTTTGTGGTAATGATAGCACCTGAATCTTTATCCTTTTTGGGATTACTGTTATGACATTCTAAGCAGGTGTTGGAATTCGGTAACACCATTGTTGCTTTTTTCTTCTCGTTCGTGGTTGCTGCGACATGTGCACTACCAGGTCCGTGACAAGCTTCGCAGGTTATTGTGTAGTCTGGTGTTCCAGTGCCACCCATGTTTGGGCTATGACATTTAGCACAGCTGTAGTCTTTTGCTGCCCAGTTCTGGGTTCCTTTGACCAGGCCTGCACTATCGATCTTAAACGTTTCGTCAGAGTTTTTGACGAGTTTGCCCACCCGATAGAACTGTTTGGCAAAGCCAGCAGTTTTAGGGATTTCAGCCACTACATAGTGATCCATTTCCACCCCGAGCGCTTTGCTTAAATCTATCGTAGTGGACTTTGCTTCATCACCTGCACCGTCATATACTGTAATGGTACCATAAGTCTTATCGAGCTTATAAGCTGATAATGGTTTGAAAGATTGATGATGTGGCGTTTTGTCGTAGTTTTTCTTCTGATGACAAGATTGACAAGTTTGCTCACCAACAAAGGTGGCAGTCATATTTGCAATCTGGTCTACTGGAGTCGGCTCGGTTTTAGGTGCTGGAGTGGGCTGTTGCGTATTGCAGGCAACTACTAACGTGACAGTTAATAGAGTCAAGAGAGTTAATAATATTATTCTAAGCCGATTCACTGAATTAATCCCTCCTTTTCGAGTTCTTTAAACATCCATAGTTTACCGAAAAAATTGTCTTTTATACTAAATATCCTGCTTACAATGCAGAAACCTAAAATGTAAAGAAAAATTTCATAGAAATATAAGAAAAAAAGTTATTGCTGATAAAAGTTACATAATTTCCAAAGTTTATAGTTACAATAAAGACTGTTCGGAGAACGGAGTGAAGAAAATTTAATTTGTAATTTAAGCAATTAGAAGGATGTGATCAGTATGGCTCCAAGCGAGGAGAAATCTGCAAAAGCTAGCAGAACCCATAAAACTGTGCTTATTGGATTAATTGCGATCGTTGTGTTGGTAGTTGTAGCGTATGCAGGTATGCACTACACCTCTAAACCGCAGTTTTGTACTTCTTGTCATGAGATCGCACCTCAGGTTGCAGCGTGGGAAAACGGACCACACAAAGATGTCGAGTGTCTTAGCTGTCACGCTGCTCCTGGTAATGTGGGTTATATTGTACGGAAATTGGGTAGCTACAAAGAGGTTTACCTGCATTTCACCAATCAGGTCCCGGCTAAACTCGAATGGACGCCGCATATTGATGCTTGTTTGTATTGTCATAGCGGTAAAGACAGTGCGTTCCCCAATGCCAAAAACATTACTCTAGCGCCTGGATCTGGCCCGAATGCCCCACCAATCAGTCACCAACCCATGATCGATGGCAAGATCAGCTGTATTAGCTGTCATAAAAACGTAGGTCACGCCCCTAAAGCGGGGTCTTGACTCTCATTTTTGCAAATGAAGACAAATTAAAGTGTAAGAAACAAGGCTAGAAGCAACTCATTTGCCTCTAGCCTTGTTTCTTTAGGGGAATATTTCATTGTTCACTGACGTTAGGAAATTTCTCCAAGCGTAACCTGGACTTGTTTTGTCACTCCCTCACGACTATAGGTAATCGCTATTTTGTCCCCAACATTATTTTTATAGAGTTCGCGAATAAGATCCGAAGTATTTTGCACTTGGACATCCTTAATCTTGGTGATAACATCCCCTTTTGCAATTCCAGCCTTAGCTGCTGGACCATTCGGGGTCACTGCTGAAATATAGGCCCCCAAGGGCTTATTGTTACTTGTAGCGTAGGGAATATATTGATCGTTCGTACTCACTAAAAGTGCTGGATGTTTCGCTACACCAAATTTGATTAACTGTTGAATTGTAGGCATGGCATCTGTTATAGGAATAGAGAAGCCCATCCCTTCAAAGCCTGTTTGGGCGTATTTGGCAGAATTAATGCCAATGACTTGTCCTTGATAATTTACGAGAGGACCACCACTATTGCCTGGATTTATCGCTGCGTCTGTTTGAAGCAGGTTGAAACTTGCCTCACCTTGTAGGTTAAGTGTTCGATTGGTTGCTGAGATGACCCCTGTGGTTACGGAACGCGCGAATTCGGCCCCACCGGGATTCCCAATAGCGACCACTGGTTCGCCAACTTCAACTTTCGAAGAATTTCCCAGAGTCACTGCAATAAGATTAGATACATCCGAAATCTGCAATACTGCTAGATCTGTACGTGGATCTGCACCAATGACTTTCGCAGCTAGATTTCGACCATCACTTAGACTGACGGTGATTTTTTGTGCACCCTCGATCACGTGATTATTTGTGGCTATATACCCTTTTTGGGCATCAATAATAAAACCTGAACCGCTTCCAGCCTCTTGAAGACCAGAGTTTCCCAAAGAATTTCGATCAGATTGGAAATTTGCTACACCTACGACCGCTGGACCAACATTTTTAGAGATTTCTGCTACTGGGAAATTAGGTTTGTTGTTAGTATAAGCAACAGGTGTAGCCGATGTCGTAGTCGCTACTTGGCTTAGGGTGTTGGCAGGATAAATATAGGGAATCGCGGCTACCGTTGTAAGACCACCTATGACAGCGCTAATTATGCAGAGGCTAGCAAAGGCGAGAAATCTTTTTTTCGATTTTGGGTGGATAGGTTGTTGTTGCATGGTTATTTTTTCGTTTTCTCGGTTGTCGCCGGTTGAGTGACCGGAAGGGTCGTTATTGTCGTTTTGGGTCGTGAGAATTTCATCTTCCATGATTACAGCCTCCTGTTATTATAGATTTAGTCATGATACTTAGATTTTACAATTAATCTTATTTATGTGAGCTTACCTTTTGGGCCCTTCGTTTGTCTAAGCCACGTCCTACTCTTATAAGGATAACTGAAATATGTTAAGTTATGAGGTCTAAATTGTGAAAGTTTAAAGTCTTTTTAATGAAATATTATGAATTAAGCTGGAACGAGTGATTTTTAGGAAAAAATAAATATTGCTAGAAGCTATGATGCTTCCAGCAATAGGGAGAATATTTCTTAGTTCGGATCACATATCGTGGGAGTAAAAAAGCACTCTATGAGCGCCTAGTGAAGTGGGAGAAGGCGCATCTAGATACTTTAAATGGAATTTACAAGGCCTCTTTAATTTCTGAATTGGAGGTTTGTTGGGCAGCTAAGTCGTAAAACGCTATTCCTTCGACTTCATTAAGAATTGCCTGTCGAATAACATCTAAGTCGTTCATTTTTAACACTCCTTAAAACTTAATTTGCTTAACAGCAAGTTATTAAGTAATCATTCTCTAAAAGATGGGTTAATTCCTTTATTATAAGCGCGACAACCTATTATTATTAAGATTTAAGTTTGATCTTAGGGGTAGCTTTACTTTTTTTATTGAGCAGATTGAGCAAGGCTTTTGTGCGGCGATCGGCCCAGTGAAGTTCTGTAGCGACAACGGAAACTTCCATCAAGGCCCGTAAATAAAAGACGCCACTGACTTTTCGGTTCCATTCATCAATAGCCTTATCAAACGTGTCCCAGTATAGTATGTCTTCTTGGTATAATCCCGAACTTTGCTTTTGGACGATATCAATACTGAGGGTATTGATCAGTCCTGCAAGCTTCTCCCTCCCAACGGTCAATACATCTAATACTCCTTGGAATTCTGCGTTGATTTCATGGAGTTCTTCCGCGGGATAAGCTGCTTGTCTTCTTTTGACTCGTTGTGCGGTCATTTCATTGATGCTTTGCCCTCGTTCAACAAAACCACGGCAAATTTCCAAGCGTCTTTCAATCAAACGTGGATTGTCTGCAACGACTATTTCGTCCCGAGCATTCTCGTTGAGAGCCATCACTTCTTCAAGCAGATTATTAAGTTCTTGAGGATCTGGTTTTTGAAAGGATGTTAAGTTTCCCGCCTGGATATAGGTGTGAAGGCTTTCTAAAAAATATGCTGACGTGCGCAGAAAAAGGGATTGGAGGGCACTAAGCAATTTGGGTTTATATCTTGGAGGTGCTAAAACTCGGTTAATAAGTAAGGCCACCCCAACTCCAATAAAGATACTAATTGTTCGGGCAAGAGCGTGGGTGAGGAAGATTTCAGGGGGGGAGTCAAGAATAAAGATGATTGAAACAATCCCTAAGACGATCCCACCTGACCAGCCGATTCGGTTGCATAAAAGGATGATGAGGATTACTCCTAAACCGATGGTAATTGGATTTGTACCAAAGAGTAGACCGATTATTAAAGACAACGTTGCCGCCAATAAATGAACACCAATTTGTTCCCAGGCATTATTGAGGGACTTACTGACGGAAGGTTGCATGTTTACAACAGCAGTAATCGCAGCAAAAGAAGCAGGTTCGATTTGAAAGGCTTTACAGATGAGGAAGGTGGTTGTTACAGCAAGTCCTGTCTTGATAGTGCGTGCACCAATGAACATTTAAATTCCCACTTTCAGCATAAGCCAATCACTACACCATTTTAATGATCCACTCGATAAAAGATTTTAAGTTATCAAAAGCGAAAGTCGGGTTCATTGCTAACACTTTTTGAACTTGTACTGTTTCAGCCCAAAGGGCACTAATAGGTAAAACACCGACTTCTTTAGCAGCTTGCATATCATAGGCGATGTCACCGATATAAACAACTTCTTCCGGTGAAAAATTCCAACGTGCTAGGACTTGTTTAAGATGCTCAGGTTTACTCGCACGCTGTTCGGAGCCAGTAATTATCACTTCGAAAAAGTGTTTTAAGTCTGAATGTCTTAAGGAAATCTCCATGCTTCCCGGACCTTTTCCAGAAACAAGGGCTAACTTCATCTTTCGCTCATGCAAAAGATTTAGAGCTTCTACGACCCCTGGAAAGGGCTTAGCATATTGCATATGAATTCTGTTATACTCAGCTAGATAAAACTGCAGAACATCTCTCCATGAATCAGGGAACAGTTTTTTAAAAATACCTTCTTCTGAAGGACCGAACAAAGAAGATAATTCTTTGTCAGTGTAAACACGTCCACAGAATTTTAAGAGTGTATTACTAAGACTGGTACGAACTACCGGCAGAGAATTAATTAATGTTCCGTCCAGATCAAATATAAAGCCTTTGAGTTTCATTTTTACTCCTTTATAACCTCGTAGTTTAATTATTATATATCTAAACCTAAAGGCTTTCCTAAGATTACATAATTTCACGGCTATATAAACATACTTAGTACATAAGGGCCAACAAATACTTAAGCGAGAAGAGAAAAGGAGGAACTACTTTGACCCCTAAACGAAATAAAGGATCTAAACAGGTCACAGATCAGACTTCTACACACACCCATAAAAACCCTTCCACCTCCAATAGAGAAAAAGATAGAGACTCTATGATCCCAACCAAGGATAAAAGTCCAGATGATTTGGATTTTCTCGATTAATAGGGAACACCCACTTCAAGAAGTGGGTGTCTCATAATTGATCAAACTATAGGTTACGAGTCAAGGCTAGATGCCGTTTTTAGTGCATCTAGCCTTGACTCGTGCAAATAATTATTGCACCCTTAGAAAGTTTAGAACTGTGAGTCCTTCTGTGCTCTCCAGGATGTAGCATACTCTGCAAACGTTTTTTGGACCGTTTCACCGATTTGTCGATAAGCTTCGTCATCTAAGTTGGCAAGAGATGTACGAATGGACCACTTTGGCCCGCCAAACCCGCTACCGTTAAGTAGCACAATCGACGATTCCTCTGCTAATCGAAAAAGAATGTCAGTGGGTTCGTAGTTGGCTTGTAAAAAGTCGCAGAATTCGTCCCCGTACTTTAACTTGGCCCACACCAATAAATCAATTTGACTGTAATACGCCGCGTCAAAAGAATCAGGGCGTAACGCTAATCCAAAGCCCTCATATAATAAGGCTTGTCGATGGTGACAAATTTCCTGGGTTAACTTCTTGTAGCGATTTTCCCGGTCAAGTAACGCAAAGAGAGCAAATAATCCCATTTGTACTTGCTGAGGTGTCGATAAACCCGCTGTATGATTGAGAGCGACCTGACGACTGTCCGCCACCATTCGATCAATAAAACGAAGTTGTTCAGGATGCAAGGAAATTGTTCCATAACGCTCTGCCAGTACATCTGCTTTAGCGCGCGGGAGAAGCTTTAACAATTGATCAAAGACATTGTCTTGATGAACGGCGATGACTCCCAGACGCCAACCGGTAGCTCCAAAATACTTGGAGAAGGAGTAAACCCCAAGTGTATTAAACGGTAATTCAGCCATCAGTGAACAGAAGTTTTCAACAAAGGTGCCGTATACGTCATCCGTAATAATCATTAAGTTCGGATTGTGCTCTTGAACCACCTTCTTAAGGCGATTTTTTGATTCATTTCTTATCGCTACTGAGGGCGGGTTGCTAGGGTTAACAACATATAAAGCTTTTATACTGGGATTGGCAAGTTTATCGAGCTCTGAATTTGTATATTGCCAAGTGTGAACACCTCGTTCATCCATTTCCAGAGCATTGATTCGGACGATTTTAAAATTATAACGTGCTAAATGCGGAATCTCGAGATAGGGAGTAAAGGTGGGAACCATGAGCGCAATCTTGTCCCCCTTAGACAGTAATTTATTCGCTAGCAGAGAGTCGAAAATATAACACATCGCTGCAGTACCACCTTCAACAGCGAACAGGTCGTATTTGCCGGGTGGAGATTGGTTATTACACATTTCCTGAATAAGATAAGCATGAACAACTTGTTCTAGGTGCACGAGCATGTGATCCGGTACCGGGTAGTTATCGCCGACGATCCCGTCCACAAGTTCATGTATCCAAGCATCTGGGTTAAATCCCCAATTGTTTGGTCCATAATCAAGAACATTTTTGAGGAAATCGACTCCGGGTGCTTTCCGATGTTTTGCTAGGTATGCCTTCAGCCGAGCTGAGATCCCTTTTTTATTAGGCATGCCAGCAAGGTCATTATCGTTCCATACAGTGCGGGTTTCCTCCATGGCAAATTGCCCGAGGGTGAAGAATGCCTCTCGTGGTGATGCCGCAATCCAGTTCGGGTTGCCCCTGCCAGCATTGAGCATCGCCCAAATGCTGGTATCTCCATGCTTATTGGCGAGGCTAATTAATTTATCCTTAAGTTCAAAGGGGCTAAGCTGCTGGTAAGTTCGTTCCATTTTTCTGCGAAGGGTGTTGTCGCTAGTAATGGTTATCATCCTTCCTGAATTTGGTGAGTTAATTTGGTTTTGTAAGCAGAGGTGTTGGAGAAGTGAAATCATAGGTTCGGGCATAATTAATGGGCTTATAGGTACTCTGCGCTGTACTCGATACATTTATACACCAGTTATTAAGTCAATTCAAGCATGTCTAAATACCTAAGTTTAGAGAAATCACTAAATCTTCATAGGTTCACCCAATATTCTTAAGCGTTTTTAATGAAACAGTGTGTACTATAAATTGACACTTCTTTCACAGAGACAAGGAGGAATTTATTGGATTTTGCCGAAGGGAGAAGAGTGAATTAAAGGGAAAGAAAATAAGAGTATTAGTGAAAGGTGTGAAATAGGAATGTCACTTAAGCCAAGGCGTATTCTGGTAGTGACCGCTGTCTCCGCCGAGAGGGATGCGGTGTTGCGTGGTCTACGCAGAGATTCAAGGTTTGATGTCTTGGTGGCGGGTGTCGGCTCGGTCGTTGCCGCAGTGAACACAACTAAGGCATTGGCTGTTGCTGAGTACAGTTTGGTTATCAGTGCTGGTATCGGTGGGGGGTTTCTTGGTAGAGCTGAGCTAGGTTCACTGGTGGTGGCAAGCGAGATCGTCGTCGCCGACTTGGGGGTGGAGACCCTAGAAGGTTTCAGTAGTTTGGATGAATTGGGTTTCGGCTCTACCCATGTCCAGACCGACGCTAGCCTGGTGGAGCATTTTTCTAAGGCGCTACTAGCGGCCAAGATACCCTTCATTATTGGTCCGGTACTCACTGTTTCCACTATTACTGGATCGGCTGCGCGTGCCGTAAAACTTGTCACTAGGATACCAGGAGCGACAGCCGAAGCTATGGAGGGGTATGGCGTTGGATGCGCAGCACTTGATCGTGGGTTACCTGTTCTGGAAATCCGCGCGGTTTCAAACATGGTCGGTCCACGTGACCGGTCTACATGGCGAATCAAAGAGGCCTTAGAGGTTCTAGAAGCTGCTAGTTTAGTATTGACGGAGGTATTACTTTGAATATAACATTTTCTCCTTGCCCTAATGACACGTTTGTTTTTCACGCCTGGGTACACGGACTAATACCTAGTGCACCTAAGCTCGATGTAACCTATGCAGATATCGGCATTACGAATACTTTGGCAGCTGTCTCCGGCGGACCAGATGTAGTCAAAATCTCGTATGCAGCATTACCGTGGGTCTTGTCTGAGTATGCCCTGCTGCCATGTGGGGGTGCGTTGGGTAAAGGCTGCGGGCCATTGGTGCTGACGTCAAATAGAGTTGGTAGTAATAATGATCCAGCAAGGCTATCTGGCAGACGGGTAGCTGTTCCAAGTGAACGATCAACTGCTTATTTGCTGTTTCGGTTGTGGGCAGCTCAGCAGGTGCCAGGGGGAGTGGGAGAGATAGTAGTTCTGCCATTCAACGAAATTATGCCTGCGGTGCGTGATGGTTTGGTTGACGCTGGGCTTGTGATTCACGAGGCACGCTTCACTTATCCTTCATTTGGGCTAACCCTCTTGGCTGACTTAGGCAGTTGGTGGGAGAAAGATACTAACCTGCCGATTCCACTGGGAGCGATTATCGCTAAAAGGTCACTCGATCTTTCGGCAATCACAGGCTGGATTCAGGCCTCGGTCAAATATGCCTGGACACATCCGGACGAATCGAAGGAGTATGTGCTACACCACAGCCAAGAATTGTCCCCTGAAGTAACCGAAGCACATATAAAGCTTTACGTCAATGAATTCACTGAAAACATTGGTGAGATAGGGTATAAGGCTGTAACGACATTGCTTGGTAGGGCCGCCCAAGAAGGGTTAGTACCAAAAGTGGATTTGGCGGCGCTATATATATAAGTGATGTATTGTTGTAATCAAGGTTAAGAATGATGAGCACAGCATTTTAGCAGCAGTACAGCAGTTTAACTGTGCAAAAGACGAGCAGACATTAAGCACAATCAGAACCCAAGCATCAGAAATATGTAAAGGTAAGCTTCGTGAGATCGTATCCTCCATGAGTGTTGAGGATATATACAATGATAGGGAAAGTTTTTCTGCTAAAGTACAGTCTGTGGCAGGGACCGAATTGGGTGAAATGGGTCTTGAGCTCAAGTCATTTACGATCAATGACATTACGGATGACGAAGGGTACATTGAAGCTCTTGGTAAAGAACAAATTGCAAAGGTTAAATCATCAGCGGCTATTGCAGAAGCTGAAGCGGCAAAAGAACGTGAAATTCGCACAGCTGAAGCTCTTAGAGAACAGCAAATTCGCACAGCAGAAGCTCGTAAGCTTGGTAAACAGGCAGAGCTGGGGGCTGAAGCGCAGATAGCTGAGGCAGAAAAAAATAAAGAGCTAAAAATCCTCGAGTACAAGAGAGACCAAGAAACACAGAAAGCTGTAGCAGATGCAGCTTACCAAATTCAGAAAAACATTACATCTAAAGAAGTTAAGAATACTGAAATGGATGCGCTTGTAGTTGAAAAGCAACGGGACAAGGAAGTAGCCGAGGCACAAGTACAGGTGCTAATCATCACAGAAGAGAAGAACATTGAACTCGCTAAAAAGCGCGCTGAGCGAAAAGAAGCTGAGCTACTAGAAACGGTTGTTAAGCCTGCACAGGCAGCTAGACAAAGACAAGAATTAGAAGCAGAGGCTGAAAAATTTGAGCAAGTCAAAAGAGCTGAGGCCGAGGCGGAAAAACTCAGTCTCGAGGGTGAGGCTAATGCTAAGATCATCGAGGCAATGGGTAGAGCGGAGGCAGGTGCCATCAGAGCGAAGGGGTTAGCAGAAGCTGAAGCACTTGAAAAAAAAGCTGAAGCACTTGCAAAAATGAATGAGGCTGGTAAACTCCAGATGGTTATCGAGAAACTTCCTGAAATCGCTAGAGCGGTTGCTGAACCTCTGTCAAGAATTGACAAAATCACAATCATCGGTGGCGGCGGCAACGGTACGGATGGAACATCTGAAGTAGCACGTTACACAGTTGGAGCACTTAAAGCGGTAACTGAAGCACTGAAGGAAACAATCGGGTTCGACCTGATGGAAGTTATGAAGGCAAGCACATTCGAGGGTAAGACAACTAAGAACATCAACCTTGACGTAAAGAATCTGCCGGAGGGACTAGGAGTACGCAAAGAGACTATAAGTAATAAAAGTAGTGCGCCTAAAGTTTATAGGCGCACTACTTTTATTACGCTGTATGCAGTAATCAGTTATACACTGAGAAATACTGTTTCTCTAAAAGTGAGTAATAATAGGGGTTAATCTACTTTCGATGCTTAAATATGGAATAGATACCAAAAACATACTAAGTGAATATAGTATCCTAGATAAGGAGGTGTTTACTGATGTATGGTTGTGCAAAACCAATTTGCTGTCCCCCCGAATATCGCGTGCAAGATTTTTACACGCAACGAGTTGTCCCTGTAATTCATCCAGTCGTGACTATCAATCGCCAAAATGTTATCGATGTTCCACAGCATTATTACCAGCAGACCACAAGAAACGTAGTAGTTAACCAAGGTTTTCAAGCCCAAGGTCTTCCTACTAATTAAGGCTTCACTAATCGTATCTTTCGATAGATCGAATGGAGTAAACTCGTTCAGCTAAACTGAATCTGAGCAGAAGAATCCCGAAAGTTTGTTAGTTAAATTATCTGTTGTAGCTAACTATAGTGAAATTATCAGTAAAGATATACCGCCCTTTCTCAGTCCAGACATCAGACCTCTGCCACGCTTGGAATAAGCGTAGCAGAGATTTTCATCTAAAATACATTAGGAACTTTTTATGCTTTTACAGAAGTATAAGTCTTTAAACAGGGCTTAACTCTGGTACTCAGAACTAGGAACGGCGAAGGATAATTGGCCAAAAGTCAGCACATCGGTAAATTCAAGAAAGTTATAATCACTTTTCTGGGCTTTGTCCATGAGTTCAGAGATTGGGGCTGTTGTAAGGATTACATCCTTTGGTTGTAGTAATTGGTCAAGTAGGCTGAAGTGTTGAGGGTTGAAGCGTATAGCAATGCGGACGTCATTCTCCCAAGTTACTTGGAGAACATAGGCGTCCTTTTGTTCAGTTGCAAACCAGTTATAGGTATATCTCGACAGACCAGATTGTTTAATAGATCTGACCTCTTCACAAAACTCTTTGACGTAAAGAATAAGAACGTCACTGCCATTTTCTAGTTTGCCGTAGGCAGATTGTTCAGGGGTATAAGCTTGAGTAAACATTTCGTTCTCCCTTCTAGGACAAGCCAAGCCTTCGTCTCGAATTAGGCAATTATTATCTCGATTTCATCAAGTTATTATAGACTATTTCATTTTGCAAATGTAAGTATTATGGACAAACTTAGAGTCGGATTGCATTTCGAATACAAATGCTGAATAATTATATAGAGTTTTACTTTTATAAAATATATTTGCGTAGAAGGAGGCAAGGTGGATGGGTAATCCATGTGGGACGACCAAGGCCAATATCCTTGAGAGCATAGAGATTAACGGGACCCCTATTTATTTTGGTTCAGGGGTTAATCCTGTAAATTCTCCGGCTCAGTTTTTTGTCGCCTGGGGCAAGGGGGTTCTTGCCGACGGTTTGATTCATACCTTTAACAGTGAGTCTCCAGAAAGGGGATCAGAGTGGTTTATTGATGAAGATGAAGCAGAGGACAAATATGTTAAGATGCAGAGGCTCTTGGCAGGTCGCTTGTTATAACGATGATTCAGCGTCAGTGGAGGACTCTGCCCTCCCCCTACTGAATTAGAAGGTATAATAATGAATTAACTAGAAGAAGTCTCCTACTTATAGAAGTGGGAGACTTCTTCTGGCACTTGTTAAATAGCTTTCATTAGATATAGCTGAGCTACCTAGTTTACGTATGTTTTTTTAAGCTAGAGGAGATCTTGGTATCCCCAGAAATGAATTCTCGTTTAACCATGCCAACACCCTTTTTAAAATATTCATAGACAGTAGAATTCTCATTAGCAATTTTAACTTTTAGACATTGGGTGAAACTCCCTGCTGGGGTTGTAACCGTCGCATTGAGATCTACAATTTCTCTAGTTCCATTGGGCTCCGTCCATTTTGTTCCGACTTGAAGAGGTGCTTTCAGGATAGTGATGTTTTCATTAGAATTACTGTTCAGGTAATTTGTTTGGCCATAGGCTTCTCCAAGAAAAAAGATCCTAATAACTGCCTCTGGGGAGATCTTAAAAACCGCTGCACTAACGGTCCCTCCATTATCTTCACGAATTTGGGCTAGGTTTCCACTGGCAAAGAGAACTTTTCGAGTAAAAGAAGCGTATTCGTTCCCTTCTCCCTGGTACTCCCAGGTAGAGCCAACAACCATTGGGAAAAAATCTCCAGGTTTTACTGCTTGAACTACCTCTTTTGCCGGTACAGGCTCTGGCGTTTTCACGGGAGTTTTCTCAGGAATGACTGTTTCGCTCGGTTTACTTACTGGGGGCGGGGTTGGAGCTGTTTTGGTGCATCCAACAATCAAAAATATGGAAGACAACAAAAAGGTAAATATAGATAATCGGATGATACTTTTCACTGTGAATTCCTCCTTAGTCGTTATGCTTAATCAATTCCGGAACAACAACTTCTATAAGTGGGTGTTCCGCTTTCTCTTTCCTCTTCGGGGTAGACTCCCCCACCGAAGCCCCGATGTTCAGCTTTAGCTGAACGAGTTCACTCGTCTACTTAGTTATACCTCTCATTTAGATTATAATACCACCTGTAAAACAACTACGCAGTATAATGTTTCTAGCAACTATATTTTTAGATATTAGATAAAAGTATATATTTTACCTGAGAGAGAGAATATACTATGGTTAGATATTTAGATGGTTGCCTAAATATCTAACCATAAGCATTGAGGGGAGGAGAGCGGTTTATGCTTAATTTGCCGTTCAAAGCGCTTGCAGATCCGACTAGGCGAAAAATTGTGTTATTACTAAAAGAACGGGATATGACGGCTGGTGAAATTGCGGACCAATTCGATATGACGAAGCCAAGTATTTCTCACCATCTTAATGCCCTGAAACAAGCTTTGTTGGTGACGGATAATAGAAAGGGACAAAACATCTATTATTCCCTGAATACTACTGTATTTCAAGAGGTAGTTAAATGGTTTTTTAACACAACCCGTGTTAACGAAGGAGGTTGCAACAGTTGCTAGATAGTTATACAAATATCCTCAAAGGTAATCATTTATACTATTGAATTAGTGTTGTTTGTGCTATAATATAGTAGAGGTGAATACGAGTGGTGGTTAATTTGATTGATATAAGTGAAGCAGCTCAACGATTAGGTGTAACGCTGATAACTCTTCGACGGTGGGATGCATTA